>JACCDR012162722.1_pt1 | contig 12762 bp, 23 predicted proteins | sample 7446431 | NCBI WGS metagenome assembly JACCDR01 (sample SAMN15323443, study PRJNA562643) | freshwater metagenome | isolation source: river surface water | place: USA:Blue River Watershed | collected 2017-08-17
GGCATAGACATGTCACGAACTTGTTCGGCGAGGGATACTTGATCCTTCATGAAAGGATCTTCTGTCACGTATTGTGAGGTGACTAGCTTACCTTGAGAGGTAAGCTTGATGTGCGCTATCTCTGCGCGGAGAGCGGCGACAGATACGGCGTGTGGAACTTTAGGGCCGACGCCTTTTCTTAATGGGACTGGCATAAGGAGTATTGGTTATTCATCATCATCGTCATCCTCTTCTTTCTCGGCAGGAGGAAGCTCATCAGTCTCAGCAGATACAGACTGTGCAATAGCAGACTTACCCTTGCGCTTGACAATCTCTGCGGCAAGGATGTCTTCGAGGTCACCTTCGATACCGGTGAGGGTTTTAATGGATCTAAGTTTGGGCTCCAACCTAGGTAAGACGTGAGCCACGGTGATTGTATTGTTGAACATAGGAATGACGTGCTCGACGTCAGACTTAGTCATGATACGGGCGCAGCGTCCGAATGCTTGCAAGAACTCTTCGGCCCAGTAACATATCGTGGCAATCAAGGTGCGTGGACGACCGCCTTCGATCTGGTTGTCAAGGTCAATGCCGGTGCCGCCGGCAGAGAACGTAAAGATACAGCCGACAGTTTCGTCTGCAAGGAAGCGCTTGACTTCCTTGTGGCGTTCGATGTCCGTCTGCTTGTCGAGTTCGAACTGCTTGAGCCAAGCGACACGGGTATTTTGTTCGGCCTTGGTCTGGCCGCGGCGCAATCGTTGTTTGTTAAACTCACGTGTGCGCTTGAACTTAGCCTTCTCCTTACGGGATAGGAAGAAGTATTCATCCTCTGGTTCGGAGTCGAACTCCGCCATGTACTTAGCCTGCTCTTGCTTAGCACGAGTAAGGATACTGGACATCTCGTGCGAAGTAAAGCAGTCAGATGCTTCGATAAGTTTCTGTCCGCCCCAGATGAGCGAGAGTTCGTCGCGCGTCCAGCCGCGAGAGGCAAGGATAGAACAGACTTCAAGGACTGTCTCGATAAAGCAAACTGCGAGTACAGGTGAACGACCTTTCGCACGTTCGTTGCACATGTAGTCTGCGAAGATAGGTGCCTTCGCAAGTTCGTCAGCGCGCCGGAAGATAACGAACTGTGCCATCTGTAGGTCACCGACTGTGCCGCCAGATGCTTCTACTGCATCGACATATTTCTTCTCTGCTTCTCTGTAGTCCTTTTCCGCCTCGAGGGAAGGGAACTCTACGATGTCGATGCGATTGCGGATCTTGTATGACAAGCGATCTTCGGGTGGGCGTACGAGATGGATACCGAGGAAGTCATTGTAGGCTTTCATCGCCCGGTTGTCAGGCTTCGACGCGTCGGACCCGAAGCGTCCGAGGAAGGCAGCCATTGTCTCCTCGGTAGCAAAGCCTGCGGCAAGGTTGAACAGACGTGTGTCGTTAAGGCACACGGCAGGTGTAGCCGAAGCGAAGATCCAGAAACAATTGCGCGCTGCCTTCGATGATAAGATGCCCCGCATGTTACGTGTGCGGCGCGAGGTCATCTTCTTCAGTTCGTGACACTCGTCAAGGACTGCTACGTTGATAGGTTCAGCAAGGCCACACTGTGGATACAGTACCTTCGAACCGTAGACTTCCACCGAATCGTAGAGAGGTTCACCAGTGTGGCGATCCTTCTTCCACATTGCAGTGTGTTTCTTGGTGCCGAAGGTAGAGTAATGATATACTCCTGCTTCGGCATCGTAGTTAGGCATCGAGTCACCGGTCGTGAGGATGTCGAAGAACTTCTCGATCTTCTCACGGGTAGCAAGGACGACTGGCTTCTTGGTACAGACAAGACCCTGTGGGTAGATGATGTTCGGGGATAGTTTACCTTGATCCTTTAGCCATTGGAGGAATGCGCCGAACACGATGGTCTTGCCACGGCCAGTGCCCATGGCTACCATCACAGCTTTACAGCCTTGCTTGTAGGCTTCGATCATCTGGTCGAGTGCCTTCTTCTGTTGCGGACGAAGCTTAACTTTAGAGAAGGCAATGTTGTTCTTCTGTACAAGTTCGAGTGCAGCCTTGGCGGCAGCCTGTTGTTCGTCGAACTTGGTAAGCTCACGGGCAACAGCAGTGGCAACGTACCAATCAAGGTATTGGATTACGTTGTCACGGATGAAAGGGAGTCTTGAATACAGTTCGGATACCTCGAACTGTAGGATGTCCGATACTTGTTGCCAGTTGACACAGCGTCCGAGGGTGAAGCGCTGCATGACACGAGACTTAGCAGCTTGTGCGGCAGCTAAGACTTGTGCCTCTTGTCTTTTGCGTAGATCCTCTGCGGGATCTCGCTTCTTGGATAGGAGAGTGATGGGCATGTTAGTCCTTGATGAGGAGGTCGATTAGTTCTTTGCGGTCAGGGTTATCTTGACAGACAAGCGAGCGGCGGATGAGTGTAAGTTCAGAACGCTCAAGTTCTGTTGCGTCACGCACGTCGGCCATCTTCTCGTAGGCGCGTTGAATCTTAGGTGCGAATTGTTTTTCTACTTTCTCAAGTGCAGCCTGTCGTTGTTTGTCCACCTTCTCGTACGCTTCGTACAACTTATCAACCTTTGCTTGCGCTTTCTTGATCTTCGCTTCGAGCTTCTGATACTCCTTGAACTTCTTCTGATTTTCTTTGTTCATCTTTATTCTTTCGTTGAGGTGCACCTACCCATACTTGCTTGAGAGAATCTTCATCGACTATCTCAATCAAAGCTGAGTACAAAATGTCCATGTCATAGTTCGCACGTGAGGCTAGCTTATAGAACGCGTCACGTAGGAACGATACCTTGTAACCAATGCAGATGTCACAGAACTTAGAGGCTACGCGCGCGAGCCATTCGACGCAGGTCTTGCGATGTGCTAGTTCTTCTGCGGTGTCGGCGCGAAGGACATCTTGTTGGTGTTTCTCAAGCGCGAGGGAAGTCTTAAGTGCCAAGCGCCGATGCTTAGAGTCACGCCAGTTTTGTGTGCGCCAGAGAATGAAGATCTTATTCTCAGGTCCAGCGATCTGTACGTGGAAGACCTTAGCTTCTGGGTCTGACTCCTTGATTGCTACTGCAAGAGAGGAGTTAATAACGCGACATTCTGCGCAATGGTAGTCAATGATATTGCGTGCGGCCCATGCTCTCTCCTCTTCAAGGCCTAGTTCGAGAGAAGGGAATAATAGTTCTGCTAATTCTGTAAGGTGCAGTTGGACTTGTTGCATATAAGGTAGGTAAACAAGTGTTGTGCCAACGATTTATTATTATACTTTTTGCACGTAGGCAATAGGCAAATAAAAACCCTGTAAGGAATCAACCTTACAGGGCTTGTTGTTTGGCTACTGATTAGGTAGCGGCAGAAGCGGCGGCACCGACAGGAGACTCGCCCTTCTTGGCCTTCTTCTTCTCGGCGCGCTTGGCCTTGGCCTGCTCGATGGCCTCTGTCTTCGCACGCAGGGCAGCAGTGATGTTCTTGACGCGCTCGCTGGCCGCGATCTTCCACTCGATGAGCGCCTCGAACTCGACGACCTTGTCGCCAGCGAACTTGTGCACGATAGACCAGTCGATCGTGGACTCGTCTTCGCGGCCAGCCATGATCTGTTCCATGATTGGCACGAGTGCGGCATTGAGGTCGCCGATCTCCTTGCGCAGGTCTTCGATAGACTGACCAGCCGCGCGCTTGGTGCGAGCGAGCAGGAGGTTCTTCGAGGCAACAGTCTCGTCCCACATGGTCTGGCCAGCAACGGCAGGATTCGGCACGACACCCTTCTCGATCGAGTCGTCGACCCAGTTGGAGAAGATCCGTTCGGCGAGGGCAGCGCGGTCTTCAACGGGAGCTTGAGTCAGTGCAACAGTTGCGGCACGGACATATTGCATGCCGTCGGAGTAATCCGCGACATAGTCGGTCTTCTCCGCGACCTGCTCGGAGACACCGTTCTTCTTGCGGGTGTGGGCAGGAGTGGTACGCTCCAACATCGGGAGCTTAGCATCGCCGACAGTGAGGAACAACTGCGTATCGTTCTCGCCAAGGAGAGGCTTAACGGTGGGCTTCTTGTTCTCGGTGGCGGTGGTAACAGACGCGGGCGTAATGGTATCTTCAGGCATAACTATTTAGTTTTGTGTTTCGTTGAGGACTAATCAGTCCGTTCAAACTTGAGCTTGGGGTAAAGCTGGGAGCGTGCCAAGCTCAAGTCTGTGTCGGGCGGATTAGGATTTCAATTCGTAACAAGGTTTCCAGTTGATACGGTCGTGGGAGTATTTCGCGTGCTCGGCAAGGTATTCATATCTACATAGGAAATCCTTGCCAAAACGTACAGTCTTCTCGTTAAGTGTTATTATACGACACATTTGTGTCTGGTCGCTAAATCTAAACCATGCATAAGCCGGGACTGTAAGCTGAGTGAACGGAACCTTCTCAGGTTCAGGCTTGGGTCGCCAGATATAGAATGGCGCAGCGAAGTAAGGAGTTGCACCTGTGTGCTCATCATAGTTCGTCCAAACAGGCGTGTCATTCCTAAGGTCTTGGAACTGGATAGGCTTATTAGCCAGCCACGCTTCCTGTGCTGGACGTGAGTCAATGAATGCTTGCTTAAGTGTACGGTTAGTGTTCATGTTACCAGAATTTAAGGATGAAGTGTGCTACTGCATACATAGCGAAGCCTACGAATACGATTGGTGCTAGTATTAAGAAGCCTGCTAGTACAGACATTAAAAATTCGAATAGCTTGAATCGATTGCGTTCTCTCATAAAGGTAGTGCTTTAACTTCATAGAAGTTTCCACCAATTGTGCGGTCTTCCTTATTTGCAATGTAGATGCTACCAGTATGTGCCCATCTGAGTGTGATGGTGTACTCATCTTCGCAAATAAATTGCCAATGATTAGTATTGTCATACTCACTTTCCGGAAACCTGTGCAAGGCAATCAAGCCTCGTCCGACCTCATTGATAGTTAGCTTTGCCATATCAATTACCTCCTAGTAATTGTCCAACACATTCAGTTGTTAAGGTGGACTCGTCGAGGATCAGTGCGTCTCGATGATTGATAAGATGCGTTACGCGATCGAACTCTGGTCCGGTAATGCGTCCGGTGTCACAAGAAATAGTAAGTGCACGGTGAAGAGAGTCAACTACTGCGGCACATACCTGCGTGACACGGGGAGAGTTACGTGGGGAGAGATTTGGAGGAACGTATATGGTTGTCATCCTTGCATGATGGTTAGAACTATTAACAGGGAGGAGGTTAGGAACAGGAGGACTAAGATAAGTTCTCCTAGTACACGGAAGTAGTGCCAAGTGCCTGTGCCTTTAGTGGCAGTTGTCATCTTGGCGTCGCGCTCGTAAGCACGTGTGGAATCGTCTGAATTTTGTCTGGCTTTCATGGCTCGTGTGATTGTAGTATTGATCCAGTACTTACTTAGGTTCATTGTTAAACTTTCTTCCCTTCTTCCATGGGTTAGGCAGTTCAGTAGAGCGCGGCTTAGCTGCTTGCCATTGTTGGAACTGTCTGGAAACCTTGGAGTGTATATCGCTAGGGATATGTGGAAGTTCACCTTGCTTGAGGTGATTAGGTAATGTAGTACGTGTGCGTTCGGTTCTCATAGACGTACAGAATTACAGTAGGTTGCTACAAGATGAAGTTGCGTACTATTCAATTGTGGTACTGCTCGCCGTACTTCAATTTGTACGTCAGGACAGAAAGTAGATAACTGTCTTGCCTTGAGACAAGCATCCTCTTCTGTGTTGCGTTCGTCTACTTTAATACGGTCTAAGAAGTTAGTTACTATGATGTGGTATTTCATGATCGTGAATGGTTACTGAAAAAGCTACCTAGATTAGATTTCTTACCGTGTCTGTCAGTGTATCGCTTCATACGATTGTAAGTCTCTGGACGCATAGGCTGTACCGAGCCGCCGGTCTTATGAGAGTATGAAGTCATACCCTTGTATGCTGGCGTGTCGGAACAGGCCACGCAGTGAGTGGTATCGACGAGTGCGAGGCGTTCGGGTGGGATACGTTTGCCACAGCGGGTGCAGTTCATAAACGGGTGATAAGCAGATAGCCATCCTCGTGGATCTCGAAACTGTATTCGGAAGCACGAGATTTGAGGAGGCGTTTAATTTCTGTGATGATAGCCGGAGCATACTTGGAACGTACTTTCATTGTGTATGACTCACCTTTGTCTGATGTCAGTATCTTGATGAGAAGAGCATCGTTGGTTGTCATGGTACAAGTGTATACTGGTTTACTTGTGTTTCGTCAAATGCAAATCCGTAGTCGTCGAGGTAGAATGTCATGCCTATGTCGTTTGGTGCGTCCTTAGTTGTAGACAGTCGAACGGAAACTTCACAGACAGTGTGCACGTGACTGCTGCGTGCATGTTGAATCTTGTCGCCGGGTTGAAACGGCAGATTTATTGTGATAGATTTCATGGCTTGAAGTTATCTCCTAAAAGTTCAGAGCCTTCGATGCACAGTTGGATAATGGACGGTGCATAGACAGGCTCATCGTGTCCATGCACGTAGGCATAGAAAGTTGGAGTCTCGTCAGCAGTCGGACCCCAGTCGGAAGTGTTATCATCGAGCCACCCTCTGGCACGACGTTGACGGAGTAAGTCTGTAGGTGATAGGGCGGGCATAGGATAAAGGTTAGAATGCATAGTCGATGATGTCTGCAATTTGTTCGAACGTGAGGCCACGGTCGTTGAGGGTTGCCACTTCGATGGAAACGCTGAGATCATCTGATTTAGCGATGCCTGCCTCACACAGCCACCTAAATGGATTGAAGTGATCAAGCAAGATAGTGTTACCGTTCTCTCCGTCTGCACCATCTGCTGTTAGTCTTCCTTGAATATGGCTAAATACACCTAGGCAACAATAGGAATCATTGCGGAAGAGTTCAGCTCTCCCTTGCTTGTAGGTGCCAGAGCGAAGAGCAGCAGTCCATTGAGCTTTCAGTTCAGGTGGAAGCTTTTGTGTATGTGGTGTGATGGTGAGTTCGATGTTGTTGAGTGTGATTTTCATAATCTTATTTTTTATCGTGATCGTTTACCAACTTGACAGCTTTATCGAAACAGGCACGGCAGAGGGTTGCTGTAGCGCTTTCGTAGTCAGGAGGTTCACCTACTTGGATTGCCCAGTTTGTAGTATTGGAGCATTCACTGCAATGCATACGTGTCCATGACTTATTACCGATGATCTTGTTTACGTCGTCAGCACTACAGGTTTCTTTGTCAAGAGCACGAAGACGTGTGAGGATGTCTTGCTTGTCTTTGTGTGTTGAGTAGTAACCCGTACCGTATTGTTCGGCCCAACGATCAGCTACTTCGCGGATTAGATCGCGTTCGGTTATGATTTTTGGCATAGTCAGTTAGGTCTTGAAGTGATAGTGTTCTTACCATAAGCGATACAGACACCAATGGCTAGAAGCGCGGCTATCGGTGTAGGCAATCTATCTGCGGCGAATAATGCTTGTTCTACAATAGCATCGAGTGTTGTAGTGGGCATACGTTCGAACAAATGAATGGCTTCGATGACAGGCTCGTGTTCACCATCTGGTGTCTCGACTTCACAATGGATAGTAAGTTTTGTCATATAGCACAGTATATCTACACTATCATTAGTGCAGATTGCTAGGCACAGACGACAGGTCTGTGAGCTGTGAGAAGGTCAAACAGCAGGAGCTTCTGGCTTCTTGTAGGAGGCCAGCTTTTCCCAGTGTGCGCGGACATGTGGTGCGGTACGTGTCATGTCAGTAGCAAGAAGCCTCTTAGCTTCTTCGGCAGCCCACTGTTGCCAGTCGTGCAGTGCTTCGTCTAGTGTGCGGTGTAGATCGTACTGTGGGTATAGCATATCATCAGCTTTGATGATAAGGAACGGACATTTCATGCTGCGTGTGCGTCGCAGGAAGTCTAGGTCTGCACATGAGGCTTGCCAGCCGGAGACGCCAATCTTCTTGGCAACGTGTTGGAAAGTAGCTACGGCAGACAGACTCATGGCGTAGACTACCATGTTATAATCTAGATCCTTTGAAGTCAATGACTCAATGTATTCATTGAGTTCGGCCATTGTGTTTGGCCACGGAGCGGTTTCGTTGCGGAGGTCTTGTTCGGTATTGGATGGTGATTTCATGGTTAGAACAGGTTGTCGAACTCTTTCATGGTGAATCGCAAAGAGTATGGTGACACGATGGTGCCGCAGCCGCGAGCGTGACGGCAAACGTCAACGTCAGATTCGTACATGAATGTAACGGTAACATTGTCATTTGTGGTCGTAAACTTGACACTGTGATACAGGTCACGCATTCGGCGCATAATCTGTAACCGCTTAGGTAGAGTGCTCATTCTGTGATGGGTTGTGTTTGACCTTCCAGTTCGATAACCTTTGCGACAATCTCGTCACAGTGTTCGGCGAGGAAAGCTGTCGCGCCCACCATTTGAAGTGCTCGTTCATTTGAATAGACAGCAGGAACTTTAGCAGAGCGCAGCGCAAGTGTGCGGACGTATGTCTCTGCGGCTTGTTCCTTGGTGAGATCGCTTGGAATCGGGAACTTCTTGAAGCACTCAAGGATATTCTCTGCGATGTGAAGAACTGCTTGGTCAACAACAGACTTGATGTCTTCTTTAGATAGTTTGGACATATTCATTTACCAAATTAGTCACAGACGACATTGTCTGTGTCCACCCTCGCCAACGTGGAGGCTTTGGTGTGAGGGCACAACGCGAAGAGGGTAAATAGAGCTTGTGGCTTTACTTAATCGCTTCGCAGATTTGAAAAGTTAAACTGTAGACCTTGTAGCTCGCTGCGCTCGCTGAAAAGTATAGCAATGGACAAGTGAACCAATAGATCAGTAGACCCGTGGATCTTGTCGCTCGCTTCGCTCGCTGACAGTAAAACAGAAAGAGCAACCTCTGCGCCCACGAACATCCCTTGCGTGACTCGCACGGGAGCGCACGGAGTCGCGAAGCGGCTCGGGGAGCGCTCGCCCAGCGCCCATGGGTATCTATTGTCCTCGGGGTCGCGCGCAGCGCCTACTACAAGGATTGCAACAAATTAGATGCAATAATCAGCACCATACTTTCTGATGGCCTTGGCAGTAAGGGCGATCAAGTTAACGTCATTATTCATAACTGCACCTAACAAGATAGTATTAAGCGTAGTTACAGTGCCGATGGTATTGCACTGACGCTTGATGAACGTGAGGCAAGAACCCTCATCGAAAGCGCCTTCAAGCGTGTGATTGCGGAAGAAGTATGTGAGAGCTTCTTCAGGATTTTCTGCCGCATACTTAGCGTCAAGAAGCGGACAGTTAGCAGGCTTAGGCGTTGCATGAAGTGCGCGGATAAGCTTGATGGTTGCAATCTTACCGGGCCAATGATATGGAGCAGTGTGAGTATTAGTGTCAGACATAAAACAATAAGTTATGAAACACGTCCTTCAATCTTTGCACGAAGATCAATTGCAAGGTTCTCTTCTGTCTTGATATAAGAGAATGAACCATTGAGTGTTTCTTGATCGAAGGCGATACCTTCACGCGCAAAGATAGCTTGCGCGTTTTCAAGACGCTTACGCTTTGTCTTCAAGCGGTGAAGCTCTTGATTGGTGTACTTGTCCAAGAGTCGATACTGTGCAGCACTGATTGGTGTGTATTCAGGCATAAACAAAAGCCCGTGCACGGTTAATTCCATGCACGGGCGTTTGACTATGAAAAAACCCTAGCACCTTTTGAGTGCTAGGGCTTGGAAGAGCTAATAAACAATGTCTTCAATAGCGCAGTGCCAATCCATAGGAGGATTCTCAAACACTGGCTCGCTAACGGTTGCTTCAACTGGCGGAGTGAAGAACCCAAGCTGACGCACACACCAAACATGGTGCGCGTCATCCCGAGCGAATACGCTAATTGTCGGGATAGCGATAAATCCCAGAGTGTAAAGACGTTCACACTCTTTGCGCGCTGTTTCAATGTCCATAAATCAATTGAAGTGCGCGGCATTGATTTGCCAATTGCGCACTTTGAGGGTTAAGGTCTTGCGCCCCATAGACTTAGCAGAGCGCTTAGAGATGGGCTTTGTAACCTGTACGTGAGACCGTACAGGCACGGGAACGTCACGCTTGAAAGTAGCGTGACGTGCGATTGAAGCGCTCTCACGTAATTGAGAGAGCGCAATTTGCGCTTTTGTCATTTTGTGTGCCTTTCTATGTCAACGCACTAGAATAATGCGCTGACGGAAAGGCACGCGCCGTTAGGATACTAAAGAGCACACTCGCATTTCTGCGTCAATTCATCATTGATGGCGTAGTCTAGCGCGCTTGCATAAGCTAAACGCGCTTCTCTGATTTCGGCACAAGGCTATGCGCAAACCACTTGCGCGCTTGTGTGTACTTCACCCCTTTGTGTGTCAGTAATAGCTAACGGGATTTCCCTAGAAAGTGCGGGATAGAAGAAGTGACAGGCTTTGCTTTGTGCCTCTGCGAAGGTCAAACGCTTGGCCTGTATCGTACAAACGATTAGGGAGGGGAGTCTAGGACGGGCTACAAGGTTAGCTTGTAGTGTCTTCGATGCTTCCTTCGTTTGCCCTAGTTTGCTTTCGTCTGCCCTTAGCCTTGCGACTAAGGGCAAGAATTACTTCGTTTCCACCTTGGCCTTTTCCTTGGCCTTGTTTGCGGCTTCGATCTCCGCTTCCCATGCCTTCGTATAGCCGCATTCGATTGCGTCGAATCCGATTTCCGAAGCCTTGGGGTCTTTTGCCTTCGCTTCCTTCGTTGCGGCTTCCGCTTCTTTCCGGATGGCCTCCACATACGCGGAGGTCAAACCAGTGGGAAGTGAAACATTGCGAAGGACAGAAGGCCAAGCCTTGCCAGAATCACGAAGCCAGCATGCGAACAGGAAGGCGACTTCGCCAACCGTAAGGAGTTCACCCTTTTTCAAGTCACGCTTTACGCTAGACTTAACGGAAGTGGTGAAACCCTTGGACGTAGACTTTGCGCCCACGTCTTCAATGGAGACTTCGCCAAGACCTACCTCGTTAGCATGGCCAGAAGCCATGCGGGCTAGATAGTGGGCTTGGGAAGGCGCCATGCCATTAGAGATTGCAAGGGCCTTGGTGGAATTGAACAGTTTGCTAGCCATAATCTTGGGTCTTTCATTCCTGCCCCTTGGAACCATTCCAAGGGCAGACGGGAGCAAACTAGGATTATGTAGTTTCTGACGGTGCGACTCTGGGGCCGGATAAGGGCCTGACTTTCGCGCGGCATTAGGGTTTGTGGTTTCAAGGCTGTTAACCTCTCCACACGTACCGGCTTGCCCCGTCATCCATACTTGTCATGTCAGAGAACCCGTTGGCCTTCGTTACCGATGACCAACTGGCCACCAATTAAGCAGAGTCCTTCCAATGAAGCAACACTTTCTTTTGCCTGTTTTCCGTCTTTGTGGGGAAGGCTTCCAAAACCCTACCAAAACCATTCCATTTTTCCTTTGCAAACCCTTGTGGCTTAGGCTTTTGTGACTTATGCAAAAAACTGAAAGTTGGTTTCTCTTTATCGGTAACGAAGTTGAGCTGGAAGGGAGCTGCAGCGATTGGATGGAGGCTGGAAAGGATGATTTTGTGAGCCTTCCAAAGGAGAATTTTGGAGGCGTCCGAAAATGTCTGTTTGGATGGTTTTTGAGTGTGAAGTTAGGGAAAATTCCTAATTAGAAAAAGTGTCTATAGGGTAACATGGAATATATAATAAATGAATAATATATAGTATAGTAATAATTATTAGATAACTATAGGAGTAGCTATAGTCAATTACCTATACCTAGCCAATGCTAACACCTAGACCAACTCACCTAATAACCTACAGGTTGCAACCTATAGCCTATCCACCTATAGGTTCCGACAGCTTCAATCTCCTTTCTCCACTACTCAACTAGACAAGCAGACAATAGGACTTCGATTTCTGTCTCTACTGTAAAGAGAGAAGACAGAACCTTCTGTCATTTCTGTAAAGAGAGAAAGACTGTAGGTGTTTCGGTCCCGGCAGAAATGACAGAAATGCCAGACCTTACTGTTGACCCGGTAGTGGAGCCCCAGAAGAGACGGGCTATTTGGAACCAGACACTCTCTCAAATTTTTCTAAATTTCCGTATCTGGGAAATACGTCAATCCTACCTTTAGGCACACAACTAGCAAAGCCTCTCTCATGTCACACCTCTTTACACAGATAAGTAGAATAGCTTCATCCGATCCCTCACTCTCGCACAACGACATTGCGGCCGCGCTAGGCATTCCTGTGCAGGAAGTACGGATGGCCTTGTCGGCGCCGTCGCTAGAAGACATTCCGGCGCTGATGACAGTGTCGAAACAAATAGCCTTCGACCCCGCGGCGCCAGCGCGCTCGCGGCTGCGGGCAATCGAATGGCTAGTCGACGAACTAAAAGGCCGAAACGATTCCAAACACCGCAACCTAGACGCAAACTCAGAACTCACCTCCCGAATGCTTGCCACTCTAGAATGTGCGCAAAATGCTGTCCCTGACAGTCTAAAGCTCCGCCGCGAAATGAAAACAATCTCCCCTATCATCGATGCCTAAACTATCTAAAGAACAACTCCAAGAGGCGCGTCAGCGCGCGGCGCAGCAATCGCTTCTCAACAGTGCCGCAGAAGATCCTGCCTTTGCAGAAGTAGACCTGTCACAGTACGTTAACACTGTACCGGCAAACCTATTCCCTGTAGACTCGCAAGACTGTAGACCTGAAACTGCCGTCCCTGGCCCCCGCGCCCCCACCGCGCCCGCC
>JACCDR010227388.1_pt1 | contig 12752 bp, 10 predicted proteins | sample 7446431 | NCBI WGS metagenome assembly JACCDR01 (sample SAMN15323443, study PRJNA562643) | freshwater metagenome | isolation source: river surface water | place: USA:Blue River Watershed | collected 2017-08-17
CAAGACTTCCTATACCTACGGCCTGCACGGCACGCCGACCACGTTCACGCTCGAAGCACGGCTGGCCGAAATCGAAGGCGGCACCGATTGCCTGCTGGCGCCAAGCGGCCTCGCGGCGATCGCAATGATCGACCTTGCGCTGCTGAAGGCGGGCGATGACTTCCTGATTCCCGATAACGTCTACAACCCGAACCGCGAGCTGGCCAACTGGCTGCAAAAGGATTTCGGGATCACGGCGCGTTTCTACGATCCGCTGATGGGCGAGGGCATTGCCGACCTGATCCAGTCGAACACCAAACTGATCTGGACCGAAGCACCGGGCTCGGTGTCGATGGAAATGCCCGACATCCCGGCCATCTGCCGGGCCGCGAAGGCGAAGGGCGTGACCGTCGCGCTCGACAACACCTGGTCAGCCGGGCTGGCGTTCCGCGCGTTCGAGCATGGCGTCGATATCGTGATGCAGGCGCTGACCAAGTACCACTCGGGTGGTTCGGATGTGCTGATGGGCGCGGTGATCACGCGCGAATCGGCGGACAACAAGCATTTGCTGCGCAAGCTGGAGATGGCGCACATGCGGCTGGGCATGGGCGTGTCGGCCGACGATACCTATCTGGTGCTGCGCGGGCTGCCGACGATGAAGTTGCGCTTCGATGCGCATGATGCAGCTGCGCGCAAGGTCGCGGGCTGGCTGAAGGCGCGGCCCGAGATTGCCAAAGTGCTGCATCCGGCCTTCGAGGATTGCCCGGGACACGACATCTGGCAACGCGACTTCACTGGCGCGGGCGGCCTGTTCTCGGTGCTGTTCGATGCGCAGTACACCGAAGCGCAAACGGATCGCTTCATCGACAGCCTGAAGCTGTTCAAGATCGGCTACAGCTGGGGCGGCGCCAACAGCCTCGCCGTGCCTTACCGCATCGCGCAGATGCGCCGGGAATGGAAAGACGCCGGCCCGCTGGTGCGTTTCAATATCGGGCTCGAAGACCCGCAAGACCTCATTGCGGATATTGCTCAGGCGCTTGCGGCATTGGCATAGCCTTGCCATCGTCGAGGTCGAGGAAACCCTTGATCAGACGGTAAGCCTTCCAGATGAAGGCCCCGGCAAAAGTCAGGATCGCCAGCGGTATGCCGATGACGGTGATGAAGAAGGTCCAGCCGACCGCCACCCAGAACAGATACCACCAGAAAGTACGAATCTCCGAGATGTGATGCGTGCGCAGCCAGGTGCCGTCGGTCTCGTCGCGCTTCAGGTAATTAAAGATCAGCGGGATGAACGAGAACATCCCCAGCGACAGGAACAGCGACGCACCATGCATCAGGTACAGCCACCAGAGCAGGGTCTTGCGTGACTCGGTGGCTTCATCGTAAACGGTCTGCTCATCCATCGTTCGGTCTCCCGTTGCGTCGATATTGCGTCGGTGGTGCGTCGGTGGTGCGTCGATATTGCGTCAGTCTTGGGACGGTTGCTCAGATCAGTAGAACAGGTTCAGCAGGCCATCCAGGCCTGCGTAGTTCAGGGCGACGCTGGCCTGTGCCTGCACCACCGGTTTTGCGCGGTAGGCCACCGACAGGCCGGCCACCGACATCATCTTCAGGTCATTTGCGCCATCGCCCATCACGATCGCGGCGGTCGTCGGCACGCCAAGTCGGGCGCTTTCCGCTTCGACGGTTGCCTGCTTGACGTCGGCATCGACGATCTCGCTCTTCACGCGGCCGGTCAGCTTGCCATCGACGATGTCCAGCTCGATCGCACGCGCGACATCCAGCCCCAGCTCCTGCTGCAGCCTTTGCGTGAAATAGGTAAAGCCGCCCGACACCAGCACCGTGCGCAGGCCGGCGGCCTTCAGGTGCTTCAGCATCTCGCGCGCGCCGGGCGACAGTTGCAGGCGCTTGCTGAAGACTTCATCGAGCGCCGACGCATCCAGCCCTTCCAGCAACGACACGCGGCGCAGCAGGCTGGCGCGGAAGTCGAGCTCGCCGCGCATCGCGGCTTCGGTGATCTCGGCCACTTCGGCCTTCAGTCCCTGCAGGTCGGCGATTTCGTCGATGCATTCGATCGTGATCAGCGTCGAATCCATGTCCATCACCAGCAGCTTGAAATCCGACAGCCGCAGGTCGGCGCGCACGAAGGCCCCGTCGCAACCGGACTGCTGACAGGCCGCAGCCACCGCCACCCGGTTGCCCAGGGTGTCGGTCACGCCATCGGCGCGGAAAACGCGCGGCGCGGCAGGCGTCACCGATGTGGCGCCGGCCAGCGCGGCAATGCGCTTGGCGGTCTCGGCGTCGAGGGCTGGGCCCTGCAGGATCAGTTTCATCGGTGTGGAGGCAAGCATCAGGTTCAGGTAGTTCGGTTGTTGCGGGTGTCAGTGTAAATGAGCAGGGCAGGCGCCAGGCTGGATCAGTCCGGTCAGCCCGCCAGCGCGCGGATGGTGGACTTGACCTGCGTCACGCGCGCGGCCAGGTCCGGCATGCTGGCCGTGATGCGCAGCTTGTCCTGTCCGGACAGCTTCACATGGCGGCTCTTCTGGATCAGCTCGATGATGCGCATCGGATCGACCGGCGGCTTGGGCTCGAATTGCAGCAGCGCCGATTCGGCGTGCGCATCGATCTTGACGATGCCCACCGTCTTGGCCGAGATCCGCAGACGGTGCGTCTCGATCAATGCCTTCACGGCATCGGGCAGGTTGCCGAAGCGGTCGATCAGTTCTTCCTGCAAGTTGTCGATCGCTTCCTGCGACTCGCCATTGGCCAGCCGCTTGTAGATCGACAGGCGCTCGTGCACGTCGCCGCAGAAGTCCGACGGCAACAGCGCCGGCACGTGCAGGTTGATCTCGGTGGTGGTCGACAGCGGTGCGGCCAGGTCCGGCTCCTTGCCGGCCTTCAGCGCCTTGACCGCTGCATTCAGCATGTCGGAGTACAGCTGGAAACCGATCTCGGTCATTTCGCCGGACTGGTTCTCGCCCAGCACTTCGCCGGCGCCGCGGATCTCGAGGTCGTGCATCGCGAGATAGAAGCCGCTGCCCAGTTCTTCCATCTGCTGGATCGCTTCCAACCGGCGCTCGGCCAGCTTCGTCAGGCCCTGCACGTCATGCACCAGCAGGTAGGCATAGGCCTGGTGGTGCGAGCGGCCGACGCGGCCGCGCAGCTGGTGCAGCTGCGCCAGGCCGAAGCGGTCGGCGCGGTGCATGATGATGGTGTTGGCGGTCGGTACGTCGATGCCGGTCTCGATGATGGTGGTGCAGAGCAGGATGTTGAAGCGTTGCGACACGAAGTCGCGCATCACCTTTTCCAGCTCGCGCTCATGCATCTGGCCATGCGCGACGCCGATGCGGGCCTCGGGCAGCAGTTCTTCCAGCTTGGCCTTGCGGTTCTCGATGGTCTCGACTTCGTTGTGCAGGAAGTACACCTGCCCGCCGCGCTTGAGTTCGCGCAGGCAGGCTTCGCGGATCACGGAATCCGATTCGCTGCGCACGAAGGTCTTGATCGCGAGTCGCTTTTGCGGCGCGGTGGCAATCACGGAAAAGTCGCGCAAGCCTTCGAGCGCCAGGCCCAGCGTGCGCGGGATCGGGGTGGCCGTCAGCGTCAGCACATCGACCTCGGCGCGCAGGGCCTTCAGGGCTTCCTTCTGGCGCACGCCGAAACGGTGTTCTTCGTCGATGATCACCAGACCCAGTCGCTCGAATTTCACATCCGGCGACAGCAGCTTGTGGGTGCCGATCACGATGTCGACCTTGCCTTCGGCCAGGCCCTTCAGCGCCAGCGTGACTTCCTTGCCGGTACGGAAGCGCGACAGCTCGGCGATGCGCACCGGCCAGTCGGCGAAGCGGTCGGCAAAGGTCTGCGCATGCTGTTCGGCCAGCAGCGTGGTCGGCGCGAGGATGGCGACCTGCTTGCCGCCCATGACGGCGACGAAGGCCGCGCGCAGCGCCACCTCGGTCTTGCCGAAGCCGACGTCGCCGCAGATCAGCCGGTCCATCGGCCGGCCCGAGGTCATGTCGGTAATCACCGCGTTGATCGCGGCCGACTGGTCCGGCGTTTCTTCGAAGCCGAAGCTGTCGGCGAAGGCTTCGTAGTCATGGGCCGAATACTGGAATGCATGGCCCTGGCGCGCCGCACGGCGCGCGTACAGATTCAGCAATTCCGCCGCGGTGTCGCGGACCTGTTCGGCTGCCTTGCGTTTGGCCTTGTCCCACTGGCCGGAGCCAAGCGAGTGCAGCGGCGCATCTTCGGGCGACGCGCCCGAGTAGCGCGAGATCACGTGCAGCTGCGACACCGGTACGTAGAGCTTGGATTCTTTCGCGTATTCGAGGTGCAGGAATTCGGTCTCGCCTTCGCCGAGGTCCATGCTGACCAGGCCCTGGTAGCGGCCAATGCCGTGGTTCACATGCACTACCGGATCGCCGACCTTCAGTTCCGACAGGTCGCGCACCATCGCATCGACCTGGGTCGGGCCTTCCTGGCGCTTGCGTCCGGCGCGGCGGCCGCTGCCAGCATACAGCTCGGTCTCGGTGATGAAAGCCACTTTGCCAAATTCGGCCAGGCCATCACCCAGTTGCGAGCCCGCATGCAGCGGTGCGACGCAGATCACCAGCTTGTCTTTCGAGGCCAGGAATTCGGCCAGCGAATCGCAGGTCGCCAGCGGCAGGTCATATTCGTTGAAGTAATCGCGCAGCGTCTCGCGGCGGCCGCCGGATTCGGCGCAGATCATCACGCGCCTGTCGGTCTGCAGCAGGAAAGAGCGCAGGTTGGTCAGCGGGTCGTCGAGCCGGCGGTTGACCGCGATATCCGGCAATGGCGATGACAGCTCCGAGGGCTCGCCGCCTGCCTGCACCACCCAGCGGCCGAAAGGCTTGAGCAGCGTGAAGAAATCTTCGTCGGTCAGGAAGATATCCTCGGGCGGCAGCAGCGGACGTTCACGGTCGGACTTGAGGAAGCCGTAGCGCGAGCGAGTATCGGACCAGAAGCGCTTGATCGCCGCATCGATATCGCCCACCAGCGCAAAACTTGCGCCTTCAGGCAGGTACTCGAACAGCGTCGAGGTGTGTTCGAAGAACAGCGGCAGGTAGTATTCGATGCCGGCCGACGCAATGCCATTGCCGATATCGCGGTAGATGGTGGCGCGCGAAGGATCGCCTTCGAACACTTCGCGCCAGCGGCTGCGGAAGGCCGAGCGTGCGGCTTCGTCCATCGGGAATTCGCGGCCCGGCAGCAGGCGCACTTCACGTACCGGGTACAGCGAGCGCTGGGTATCGACGTCGAAGGTGCGGATGGTCTCGATGCTGTCGCCGAACAGGTCGATGCGGTAGGGCAGCGCCGAGCCCATCGGGAACAGGTCGATCAGACCGCCGCGCACCGAATATTCGCCCGGCGACATCACTTGCGCGACATGCGCGTAGCCAGCCAGCGTCAGCTGGGACTTCAATTGCGCCTCGTCCAGCTTCTCGCCCTGCTTGAAGAAGAAGGTGTAGCCGGCGAGGAAGGAGGGCGGGCCCATGCGCACCAGCGCCGTGGTGGCGGGCACGATCAGTACATCGCAATGGCCGGAACGGATTTCATGCAGCGTCGCCAGTCGCTCCGACACCAGGTCCTGGTGCGGCGAGAAGGCGTCGTAGGGCAGTGTCTCCCAGTCGGGCAGCAGATGGCAGCGCAGGGCTTCGGACTGTGGGTCGGCCTGTGTTTCAGCCTGTGCATGGGCGAGAGCGCCGGGCTTCGCGTCGGCCGCATCGCCGGCCTGTGTATGGCGCTTGCCGAACCAGCCGATCTCGGCCAGCAGGCGCTGCGCGGCCGGCGCATCCGCCACCACGACCACCATCATCCGGCCTTCGGCCTTCAGCGCATGTGCCGCTTGCGCCAGCACCAGTGCTTCGGCGGCGCCATGCAGCGCGGGCAATACGAAGCGGCTGCCGGGTTTCGGCGGCCGGAGAAGAGGGCTGGACGTGTCGGAGGACATGAGGAGAGGGCGCGGACTTCAGCAGACTAGGGCTTACCAGGGCTTACGATTTACCGCCCGGGTATCGTGCCGGCGCAGGGTTCGGCGAATCGCTTCAGGGCGGGCGCAGGGCTACAATGGCATCTGCGGACAAACCGCGATTATAAATGAGCAGCCCGTCATGAGTTTCCCCTCCTTTGTTGCGCTGATACCCGCGGCCGGCGTCGGTGCACGCATGGGCGCAACACTACCCAAGCAATACGCGAAGCTGGCCGGCAAGCCCATGCTGCAGCACGTGATGGAAACCTTCGTTGCCGCGCCGCAGATCGACCATGTCTACGTGGTGGTCAGCGCGGACGATGCCTACATCGACGACTTGCCGACCTTGCCGCGTACGACCATCCTGCGCTGTGGCGGCGCGACCCGGCAGGCCTCGGTCACGAATGGCCTGGCTGCGATGGCAGACCAGCTCGAGGCCGATGACTGGGTGCTGGTACATGATGCGGCACGCCCGGGGCTGACGGTGGAACTGATCGACAAGCTGGTCCTGTTCGTGAAGGATGACCCGGTCGGCGGCCTGCTGGCGATGCCGGTGGTCGATACGATCAAGCGTAGCAATGGCCATGGCCGTTCGGAACAGACGGTCGCGCGAGATTTGCTGTGGGCAGCGCAGACGCCTCAGATGTTCCGGCACAAGCCCTTGCTCGATGCCTTGCGCAGCGTGAACGACATCACCGATGAAGCCAGTGCCATTGAGGCGCTGGGCCTGCACCCGAAACTGGTCGAAGGCAGCGCGCGCAACTTCAAGGTAACGCTGCCGGAAGACATGCAGGTGGCTGAGCGCTACCTGATGGACCACCTCCAAAAACAAGGACAAGCATGAAGCCGCCATTTCGCATCGGACAAGGCTATGACTGCCACGCACTCGTACCGGGACGCCCGCTGATCATCGGCGGCGTGACCATCCCGCACCGTGCCGGCCTGCTCGGCCATTCGGATGCCGACGTGCTGCTGCATGCGATCACGGACGCCTTGTTCGGTGCAGCTGCGCTCGGCGATATCGGCAAGCATTTTCCCGATACCGACGAACGCTTCCGCGGCGCCGACTCGCGCGTGCTGCTGCGCGAAGCCGGCCAGCGTGTGCGGGCGGCCGGTTACACGATCGGCAACATCGACGCGACTCTGATCGCGCAAGCGCCCAAGATGGCGCCGCACCTGCCGGGCATGATTGCCAACATCGCAAGCGATCTCGAAATCGAGGCCGGCCAGGTCAACCTGAAAGCCAAGACCAATGAGCGTCTGGGCTGGGAAGGCCGCGAAGAGGGCATTGCCGCTCAGGCAGCAGCACTCCTGCTTGCCAATTGATAATAGTTCTCATTGAGCAATTTCTGATTATCCATTGGATTTCTCAATCGGCTGTATTGAAATCGTCAATTTGAGATTCAGCATCTCCAGGCTCACAATTCGAATCCGGAAACTATGACTAGTCAGTCGGTTTTCAGTCGTGGTCGTGCGCTGTTGCTGCCATGACGGGGCAGCAGCGCATCCAACCCCCCGTGTGATTCACCCGTGATACATGAGGAGATGCAAATGTCCAAGCTCAAAGGTTCCAAGACCGAGCAGAACCTGAAGGACGCCTTCGCAGGCGAATCCCAGGCCAACCGCCGCTACCTGTATTTCGCGAACAAGGCTGACATCGAAGGCCAGAATGATGTCGCAGCCCTGTTCCGCTCCACCGCCGAAGGCGAAACCGGCCATGCGCACGGCCACCTCGAGTACCTCGAGCAGTGCGGTGACCCCGCCACCGGCCTGCCGATCGGCTCGTCGCGCCAGAACCTGATGGCCGCTGTCGCCGGCGAAACCCACGAGTACACCGATATGTACCCGGGCATGGCCAAGACCGCGCGCGATGAAGGTTTCGACGAGATCGCCGATTGGTTCGAGACCCTGGCCAAGGCCGAGCGTTCGCACGCGAACCGCTATCAAAAAGCGCTTGACGCACTGGTCGATTAATACCAGCGTTCCGCAAGGTGCCGGCCTTCGGGTCGGTACCACTCCCTCTCTCCCGAGAGGGTTGCGGCAAGCGCAGCGTGCTCCCTGCTGCGCTTCCCACAACAGCGTTTGACCTACCCCCACAAAAACCAGAACACCCAAGGACCGCACCATGGCACGTGAAGGCAACCTGGAAGCGCCCACCCGGCACCCGCTGGACTGGCTGAGCGAAGAGTTTTACGACGAGAAGGCGCTGAACGAAGAACTCGAGCGCGTCTACGACATCTGCCACGGCTGTCGCCGTTGCGTGTCACTGTGCCAGTCCTTCCCGACGCTGTTCGATCTGGTCGATGAATCCGACACCATGGAAGTCGATGGCGTCGACAAGAAGGACTACATGAAAGTGGTCGACCAGTGCTATCTCTGCGACCTCTGCTACATGACCAAGTGTCCGTACACGCCGCCGCATGAATGGAACCTCGACTTCCCGCACCTGATGCTGCGTGCCAAGGCGGTCAAGTTCAAGAAAGGCGAAGTGTCGGCGCGCGACAAGTTCCTGTCGAATACCGACGGCCTCGGCAAGTTCGCCGGCATCCCCATCGTCACGCAGACAGTGAATGCAGTGAACAAGGCCAAGGCCACGCGTGCCGTGGTCGAGAATGTGCTTGGCGTCGACAAGGATGCGTGGCTGCCCGAATTCGCGACCACCAAGTTCCGCAACGGCGCAGCAAAGTCGCGCCCGCATCCGGTCAAGGATGGCGCGAACACGCCGGGCAAGGTCGCGATCTACTCGACCTGCTACGTGAACTACAACGAGCCCGGCATCGGCCATGACCTGCTGGCTATCCTCGACCACAATCAGATCCCGTACGTGATGGTCGAGAAGGAAGCCTGCTGCGGCATGCCGAAACTGGAGCAGGGCGACCTGCAGGGCGTGGCCGAGAAGAAGGCCATCAACATTCCGCATCTCGCGAAGCTGGCGAAAGAGGGTTATGCGATCCTGACCCCGATCCCGTCCTGCACGCTGATGTACAAGCAGGAACTGCCGCTGATGTTCCCCGACTGCGCGGATACCCAGCTGGTGAAAGAGGCGATGTGGGATCCCTTCGAGTATCTGGTTGCGCGCAACCGCGACGGCTTGCTTAAGACCGACTTCAAGCAGGAGCTCGGCCAGGTGTCGTACCACATCCCTTGCCACTCTCGCGTGCAGAACGTGGGCCGCAAGACGGCCGACATGCTGCAGCTGGTGCCGAACACGAAGATCAATGTCGTCGAGCGTTGCTCGGGCCACGCCGGCACCTATGGCGTGAAAAAGGAATTCCACGCCAATGCAATGAAGATCGGCAAGCCGGTCTTCAAGGCCATGGCCAATGACGAGCCGAACTACATTTCGTCGGATTGCCAATTGGCCGGCCACCATATCGTGCAGGGCATGGAAGCCAATGGTCTGAAGCAGGCTGTGATGGCGCACCCGCTGACGCTGGTACGCAAGGCCTACGGCATCTGAGTCCCCTGCGGACACCGGAAGATTTCAGTAACCCTAACGGACATACAACAAGCAAGGAGTTCACCATGATCATTTCCCGTGAAAGCCTGATGACCCTCGAGGCGTATTCCAGGCAGCGCCCCGAATTCCGCAAGCAGGTGATGGAACACAAGAAGCACCGCACCGTCCACCTCGGCAACCATGTGACGCTGCTGTTCGAGGACGAGATGACCCTGCGCTACCAGGTGCAGGAGATGCTGCGGATCGAAAAGATCTTTGAAGAAGACGGTATCCAGTCCGAGCTCGACGCGTACAACCCGCTGTGCCCGGACGGCAGCAACTTCAAGGCCACCATGCTGATCGAGTATTCGAACGTGGCCGACCGCAAGGCTGCGCTGGCCAAGCTGATCGGCATCGAGGATCGCCTGTTCGTGCAGGTCGAGGGCAAGGGCCGCGTGTATGCGATCGCCGATGAAGACCTGGACCGCGAGAATGACGAAAAGACTTCGGCCGTGCATTTCGTGCGCTTCGAACTGACGCCGGAGATGAAGGCCGCGCTGAAGGGCGGTGCGCAGATGATGGTCGGTTGCGACCATCCGAACTACCCGGCGCATGTCGAGGAACTGCCGCAGGAGACGCTGGCCGCCTTGCTGAAAGACCTGAGCTAGGAAGCGGACCGCACCTTCGGACCTTGAGCCCTGAGTTTCGATCCCCGGTCAGTGCCCTGACCGGGGGTCAGGCAGGCACTTGAGTTCAGGCCGCCGCCCTTAGCCAGATACGAACCGCGAGGCCTCCGCCTTCGCGGTTTTTTATTTCCAGTCGTCCTTCGTGCCGGTGCACGATGCGATCGACAATGGCCAGTCCCAGCCCGGCGCCGTTAGCCTGGCTGCGCGCGGTATCGAGCCGCGTGAACGGGCGCAGCAAGTTGGCCATCTGGTCTTCGGGCAGGCCCGGGCCGCGATCGGCAATTTCGATGAGGACTTCGCTGCCCTGGGCGCGCGCCGACACCGACAGCTCGCTGACGTTCTTGCCGGCGGTCTTGCCATAGCGTTTGGCGTTTTCGATCAGGTTCTCGACCACGCGCGACAGTTCGGTCGCATGGCCGCGCACCTGCAGGCCGGGCGCGATTTCGCCTTGCACCCACAGTTCGGTCGAGCGGCCGGCATCGCGCACCACACGTGCCAGCAGCGAGGACAGGTCGACATTGGCATACTGGCCCGGCTCGACGGGCCTTGCGTAGTCGAGGAACTGGCTGATGATCGCTTCCATCTGCGCGAGGTCGGATTGCATGCCGTGCCGTGCATCGTCTGGCAGCTTGGCCATCTCGACTTCGAGCAGCATGCGCGCAATCGGCGTGCGCAAGTCATGCGATATGCCGGCCAGGATCACCGCGCGGTCGGATTCGACTTGCTGTAGATCGTGCACCATCTGGTTGAAGCTGTGGTTGGCTTCGCGGATCTCGGCCGGTCCTTTCTCGGGCAACGGGGCGGGGGCCTTGCCGCGGGCAATCGCGCGTGCTGCGGCCGAGAGGCGCGCCAGCGGTTGGTTGATCAGCCGGCTGATGAACACGGCGCCGACCAGCGACAGCAGCAGCGTGACGCCACCCCAGCCCAACCACTGTATGCCCGATGCTCGCTCGATGCGCTCGCGCTCCAGCATCAGCCAGTAATCATCGTCGTCGATGTAGAAGCTGACCCAGAAGCCCGGTATCTCGTTGACCGACGCCGCGAACTGCGTGTCGGCGCCAAGGCGTGCGCGCACGTTTTCCGCGACCACCCGGATCAGCGCGCGGTCGGGCAGCGGCTCGATTTCGTCATCCTGCTCTTTCGGATAAACGCGGATGCCCTGGCTGCTGGCCAACTCGAACAGCAGCTCGCGCCGCAGCATGGGCGCCGAGTGCATCAGCGCCGAGCGCGTGATCGTGACGATGGAGACGACCTGCGCTGCGATCTGTTCGCCACGTGGCGTTCGCTCGACGACACGGAAGCTCGCCACCCATGCGGCCATGCTGGCCGCGATCAGGAAGGCCAGCAGGAAGAAGGTGCGCCAGAACAGCCCGCTCTTGAGCCAGAGCAGGCGCTGCGGCATGCGCGCATGGGCAGTCCGCTGGCCGGCGATGCCGGCATCGGTCTCAGGACTTGGTGCCATCAGGGATGAAGACATAGCCCAGTCCCCAGACGGTCTGGATGAAGCGCGGCGTGGAAGGATCGGGCTCGATCAGCTTGCGCAGGCGGGAGATCTGCACGTCGAGGCTGCGGTCGAAGACTTCATATTCGCGGCCGCGCGCGAGCTCCATCAGTTTTTCCCGAGACAGTGGCTGCCGCGCATGGCGGGCCAGCACCTTCAGCACCGAGAATTCGCCGCTCGTCAGCGGCACCGGCTCACCCTTCTTCAGCAGCGTTCGCTTCTCGAGGTCGAACTCGAAGTCGCCGAACACATAGCTCTCCGGATGGTCGGATGGCGCTGCAGGGATATCGTCCGGGATCGCACGGCGCAGCACTGCGGATACGCGCGCCAGCAGCTCGCGCGGATTGAAGGGCTTGGCCAGATAGTCATCGGCACCCAGTTCGAGCCCGGCGATGCGGTCCGCATCCTCACCCTTCGCGGTCAGCATGATGATGGGCGTCTGGTCGCCGCCGCCGCGCAGGCGCTGGCAGATCGACATGCCGTCTTCGCCGGGCAGCATCAGGTCCAGCACCAGCAGGTCGAAGCGCTCGCGGATCCAGAGCCGGTTCATCTCGACCGCGCTGGCGGCGACCTGCACTGCATAGCCGTTATCGGCGAAGAAGCGGCGCAGCAGGTCGCGCAGGCGCACATCGTCATCGACGACCAGCAGTTTGGCCTGGGCACCCGGGGTGCGTTTGGACGGTACGGGCGTGACGGTGTTTGTCGAGTTCATGGTCATATGGTAACGTCCAACCCACTTTTTCCTCTATGGTCAGGGCCGGGGTATTACAAAGCTTTACAAACTTCGGACCCGGCTTTGCCGACTGCGGCCGCAGAACAAAAGTACACTATCGTTCAGGAGCTAAGCTTTGCATGGCCCTGACAGACAGACCAGACAGAACAGACAGCAGACTTACCCGAGACCCATCCGAGACACCGACCCATGAAGCGCCTGAAGACATGGCTGAGCCTGAGCGCGCTGCTCCTTGCACTGGGGCCGGCGCAAGCCGAACCGCCCCAGGGTCGGGGCGAGGGCAGGCCGCGTCCGGACCAGGCACAGGGCGAGCGACGCGATGACGGTCGGCGCGATGAAGGCCGACGCGACGAGCAGGGCAATCGTCCGCCGCCGCGGCTGTCGCCGGAGGAGCGACGAGAACTGCGCCAGCAGATCCACGAAGCAGG
>JACCDR011041434.1_pt1 | contig 12752 bp, 13 predicted proteins | sample 7446431 | NCBI WGS metagenome assembly JACCDR01 (sample SAMN15323443, study PRJNA562643) | freshwater metagenome | isolation source: river surface water | place: USA:Blue River Watershed | collected 2017-08-17
CCAGGCGGCCGTCAATAGCCTGTTCCCCGCCACGGCCGGCGTTAAGGGCCGATTCGTGATCAGCGACGTGACAGCGACAGGAGCAACGGTTCATGGCAACCGACGAAGAGCTATTTGCCGAATTGACGGCTGAAAAGCCTGCACAGGCTCAGGATGAGCCACAGGAACAGCAGGCAACCGAGCAAGTAGCGGCTGAAACTCAGGAACAGCAGCAAGCCGAGCGGTCGCGTGACGAGCGTGGCAGGTTCGCGCCAAAGTCGGATGACAAGCCGGCTGCGGCTGAAACCACGCAGATCGAGCAGACGAAGCCAGAGCAGCAGGATCATCGCGTCCCGCTGGTCGAGCTTCTGAACGAGCGCGAAAAGCGGCAAGGCTTCGAGCGGCAGATCGAGGAAGAGCGGCGGCAGCGGCAAACGTTGGAGCGGCAGATTGCTGAGTTCCGGCGCGCGCAGCAGCCCAAGCCAGAAACGCCAGATGTATTCGAAAACCCGAAAGGGTTTGTCGAAACGATCGAGCAAACCCTTGATCGCAAGCTTCGCGAACAGGCAGCAGAGTTTTCCCTTAAAATGGCGCATCGCCAATACAAGGGGGAGTTCGACGCCGCCTATCAAGCACTGATCCAGGAAGGCAACGCCAACCCGGCAACGGTGCAAGCCATCATTTCGCAGTACGATCCTGGTGAGGCTCTGATGCAGTGGCATCGGCAGCGCTCGCTCATGGAAAAGGTCGGCGGCGACTTCGATGGCTATATGAAGAAGCGCGAAGAAGACCTGCTGAAAGACCCTGAGTTTCGCAAGCGGTTCGCAGACCTACTGCGCGCCGAGCAAACTTCGTCCACTAACCAGACCGGGCGTCCTGCACCCATGGTTCAGATGCCTCCATCGCTCAGCAAAGTTTCCGGTGCGGCACCGAAAGGCGCCGACGACGTGACCGACATAAGCGATGGCGAGGCTCTGTTCCGGTACGCAACGCGACGCTGACCGAAAAACCAATCATTCCGATCTGGTTTCTAGAACGCGCATAGGAGGCGCGTGAAAGCGGCTGCGTCGCTGTCCCGATGAGGAACAGGACAAATGGCCGTCACGACGACCGAAACCAACAACAAGCTCCTTCAATATACGAAGGACATCAATCGCGAAACCATTCGCGAGAATATGTTCAGCCCCTACATGGGGGCTGGAATGACCGCCATCATCCGCCAACGCTATGAGCTTAAAAGTGGCGGCGAGCAGATGAATATCCCGCTTGTCACGCGCCTGACTGGTGCGGGCGTCGGAAGTGGGACTCTGGTCGGCAACGAAGAGAAGATCGACAACTACGGAATGCGCGCCTGGCTCGCTTGGTCGCGTCATGCCGTGGTGACGAACAAGGCCGAAAAACAAAAAGACTCGGCCGATATTTTCGGAGAGGCCAAGCCGCTTCTGTCAGACTGGCAGAAGGAAAAGCTGCGCGATGAGGTCATCTCTGCACTCATGGCGTTGCCGAGCGAAAGCCAGCCGGCTACCGACGTTTGTGTCAACGGCATCCAGTACGACCTGGCTTCTGCTACGCAGCGTAATACCTGGCAGACGAACAACTCCGATCGCATCCTCTATGGAGCCGCGACCGGGAATCTGAAGTCAACCCACGCTCTGTCGCTCGCAGAGCTTGATACGACCGCCGACACGTTCACCAGCACCAATCTGAGCAACCTCAAGGCTGTAGCCAAGCTGGCGACACCGAAAATTCGGCCATATCGGACTGAGGACGGCTACGAGCAATTCGTCTGCTTCGCAGGGACCAACACGTTCCGTGCGCTGAAGGCGGACCTCAAGACGAGCAACACGGACGCGCGCCCGCGTAGTACGCAGAACGTCATTTTCCAGGATGGCGATCTGCTCTGGGATGGGATCATCGTCCGTGAAGTACCGGAAATCTCGTCCTTTGTGACCAGCGTATGGACATCACTTCTCACAGCAGGAAACGGCGGAACCACACGCGTTGAGCCGGTGTTTTTCTGCGGTCAACAGGCCGCTGTGATCGCCTACGGCCAGATGGTGAAACCTACCTTCCGCAAGGAAGACGATTACGGGTTCATATCCGGCACTGGCATTGAGTCCGCCTACGGCGTGGCGAAGATGTTCAAAAAGCACCCAAACGACGGTAGCGCGCTCAAGCAATGGGGCGTTGCGACCGGGTTCTTCGCTGTGACCACGGTCTAACGGGAGAAAACAACAATGACCACTTCTCTGAACAGCACGATCCCCGCCCGTGAGCCCGGTGAACAGCAGGTCGTCTTCTCTCGGTTCACGATCAGCTACGACGAGACCGGCATCTCCAGCGGCGTTGCAAAATGTACGCTCCCCGCTGGGGCTGTCATTATCGGCACCGATGTTTATGTCAGCACGACGTTCAACGCGAACTCGACGAACGTGCTGACTGTCGGCTCCAACTCAACGCAGTTGGACAACGTGATCGCGTCCGGTGACGTGACCGAGGGAAGCGCAACGACGCTTACCAAGGACGTGAGCCCGACCGGAACGGCTCTCGGCCCCCTGTCTGCCGATACGACCTTCTATGGGAAGTACACGCAGACCGGCGGCACGGCGGCGACGGCAGGGCAGGCTACCGTCATCATCAAATATGTTCCGTCCCGGTAAATCCGGCACGACGTGGGGAGGCGGTATCGCCTCCCCATTTTCTACCAGGAGAACGAATGGTGTCCCGCAAAATCTTCTTTGCTATCCCGTCCCGGCTTGGCGTTCCGAAACTGGAAACAACGGCATCGCTTCTCGCCGAGATGGATTTGATTCTGCGCCACGGGTGGGGCTGGACCATGCGTTGCCGCGTTGGCGACTCCTACCCGCACCGCGTGCGCAACTTGCTTGCGGCCATGTTTTTCGAGACTGACTGCACCGATATCGTTTGGATTGATGACGACGTCAGCTGGAATCGCGGCGACTTGGTCAAGCTCATCAATCATCCAGTTGATTTTGTTGCCGCAACGTATCGCGTAAAGGACGATAGTCTCGTGCGCTATCCTCTCGGGTGGATCGACGACAACGTGAGCAACCGCAAGCGCGATCCGGAAACGGGGTTGATTGAAGTTGCTCGCGTTCCATTCGGGTTCGTGCGCATCACGCGTTCGGCAATGGAACGGTTCCGCGATACGCGCGCCGACATGTGGTTCATGGACGCCGGGCAGAAGGCATGGAACCTATTCGACATCATCCTGAAATATGGCGATCCAGGTGGTTATAGCGGCGAGGATTACGTCTTTTGTGATCGGTTCCGCGAGGCCGGCGGCAAGGTCTGGCTCGATCCTGACATAAAAGTTGGTCATACCGGAGAAAAGACATTCTTTGGATGTGTCTCGGATGAGCTAAAGAAATTGGATGCGCCTGGCCTTGAGGCAAAGATGCGCGCCGCACTCGGTGAGGCGGCATGACGCTATCCATTATCTTGGCGGGGCGCGGCAGGCCTGCGCTGCTCGAGCGCACGATCGCGCGCACTCTCGACAATATCGAGCTTTCCTCGACGCAGTTCGTGATCGCTCTAGATCACGATGACCCTGCGACGGCCGAAGCGGCCAGAAAGTTTTCACCGCGTGTCGAGGTGTCCGTATGGCCACGCGAGGACTCTCTTGGCGGAAAGTTCAACCGCGTGCTGAGCATCGCGCCCGCCGATGTTTACCTCTACATGGTCGATTATGCTCCGATCGTGACATATGGGTTTGATCGTATCGTGCTCGGGGCCGCCAATGTATTCCCCGATGAAATCGGCTTCGTTTTCACACCGCTCGCCAACCTCAGCTTCCCGTTCTATCAGGCCGTGACAGGCCGCGCGGCGGCCATCATGGGCGAGTTTTTCCCCGATCATTTCCCGTACTGGTTCATAGACCACTGGTCTTCTGACATCGCCCGCATGATTGGTCGGTGGACGGTCGCCGACATCCGGGTTGATGCGAGTAAGCGGCCAGGCACGCAGGACAAGCGCGATCCGGCATTCTGGGCAACGCTCTATGATGCTCTGCGAGTTGAGCGCCACGAAATCGCTAACAGTCTGCTTTCCGAGATGGTCGATCCGGACTGGCACAAAGATGTGTTGCGCGCACAATGGCCGCTAATCGACCAACGATCTGAAATGATCAATGACGGCGTGCGTCGTGATGCGCCATATATGCAGCAGGCACAGTCAGACGAACGATACGAGCGCATCAAGGCTGCTGCTGTTGCAAAACTGCGCGAATTGATGGCCAAGCGCGAACGGATGGCTGCCTGATGTCTATCACCAAGACGCGCCGAGATTTGGTCTATCAGGCGCACACTATCCTAGTTTCCGACGCAGGCCAGACACCGTCAGCAGAGGATATCCAGTCGATTGATTCCTATGTGGACCCTGTTCTGACTGCGCTTTCAATCCGCGTTACAGCGATTGATGACTTTGGCACTCCTGGGCCGGACGGCGGAGATATTCCGATTTCGCTTTTCCTTCCGGCAGCGCGCGCTATTGCCAACGCTGCTGCACCTGAGTTCGGGGGTCAGTTCGATCCGAACATCCAAGCGGCGATCGAGAAGGAAATGCTGGAGATTGTCGCTAGCACGCCGACATATGCGCCGGCAACGGCTGAGCATTTCTGATGGTCGCTATCCCGTTCCCGTTATCGACGGCGCCGGGACAAAATCCGCAGGAGAGTGCAGGGCGTCTGATCAACTGCTATGCCGAACCGCTGGGAAAAACGGCAATTTCCGGCGCAAGATGGACCAGATCGCCAGGCTATACGACGTTCGGAACAAGCTCTCGCTCTGGCTGTCGCGGGATTATCCAGATCGGCGGAGTTTTGTACGCAGCTTTCAGCGGGCAACTGGAAAAGTTTACATCATCCGGCGGTGCATCGACCAATGTCGGCGCGTTGACGGGGACGGAAAAGGTCTTCTTCTTTCGAAACAACAAAACGCCGACGCCGGATCAATTCATCGTCGATCCGCAGAACACAGTCGCATTCACGTTCACGAGTTCTTCTGTTTCGTCATATCCTGACGTTGATTTGCCTGCTGTGAATGCCGGGTGCGCATACGATGGGTACGGCATTTTCACGACAGGCAGCGGCCAGATATGGGCCACCGATTTGAATAGCACAGCCGTCAATGCGCTGTCGAATGCGACGGCTGAGAGCAATCCGGACGGTCTGCTGCGGCCGATCCCGTGGGCAACTCGCCTGCTGGCGTTCGGGACGCGTACGACAGAAGTATGGACGAACGCAGGAACATCGCCGTTTCCGCTTGAACGCGTCGCAATCATTCCGCGCGGCTTGCGCGGCCGGTATGCGGTAGCCGGGCATGAGGACGGGTTCCAACGCGCTCTGATTTTCGTCGGTGACGACAACGCCGTCTATTCGCTGGATGGCTACACTCCGGTTAAGATAAGCACGCCCGACCTCGATCGTCTGATTCAATCCGTCACGGATGACGACGATTTGGAGGCGTGCTGTTACGTGGCAAACGGCCACGGATTTTGGGAATTATCGTCTTCATGTTGGACGTGGGTTTATCATACGAACACGGGAAACTGGCACGAGCGTCACAAATATCTCGGGCTGCGCAGCCGTGTGACAACGACACATAACGGGTTCGGAAAGTGGCTCTGCGGTGATACCGAGAGCGGAAATATCCTAGAAATAACGGGTATTGCCTACAAAGAAGTAAGCAACCCGCTCCGTATGCGGATCGAAACGGGTCCGGTAACGCAGTTCCCGTATCGATCAAAAATACCTCGCGCGGATTTTCTCTGTACAATGGGAGCTGGAGACGCGACTGGAGATGATCCACAAGCGACTAATCCGAAGTGCGATATCGCTTGGTCAGACGACGGAGGCGTGTCTTGGGGAAATCCTCTACAGCGCGAGATCGGACGACAGGGAAATGCAAATCGGCAAATAACTGTGCGTCGAACTGGACGAACTGGAGTGCATGGTCGCCGCTGGCGCTTGGACTTTTCCGCCCCCGTGCCGTTCTCGTGGCTGGGAGGCGATATGAGCCAGGAGATTCGGAGATAGATGCCGACAGGCTTCAAGCCACTCATCGATCAGGATGCGCGTTGGATTGGGCAGGACGGACGGCCGACGCCTGAGTTCTACGACTATGCACGGAAGCTTGATCTGGTCATTCGCAACGTTGCGTTTGGATCACTGACGAACGCGGCGAACGACGCGGCCGCGGCATCGGCAGGGGTGGCGATCGGCGAGTTATACCGCAACGGAAGCGTTGTGATGATAAGGGTCACGTAAGATGGGATTTCTCGATAATCTGCTTGCGCCATTTAGTGCAGAACCGGCGCAAAATGCCGCAAATGCCCAGATACAAGGCCTGCAAAACGCGCAGAACGCAGCCAATTCCGCTCTGAACAGCGGACTCGCCACCGGCAATAGTTACCTGAACAAAGCCTACGGTCTTTATGGTCCGCTCGCTGATGTTGCGGGAAAGGGAACCACGTCATACGCCGACGCGCTCGGGTTGAATGGTGCGGCGGGATCAGACGCGGCCAGAGCAGCATTCACTAGCCTGCCAGGATACCAGGAGGGTCTGAATACTGGTATCGACACTCTGGAACGTCGTGCCGCAGCGCGCGGCCTGCTCGGCAGCGGGAACACGTCGGCAGATACGATCAAATATGCCACGGACTACGCCAACCAGAATTATGGAAACTATCTTCAGTCGCTCGCGCCGTTCTTGAACCTGAACCAGAACGTCACGGGTGCGCAAGCGGGCATCCGCGGGCAGCAGGGCGCGAACGCTATCGACATCGCCAAATTGCAAGGCGGCATAGGATTCCAGACGCAGCAGGGCATCGGCAACGCCAATGCGCAGGCTGCGCTTGCGCCTGTAAGTGCCGGGCAGAATTTTATCAATACATTGCTCGGGATTGGAAATATTGCGGCGTCAGCAATTCCCGGAAGCGGAAACAAGGGCGGGCAAGTTAACTTCGCGGGCGTTGCATAAATGGCCGATTATTCTGAGCTATATCGCCTCGCTCCGTTTGACGTTAGCGCGCCGCGGGCTGATTTTTTCACGCCGCTGTCTCGGATTGCTAATCAGATCACTGCAAATCGCGAGATGGATCAGCAAAAGGCGTTTCGGGAGCAGACGCTGGCTGATGCGCGGGCGGCGAGGTCCGATGCGGCGGCTAGGGCTGAACGCGAGTTTCAGTTCCGTCAGCAGGAGGCAGAGCGAGCGCAACGTAATTCTGATCGGTCGTTTGCGCAGGATCTTGTCCCTCCCGGTTTCGAGCGCACTGCAACAGGGTTACAGCCGATAAAGGGAGGTCCACAAGACCCGGAATATCTGAAGGCAAGGGGGGAAGTGTCCGGCGGAATACCGTCCGAAGTGCAGCAGCGACGGGCCGCTGTTGTCGCTCAAGGGCTCGATCCCAACGCGCCACACTTGCAGGCATTCATTCTGTCGGGACGAATGCCGCGTGAGGATCAGCAGCCGCTGACTGCGACGGACAAGAAGGCCATTCTCGAGGCCGACGACGCCGTTCTTGCTTCGGAAACCGCGATCAGCAATCTTCGGCAGGCGAAGGAGTTATCGAAAAAAGCCTATTCAGGACCAGCCGCCGGGACCCGCGGGTATGCTGGGACATTCCTCGGTGCGGAAGGTGCTCAAGAGACATCAGACCTCAACAATCTCGTCATGTCGAACGCGCTGAGCCAACTGAAGTCGATCTTTGGCGGAGCACCGACCGAAGGTGAGCGCAAAATCCTACTCGATATCCAGGGGTCAGTGAACCAGCCTGATTCAGTGCGCCAAGCGATCTATGACCGGGCCATTGCGCTCGCCAATAAGCGCCTCGAATTTAATAAGGCCCGTGCCGGCGAGTTGCGCGGGGGAACGTTCTATAAATCACAGCAGGGGGATGGAGCTACCGCAGCACAATCACCGAAGCTTGGCAAATTATCCAATGGCCTGCAATGGAGTCTCGAATAATGCCGACGCTGAACATTGCTGGCAGGCGCGTTACGGTTGGCGACGAATTTCTGTCGATGACGCCGGACCAGCAAAACGCCAGCGTTGAAGAAATCGCGAAGTCGATCGGCCTTGGAGGCGGAAGTGCGCCTGACACTTCCGGGTTCTCGGAAGACCTGAAAAAACTGACGCCGCAAGTCGGTGGTGCCCGGTCTGCCGCGATAGGAGCCACACAAGGCGCGCTGGCTGGATTTGGTGACGAACTTGCCGGTCTGGCTGAGGCATCTGGACTTCCGGTCGGAACGCCACCGATCGTTTCCTACCCCGTAGGAGCCTATCGGAGGCTCACTGGCGCGCCCGGAGCGGAAGACGCCTACACTACCGGACGCGATCGTTTTCGCGCTGAGCAAGCCGCCGCTGAGGCACAGCACCCATATGCGTCCGGGGCTGGACAGATTGGCGCAGCGCTCGCTACCACGGCACTCCCGCTCGGTTTGGCCGGCACGGGCGTTACGCTGACCGTCGCGGCAGCTCGAGGCGCTCTTGGTGGCGCCGCGCTAGGTGCGGCGCAGGGTGCTGGAAATGCTCCAGAGTTGGCCGACGTCCCGGCAGAAGCGGCAAAAGGGGCTGGGATTGGCGGTGTTGTTGGTGCAACGCTTCCAGTCGCCGCCGGCGCTGTTCGCCGCGCGATATCGCCTATCGCCAATGCAGTCAGCGGTCGCGTTACTCGCGCCGTTCAGACTTTGAATAATGAGGGCGTCACCGATCTTACGGCAGGCCAGCAGACCGGTAACAAGTTCCTGAAATACTACGAGTCAGAGCATGGTGGCAGGACGGTCCAGGACGTTTACGAAAACCAGCAGCAGCAGTTCACGAGTGCAGCGCTGCGCCGGATAGGAGTTGATTCACCGATCGCCGATCCTGTTGTAATGCAGCAGGCTTCTCGTGACATTGGCGCGCGGTTCGACGCGTTTGCTGCCAATAACAACATAACTGGCTCGAGCAATACGCGCCGCCTAGTAGGCGATCTGCTCGGTGATTTCTACCGCTACCAGCGCCTTGGCGGAGAGGCGCCAATAATTGGGAACACGCCCACTCGCGTTGCTAATGCTATTCGCGACAACGGCGGAACTCTTCCAGGAGAGGCATATCAAGCTATTCGCAGCGATCTGTTGCGCAGCCAGCGAGCGACCAACAATCCGGAAGTGAAGCACTCGCTCGGTGATATGATCAGAAGCCTGGATGACGCCATGGAGCGCTCAGCTCCCGCCGACCAGGTTGCTGCGTTCCGTGATGCACGCCGGCAGTATGCAAACCTAATCGTTCTTCAGAAAGCTGTCGCCCAGAGCGGGGAAAATATCACTCCGCATGCGCTGAGAAATGCTGCCAAGTCCGGTGATATCAAGCGATTTGTCGAAGGAAGAACAGACCTCGGTGAACTTGCCAATGCCGGAAAGGAAATACTGAGGGCGCCACCTGAAAGCGGGACATCGTCACGGCAAGCGGCGAGATCAGCCGCAAAGTTTGCATCTCACATTGTCCCTAACTTTCTTGCCGGTGCAGGCGGGACATATGCAGGATCGGCAGAAGGAGGACCAGAAGGCGCACTGGCTGGCGGAGCAATTGGTTTCGCCGCTCCTTCAATTGGAGCAAGGCTAGCGCTATCAAACATCGGGCGCCGGTATCTGACTAATCAGTTTGCCGCTGGCGTTCCTGGTGCTCCAACCGCTTCGCTGATTCAGCCGCTTCGCGCTCTTCTGCAAGATCAATACGGCGGGCAATCGCAATCACCGCCGTCACTCCTGCAAGGCAGATAGCAAGGAAGGCCCATAGGGGCATGAGGTCGCTCAGCATTCTGAGCGACGCGCTCATCGTTTTCGCGAGAACAAGTCCAGCCGTGAGAATGACTGCAATGACGAAATATCGCATCATATGCGCTGCTCTTGTTAGCCTAGCTGCATCCTACGCCAACGCAGCGGGAACAATCAACCTGTCTCTAAGCCAGCAGTTCGATGCGCAGGGCCGTCCGCTCGCGAATTGCCGGCTGTACCTCTATCAGGCCGGCACGGTCGCAACGCCGCAGAACGCCTATTCCGATGTTGATCTGACGGTCGCTCTCCCCAACCCGCTTTCATGTGATGCCAGTGGGCGATTACAGCAATTCTTCCTTGCCGACGGCCAGATAAAAATCCGACTTACGGATGAGAATGGGGCAACCATTCTCGCCGCTGACAATATTCTGGTCGTTGGCCCGAGTTCTGGCGGAGGAGGCGGCGGATCGGTCGATCCGACTGCAATCTTCCAGACCGGAGACATAAATGTTCGCTACGGTACAGGGACACGTAGTGGATGGGTGCGCGGAAATGGACGCACAATCGGCTCAGCAACTAGCGGAGCGACAGAGCGCGCTAACAGCGATACGCAAGCGCTCTGGGAATATATCTGCACAAACGATACGACGCTACGCGCAACGATTTCCGGAGGATATTCCGGGAGCTGCGCGAACGATTACGCGGCAAACAAAACCATTCAGCTTCCAGATTATCGTGGTGCCGCTCTCGCCGGTCTTGGCGATATGGGAAACAGCGCTACAAGCGTGCTGACAACCACATACTGCGGGGCTGATCCTACGGTGCTCGGGCAATTCTGCGGGGCTCAGAGCAAGACTATAGCGCAAGCAAATCTTCCGAACGTGAATTTTTCTGTAACAACTAATACTTCTTCTGCCATTAGCGTTTTGAATGGCAGCACCGCTGCAATTGGCCCACCTGGCACAGCAATCCCTGGAAGCGCGACTAACGCTGCGGGTATAAGCGTATATGCAGCAAGCTCATTTGGCGCTCTGACTGTTACCGTTCCGCCACTATCTGGAACAGCCGCGTCCGGTGGCTCTGGAACTGCGTTTTCTATAGTTCCGCCGATGCGCCTTTCAACAATATACATCAAGCTTTAAGGCGGGTTTATCCATGTCGGACGGTGGTCCCGAGTGGTACATCGGCAAGTTTGCGGCCAGCAACCGCGCAACATTCACCAAAGATTTGACGGTCACTGATACCGATGACGAGCCTGTCGACATCTCTGCCGCGACCTTTTCTATCGGAATTTATGACGCGCATGATGAATCGCAGGCGCTAACCGGATCGCTCGATGACGGCGTGATCTCGCTGATCACAGCAGCAGACAACAATCAGTTCAGATGGACATTCAGCGAAACGCAAATGCGCACGCTTGACCCTGGGCCATACAAAATCGGACTGACGATAACCATCGACTCGGTCGTAACTCAGTTATTCACCGGCGATCTGTCGGTTTATGATGGATTTGTGCCATGACGACTCTCAAGCTCAAGCTCAACCCGGGAATCGTTGGTCCGGCGAATACTCTCACCGTTGGAACTGTAACAACAGGGGCGCCTGGCAGCAGTGCTGACGTTATTATAACGGGCACGTCACCAAGCCAAACTATTGATTTCACGATACCAAGAGGCGCGGACGGGACCGTCTCCGGGTTTAGATATACGTTTAATTCGGCAACGGCAGGAGACCCAGGATCGGGATATTTTCTATTCAACAATATATCCTTCTCGTCTGCAACTACTGTAAGCATTTCAGAGACCGACGGTAACGGAAACAGCTTAGCAACATATCTTGCGTCAATCGACGACAGCACGAATATTCGTAAGGCTATTGTTCTTATAACTGTGGAGGAAAGCGAGACAGACGGGTTTTCATTCTACATAACATCTGCTCTTACAGATAACGGGACGTATGATACATACAATATATCGGTCATAAGTTCATTCGGAACAGTCTCCAATGGATCCGTCTGCCGTATATCAATATCACCAATCGGTGATGCCGGAGCTAGCGTCGTTGATGGAGACAAGGGCGATGTTATTGTTTCGGCTTCGGGAACTATATGGACGATTGACGATAATTCTATAACTTACGCGAAAATGCAGAATGTGAGCGCCACTAACACGGTGCTTGGACGCTCTACAGCAGGGTCTGGTGACGTCGAAGAAATTTCTTGCACATCATCAGGTAGGGCAATGATTGCTGCCGCGTCTGCGGCCGCTCAGACTGCTCTGTTGAGCAATCTCGTCGGAGATAGCGGTGCAGGCGGGACTAAAGGGCTCGCTCCCGCTCCAAGTTCTGGCGATGCCGCGGCTGGGAAATATCTCAAAGCTGATGGCACGTGGGCAGTTCCTCCCGGCTCTGGAGGCGTAGCGGACGGAGATAAGGGCGACATCACAGTCTCCAGTTCGGGGTCTGTATGGACGATCGACAATACTACTGTTTCATACGCCAAGATTCAGAATGTCAGCGCCACTAGCCGAATAATTGGACGCATCACAGCAGGCGCCGGCTCGATGGAAGAGCTAACTGGTGCGCAGGCCACCACGCTATTAAGCGCAATGGTTGGAGATAGCGGGGCAGGTGGAACAAAAGGACTTGCTCCTGCCCCTGGAGCTGGAGATACAGCCGCAGGGAAATATCTGAAGGCCAATGGAACGTGGGACGTTCCAGCCGGTACTGGTAGCGGAGACGTTGTAGGTCCATCGTCTTCAGTGGATGGAGAGATAGTCCTATTCGATAGCACAACAGGAAAGCTTATCAAAAGAGCGTCTAGCACTGGGGCTGTAGTCATCACGTCAGGGGTCATCGGAACCGATAGCGAACTCACGGCAATAGCCGGACTTACAAGCGCGGCCGACAAAGTTCCGTATTTTACCGGATCAGGAACGGCCGCGCTCGCTGACTTTACGGCTGCCGGACGCAACCTGGTAGATGATGCGAGCGCTTCAGC
>JACCDR010035668.1_pt1 | contig 12751 bp, 11 predicted proteins | sample 7446431 | NCBI WGS metagenome assembly JACCDR01 (sample SAMN15323443, study PRJNA562643) | freshwater metagenome | isolation source: river surface water | place: USA:Blue River Watershed | collected 2017-08-17
CTTGCTGATTTTCCAGGAGATGGAAGGGTAATCTGGGGCGCTCAGACACTCTCAAGTGATAGAAATTTTAGGCTTATTCAAGTAAGGAGACTTTTTATTTTCATTAGAAGTTCCCTTCTTAAAGGAATGCGATTTGTTGTCTTTGAAAATAATGACACAAAAACCCGAGCGGCTGTGAGGAGAACAGTGACAGCATTCTTACTCACGTTGTGGAGAAGAGGAATGTTGCAGGGAGCAAAACCCGAGGATGCTTTTTTTGTTACCTGTGATGAAACAAATAACCCCGCTAGCATAATTGATCAGGGAAGGTTGGTGTGTGATGTTGGAGTCGCTCCGCAAAAAGCTGCAGAATTTTTTGAACTCAATTTATCTCTCGATCAAAGAGCTCTTGAAGAAGAACTCGCAGCAGCAGGCGCATAAAAAAGAAGGAGATAAAAACAAATGGCAAGATTAGACATATTAGATCCATTCAAAGTTTTTAAATTTGTGGTTGAGATCGATGGATTTGCTGCGGCGGGATTTGATGAAGTGACAGGCCTTGAGCAAACGACGGAAGTAATTGAATGGTCTCAGGGTGGTGATATCGGTAGCCCCAAAAAAATTAGAGGTCGCACCAGTTTCGCAAACGTTACTTTAAGACGTGGGCAAACAGCAGATCCTGATTTTATGAATTGGGCTAAAGATGTTTATGATCCACACACGGGCTTTGGAGCATCAAACTACAGAAGGGATTTTGACATTGTTCAATTCAATGATCAAAACATTGAGGTGAAACGATGGACGATCTCAAATGCCTGGCCAACTCGCTTTAAACCCTTTAGTGATTTGAACGGTGGAACAAGTGATAAATCAATTGAAGAATTAGAAGTAGCTCATGAAGGTTTTGTTTTGGCTTAAGTATTCAGTCTTTTATTAAAACGTGAACTAAAGGAAACAAATTACGATGGATAATAATTTTGAAGCAACTTTATTTGCAGATACAGAAGCTGAAATTAAGCAAAAGAAATTAGAAGATTCGGAACTCCTCCTAACACTCGACGCTTGTGAAGAGCTTCCTTGTGGCTACATTGATGCTGAGGGAGCTCTTCATAAGGATTTTGTGTTGAGTGAACTTACTGGGATAGATGAAGATACCTTAGCAAACGAGACATACCTTAGACAAGGTACTGTAATTGATTTGATTTTAGCTAATACCTTAGAACGACTAGGACCAATTGAAAACCCGATGGGTGACAATGGCTATCGTAAGAATAGAGAAGCAATGCAAGAGGCAGTAAGATCTTTAAAGGTGGGAGACCGATACTTCTTACTTTTAAAACTTAGACAAAAATCTTTAGGTGATTTATTCGAAGCCCAAGTTACCTGTCCAAATTGTAAAGCTACATCAAACTGTGGTCTTCATTTGGGATCACTTGAAGTTAAGACGATGAACGAGGGTGTAAAAAGGGAATTTGAAGGAAGAACAGCAACTGACACGTTCAAATTCAAAATCTTAACTGGAGCTCATGAGGACACTTTAAAAAGGATTAGAAAAGAAAAGAAAGCAGAGATGATAACCTCTCTTCTTTTTGTAAAGCTAACCGAGCTGAATGGTAAGAAACCTACTTTGAAAGATCTAAAGTTAATCTCTTCTAAAAGACGTAATCAGATGAGAGATGAGATGCTTAGAGTAGAGGGCGGGGTAGAAACTGAGGTCGATGCCGACTGCAAAGAATGTGGCTCGGTGTGGAAAATGGAGCTTCCTATTGCGCAACGAACCTTTTTTTTCCCCTCGGGCATCTAGAATCGCTTGAAAACGAGATTGCCTATTTGGCTGAGGCATGGCGTTGGCAATATTCGGAAGTGTTAAAGATGCCTAGTCCTAGACGTAAGCGATTTATTAAAATTAAAGATGACTCGGTTAAGGCAGAAAGAGCAAGAATTGATGCCGAGCGAGCAAAGGCATCCCCAATGAAGCACCGCTAATGACGCAAAATTTTGGTTGTCTAAAACGAAATGAACCAAGAAGCTAAACAAAAAGCAGGAAGGGATTTTTGTGGCAATCAACGGCGGAGGCGGCGGACCACTTAATGCGATGTTTGACGTTTCCGTGTCCGGAAACGCGGAAGCTGAACTTTCCCGTATTGCTGATGCCTTCAGAACCGTAAAAGATGCCGCCGGAGAAACAGGAATACCTGTTTCTGATTCTGCTAATAAGATTAACGGGCTTATTATGGCAGGATTCGGCCTCGAATCCTTGGGACAAACTTTCACTAACATTGGTCATACTATTATTGCAGGTTTAGTTAAGCCACTTGAATCTGCTATAGGTCAAATGGCGAAACTTGAAACGCTGGGAATAGGCTTAAAATCTGCTTTTAGAGATTTAAATGATGATGAGTTCAAGCAGCTGAATGATCGTATCGAAAAAATTGCGGTAACCTCTCCTTTCGCTCAGGCGGAAGTAATGGATTTAGTTAAATCACTCAAGATTGTTGGTGATGTTGATTTAACTCAGCAATATAAAGGCATAAAAGGATTTGCTCAATCAGGGATCGAGTTTCTAACCGATCTGGCTGCTGGTGCTGGTAGATCAATGGAGCATGTCACTTATGCTATGCGAGAACTTCTTTCTAATCCTGGTGGATCGAAAGCTGCTTTTTTATCCTTCGCAAAGAGATTAGATATCGGCGGTAAGGAGCAGATAGAAAAAGCCCTCAAGGGAGTAGGAGAAACCGTTGACTGGTCTACACAGCAAAAAAGTCTTGAGACCATGTTCAAATTCATTTCAATGCGCTTTGGCGGATTAACCAAAAGCCTAACTTCAAGCTACGAAGGTATGGTTAGTAATATCAAAGACGCTGTCTCTATTGGGATTAGAACAATGGGTGGTGGGTTCTTTGAAAGAGTAAAAAGCATATTGAGGAACACTCTTGATTATCTGAGTGTTTTTTGGGACCGCACGACGCCACGTGGAAAAGCATTTTTTGATTCAATGTCTGGTATATTCGATACCCTTGGAGATGTCTTAGCTTTTTTTGCAGATAAGATTCAAATCGCGATAGTAGCGCTAAGCGATTTTATAAGTCAAAATCCCAGGCTTTTTAAAACAATATTCTTAGGTGTAGCAGTTTTTGGAGCCATTCTTTCGTTTATAGGTCCAATGGTAGTAATGATTGGCCTTGTTGGGAAGATGATAGGTTCTTTATCAGCTATGGGCGGAGCGGCTGGAATGGGCATTAAGCTTTTTAGAATGTTTTTTTTGGGCTTACAATCAGTAAGCATCGCTATGTTAGGAATGATAGGGATTCCAGCTTTAATTTATGCCGCTTATAAGTCTAATTTTGGAGGATTTGCTGATTTCATAGATAAAGCGTTTATGATTCTAAAAGGATTTTTTCAGCTCCTAGGGTCTAATGAAGGTGAATTTGGGAAGATAGCTGAAGATTTAGCAGACGCTTTAGAAAAAGCAGGTCTTTTAGATTTCACTATCTCTTTATTTATGATTTATGGCCGCTTACGAAGCTTTTTTATAGGATTTGCAGATTCTGTTCAAACAGCGTGGACTAAAATCACAGCTAACGTAGAAGAAGGCTATAACTTTATAAGACCAGTTATAGAATGGTTTGGTAAAATATTAGGTAGAGATCTATCGGCTGCAGGCCATACCAATATTGATACATGGAACAGTGTAGGAGAAATAATTGGTTCGATCGTGGGATATGGACTGCCTGCACTGCTTGCTGGAATTATTGCTTTAAAAGGAGCTGCAATAGCTTGGGGAATAGCAATGAGCTTAGCAAATCCGATGGTTTGGATACCTTTAGCTATAGCTGGCGCAGTGGCAGCTATTTGGACTATCGTTGCAAACTGGCAAGAGATATTAGAGACTTTGGCAGAAGCTTGGGACAGACTTGGTGATTACATAATGAATTTAAGCTGGGTCAAATATCTAACTGAGCAATTTACAAAGATTGGAAATTGGTTCACTAAGATAACAGGTTTAGATACAGCAAAAGGAGTAACAGAAACCTGGGGTGGTACTACACCTCAAATGTCTCTTGCTGTCCAAGAACGACGGGCCGAAGGTCCAATTACTGAGTTACAAAACGCTAGGTTAGCTGCAGCTTTTTCAGCTCCTGATTTAAATTCACTAAGACCTTCTGAGGCGTCATCAAGTAAGGAACCAATACAGATTAACCAATACCTCGACGGAAGACTAATTCATCAATCTATAGTCGATCAGGATAAGAGTCAGGCGGTGAGAAGTTATGCATACTAAAGGAATTATTTTATGAGAACGGAAAAAGGTTTTATTGTGCCTGTCGATCACCCGGAAGACACCTATACTTTTATCTTAAATCCGGAAGGATTCAGTGATGACAAAGCAACTGAGTATTCCAAGACAAAGATACCAGCCATATCTCATCCTATTTATCAGTATAGCAATGGTGGTGAGAGAAAGATTTCTTTTGAACTTCTAGTTGTAAAAGATATCAGCGGAGAATCAGGAGGAGGTTTTAGCATCGGAAAACAGCTTCTTAGCACCGGAATTCAGATGTTCGGTAACAATCTCCCATTTCGACCAAATGCAAGAGATCCGATGGCTTCTTTGACTGGGGCTGTAGGAAGAGTACCAATTTTAGGGGATATGTTTCGAGGATCAAGGGCTGCTCCTGATATAGCTAAGATTGACATCACTGATGATGTTTTAAGATTAAGATCATTTCTTTATCCTGAAAGTACGACAGATAAGAACTTAAGAAAGACAGCTCCTAGGCCGCTTTTATTTAACTACGGAAACTATTATCCTGGCATTAAGTGTGTGATGACTCAATGTGGGGTGACATGGAGAATGTGGGCGCCTGATTTAACGCCTATAGTAGCCAAACTCTCGATTAGTTTAGAAGAGATAATTGATCAAAATATTACTCGGGCGGATGCTATGAAAAACATGCCTAAAGAAAGATCTAAAGCAGGAGGTTTAGGAGGAATAACAGTTGGTACGCTCGTTAAAACAGCTGTTGGGGTAGGAGCGATAGCAGCTATTAGTGCCGGAGTACCAATCGGTGGTTCAGTGGTTAAAAGGTTTGGGTTTTGATCTATGGCACTTTTTCCAGGCTCAAGACACGAAAAAGAGTATAAATTTACAGGTCCTTATTTGGATAATCAGGGCACTGTAAGAACAGTAAGTTGGCTTACCCTGCGAAAACCAATTCAAATGAAGAATTATCCTGATAATACAAGCTACACATTGAAAGCCAATGATTCACTTCAAAAGATTGCTTATGAAATATATGGAGATCCCCAGTTTTGGTGGGTGATTGCTGAATTTAACAATATCATGGACCCTACTCCTATTGAAGAAGGCGGAGAGTTGTTCCCAGGTTTAATTCTTTTAGTGCCTGCTTATGAGAGATTGTTTATGGAGATATTGGGATGAGTATTCAATTGCTCCAATCTTATATGGAAGCCTTTAACCCCTTCTTTCAAGTAGAGATTGTGGATCAGGAAGCAAGAAAGAAAAAAGGCGGCAGACCTTTAGAAGCTTTAGAGCAGATCCCACCTGAAGATATTATTTCGTTTGAATTTCAAGACGATGATACAGATGCAGATATGCTTAAGTTAACTCTAAGAGACCCAGACCTTAAAAAATTAGACAGCATAAATTATAAAATTGACAACATGATAAGATTTACCTTTGGCCAGTTAGGAGGTCTAATCGCAAAACCTAGATACATGGTTATTAAAGCGATTAATCCTGATTTCAATGCAGCTGGAAGCCCTACTATTGAATTAGTAGCATTTGAACAAACGATTCAATTAGCACAAAAATTTAGATCGAAAAATTGGGGCAAATTAAAGAGCTCTCAGATTGTAAGCCAAATAGCAAAATTGAATGACTTTGAATCCGATGTCGACGATACAGATGATTTGCCAAAAAAAGATATCATGCAGTCCCCCTCTATCTCAGATATTCTATTTATTTTAGAATTGGCTTCTAGAGTAAATTATATTGTATATATGGAAGGAAATGTCCTCTGTTATAAAAAGAGACCTTTAGATAATCCACCAAAGCATATTTTTTATTACAGAAATTACGACGAAAGTGGGATTGGCACCCTTATATCTTTTAAACCAAAAGCAAGCGTTGTTAAACCATCGGGGGTATCTCAATCAGATGGTAAAAAGAAAGTCAAAAAGACATCTGAAACATCAAAACAAAATGTCTTAGGTGCTTTTAGAGTGATTAGCAATATTTCAGGTGAGATTAGAGATGAATCAAAGCCAGATGCCGCAGGAGTAAAACATACCCCAGCTCCTGGAGATGAAAAAAGAATGCAAAATGAGGCTCAAGCACAAATTGATGCTGATAATCTTAAGATATTTGAAGGTAGTGCTTCTCTTATTGGAAATGCAAGTGTTGAAGCAAAAAATGTGATTGAGATTAGAGGGGTAGGGACTAAGTACTCTGGAAAATATTATTTGAAAGCTGTAACCCATAAGATATCACAAAGTGGCTATTTGATGGATTTTACAGTTAATAGAGAAGGTCTCACCAAAGGAGATCCTAAGAAAGAAGCTTCTAAAAAGAAATCTGGAGATAAACTTAAGGAAGCTTATCGCTCTTACTCTAATGTGAGTGGAAAGCAGACGTCATGAGTTTTCTAGGGCAAGATCCATTATTTAGAAAGATGTGGGCAAATAAGCTTCTAGGGAAGTTTCAAGCTACAGTAGAAAATAATAAAGATCCTAAGAAACTTTACCGTCTTAAACTAAGGATCGATTCTGTATTTGGATGGTCTGATCAACCTATTGTAACTGATTGGGCTGAACCTTGTATGCCTATTGGTTACTTTTTTGTTCCGGAAATTGGTGACGAAGTATGGGTTGAATTTAAAATGGGACATATCGATTTTCCTATTTGGATGAATAAGTTTGTTTCTCCTGAAGCAGCTGAAGAACTTCCAGACGATACAAATTATCCAGACAATCACATAATCGAAACCCCTCAAGGCAACTATACGATGGAATTTAATGAAAAAGAGGGGAATGAATATTTCAAGCTAACTACGAAATCAGATCAGATCATCCATTGTAACGACAAAGAAGGTGAAGAATCGATCTTAATTAAAGATAAAAATCTAAACCAAATTCTAATGGATCAAGAAGGAGCGATACTTAAGGATTTCAACGACAATTCATTTACCTTAAATGAAGATGGGGTTGTAATTGAAGACGCAAACGGGAATGTAATTACAATGAATGGAGATGGAGTTTCATTAGTAGATTCTAACGGAAATGAGATTAATCTAGGCTCAGATGGAATTGTAATTAAAGATTCAAACGGAAATGAAATAAATCTAGGATCTTCAAACATCAAATTTAATTCGTCTGCCAATAGTATTGTTTTAGATGGATCAAAATACGAGCTTCATATGCATACAGGAAACCTTGGAGCACCAACTACTCCTCCAATGGATGCAGGCACCGAATGATGGGAGAATATTTTTATGGGACCGACTGATTTTGTAGATGCAGTTTTAGCCTGTCAAAGCCCTTCGATGGTATGGCCTACCATCACCGAGCCAGGACTACCCAATTTTGTGATGGGTTGTTTTGCCGCAAATATGGCTGGGATTACTTATATTTTAGATTTTATTCCGCCTACTCCAACTAAACTTCCATCACTCCCAAGTATAAACTTATTTTTAGATCCCTTCATGGGCGCTATTAAAATGCCTTCTTCTTATCCGAGCCTAAATCTAAGTTTAGGGGGTATTTCAATTCCAATTCCTGGAGTAGGAGGAGGAGAACCAGAGTTTGATGTTTCAGGCATGCTTAAGATGATTGCGGTATGCGCTGCATTACCTTTCTTATTGATTAAGAACATGATCGAGAAGCTTTTAAATCTTCAGATAGTTCTTCCGACTCTGGGCGGCACAACAGCGCTTCTGGGTGGTCTTTTTGCAGAAGCTAATCTGACTACACCGGCTATTACAACTTTCACGGGATGTTTAGCTAAATCAACTGTAGGATTATTTACGTCGATGATTCCGGCATAAATAAAAAGGAGAAATGACTCTCTATGGCAAGCGGAAGTAAGTCTTCATCGTTTTTAGGCTCAGGAATAAGTTTTCCTATGCGCGTGGGAGCAGATGGAGATCTTGTTATTTCTTCCGAATTTGATCAAATCTCTGAATCAATAAGAACAATCCTAGGAACAAAGCCAGGTGAAAGAAGGATGAAACCTGAGTTTGGTTCTGATTTGCATAAGCTTAATTTTGAAAACTTTGGTCCTGCTACTGAAACTTTAGCTAGGAAATACACGATAGAAGCGATTCAAAGATGGGAACCTAGGGTTAATGTTGAGGAGGTAGCTTTAGAGGAGGTTCATGGGGATGATGGGGTAGAAGGATATAATATCCACATCTCTTATACTCATATTCGTTTTAATGTGACTCAAAACTTAGTTTACCCATTTTACTTGAACAGGGATACGGGGGCTTAAGAATATGCCTAAACAAAACCTGATACCTGAAATAGATTATACTACAAAAGATTTCAATAGCATTCAGGATCAGTTAATTAGGTATATCCAGTTTCATTACGGCGATAAGATTACAAATTTCAATGAATCGGGCCAAACAAAGATGCTTGTTGAACTTGAGGCTTTGTTTGGTGACATCTTAATGTTTTATTTAGATCGACAAGCAAATGAAAGTTTTCTTTCCACTGCGACCAGAAGACAATCTGTGATCGATCATACTTCTAAGATGGATTATGAATTAAAAGGAGCCACTCCGGTCACAGGTTCACTCCAGATTACCATCGATCCATCAGATGACAATTTTCCAGGCTATCCAGCTGTAATCCCCTATAGATTTGCTGTCTCAAACGGAAAATCAGGGGATGATAAGATTCAGTATGAGACGGATACACCTATTATTTTTACTGACGGCGAAACTGTAAAGACTGCTTCTATCTCAGAAGGAAGAACTGTTAATGAGACCGGGCCGAATAGAGTTGGGATATCGGATGGCACTCCTAATCAGCTTTTTAAACTCTCTGAAACGAGCATTTACTTACCTGAAGATGAAGACGAATTTTTAAGGGTCTTTCAGCTGTCTGTAAATGGGATCACTTGGACCAGAGTCGAAGATCTGATCGACTCATTATCGACAGATCAAGAATATCTACTTCATGTCGATGAACTTGATCAAGTTACGGTTGAATTTGGGGATGGTGTTTTAGGAAAAATTCCGACTGCTGGAGACATAATTGAAGCAACTTATAGAGTAGTTAAGGGCACTAGCGGTAGGGTAGGATCAAACATTTTAACCACTATAGAAAATCAATCTATTACTTGGGTTACCGCTGTTATAAATATCGAAGGAACAAGCGGTGGAAGTGACCGAGAAACAATTGAAGAAGCCAAGATCAATGCTCCTAGAGCATTAAGTGCTCTAAATAGAGCAGTCTCTGATGAGGATCATGAAACTATAGCTCGCTCTGTTTCAGGAGTTGCTAAAGCTAAAACGGGAACGACATCAGGATTAGAAATCCCCATTTATATTGCTCCAGTCGGAGCTGGAAATCCTTCTTCATCTCTTATCAATCAAGTGATATCAGCCTTTAAGTCAAAAAAGATGAGCCCCACTGTAATTAGGATTATTTCTCCTTTTTATCAGCCGGTTGATGTTGAATATGAGCTTCATGTTAATTCCGCCTATAAAAAAACAGACGTTAAAGAAAGCGTTGATTCATTAATTGAAAATTTATTTGAATTTGAAAATGTAGACTTTGGCACAGGAATTAAGCTTGCTGATCTTTATAAAAGAATTAGATCAGATGTGACAGGGATTGATAGTTTTATTATTAGAAAGTTAACTCTTTTTCCAACCTTCAGAGCAAATGCCAACAACACTGGAAGCCCTGTATTTTCTAATTTAAAGGTCTTTGAGAACTCTAAAAATAGGGAATGGTTCTTACAAATGACTAGTAACTCTACGTACTCAGTCAAAGAAAGAGAGTATGGCGTTTCTACGACGATCGTAGGTAGTACACTAGCTGATGAAAATGTCTCTTGGTTACTTGCTTCAGGTACAGCTACGGGTGTGGCTACGAATACGTTGGTTGATAATAATCAGATTTGGGATGATGATCAATTTAAAGGTCAAACTTTAATTGACTCAGTAGGTGCAGCTTTTTTAATCCAAAGTAACAATCTCAATACAATTACAACTGTTGGAACACCTTCCGGTGGCAATTACAAAGTTGTTAGGCGGTTTAATGGGAGAATCGTTAACCCGAATACAAGTCAAGACAACACTTTTACGGTTTTAAGCAATACCGAAAACACCTTAACGTTAAGTCAAAATATTGTCTCATATTCTTTAGCTGGAAATAGTTATTATATTGAAAAGACCCAAACTAACGTTGGAACATTAGGCGTGATCTACGAAGATGATGACGATAGTTTGTCTCTTAAGATGACAAATGGAACCGTAGCAAACGTTATCGGAGACTCTTGGACATTTAGAACGACTGCTTTTATCGATGATATTTCAGTTCCACCTGATGTCATCCCAATTCAAGGCACATTCAAGTCAAAAGTTTTTGGAGGTAAAATAGGGTGATCTATGGCAACTCCTATTTATATTCAAAACTTTAAAGCAGAATCGAGACTAGAAGGAAATTCGGTCTTACTTACTTGGACGTATCCAAGTGGATTTGATTCATCAATTCATGAGTGTCAAATTGTAAGAAAGCAACGGGTCTTTCCAGAAGAGATTACAGACGGGACTGTTATTCTAATTACTGATTCTCAAACAAGCTTCATAGATACAGGCTTAAGAGACGTTACCTATTACTATTATACAGCTTTTATAGCTATGAAAGATGGATCTGATTACTTCTTTTTACCGGAAAATCAGACATACGCTCTTTCAGTTAAAAAGTATGGTTATGGAGAAGTTTTATGGAATGAGGTTCCTGAAATTTTTAGAGTTAAAGATCAGGAGATAAATGGGGAGTTAAGATCTATTTTGGACGCTTGGGGAGCTCAGATTGATCTTTTTAAGTCTGAAGTAAAGGCTTTTGGATATATTAGAGCAGGGGTAGAAAGTAGCCCTGAAACCCTTCCTGCTTTGGTTAATTCTTTGGGATTACCACAAGCAGATAGTTTACCCATTGATGTCTTAAGAAGAGCAGCCCTTCATCTTGTTTATATTTATAAGAGAAAAGGAACTGCTCCAGGGATCATTCAAGCAATTAAACTTCTAACAGGATGGGACTCTTTCACGCAAGAAGCAAGAACTACGATTTTTAAATCCTGGGATGGACAATCTCAAGCTGAATTTGGTTTCAGTGATGTTGTGGCGCCTGGATTAGTCGTAGATTTAACTAAGAATTGGCTTGATAATCAATGGGCAGGCTCAATTTTTATAGATCATAATAGGAAAAGATACACGATTAGATCTAACGATAGAAATACAATATCTCTCACTCAGGGAGCAACTCCTGTATTTACCTCATTAAGCGGCAATGCTTCTTTAAGTAATATTGCTCCTGGAGCAGTTACCTCAGCTTCGCCGCTAAATGCAAATGAATATCAAAGCTTCATTTTAGTTGATTCAGAAGGAAAATATCAAAGAATTAAAACAAATGATTCATCTAAAATTTATTTTACTGATCCTTTTATCAGGATTGCACAAGGCCCTTATAAAATAAAACCTTTTTACGAAATCATGGCGGGGGATCATACTCTTACTTACGATGATTATGATCCTCTTACGATGAAAGGGGGAGAATATGATCCTTTTTCGCAAACTTTTGCTACGGCTACGAGGGCTACAGCTACGGCTGTTAGAGATACTGATATCCTTTTAACGATTCAAAAAACAGCTAAGGCGTCGGGGGTCTCTACTTACTTAAACTCAAACACTCTTACAAATATACAAGCTAATTGGACTCCAGATGAATTTGTAGGAATGAAATTAAATCCTAATAGCCTTCAAACTGCAGAATTTACAGTCGCTTCCAATACAAGCGATACTCTCACTATCGAAGAGCAAGGGATAGATTTAGTTTCAGAAGCAGGAGATCGTTATTTTATCATTTCAAAAAGAGATTCGGTAAAACTAAAAAGACTAAGGGAATTATTGCCAAATTTCATAGCAGCCTTTGCAAGGCCGGTTTTGTTTTTTGAACCATTGGAGCGAGGATAACAATGGCAGATATTACTGGAAATACATATCAAGAAGCTAAGCAGCGATTAAAAGTAATTATCCAGCGCGGGAAAGATGTCCTCGATTCTGAATTAAACGAGATGCAGGACATCTTAAGAGTTAATTCAAGAAGACAGATCGAAGAGCTAAATGGAAGCGGCTATGTTGATGAAAATGAATTTTATGTGGAAGCAGATGGAGTAACAGCAAATACTCTATTTATAAGAAAAGGAGATCAGGGAAGGTTTTATATCAGTGGGCTTAGAGTATTACTTACCCAAGATGTCACAGTTTCTGGCGCAAACATTTTATCTCCTGCACCGACTTCTGGTACTCAACTTCAGTATCTTTATGTGAAATTAACTGAAGATGAGATTGATGCCATTGAAGATCCGTCCATTAAAAACGCATCCTTGGGTTCTGAGACATCAAGGAGAGTAGCACCGAAGCTTGATTTTTACTTAGATACGAGTGTCCCAGAAGATACTGAAGCAGATTTGCATGAAGGGGGAGCCCGTTATTTAGCTTTAGCTTTAATTACC
>JACCDR010650925.1_pt1 | contig 12750 bp, 14 predicted proteins | sample 7446431 | NCBI WGS metagenome assembly JACCDR01 (sample SAMN15323443, study PRJNA562643) | freshwater metagenome | isolation source: river surface water | place: USA:Blue River Watershed | collected 2017-08-17
GCTTTACTGTCCATCATCTATTTATCAAGTATTTATCACAATTCCAAACGGATTTATTTCACTTATGGAGCTATCATTGCAACAAGCCTAGTATTAAATGGTCTGATGCTTTATGATCAAATGCTAGATTTATCAATGGTTTATGAGGCTCATGCAATTCGTCAGGAATTCTCTATACCGCTTGACGTGCTGTTTGCTGTGCTAGGGAGTGCCTACAGTGGACAATTCAATTTTAATGGTAGTTTGCGTACTGGTTACAATTCAAACTATAATCGCTTTAATGGTGATTATTAACTTATTTAAGGCAATGAACAATGAGCGAAGAACTGATCAACCTTCGGCAGAAAGTCGACCAGCTAGACAGAGAGATAGCTGTGATTCAAACTTCAACCCGTGAAATGATTGACGGGCAAAAGTCATCTACCAAGGCGATTCAGGAGTTAGTCGCAACCTTGGAGCGCTATATGGTGAAACATGATCACGTTGCAGCACAATCTGCTGAGTTAGCAAAAGATGTGCGCATTCTTCGAGAGCAAGCGGCGGCAAATCAACCGATGATTGACAGTATCAGAAACTTTGGCGGCAAGATTAGCTGGTTACTAGTTTCAACGCTGTTAAGCCCTGCCGCAATCGCTGCTCTATTCGCTTTCGGTGGCAAATAATGCCAATCATTAGCCTGCCACTAATCAAAGGCCAATCGGTTGACACTAAAGCCGATTATCGTGATTTTCTTCCAATCAACATGATGCCGATTAATGCGCAGGCTCCGAATGCGCAAGGTTATTTTATCAATCATCCTGGCACTAGCTTGATAAAGGATACGGGATTAAACCGCAGCAATGGCGCAATCTTTAACGTGGTTGATGATGCCATGTATCGCGCTATAGGCAATAAGCTTCACAGAAACGGTTTTGAAGTGGCAACGCTGCCAGTTGATGCGAGAGTGTCAATGGCATACTCAAGCTTAACCACGGCGATTGCAGGTGGTGATGGTAACGGCTATTACTGGACAGGCTCAGAGCTTAAACAGTTTAAAAACTGGGAAGCTGGCGAGAATCCGAGTGGCCCGACTAGCTACGACCTTTCAGGTATCATCGACGTCACTCGAAACAAGGGGCGTTACATCTGGTTAGCTCCGCCTGCATTTATCATCACTGACTTACTCAACGAGCAGCGCCCTGATTACATAGCTCCGATTTATAACGCAGAATCTGACGTTGATGACAACGTGGCAATCACTACATGGCATGATTACGTCGTTGTCATTGGTCGCAACTCAACAGAGTTCTTCCGCTTAACTGGCGACAGTTCAGAAGTTTATGTTTCTCAGCAATCCTTGGTTGTGCCTTTTGGCTGTATCGCAACACATGCCAAGTGTTTATTCGTCGATATGATTGCGCTACTTGGTTCAGGGCGCAACATGCCGCCAAGTATTAACGTGATCACAGCAAACGGCGGTCAGAAGCTATCAACGCCAGAAGTTGACAAAGTGCTGCAACAGTATTCAGACGATGAGCTTAAAAACACAGTCTTAGAGTCAGCAACTTGGAAAGGTGAGCCGATTTTATACGTTCACTTGCCAACACAGACGCTAGCATATATGGCGAACTCACAGACTTGGATCAAGCTTCAAACAGGCTTAGCGGGCGGTCGTTGGACACCTATCGACATTCGCTACAATCCGCTCACAGGTCAAACAGAATGCGGCGACAAGTCAACAGGTGTTATCGGTCAGTTTACAGCGGAGATTGCACAGTATGGACGCATCCAAGAAGCGTATTTGCAGACGCCGATTGTTAAGGTTGGCAAAGTCTCGCTGTTTGACTTATCGCTTGATACAGTGTCGGGCTTTAGTGATTCAACCGTTGTATTGAGTATCTCAGCTACTGAAAACGGCTACACGTACAGCGGCGAACACACTTTGCCTATCTCAACGCCGAAAGGTTACACGACAGCGCCAGTTATGCCGCGTGTCGGCGGAGTTAGAGATAAAATTGGTTTTCGCTTGCGCATGACTACGCACAGCAGCATTAACATCTCAGGGCTAACGGTGAGGGCTGAAAATGGCTGATTCGTCGTTAAAAGCCCCGCTGTCATCCAATCAAGAGCAAATCCGCCGCGAACTACTTCCGCGCGAATGGTCGGCGGCTTTGGTGCTAGATTATCTTTCTAAGTCAGAATATGGCGGGGAGTTAACGCAGCGCACACTTGCCATCGGTAACGCGACTTACAATCTGCAAGTAACGGTCGAAGGCTTAGCTTTAGACTTGGCAGCGCTTGAAGTTGATACAGAGGCGCATATAAGCGCCAATTCAGCGCATGGCGCAACAGGTTCGATTGTGGGGCGGCTAGACTACTGCTCAGCCACAGCAGGCGGTGTAGTGCTTCAGGCGGCTTCTGTTGCTAATGCAGCAAGCTCAGCGGTTAACATCGTTACTGCTAACGTGGGCGCAGCGGGTGCTTTATACGCGCAAGCATACGCACAACAACAAACAGACCTGATTAACGAATTGAAGGCGGCAGTTAACCAGCTTGCAAGCGATTTGAACGCAGCCATAACAACACTAAACAACTCGCTTTCGACAGAGCGCACAGCTAAACAGAGAGAGCTATGATTGAACCAAAGCACGAGCATTCGCTGAGAGTGTCACTGACTGAGATATTTAAAGGCAATCAAGATGCAGTCGATTTGTGCGTTAACTTGTTTGGCATTGCTCAAGTGTGGGATGACTTGGTAGATTTGACACCAATTGAAGAGAAGGCGATCAACCAAGCTTTCTTAGCTGCTTTGGTCATTCTGCCAACTAATCGAGTGTTCCAATCAATGCCTGAGTTGCCGTATCACATTTACAATGTGTTTCTGCGGTGGCGTGATGCAACGGCTATTGAGCGTATGCCGCACACGAAAGACGATTTGCACAAGTGCTACATGCTTCGAGCTGGTTTATACGATATTTTTGCGCTAATTGCTGCTAAACTGTACGGAGACGATTATGCGGCTCAAGTTGGGCCATCAATCCGCAGATTTTACGGCGAAAGCTTTGATGAATATGCTAAGGAGTTTCAATAATGCCAAATCCAGCAGGCGCTTTAGGTGGCGCACAAGTCGGTAGCGCGGTTATGGGTGCAGATGCAGCCAAGAAGGCCGCGCAAGCCGAACAATACGCAGCGCAACAAGGTATCGATTTACAGCGCGAAACGCGCGACATTAGCCTTGCCAACTTGCGTCCTTTCTTGCAAGCAGGTACTGCGGGGCTTGAAGGCTTAACCGCGGCAGCGAATCAGCAGCTTGATCCGTCGAAGTTTTACGGTGAGTATTTTCAAGGTCCGGAATACGCGCAGTTATCCGACCAAGCACAGCGCAATATCTTGGCAAGCCGTGAAGCCACAGGCGGCTTACGCACAACATCAACGGCTAACTTGTTAGGCTCAATCGCGCCACAGCTTGCGCAGTCAGCATTTGCTCGCCAGCAAGCGCTACAAGATGCGAACTATAACCGTCAAATGGGCTTAGTTAACACAGGCTTAAGCGCAGCGGGTGCAGGCAATGCTGTTGCAGGTAACGCAGCCAATGCAATGAGCAACCTGTTTTTACAACAAGGCGCTGCAAGAGCGGGGCAAGTAGCTGCTCCAGCACAGGCTATGTCAGGCTTGCTTTCTAACTTGTCTAAGTTTGCGGGGTTCTAAGATGGCTATCAATTACTTTGAAGACTTAGGCTTTGGCGCTAACTTGCGCGAAGGAATGAGCAATCTGGCGCAAGGCTTAATGTACCAGCAGCAGAAGCAAGAGCAACAAGCACAGCAAGCCAAAAAAGAACAGCAGGCGGCTTTGCAATTTGCTAATGAGCAGCAGAAGCTTAGAGCGGCACAAGGCGCAGGCGCGTTTTATAACGCATTACAAGCAAACAACCCGCAAGCAGCCTTACAGATTGCCAAGACATACGAGCAAGAAATTAACTCGCTTGGCGATCCAGCTTTTACCATTGCAAACGTCGAGCAGATGTTACAAACGCCTGAAGGCATGAATCAACTCAAGCAAATGGCAGCTGGCACAGTTCAGCTAGCAGCAGGTCCTGATAAGTTTGCTCAGTATGTTCAGGCGCAAATGCCGAAACCTAAAGAGCCAGAAAAGCCGCAGCCATTCCAGCAAGGCACAGGCGATGCAGCAGGATTTGTGTTTGATCCAAACACAGGGCAATACAAAGCTGCTGATAATGTGCTTAGTCGAATCGCTATTGCTAAACAGGCAAAAGATCAAGGCTCAACTATTGACGCTAAAGATGTTGTGAGCCTAAATAAAGACATCACAAACTTAACCAAAGATACAGACATGATCTACCGCACAAGCAAGGACATTACCAAGCTTAAAAACCTTGGCGGCGGCCCTGCCTCTATCTCTATTGTCTATAAGTTTATGAAGTCACTAGATCCGACATCAGTAGTTCGTGAAGGTGAGTTTGCTACAGCAGCAAACGCTGGCGGTGTTCCTGATAACGTGCTTAACGTCTACAATAGATTGGTGGAAGGCGAGCGATTACCAGAAGATGTTATTAGGGATTTTGAGATTGCAGCGGCTGAGCTTGCAAATAGTTCGATTGACGCGACAGGGGCGGCGGTTGACGGCTATCTTTCTACTTTTGAAGATAGATTGCCGCAAAAGCTAAAAGAAAACTTACGCAATCGTGTCCCGAAACGAATCGAGCTAGAAAAGAAAAAGCCGCAGGTAGTTGCGCAACCACAGACGCAGACTGCACAGCCTAACGTAGTTGAATGGGAGAGCTTGCAATAATGGACGTAAGATTACCAAACGGCACGATTATCAAGAATGTCCCTGACGGCACTCCGAAAGAAGTTGTGATGAAACAAGCTATCGAAAAAGGCTTAGCTAAACCTTCAGATTTCGGCATGACAGAACCGCAAAAGGTGGCGGCTTCTGCTGATATTCCACTGTTCGACAATACGGGAAATCCAATTGAAGCGGATATGCCGCAACAAGAGCGCAGAAGTAAAAGCTTTTCACCGTCAAACATTTTAGGCCCAGCCGAAGCTATAGCGACTGCTGGCACAGGTGCAGCAAGCAGCTTGCAAGGCATTGTCACTGGCATTTATGACTCAGTAAAAGCCGGCAAGATTGGCACTGAAGAAGGCGCAAAGATGGTTGAAGATGCAATGGCTCGCTACGCGCAAGCTGGAACATATCAACCACGGACGCAAGCGGGCCAAGATATTACCGCATGGCTTGGTGAAAATCTCGGAGCTTTGCCGCCAACATTAGCGGGATTCACGCCAACACAATCAGTTGGAGCTATGCAAGCGGCAGGAAGAACGGCGCAAGCGTTAGGCGCTGAACGATTAGCGGCAAGAGCGCCAGCGCCAGTTAAAGGCGCAGAGCTTGCACAACAATTCGCAGAAGAAAACAACGCCACTTTAATGACAAGCGATGTAGTTCCAACAACCAGCGCAGCAGGCAGAGCTGCAAGAACTGTATCTCAGGAAACGCCTTTATTCGGCACCAGCTCTTTGCGTGAACGCCAGCAAAAGGGGCGTGTAGGCTTTCTTGAAAGGCTGAGAGAGGAAACGCCAGAAATTACAGATGAAGCGCTCAGTAAATCACTAATCGAATCAAATGATAAATATTCTCAAGCTGTTGCTAAGCGGTATCAAGATATTTCAGGTCGAATGCAAGGCAGGCAAGTGCCAATCAATCGAACAATCCAAGCGATTGACAATGAGCTTTTCGAACTTAGCCGTGAAGGTGTTGTAAAAGACAATCCAACAATCGAAACGCTTTTCAAGTTGCGCGATGACTTGACAAGTGGGGCGCAAGACTTTCAAACGCTGCGCGATAACAGGACGTACATTCGAGAGCAACTAAAGGCAGATCCAAGCAAACCAAGCAAGCAAGCTGATCGCGTGATTGATCGTGTTTATGCTGCAATGACTGAAGATATCCAAGATGCTGTGCAAAAGAATCTTGGAAACGAAGCACGATTTAAATTGGATCAGGTTGATAAAATTTACGCGCTAGAAGCCAAAACGCAGAAGAAAACAAAGCTTAGAAACGCGCTAGTTAATGGCGATGTAAAGCCAGAAGAAGCAACAAAAGTTTTATTTTCAAACAGCCCCACTGATGTTAGAGAGCTTTATAAAACTCTTGACGATCAAGGTAGGGCAAACGCTAGGGCGGCGATTATCAATAAGGTTCTTGAGTCTGCTGGCGATAGCCCTGAAAAATTCCTTTCTGCCATTAAGCGCTATAAAACGCAGTACGGCACATTTTTCAAAGGCGAGGAAAAGTACAAGCTAGACGGATTGATTGCGTATCTTGATGCAACAAGAAGGGCATCAACCGCAAACGTAGAGGTTCCAACAGGGAAATCAACAATCCCTTTCCTGCTTGTCGGTGGGTTTGCTTCTGATATTGCCTCTGGCGGCGGTGCGCTTACAGCGACAGTAGGGACCATATCTGCACTGTCAAGAATTTACGAATCAGCGCCAGTGCGCAGGGCGTTAATGCGCATGTCCAAAGCTAAAAAAGGCACTCCGAATTATGATGCTGCTTTAATCGGTGTCGATTCTGCTGTAAGATCACAAATCGAGCAGGTAGAAAAGGACAAGGACAAGCGGAAATGACGTGGTTGCCATATATTTTTTACGGATTATTTATTGCTTATTGTATTGATAAAGCCATGAGTGAGAAGCCGCCTAAATAGCGGCTTTTTTATGTTCAAAATTCAGGCTATACTGTTAGACATTGCCGAAACTAAACAATAAGGCTTTTTATGAATATCATTTGCCCAGCCACTTACTTTCCATCTTTATCGTTTGGCCGTCCTGTTTCTGGCGGCCAGGTTTACGTGTTCGCTGATGGCGTATCTATTCCATCAACAACCGTTTCAATTAATCCGCTCGATTTAGTCGATGTTTTCTACACTGACGAAGGCGGCAACCAAATTGCCGTTTCTCAGCCATTGGAAACGTCAAAGGGCGGCGTTTTATTCTATGGCAGCGCTGAGACTGTGCGCACGTTTTACACTGACTCAGTGTCTGTTGTCGTGGCAGCTTATGACGGCTCAGGCGCTTTGCAGTATTACGGCACAGTCAATCAAGAGTCTGACAATCCTGTCACTGTGGCGAATTGGGACTTGGCTTTATCTGAAGGTCGTTATGTTGATACTAATTCAACGACTAACAAGCCCGAAACAGGCTTGCATGTTGGTCATGTGTTCGCTGATGCAACTGGTTCAAACTTATTCCAAGTGCTGAGCGACATCGACGACGAAAACGGCTTTGTGTATGTGCGTGTTCGCTCAAGCGGTGTTTTTGGCTCATGGCGGCAACTGTGGGACTCTAACAGCTTTACCAAGCAATCAAGTATCACCGACACAACCGCAGACGCTGCGATGCTTACAGGTGCTTTTGGTTTAGGCGGTTACGCTGCACGATTAACAGGCTCAGCGGATTCTGTTGCGTGGTTTGGCTTGCTTGGCGTTGAGTCAACAGCAACTAACTGCCCGACAGGCGCAACGCTTAACGGCTCTTTAATCCTCAACATGCCGTGGGGCGCATCCAATCAAGCGCAGTTGTTTATCGAAGTTGGCACGGGCAATCAGTGGCAGCGTATCAAAAACGCTTCTTGGGGCGAATGGCAGCGCGTCGGTAAAACTGCACTATCTAACAAGACGGCGAATTATCAGTTAACTACGGGCGATTTTGGCTCTGTTGTGCGCTTCTCTGGCGGTTCAACCATGTCGCTGACTATCCCTGTCAGCATTGGCTATGATGGCGGCTTGGTGAACGTGATTAACATGAACTCGGGCGACTTGTCGGTTACTCCTAGCGGTATTACGTTAACTTGGCTGCAAGGTGGCGCGACTTCGACAGGCGCGAGAACTGTTAAGCCTGGCTCAGTGTTCACGCTGACTCGCTTATCATCAACTGAGTACACAATCGCAGGAAATGGCATCCTATGAGCTTATTACTTGCTTCTATCGCTCAGCCATTGGTTAACCTTGCAGGCGGTCGCTGTGAGGTTTCCGACTTTACATCGCCTAATGCGGCAACGCTAACATTTGAGACTGACGGCACAATCTCAGGATTAACAGACGCAACGAGCTATAATTGGTTCAGCTTGGCTCCGCTTGCAGATGTTGGCGACGATTACGAAATCTTTGCAACTCGCACGGCTGGCACGCTGCCAACAGGTACACTAGACACATGGCTCCCGCTTACTGGCGCGGTCGGTTGGCAGTTAACTCAAACAGGCGTAGGCGAGAAGCGTACAACATTAACAATTAAAATTCGCACAACTTCAGGCGCAGAATTAGCAAGCGCAAGTTATGTGATCGTGGCAGAGGTGCTGTAATGGCTTATCAATTACTCACGAATACTTATGAGCTAAACGCAAGACTTGCAACAGGTCAACGCTTAGATGTGACCAAGATTGTCGATGCTCGCTATACGCTTTCAGCACTTGACACTGTGACCGTCAAAAATTTGGCGCAAATGACTATCGAGTATATCGACCATCTAGGTGACAACTATTTAGTCGTTACACTCACGCCGCAAGAGTCGAAACACGCGGGGAAATATCCGCACCAACTTGAAGTAAGCTTTGACGGCTCGACTTTCATCGGTTGCGTGTTGCGTCCTGATCACGTTGAATTCAAACCAAAGATTTAAGGAATTATCATGGCTTTTCTCAGAAACCCCGTTGTATATGTGCCAGATTTAACGAACGGACGACCTATTGTTGACGGCAAAGTTTATGTGCTAGTTGCTGGCACTGTGCCACCAACACATGACTCGTATATTGATCCGCTAACTTTAGTTCAAGTGACCTACGAAAACGAAGCGGGCAACATCGTTAACGCGCCACAACCTTTATACACAAGTAAGGGCGGCTGCTTATATGGCGAATTTCCAGAAGAGGCGCGGCAGTATATTTCCGCTAATGATGCTTTTGTTTTTGCTGTTTATAACTCAATCGGGCGGCTTCAGTACTCTAGCGAGACGTTCTCTGGCGATTATATAGAATCGGTAGATTTGGCGGTATCAAACAGCACTGTTTTGATCGCAGGTGTTCAGGCGCGTCAATTTCGTTTAATCGACGGCATTAAGAATCTAATTGCTCAACCGAATGTCGCAATGAATGTGGGCGGTTTTTATGTTGGCTCAGACATTGGTGGCGGTCAGTTTTACTATGACACGACAAGAAGCAAAGAAGACCACAATGGCGTAACTGTTATATCGCCAGAAGCCTTGGCTGGTTGGGATGGTACTTTGTTGGATATTGACTCATTATTTAGCTGGGCTGGCTCTGGCTCTGGCTGCTTTGTAAAGCTTGGCGTTTCAAATAAAATCAAGCTGTCAGAAGCTGGCGCAACAAATGGCGCAGATAAAACAAAGCCGATAATTGCGGCAATCGGGGCGGCACTTGATGGCTTTCATGTTGTAGACGACACTGAGACTGGTTTTTTATCTGGCACGATTTCGATTAGCGGAAAGTCGCTAACGCTTGTTTTGGGTGAGTTAACGCAAACTTTCGGCGGTCGGATTATTGACTACGATGCAGGATTGGACTTTATCCGCTCTGTCACTTCAATCAATTCAGCTACGCGCCAGATTTATATGGACGTTTCAGGCGTTGCTGTTGGTGACGTTATAAAGCTTGTGTCTGATGACAGGCTTGCTGGCACTCGGCCAGCGGTTCCACCGACTAGCTCTAGGCTTGGCCAGTATGTGACCGTACTTTCTGTTGCGGCTGATCATTTCGTGTCAACAGAAGCTATTCGCTACACGTACACAACAAACATTAGAGCAGCAAAGCTAAGCGGGAAGTCACTAAAGCTTACCGCTGCGAAACTCGAATACGACAGCGCATTAAGCGGATCATTCACAGCGGTCGCTGTTAAGAATGGAGTTCGTGATGAAATCGACGTTGTTTTCGGAAAGCTGCCGTTTGTCGGAATTAGCACTTTCGGCTGTTACAAGCCTTGGGTTAAACGCGCACACTTTTTGCGCAATCCGCTCAGTTCACCGAATGGCCATGGTGTAAGCGATTGGTCATGTTATGGCGGTGTTTATGAGCATTTATCGGCAGAATCTTGCCGTCACTTGTTCACCACAAACCAACAACCAATAGAGGCAAATAGCTCAGACATTTGGGCTTATGGTCCTAGCTATGGCGGTGTTGTTCGCCTTGACGGTGGGAGCGGCGAGTTTTCAACGTGGGCTGATACTCATCACGGCTGCGAAGACTTTGTGTTTTATGGCGGCAACTATGTGGGTTATAGCAGTGCTGTAGCTGTGCGCGGGCGTCGTATAACTTGGCACGGTGCGCAGGTGTACGGCTCTGAAAATGGAATTTTCGCTTACTCCGAATCAACTCTTGATCCTTCTGATTATTCAGAAGACATAGTTTTTGTTTCGCCAGTTGTGCGAGGCATCACGGCGCAGCCAATACGTGCGCAGCGTGTTCGCAGAATGCGCGTCGATAATCCTGTTGTGCATGACGTTGGTGTCAGTGTTGGTTCGTTTATTGCTGCTGATGTAGCAATCAATAATCTCACTGCTTACCTAAACGGAACATCTGACGCTAATCAGTCAATTTTCTTGGCACAAGACGTATGCAGCTTGAAGCTCAACGGCAAGACTGAGATCAACATAACCAATCAGACAGGCGCAGATCCTCGCTTATTTAGCGACATCGGCACTGGCGGCAGCACTTTTGTAGCAAGTGATTTAACTATCAACAATGCTGGTGCTGATTTTGTTTTAAAGGTGGCTAACAATGTCGCAGCAACGGCAATGACCATGCAAGCAAACATTGAGCTTAACGGCGTTACAGACTGGACAGCATTAGAAACTGGCTCATTAACAGCGATAAGCCGCTTGGATTTAATCGGTAGCATTGTTTTGCGAACTAACCGCAGACGCTCGGCAACAGTCACAGCATCAACTGTAATTCTGCAAGGCTTTTTTAGTGGTGCAGAAAACTTCCTATTCGATGGTAACGCATCGGGTGGCGCTGCAACTGTCACAGGTATCGAAAACGGCAGATTTGACGGCCAGATTTTAGTTTGCAGAAATGCAGGTGCAAACTCTTGGTCAATCCCTAACGGCGGCAACACTGCAAACATTGGTTCAGCAACAATAACACTAACCGCAAGGCAGACAGCTAGTTATGTTTGGGATTCCATCAATTCAACTTGGAAGCAGTTTAGCTAGGGGTGACAAATGCTAACAATCAAACGCTGGTATCATAACGATTGCACTATCGGACGGCTCACGCTGTCTGGTAGTGCGTTTCAGTGCTTTACATTGGAATTGCCGTGGAAGGAAAACGAGCGCGGCGTTAGCTGCATTCCAAAAGGTAAGTATCAAGCCTTTAAGCGGCAATCGCCCAAGAATGGCTTAGTTGTCGAATTCCTGAATGTGCCTCAGCGATCGAATATTCAAATCCATGCAGGCAACTACACGCGGCAAATTGAGGGCTGTATTCTGACTGGCGCAAGCGTTGCCTTTCTTGATTCTGACTCAATACCAGACGTTGCAAACTCAAAGGTTACACTTGATAAACTCTTGGCTTTATTGCCTGATAAATTCGAGGTGGAAATATTATGAGCCTAATCGACAAACTAACCGATTTCGTGGGCGGTGGACTGTTTAAAGAAGCCAAGGAATTAATCAAGGATTACTGGCCGCCTGATTTATCACCTGAGAAACGCGCAGAGCTAGAAGCGAAATTAGCTGAGCTTGAACACGAAAAGGAAATCAAGTTAGCTGAACTCACGCAAGCGCAATTTCAGGTTGAAGCAGACGACAAGAAAAATGCCAGGGCAGAACATAAGGCGTCTTACATGCCTTCATTGCTTTCTCTGCTTTTAACGGCTTTTATTGCTGGTATTGTGTGGCTGTTGTTTTACGTTGAAATGCCCGAAGGCAGCAAAGAAGTGCTGTTTATGCTTCTAGGTATCGTCGTTAAAGAATGGGGAGGCTCGATGCAATATTATTTCGGAACAACTCGAAGCTCACAAGAAAAGACAAGGCTGTTAAGTAAATAGCATTAGTTGAGCTATGCGGCTATAATTTATAAAACTTACTAGGGGTAAATCATGGTTATCACAAGACAACAAGCAGCAACAGGCGCAAGCACACCGTTTCAACTGTTCAATCAAAACTACACTATTCAAGCGGGCGTGGTTGGCACAGGCGCAGTCACTGCAACGGTATTGATTGAAGTAAGTAACGATCCATCATTGGGTTGGCTCACTTTAGCAACACTCAACCTAAGCGGAACAACATCGGCAACAGACGGTTTTGCTTTCGATGCTAAGTGGGCTTTCATCCGCTCAAACGTCACAGCTATTAGCGGCACAGGTGCGCAAGTAACGGTTGATGCAGGGGGCTTCTAATGGCCACTATCAACTACAAGGTTGCGGGTTTTTCGCCTAACGTCAAAAGCGATTCAGGTGTGATTCAGCGAAACGACTTTCGGCGCGATGGCGCTTATAGCAAAGATGGTGTTACACCTTCGAGGTTTAGCTACAACTTCGACGGTGTTGATGATTACGCAACTTTAGCCACTAGGGCAATCAATGTTGATTCTGACATAGATATTGAATTCTATGCGCCTTCAGATGTATCACTTACAGGCTCAATAAAAACAATTCTCAGCCAAAATGTTTCTATTGCAAGCGCTGAATTTATACTTTTTGTTTCAAATACAACGGGAAATTTAGCCGTCAC
>JACCDR010400151.1_pt1 | contig 12749 bp, 15 predicted proteins | sample 7446431 | NCBI WGS metagenome assembly JACCDR01 (sample SAMN15323443, study PRJNA562643) | freshwater metagenome | isolation source: river surface water | place: USA:Blue River Watershed | collected 2017-08-17
CGCCGAGCGGATCAAGCTCCAGAACCAGCTCAGCGGTGGCATCAACATCCCCGTCACGCCGTACCTCACGCGCTCCCAGCTCTACGTCAACCTGTCGGCGTACCGCTCGGAGGGCTACTTCACCGGCAAGGACCGCGAGAACGAGGGCAACTACTGGTCCGGTGGCTACACCGGGCGCGGTGGCAAGTACGACTACGCGGGCAACGTCCACAAGGGCGAGTACGTCATCGAGAAGGCCGACGTGAACCAGTCGACCGGTCGCCCGAAGGACGCCGCCCTCCTGCGGATGCTCAACGGTGGACGCGCTGCGCGCCCCAACGCCACCTCCTTCGCCAACGGCGGGTTCGCCAGCCGTGGATACGAGGGTGGCGGCGTCATCGAACTGGGTGCCGCCTCGATCCAGGCCATCGCTCGCTCGCTCGACCCTCGTCTATTCTTGGATGGACGGGATCTGTCACAGAGCGTCAAGGCATTCGACGCTGCTGCGCAGCTCCGAGGAGAGGGCTAATGGACGGCAAGGTTTGGTTCGGGACCGAGGGTTACTCGCAGTGGATCGACGCGCCCCTGAGTGGGGCGAGCGTCGGTCGCGAGAACGGCTCGGAGTCGGGCGTGCTCCTGGGTGGCGGCGGCTACGTCAACCAGCAGCTCGGCGGTCACAAGGTGTATCAGTTCACCTGGAGCGGGGCGTCTGCGCTGGAGGCGGCGAACCTCATGGAGGCGTACTCCTCTGGCATCTACGGTAGCGGCCTGCTGTACTTCACCGACCCAATGGCGTACCACACGAACGTCCTGCCCCTCCACTGGAGCGCGCCGTTCCTGGCCGCCAATGGCGAAGCCCCGCCGCACCGCCGCTATGAGCGACTCGACCCCATCCTCACCGGGTCCAGCTCCATCGGGCGCAACCTCCTGCCGACGCGTTCCGTGCGGTACGAGATCGACGGCAATATCGTCTCCGGTTTCCCCGGCGTCCGCGATTCGCTCTACGTCCCCATCCCGCCTGGCATGACGCTGCGCCTGGGCGCGTTCTACAGCGTGGCTGGCGGCGCAACCAACGTGGGCATCTACTGGGGTGTTGCTAACGCCACCGGCGTGGATGACATGAACCGCCTGACGCCCGTCGACTCGTACGAGCCTGACGTGACCCTGCCCAACCGCATCCCCTACGGGACTGAGGGCATCCGCATCTGGGTGGGCCGCTCGTCTGGCTCTGGCACCCTGACCTGGCGTGGCACTCACGCGCGCCTGCACCCCTCGAACTCCAGCGGCACGCCGATCACGCCCTGGAAGACGGTGGGTGACTACGTTCCCAACGGCCCGTGGAATCTGGGCCAGGGCACGACTGGCCTGCGCCCTGTGGGTCTGCCGACCAAGACGTACAACTCTGGCGTCAATGGCGGGCAGAACGGCTACTCGATCACCCTCCGGGAGACTGGCGCATGGGAACTGTAATCCGCATCAACGGCGAGTGGACCCCCGGTGCTTCCTGGTCCGTCGTCGAGCAGGGCATCCCCGTCTACGCGGGCGACACGAGCGGTGGCGTGGGCCAGATCGTCATCACGATCCCCCGTCGCCGGAAGAACGAGAACGGCACCCCAATCACGCCGAACCAGTACAAGGATCGGATGGTCGAGATCATCGACACCGACATGGGGCGCGCGGTCGGCAAGGTCGTGGGCGTGTCCGAGCAGGGTGCGTTCACCGTGCTCGACTGCATCCCGCGTCTGTCGCGCCTGGCGATCAAGAACATCAAGGCCGACCCCTTTGGCGGCAACCTGCTCCAGGCGTTCAACTACTACCTCGACCTGGCGAAGGTGCCATCGGGTGACCGGCTGATCGACCCCCGTGCGGCGGACCACAAGGTGGCCCTGCCCGGCTGGTACGGCGAGGTGTGGACGTACATGAAGCAGCTTGCCACGGCGTTCCACTACGACATCAACAGCGCTGGCCCGAAGATCGTCATCGAGCGTCACCGCCGTCGGACGATGGAGGTCATGAACGCGCTCGACAAGAGCACAGAGTGGTCACCGATCACGAAGTCTGAGTACGTCGAGGTCAACCAGTATGAGAGCGAGTGGACCACGAGCGCCGTGTTCTACCCGATCAACGTGAGCGACGACGCGCCGATCACACTCAAGGCGGGCGAGCAGACCAAGACCACCATCAACCTGGCGGGCTCGGCGAAGGAACTCAAGGACTACAAGGGCGACTGGGGCAAGCGAATCCTGCCGAAGTACGACGAGGAGATGCCGCTCACCCAGACCAAGGAGAGCCGATACGTCGCCACGCATGGCAGTGGCACGCGCGTCACCAACAAGGCGTGGGCGAACGGTGGTGGTCGGCTCGTCGTGCAGATCAACCCCGACACCCAGACGGCAACCGTCACGGGCGTGGGTCCCATCGGCGTGAAGGACAGCAAGGGCAACCCGGTCGACACTTTCAACATCGCCGTCCAGTCGGGCGGCATCACGTACAATGCGCTGCGCATCCGTGGTCGCGGCACCCTGCTCAAGAAGAGCAAGCACCGCATCGCTACTGGCATCCCCGCGACTGACGCTGAGACCGAGGTCGGGGCTACGGTGGACAACATCTTCCTGAACGACGTGAACCAGCGGTGCCTCACTGCTGTGGACGCCGCGACTCTGTCGAGTGGCGGACGCTGGACCCTGCGCACGACGCTGAACTCCGCGCTGCGCAACTCTGGCAGCAACGTGGAGACTGGCCAGGTCATTGGCACGGTCGGCGGACTGCGCTTCTGGGACGACCGGACCAACTCGTTCTACCGCGTGCGCAAGGCATCGGTCACCACGGGGCGCATCGAGGTCACCGAGTCTGACAGCGACAACGCGGTGGGCGACTACGTCAACGCGTACGGCGACATGACGTACGGAGAGGTGGATGCGATGTACGCAGACCTCACGTACGAGCAGGTCCGCGCGCTCGGATTGCCCAAGAAGACCACTGGTATCCTGGGAGAATGACCGAGGACTACCCCGACGACTTCATCGAGGACTACAATGACGGCGACATCGCGCCGCCGTTCGAGCCCGACCCCACCGGTGAGGAAGACGAGAACTTCGGTGCCGACGTTTCTGTCGACCCTGCTCCCATTCCGCCCGAGCAGATGCTCGGACCGGAGAACCAGGTCTGGCGACGCTGGGTAGAGGAGCGCTTCGCTGAGCTTCACATGAACCTGCGCGACACCTCGCAGATCGCGCGCAACCTGACCATCGGCCAGGCGGGTGTCCACGCTCAGCTAGATGAGACCGCTGCCACGCTGGAGGAGACCACCGCTATCGTGGAGCAGCAGGCTGAGGTCGTGCTGTCCAGCGATGAGCCCGCGCAGCCGACTGACCCGGTGCTCACTTCGACCATGGGGCAGGTCACCGTCAACTGGGACGGCCTGCTCTACCAGATCAACAGCAGCGGCAACCTCTCTCCGCGCACCCCCGGCGCTGGCTTCAAGAGCGTGATCGTGCAGATGAGCACGGTGCAGCCGACGCCCCGCCCGAACCCGACTCCGCCTGAGCCGGATGACGACGTGCTCGGACCCGACGACGACACCTACTTCCAGGAGGATGAAGGTACCTTCGGTGGCGAGAACGGTGAGCTGGTCGGCGAGGACGACGCCCCCGAGATGGCCTTCCCGGACACGGATGATGGCGACCTGGGCGGCGAGCTGCCTGACGACGAGCCGTGGGTGGACCCGACCCCGTGGCAGGCTGTGGGCCAGGCGCTCACTGCTGCTGGCGGCGTTGTTGTCGCGCCCCCCGCCAAGAGCACGCGCTGGTTCCGCCTGGTGAGCACCGACTTCCAGGGTCGAGTGAGCGAGGGGTCCGCCGCGCTGTCCATCGTGGTCGCGCCGACGACGCTGAGCGAGATCGAGGATGCTGTCAGCGACAAGCTCAACGACCTCGACCAGCAGATCGACGACGTTCGCGAGACCGCCGACGGCAAGAACATCATCGTCCGCTCTCCCAACGACGCATCCAACCCCGCCTCCTACCAGGCTGGTGACATGTGGTGGAAGTACAACGCGGGCAACCAGATCATCGCCATGTGGATTCACACGGGCAGCGGCTGGATCTCGTACCAGATGAACGGCCTGCTGCTGGCGGAGCTGAACGCTGGCACCATCACGGTGGGCGAGCTGAATGGCGCGCTCATCAAGGCGGACTCCGTGCAGATCGCCTCGCTGCTCGTGTCCTCGCTGGACAACCGTGTCGAGGATGCTGGCTTCGAGCGCACTTCCACCGCGGCGGCAGAGCGCGGCTGGAACTACCCGAGCGGCAACGGCGTCACCGGCACCACCAACCCCCGCACGGGCGCGCGATGCCTCATCGCCACTGTGGGTACGGGGCCGTATATCGCCGCGCAGCAGGTCCGCCCGCAGTCGGTCAGCGCGGGCGAGCGCTATCGTGTGTCGTTCTGGATCCGCGCGAGCGCTGCTGGAGCGACGAACAACCCTGTCGTGATTCGTTTCTCCTCGGGCCTCACCGCCGCGTCGCTGACCGCGCAGCCCGACCTGGTCATGTCCGCCACCACGGGCGCTACCAGCTACACCGTGGGGACCAGCTACATCCGCGTGTCGGCTGTCTACACCGTGGCCTCCACTCACAAGTTCACGCGCTTCGACATCGTGGTACGTGAGACCGGAACCGGGCGCGTCTTCTACATCGACGATGTCGAGTGGTACAAGATGGCCGACGCCGAGCTGATCGTAGACGGCTCCATCATGACGCCCGCCCTCTCGGCGGGAGCGGTCACCGCTGACAAGCTGGACGTTGCCGCCGTGCAGGCGAAGCACGTTGCCATCGGCGACTTCACGAACCTGGTGCCGGGCGGTGAGTTCGACACGGATGGCGACTTCGCCGCGTGGAAGGATTCGATCACCGGCCCCATTGGCACCCGCGTGACCGACGACACGGACGGGTCCCCTGGCGCCCTGCGCGTGAGCGCTCCCATCGGCGGCAGCGCCGTCAACAAGACCAAGTACATCCGGGTCAGCCCCGGCCAGAAGCTCCGCTTCACCTGGTCGAGCAAGGCGTCAGCGGACTACAACGGCACCGCCACCAACGGCAAGCTGCGCCTCGGTAGCGTAACCTCCGAGAGTGGCACGGGCAACTTGCTCACCGCGTGGACCTGGTCGTCCAGCACATCCTGGACCACCACCACGGGGTACTACACCGTTCCCGCTGGCGTGAGCATGATCGCCGTGGCGCTCAGCTTCGACCACACGGCTGGAACCCTCTGGCTGGACAGCGTGCTCGCGCGCTACATGACCGAGGGCTCGCTGCTCGTGGATGGGGCCATCGACGGCAAGCTCATCACGGGTGCCACGATCCGCACGGCGGCGTCGAACCAGCGCGTCCAGCTCGACTCGTTCGGTCTGCGCACCTTCAACTCCAGCAACACCGAGACCTCGCGACTGTCCGCCGCAAGCGGTGGCTTCAATCTCACCGGAAAGCTCATCAGCGGTACGCCCAACGGGGCGCGCGCTGAACTCGACGACGCCTACGTTCGGTTCTACGGAACCGGCAATAGCTACTCCGGTGGCATCATGGGCATGGCGGACGGCACGCTCGAACTCACTGGCGGTGTCGGCGTTCTGCGCATCGGCGCATTCACCTTCAATGGTGAGTCGTGGCGTGGCGAGTTCAACGGCGGCATGGTGCTGGACTCGTGCGCGGTTTGGCAGAACATGTACATTCCGCAGAAGCTCCAGAACGTGAGCGGCGATGGCGGCGGGCTGTTCTCCTCCGTCAAGTACCCGCGCACGGGGTCGGGGACTACCTACATCCGTATCGCCCTGATCGACGGGTCGACTGGCGCCAATGGCAACTCGGGCGCATCGTGGATGGGACACGTCTACGGTGGGCACATCCTCCCCTCCACCAAGGGCTACTCCGCTCGCATCCACTTCTCGCAGCGCGCGCAGGGCGTGGCCCGGGCGGACATCTGGGAGTACGGCGACGAGAACGGGTCCAACACGCCGAGCTGGCGCATCCGTGTGCGCGGTGACATCAACCCGTACGCCTTCGAGCTGTGGGCCTTGGTCCCTGGCGGCAACGACACCTTCGAGGTGATCACTGCGCGATCGGAGGGTGGTTCTAACCAGGACCTCAGCCGTCGCACACAGACTTCTTCGCCGGGAACCCTCTACACCACGAACGTGAACGTGCGTACGGAGGCGGCCCGACCCTTTGCGATGGCCGCTGGGACGGTTTCGTTCCCCAGCATCGCGGCTGGCAGCACCGGCGCAGTCACGGTGACCTTCCCCTCGGGGACGTTCAACGACATCCCAGAGGTCTGGGCCACGCCGATCACGAGCATCCCTCAGAGTCGCCCGGCCTCCGTGCAGTCCCGCAACTCCGGGGCCATGACGGTCACCCAGTACAACGGCACCTCCTCGGCAGGCAGCGTCCCCGTGTCTTGGGGCGCTGTGCAGATGAGCCCGCCTGCTACCAGCGCTGGTCCGGGCGGCCAGGGATAAGGTGAATGCATGGAAGATGTAGAGATCGAGATGCTCCCGCACTTGCTGACGTGTCACACGGAGGGGTGCGATAACGCTGACATCCCCATCCTGGTTGACATGCCGGTGGGCGGTGGCGCGGCGTGTGGTCCGTGCGGACAGGTGATCACGGACATCTCTGGCCCCCTCGCGTAGCATTGTCTGTGACGAATCCGTCACAGACTTAGGAGCTATCGCTATGACGAAGCTGGTATCCCCCGCACCGTACGGGAGCACGGACGTGGGGCTGCTGTTTGGGGCCACCACCGAGCCGTACTCGAAGTCCAGCCCTCACAAGGGCCGCGACTGGAAGTGGTCGTACGCGCGACCGATCAAGTCCCGGCAGGTCCACGCTCAGGTTTCCGGGCGTGTCATCGCTGCGTACAACGACGGCGACTTCCGCGACGGCTGGGGCAACTACGTCGAGATCGAGATCATCAAGGGCATCACCACTCGCCTGTGCCACCTCAAGACTGGCAGCGTCGTGGTCAAGGTGGGGCAGTGGGTCTCCGCTGGCCAGCGCGTCGGCACCATGGGCGCGACGGGTCGCACGGGCGGTAAGGTCCACCTCCACGAGGAGCTGCGCATCAACGGCGCTCGGGTCAACCCCGACACCTACCGCGCCTCCCGGGGCAAGCACCTCCCCGGCACCGAGCCCAAGCCCGCTCCGGCTCCGGCTCCCGCGCCCGCTGGCTCCGCGTTCCCGACGAAGCAGCTCGTCCTCGCCTCGCTGCGCCTGCGCTCCACCCCGTCCACCAAGGGCGAGATCCTGGCGGTCCTGGCCAAGGGCAGCAACGTCTACAGCGGCAAGCTCTCGAACGGCTGGAACCAGGTCAAGACGCCCACCGGCAAGGTCGGCTGGGTGGACGCTTCCTTCATCGTGCCTCGCCACCAGGTCACCACGACCGGCGTGAACCTCCGCAGCAAGCCCTCGACGGCTTCCAAGAAGACCATCATCAAGACGCTCCCGAAGGGCACGAAGGTCACCGTGATCGGTGTGCCCGCGCCGCTGGAGAACGACAGCACGGTCTGGCGCTGGGTGCGCCTGGCTGACGGCACCACCGGGTACGTCCACCGGAGCTACCTCAAGGTCGGCTGATGGCATCCACAGGACAGTACGGACTCTGGTCCCCCAACGTCACGACCGCCTACAACATCCCGGCCTCGACGGCGGCGATGCAGGCGAGCGTGGAGACTGCGCTGCTGGATGTCCACAACTACCACGTCGGGACGCGCGCTCAGCGCACCGCCCTCGCCGCGCCGAAGCTCAAGAAGTACACGCGGTTCTTCGAGCAGGACTACAACATCGAGTGGCTCTACACGGGCTCTGGGTGGAAGCGCGTCGGCGGCGTGCTCCCCGGCTGGACGAACATCCGGCCCAACATCACCTGGCGCTCGGGCTTCGGCTTCTCCTCGTCGAGTGCAGGTAGCGCGGGCATCAAGGCGCGGCGCATCGGCGATGAGATCGAGATCCACTTCAACAACTTCTACGTCGCCGCCAAGAAGTTCAACATCCCCACCGACGGGAACATCGACAACCAGATCGTCCTGACCGGTATCCCCGCGCAGTTCCGTCCCGCGTCCGGTGACTACGGTGCCGTCGTCGCGGCTCACACCGGCGCTCACTGGACCGGCTATGTCACCCCGGCTGGCGAGCTGATCCTCTGCACGGTCGCTCCGTGGACCACCCAGGGTGGCTCGAAGGCGGTCAACAAGCGCGTGTTCTCCGGCAAGACGACCTTCCGAGCGGGAACCTTCTGATGCCTGAATCTGTACTCGGACGCGCCCCCCGCAACGCCATCGAGGCGTGGTTCTGGACGCCCATCACCGTGCTTCGAGTGTCGCTCATTGCGATCTACTCGCTCTACATCTACGCCGCCTGGATCGCGTTCTGGGCTGGCATCCCTATTTTCAGCCTGCTGACACCCCCGGGCTACACGTCCGTCTGGGCTGTGCTGCTCGGTGTTTCCGCCGTCTGTTCCACCGTCTTCTCACTCAAGAAGAAGTGGGAGAAGATGGAGCGCTGGGCTGCGCTAGCACTCACCGCCATGATGGCGGCGTACTGCGTGGGGCTGAACCTCCAGGGATACACTGAGGGGGACCTTGATCGCCAGTTCATCGGCATCATCTCCGTGATTGCGATCATCCTCCCGTTCGGTCGATTCCTGTACCTGGCGGCTCAGACCGGAAAGAAGAAGCGCACAGATGATGCAGCACCCCTCGATTCACCTGACGCTTGAGGTGTACGCAGACGTAGCCAGTACAAGCGCGACGACCTGGATCACCACCTGGACGCCCATTGTGGTGGCCATCATCGGAGCTACCTTCGCAGGGCTGTGGGCGGCGCACAACCGGCGCAAGGGCAACGTCGAATCGCGCTTCCCTGACGTGAATGAGATCTGGAGCCAGCAGGCTCGACAGTCGATGGACCTGGACCACGAGCGCACGGTGCGCCGTCGCCTGGAAGACTACTCGCAGAACCTCCTTCGGGTGTTCCGGGGCTACCACGCGCGGGTCTCCAGCGGTGGTCCCGTGCAGCTCACGCAGCAGGAAGAGTTCTACATCAAGGCGGACCCGCCCACGGCGGGAACGGCGCAGAGTCCCCAGGCGTAGACTGTCGCCATGAACAACCTCGGCAACGTCATCAAGAACGCCACCGCTCGCGCGGTCATCTACGGCGCGTACGTCCTGTTCGCCCTCATCGTCGGAGGCATCGACGTGTTCCATGGAGATGCCGACCCGTCGTGGGTCCCGCAGCTCCAGGCGCTCGTCGCGTACCTCGCCATCCCGGTTGGTGGCCTCGCTGCCGTCAACTCGAACATCATCCCCACGAAGGTGGTCGCTCCCGACGCGGAGGTCATCTATGCGGAGACCGCGTCCACGAACGGCGACGCTGTCGGCTGAACTTCCTTCACCCACTGTGACTCTGTCCGAAGCGTGAAGGAGGTGTAGGGCGAAAGCCCGGTATCTAAACTCCGAAGGCCCCCACTCACATAGAGTGCGGGGCCTTCGGTCTTGAACTGCACCTTCACGCTTGAGACATCAAAGGTGCGACCAACTATAGCAGACGCAAATCCCCGTACTGCTGCTCGGCGGTGAGGAAGCTGGTCATGCCGCTGGACGCGCTGCGCCCCGTGCGGTTGGTGAACCAGGCCGAACCCCTGTCCGAAGCTGCGCCGAAGATGATGTGGCGACCCTCGAACACTTCTTCGGTTGCCTGGTTGTGGAAGTGGCCGACGAGCAGGATGTCCACGTTGCGGAGCGGGTTGTTCCACCCGAACGCCTGCTTCTGCCACCACTCGGCGACGCGCGTCTGCTGTCCCGCCTGGTCACCGTGCGTGAAGCCGAGGGTCGTGCCGCTGGCGGTGGTGTGGGACAGGCTCACCGTGTGCTGTCCATCCGGGCGGATGAACGTGACGTGCTCGAAGCCGTTGGCCTGGGTGAACACATCTTCGAGCTGGTGGCTGACCTCCAACCCCCAGTCGTTCGACGCCGTGGATGCCTGGGCCTGGGGGCCGATGCGCACGGAGCCGTGATTCGAGGGGATCGAGGCGTGTGTCAGGTACTCGCAGTACGGCGCGAGCTGTCGGATGCCCTCAGCCTGGAGCCGACGGAGCAGGCGGACCTGGCTCGTGAGGTCCAGGTCGTTGGTCTCGCGCTGCGACGACGTGTTGTAGAAGTTCTCCAGCCCGTCACCGAGGTCGGCGAAGATGATCTCCCGGGGGCGCACCTCCTGCGCACGCTCCACCGCGCGCTCGAAGGACTGCATGACCTGGGCGATGGTCGCCTCGGTCCCGCCGTTGAGGTCGGTCTTGCCGATCTGCGGGTCAGCGAAGCAGAGCGTGAAGTCGACGCTGTTCCAGCCGTCCGTGATGTACGGCGTGAAGTCCCACGAGTTCACCTGCTCCAGGAGTTCGGTGACATCGAGAGCCTCGGCGTTGGCCGCTGCCCGCTTGGGCGTTGCGCTCGCGCGCGCGGCGTACATCGTGATGATGCCGTTGCCCTCGGCGCGGGATGACTGGGCCTCCCACTCGGAGAACCGATAGGCGAAGTCGTAGAGTTCGGGGTCGAACCCTCGCTTCACCATGACGGCGTCGATGTCGTCCTTGGTCTGGGGCACGTCACTGCGGGTCTCGATGCGGAGCGTGCCATCCCCCGAGTCCTCGACGGTGGCGGCGTTGGTTCCCTCGTGGATGACGTGGTGCGTCTTGCTGTCCCCAACCGGGAGGCGACCCCCGTTCTCCCGAGCGATCTTGCGGTACTTGTTGATGGTCGTCTTGCCACATCCGAGAATGCGACCAGCCTCCCGTGCTGGGATGCCTGCGACCTGATCCAGTTGGGCTTGCGTGAGCTTGTCGCTCATAGAGAAATACTCCCGTTCAGGGGTCAAATGTCGTCGTGGTCAAGGCTACCACGGCGGGTCTTGCGCGTTCGGGTTGCGGCGCGCCGTCGCTTGTTGGTGAGCTGCCGCTCCCCGGTGTCCTCCCCCCGCTTGGCTACGTGGTACCCACAGCAGTCGGCGCAGTAGTACACCCGGACGGTGTGGTTCAGCGTGCGCACGCTGTCGTGTGCGGCTCGGGTGGATGGGAAGGTTCGCTTCTCACAGAACATGGCGCAGGGCCTCCAGGGTCGGGGCGTGACCGATGCCACGCAGGTAGGCGACGAGGTGCTTCATGGCGCTGTTCACGTCGTTGGCATCCTTCGCGCCGATCATCTTGCCAGTGTGCCACAGGCCCATCGCCCGCAGGACGTTGTCAGCGGCGATCTTGTTCTTGCCGGGGGAGCCGTGACCACTGCCCGCGAGGAGCATGGCGCCGTTGTACTGCATCACCACGTTGGGCTGGAGCAGCTTGACCGCCCCCTCCATGCGCAGCGCCTCGACCTCGTCGGCCTTGTAGACGCGCGGGGTGACGCGGAACTTCTCGAACACCCACGTTTCGACGGACATGCCGACGCCGTACGCCCACAGCAGGTCGCTCGCGCCATCGACGCCGCCAGTCACCTGGTGCGCGGAGAGGATGCTGAGCGGCTTATCGTCGTCGTACTCGGCGTGGACGAAGCCGGTCTCCATGCCGGGGTCGATTGCCAGGATGTCCTTCACAGCTCGATACCTGACGCTTCGAGGTCAGCGAGCAGGGCCTCCATCGCGCGAGCCGGAGATGAGCCGGTGGCTTGGTGCTCGAAGAACGTGCTGGCTTCGACGGGTGCCTCGAAGTCGGCGGTGACGGTGGCGAGCCAGGACACGACACTGCTCTCTGCGCCAGCGGTCATAGAGTTGGACTGCACGATCTGGGACGAGAGGGTGAACGAAGGTTCGATGAGCTTCATGATTCGATGAACTCCTGTAGTTCCTTTGCGGATGGGTTGCGGGGTGAGCCATGGACTCGGAGGACTGTGCGGTTAGGCTTCGATGCACCATCGACGATGTTGTACGAGATGGTGATGTACGAGTTGCCGTTCTTCGCGTTGATCCACCACTGATGCTCGTCGTGTTCGGGGGCCTTGACGTTCCCGTTCAGGTGGTACGAGATGTTGTGGTGGGCCACGGAGTGGCCGACCTTGAAGGTCCAGTCATTCGCCAGTAGACGATTACGCCAGGTGGCGAGGGCGCGAGGGATGGGCTGTCCATCGGGGACCTCCGTCGCGGGAAGCGTGATGACGATGGCCCCAGCCAGATCGTCGCCACCATCCACAGGATCAGCAGGATCTTCAACAGGCTTGCGAAGATCCTCGAAGAACTCGTGCCATGTGCGCCCATCACCAGGCCCTTCCGTTGGATACAGCGGCTTGCTTCGATTCGTCGTCATAGGGTTCCTCCCCTGTGTAGGTCACGGGCATCCCGAACCACTTGGTCAGCAAGTCTACGTCGCCGCCCAGTCGGGGGTCATCGGTGTCCACCAGCACGGCGTTGAGCGCGGCTGTGATGCGGGACACGTCATCCAGGTTGGGCAGGTAGGCGTAGGTGGTCAGCCAGTCGGGCTCGATACCCACCGCCAGAATGGGCGCAGGCGAGCCCTGGACGGCCTTGTGCGGGATGACGAGGTCCGTGTACCGGGAGAGGAACTTCGCCTGCTTGAGGCGGTCTAGCGCCCCGCCTGTGGGCAGTTCCCCTCCCGGCATGAGAATGGGCAGTGGCCTCATCGGGTGATCCCGTCGAGGATGTACTTGATGTGCTCGATGTCGATGCGCACATTCTCCAGCGCATCGCCGACCAGACCGGCCCGGTGCTTGGCCCGCATCC
>JACCDR011124685.1_pt1 | contig 12735 bp, 18 predicted proteins | sample 7446431 | NCBI WGS metagenome assembly JACCDR01 (sample SAMN15323443, study PRJNA562643) | freshwater metagenome | isolation source: river surface water | place: USA:Blue River Watershed | collected 2017-08-17
TCAACCAGGGCATCGAGCAGGGCATGGACGACGCCGACGCGATCCGCTACGCGGACGGTGTCGTGCGCCAGACCCAAGGTGCGCAGGCGCCCGAGGACGTGTCGAACATCGAGACCGGCAGCCCGTTCGTGCGGCTGTTCACCCAGTTCACCGGCTTCTTCAACATGAACGCCAACCTGATGGCCAACGAGTACCAGCTCGGTCAGCGGGCCGGCGGTCTGAGGAAGGGACTGGGGCGGGCGGTCTATGTGTCGGTGGCGGTCGTCATCGTGCCGGCGCTGGTCGGGGAAGCGATCGCGCAGCTGGGTCGTGGGGGCCCCGAGGACGACGACGACGACGGGTACATCGACGATTGGTTCAAGGCGCTCACACTCGGCACCGCCAAGTACATCACCGCGATGGTGCCAGGCCTCGGCGGGGTGCTCTCGTCGGTGGTTGGCCAGTTCACCGACGCACCGTACGACGACCGGATGGCGACCCCACCAGCGGTCGGCGCGATCGAGCGCGCGATCGAGCTGCCGGAGCGTGTCGCGAAAGCGGTCGCGGAGGGCGGGCACGCTGCCGCCATCGGTGTCCGCGAGTTCGGTTCGTTGCTGGGCGCGATGGGTATCATCGTGGCTCCGGCGGTCGCGAAGCGTGTGGCCTACGCGATCGATGTCGCCACCGGTGCTGTCGACCCGACAGGGCCGGTCGATGCGACCAGAGGCGTGATCACGGGCGTCGCCAGCCCAGAGAGCAAGGACTACTAGCATGCCGATCCCAACTACCCCTGCCGCCGCCGGTCCCTACAACACCGACGGTGTCACCACCAGTTTCGCGTTCGCCTACAAGAGCTTCGGGGTCGCCTACCACGCGGTGGTGAAGGACACCTCCGGTGTGCAGGAGCAGCTCGTCTACGGTGTCGACTTCTCGGTCACCCAGAACGCCGACCAGGAGAACAACCCGGGCGGGAACGTCCTGATCTCGCCAGCGTTGCCTGTGGGGTCAACGCTGACGATCTACAGCAACGTCCCGTACGACCAACCGCTCGATCTGCCGCTGGCCGGGTCGTTCTCGTCGGCCGGCATCCGGGACGCGCTCGACCGGATCGTGACGCTGCTGAAGCAGTCGAACCTGGCGACCAGCGGGGGTACGCTGTTGCCGAGCGATCGGTCGGTCCGCGTGCCGTCCGGTGAGGCGATCGCCGACCTCCCGATTGCGGCCAGCCGAGCGAACAAGTTCTTGCTGTTCGACGCCGGCGGTGACGTCGCGGTGGTCAACCTCGGCGACCTGGCGCTGCTGCTGACCGGCGGTACCCTGACAGGCCCGCTTGACATCGAGGACAGCCTCACGGTCGACGACTCGATCGAGGCGGCGCTGGGCCCGGTCGGGGTGCCGAACGGGCGGATCTGGGAGGGCGGGGCGCTTGTCGGCGCCGGCACTATCACCACCAAGATCCCCTACGGCACCAGCGCCCGCGGCGGCGGGGGCCTCCTGGTCGTGAGCGGGGCCGACATCGGCGGCCAATCTTTCTGCGCCCTCTACAACGTCCGTACCAAACTGCCGGGTGGTGCGGGCAACGTCGGGTCGACACTCCTGTCGCGCACCGGCGCCGGCGGGTCCGAGACCAACCCGCCGCTGACCATCGGTGCCACCGGCGGGTCGGACGGCTTCGTGACGGTCACGGTCGGAGCCACCAGCGTGAACATTACCTACGTCTGCGGCATCGGGTTCTGAATCTTCGACTTCATGTAGTCGAGCAGGAGCTGCTGCACCTCACCCTTCCCGCGGAGCCTCGCCATCACGACGTGGTCGACCGTGTTCGCGGCGAGGATGTAGTGGACGAAGACCGCGCGGTCGTAGCCCGACTGGGCCTGCCTCGTCGGGCCGATCCGCTCGATGATCTGGTCGTGCTCTTCGAGGTTCCAGTTCACCCCGAAGAACGCGATGATGTTGCCCCCGTGCTGGAGGCTGAGCCCGTGGCCCGCGCTGGCGGGGTGGGCAAATAGGACGGGGATCTTGCCGGCGTTCCATGCGTCCTCGGTGCTCTTCTTCGAGTCGAGCACACGCCCCTGGGGGAAAGCCTTCTGCAGTCGGGCGAGGTCGGACTTGAAGTTGTAGGCCACCAGCACCGGAGCGCCCGCGGCCTCCTCGATCACACTCTCGAGCGCCTCGATCTTGGCCTGGTGGATCTCCCTCCAGGTGACACCGTCCTCCAGGTACATGGCGCCGTTCGCGCACTGGAGGCACTTCTGCACCTTCGCGGCGGCGTGTGGCGCTTCGACGTTCTCGCCCGTCTTCAGCACCGTGAAGAGGTCGCGCTCCATCTCACGGTAGTGCACACGGGCCTGCGGGGGCAGCTCCACGTTGATCGTGTTGATGATCGGGTCTTTCAGGTCGAACCAGTCCTTCGGGTCGATCGTCAGGCACAGGTCCGCGATCGCCTCCTGGATCTGCTCCTGTGAGTGCTCGAAGATCACCGGCTCGATCCCGGGCTTGTGGGTGATCGCGTCCTTCACCCTCCTCCAGCCGAACCAGCGGGACTCGAACCCTTCATAGGACAGCCCCAGCCGGTGGCCGCGGTCGAGGAACCACATCTGCCCCCACAGGTCCTTCAGCCCGTTCGGGGAGGGGGTGCCGGTCAGCTCGATGAACTCCTCGATGAAGGTGCGCCCATCACGGCGGGGCCACGCCAGCTGCCCGAGCGCGGCCGCCCGCTTCCCTCCCTGCTTCACCCGGAACTTCTTCAGCTTGGTCGACTCGTCGGCGACCACCCGCTTGAAGGGCCAGTCGTCCCCCAGCTCCTTGATCAACCAGACGAGGTTGTCGTAGTTGATCGAGTAGACCTGGGCGTCTTGCCGGAGGGCGGCGCGGCGCTCCTCCACCGTGCCGGTAATCGACACCACCTTCAGCCTGGTGAGGTGGGCCCACTCCTCGGCCTGTGCCGGCCACACGTTCTTCGCCACCCGCAGTGGGCCGAGCACGAGGGTCTTCCTGTGGTCCCCCATGTCGTTCCAGAGGAAGTCGAGCCAGGTCAGGACCATCACGGTCTTGCCCGTGCCCATGCCGGCGAACAGGGCCCGGCGGGGGCCCTTCATGAAGTGCTCGTTCGCCAGAGCCGCGTACGGTCTGGGGGTGTAGACCTTACGGGTCACTTGCGGTTGACGATGAATGGGAACTCGAACGCCTGGAACCGGGGCTCGTAGGAGGGCCCCCGCTGGACCTGGACATGGTCAGGTATTACCGCCTCCGTTCCGGGAGCCCACGGGGCCGCCTGGGCCCTCTGCTTGGCCCTGCTGGGGGTCGGGGTCAGCCTCGCCTGCTTGGCCCGGAACTCGTCGGCGAGAGCCTGGGTGGTGAAGTACCTGGCGTGGCGGTGGCTGACACGGTGCACCACCATCTCACCGTTTTGCACCATCTTCCAGGCGACGCTGCAAATGGTCTGCCTGTTGTAGCCGGCCTTCGCCGCCAGCGCACCGGTGTCGAGACCGTTCGCTGTCGCGGCGGCGGCGAGGATCGCCTCCTTCATCCCGTTCCGTTTCGGCATGGTCAGTCTCCCTTGCGGTACTGGTAGGTCTGGAACCCGGCTGCAGACAAGGGGCACCCCTTCGCCCACGGGATCTCTCGCGACATCATCGAGCCAAGCTCCTCCGCCGTGTAGTCGTCGCTGTCCGGGGTCTCGGTCAGCAGCTCGTCGTGGATCGTCAGCAGCGGCAGATACCCGCGCTCCTCGATGTCCGGCATGTGATAGGTCAGCACGTCGCGGGCCCACGCCTGGGTGGCGTTCTCGAAGGTTTTCCCGCCGTATGTCTTGATTCTGCCCCATTGCTTCGTGTACTGGTTGACACCCATGTACGACAGCTCAAGGCGGCCATCCTTCTGGGCCTTCACCTTCGGCTGGAGGTAGCAGAGGTAGCGGCCCGAGGGCAACCGCATGCGCATCCACGCGCCGTCAACGCGGAGGGCAAGGTGCTTCCCGGCCATCACGGTGGTGCCGGGGTTTGCGACCGCCATCACGAACGCGTGGTGGAGTGCGTCCCAGAGGGCGACGATCGCCGGGTGTGCCGCACGCCACAAGGCCTTCAGCGCCTCGCACGCAACCCAGACCGACTGGCTCAGCCCGTGGGTGGACAGCTTCTTCTGGAGTGTCCACTCGTGCATCCGGTACGCCTGCGCGAGAGCATCCTTCGGCGCGCTGCCGTGGACCGCGTCGGCCAGCTCGTCGAGGTCGATGTTGTAGGTGGCCGCCCCGGTCAGGTAGGCGGCGACGCCACCCTGGTACTGCAGCATCAATTCCTGGACCTTGCCGATCTGGCGTTTCTTGCCGGTGGCCTCGGACGGGTCGACGTTGAAGCTCCGCGCATAGGCGAGCTTGTAGAGGTCCGGCCCAGTGCCTGCGTCGTACTCCCTGAACGCCTGGAGCTTCCACTCCTCGCCGGCGAGGAAGGCGGCGCCACGCCCCTCGATGTTCGCCAGGTCGGCCACGACAATCTTCTTCCCTGGCGGCGCGATGATCGAACCGCGGACCGCGTTCGCGCACAGGTTCATCACGTCGTCGTACAGCAGGTCCGCGCAGTCGGCCTTGATCGCCTCGATCCCTTCGGCGATCTCGTCGGCCTTCATGTCGGGCCTCTTCAGGTTGCCAGGCTGGAACATGCGGTGGGCCCACCGCCCTGTCCGTGCGGCGCCGCAGAACTGCGAGGTGCCCCGGAGGCGCTCGTCCGCGCTGACGCTCCGGAGCAGCGCCGAGTACTTGCTGACGCTGGCCTTCGAGTCCTCCAGCCGGATGTTCACGAGGGTGCGGACTGCCTCAGGCAGCTCCGGGTCCTCCGCACGGCGGCGGAGGGTGTCGACCTGGAGATCGGGGAGGTCGACCCCGTACGCTTCGAGGATGTACTTCAGGAGCACGTCGCGCTTGCTGGCGCTGGTGACCGCACCGCCGGTGGCCCCACGGATCTCAGCCTTCAGGCGGGCCTTCTCCCGCCCGGCCGCACGGACCGCCATCGTGGCGAGGTGGGTGTCGACCGCGAACCCTCGGTCGTTGATCCGCTGGTCGAGATGCCACAGTGCCAGCTCCCGCGCGTTGTTCGGGTAGTTCCACTTCGGCATCCGCTTGGCGATCTCACGCATCGACACGATGTCCTGGCGGCTGTACTCCAGGAACTCGGCCCACTCCGCAGGGTGGGTCTCGCGGGTCGCGCGCCGCAGGGTCATGTTCTTCGGGCGCGGTTTGCAGAAGAGCTGCACGAGCTGCTTCCCGCGCTTGTCCTTCAGTTTGTCCTCCTCGATCCCGAGGACGGCACCGATCGCGCCCAGACCGCCCGGCAGTCCGTGGGCGAGCCCCTGCACGAGGGTGTCCCGCCACCGCTCGACAGGGATGTCGAGACCCCAGACGTGCTTGATCACGGTGCGGTCGAAGTCGGACTTGTGGGCGACGATCTCGACGGTCGGGTCTTCGAGGAGGGACACGAGGGTCCCGCTCGGGGAGCCGTTGCGCAGCAAGGTGTCCTCTACGTGTGGCGCGCCGTCGTCGATCGCCCATTGGGCAATGATCACCTCGGTGCTCGGGTGCTCCGCGTACCGGTGCACACCCGCGGTCTTCAGGTCGCACTCGGAGTAGGTCTCGGTATCAAGCCAGAGGGTTGTCATGGATCATCCGTTCTTTGGTGAGGCTCGAAGAACCCGGCTTCACGGCATCGAGCGGGCCTTTCACCTCGCATCTCGGCTCCGTTTCTGCTTCATCCCCATGCGACTTGCGGCGAGGCGGGGTGCTCAACGTATCCCGACGATCGAGCCTCAACAAAAAGTCCCACTTCCCCACCATCTCGCCTATCTGCGTTGCCGCGCCACCGGCGAGGGGCTAAGGCTACCGCGGTGAGTCATCGAGGGGGCCCGCGACGGCCGGATGGTGGGGCTGTTTCCCAGGCAGGGTGCTCCTGGGCGAAAGGAGGGTGGCGCCCCAGAATCTTGTCAGGCCAGCTCGTCGTCGGCGCCCCAAGGAGCCATGCCGAAGTCGCCGGCGTCCGCACCGTTGTCGATCGGCTCGAACTCGTCGGCGCTGGCGGGCTTGCCACCACCGCTGAACGCGTCACCGTGGCGGAGAAACTGGATGCCACGGAGGCCGGCGTTGATCCGCTTGCCGAACTTGTTGTCCTGGGCCCAGATCTCGATCGCGACGTTGACGTAGCAACCGCTGTAGAACAGTCGGGCGGCCTCCTTCGCGTTCAGGGGGGTCCGACCGTCCGCACCGCCCAGCCACGTCGGAGGGGTGTTCTCCTTCGCGTTCGGGTTCAGGTACAGGTTGCCGGGGTAGCCCTCGTACGCCTTGTTGTCGCCGTCGTGCAGCGCGAGCTTGTCGGTCTTCTGCAGGGTCGAGTAGATGCCCGGGGCCTTGTCCTTCCACTGGCCCTTCGCGACCTGCTGCATGACCCGCTCGATCTCCTTCACCTGAGGGTGATCCGGGGGCAGCAGGATGCCGCAGTTGTAGTTCGGCTTCGCGTCCGGGCCAGCGCCCTCGACGGTGCCGGGCTCGGTCAGGTTCTGGGCGAACGCCAGTCGAACGTTCTTCAGCATCATGTAGCCGGCGGGGGTGGCGGTAGTAGCAGTCATGGTGTGGTTCCTTGTGAGTGGATCAGGTTGTCAGAAGTGTTCGCCGCCGCGGTCGTCTTGCACGCGGCGGGCAGCCCAGGCGACACCCTCGTCGGCAATGGCCCGCGCGCTCGCGATCTTTTCAGGTTCGTGGACGGAATCGGCCCGCGCCGCCCAGAAGCGCAGGGTCGGTGCGAACAGCGGGTCTTTCGCCCGCAGCACGAAGATGGGCTCGTCGGGTTGCGCCTTGCAGAAGCAGCTGTTGGCGTCGGCGAGGGTCTCGTCTTTGGTCATGGTGTGGTTCCTCAGCAAAGGTCGCCGGCATCTGCCGACTGGGTGACGACATCGAACTCTTCAGCCTTCGCAGCGACCGAGATCGCTGGCCTCTTGTCCGACTCAGGTGCGACGTGGGGCTGCCCCTTCGGCCGCGTGATCTTGTCCTGGAGCTGGGCCCACTGGCGTGGGCCGAGCACCTTCTTCTCAGCGAGATTCTCGGCGGTGGTCGGGCTGATCAGCTTCAGGTCGTACATCTGCTCGGTCTTCAGGCGGAACTTCTTCAACGCCTCCTCAGCCTCGGCGGCGTTGGTCCAGGTGCGGTTGCCCTGGCGGCCCTCGACCAGCTTCCACCCTGGCACCGGCTCGTTCGCGACGAGCCTGCGTTGGGCCTCCGCGCGGATCGCCGTGCACCAGGCCTCGATCATGTCGACCTTGGAGAGTGCGGCGCCGAGCCAGGCGGAGTCGGACGCGACCAGGTGGTCCTTCTTCGACACGTTCAGGGCATCGAACGCCTCGATCCTCGCGACCGTGATGTCGCGGTTCTCGACAACCCCGATGGCGCTGCCGGCGAGCCGGCGGCAGGTCGCCTTCGCATCGCACCAGCGGCACTGCTCGGTGCCCGGGTTGAGGAAGGTCTTCTCCCACTCGTCCTGGTCCATGTGGGGGCGGGTGTCGATCGCGTTCCGGACGCTGACCGCGCGGAAGGTGGCCTTGTGGGCCCACTTCTTCAGGTCCTCGACCGAGACCGCCCACTCCTTCGGGGTCCTGCTGACCCGCGGCTGGTGGATGAACAGACGCACATGGGTGAACGGGCCGAGCACCTCCTCGAACTCCGCCAGCGCGCCGAGCCCGTACAGCTTCATCTGAGGGTTGTCCTCAGCCTCGACCTCCTCGCCGCGCCCGAACTTCAGGTCGTGGACGTGCAGCTCGGTGACACCGTCGCCAATGTCGACCGCGGCGAACGCGTCGGCGGTCCCGAACGCGCTCAGGCCGACGTCGAGGTAGGTGCTGTAGTCGAGCCGGCGCTCCGCCATCACCAGCGCGCCACCGGAGGTGGACTCGATGGACTGGGCGACGTGCTCGACGTGCTCCAACATCTCGTCGGTCACCTCGATGTCGTAACCGTCGACCGACATCGTGGCGCCCGCCTCCACCAGCAGGGGCAGCCCCTGGAGGCGCCTCTCCAGGATCGAGTGGGCGGCGGTGCCCTCGGCAGCGTAGCTGGTCGACCGCCGGGGTAGGCCGGTCGTCATCGCTACGCTGCCCGGGCATTCGAGCCACCGGTGGGCGGCCGATGCGGACAGGACTGAGTGTTCAGCCACGTTGTGCTCTCCTGTTGCGCAACACGTTGCGGCGCTTCAAGGCCGCCCGCTTGTAGCGCGCGTTGGTCCAGCCTGATCGGCCGGGGAAGGCGGGCTCGCGCTCCAGCCGGAAACCGGGGAAGGGCGCGATGTCCGCCACCTTCCGGCCTTGGAAGGCCGGGATCGATGTGGCCAGCAGCGCGAGCGCTGCCGCCAGGTTGAGCCTGGTCACCATCTCTTACCCCTGCAGCGCGACGCGTGCGGCGTTCAGCTGCTCGATCGCCTTCTGCCACAGGGCCGGGGAGTTCTGGATCTCCTTGAAGGTGCCGATCCCCATGCCGGCGCAGACCTTCTTCGCGGCCACACGGCCAGCGCCCTGGTCGCCGTCGCTGGCGCCGATCGCGGTCAGCGCCATCACCGCGGCCTGGACGTCCTTGTAGGACAGGTCCGGTGCCTTGGCCTTCTGCTCCGCCGGCGGCGCAGCCTGGGCCTGCGCAGGGGCCTCCGCGGGTGCTTCAGCGGGCTTCTGCTCCGCCTTCGGTTCCGGTGCCGGCTTCGCCTCCTGGGCCGGCTTCGGGCGCACAGTGCCCGACGGGGTGTCGCGCAGGACCGTCTGGGTGGTCTCGCCGTTCGCGCGGGCCAGGAACGCGGCCGCCTCGGCCACGGTGTTGAAGCTGAACTTGATCTCGATCATGGTCTGTTGTCCTCAGGTTATGGACTGGTCACTGGAAGAGCTGCGGCTGCAGCTCGCGGGCTTGCGCTTCCATGCGGGCACGGAGCTGCTCCGCCAGGGCGGTGCACTCGTCTTGCGCCTTCGTGTAGGCGAACGCTGCGGCCTGGAGTGCGACGAGGGCGCGGTCGCGCTGCTGGGCTGCGACGGTGAGCTGGCCCTCTTCCTCGGCGGTCAGCTCCGCCTGCTTTTCGAGCGCCGGGTCGTCCGGCTCGCCGTCCAGCAGCTGGGGGCGGTCGGAGTCGATGTCCATCGGGGGGCGGCCATCGCGGGCCGGCAGCAGCATCTTGAAGTGCTTGCTCGGTTCGGCATCGGCGCCCGCCTGGGCGGCCTGGAGGGCGGCCATCGCTTCCCCCTCGTCGCTGAAGGTCTCGAACCCGGTGACGTGGAGACCGTCGTAGGTGACGAGGACGTGCTTGCCTTCGGAGCGGTGCCTCTCGGCGCCTTCGAGAAGCCGTTCGGCGTTGAGCTTGTGGATCGTGGGCAGGTCGTGCATGTGGGTCTTTCGCAAGAGGTTGGGGTGGTCAGGGAGGCAGGATTCGAACCTGCGGCCTCCGCGTTCCAAGCGCGGCCGTCTACCGGACTGACAATACTCCCTGACTGGGTTGAGACTGTAGCAGATGCTATAAGAAATTCAGGCGGCCACCCCCCAACTCGAAAACGCTGCGGGGGCCGGGCGGCGCCGCGGGGGGCTGCCACTTCTGGCGGACCCACTGGCGGACCTCGATCGCAGGCTCTTCACCCTCGTGGGCGAGCCGCCACAGGCACACGTTCCCGCTCATGTCTCGGTCGTACGCGAGGATGCCGAGGTTGGACAGGCGGGACATCTCGTGGCGGAACTGGTGGCGGGAGGGCACACCGAGCTTCTGGCGGTAGTACTCCTGGGTCTGGTGTGGGTCGGACTCCACCAGCGCCGGGATCTGGTCCAGCCCCGGGTGGCGGTGCACTTTCGGGCCGCGCTTCACAGTTGCGCCTCCGGTGCTGCGTTCGTGCGGTAGCGGGCGAAGTACCAGCCGGCCCGCTGCGCAGCTTCGAGAGCGTCGTGCAGGTTCACCACGTCAATGTGGTCGCCGAACACCTCCCGCATGTGTTTGGCGATGTCGTCCGAAAGGTCGAGCGCGGTCTCGTGGCGCACCGCCTCCTCCTCGCTCTCGAAAGAGGCGCCCCCCTTCGCGATCCAGACTGTCTTCTTGGTTACCATGTCAGTTACTCCTTCGGTTGAATGTCCAGCAGGATCAGCTTCGCGATCTCGAACGGCACACCCTGCTTCCGGAGCTGCTTCGCGACCGCCTGGTAGCCCCGCTCCTTGGCGGCGGCGCGGTACTTGTCGATGATCCACTGGCCGACCGCGATGGCGATGTCTTCTTCGACCGGCTCGGGCTGCTCAGGCGGCAGCGCGAAGGTGAAGGGCACGTTGTCCAGCGTCGGCCAGACAACCTGCCCGACCGGGATCTGCTCGTTGAAGATGTTTGCCATCTCAGTACTCCATGAAGAACTCAGGGTTGAACGGCAGCCACTTGTCGGCCCGTGGGCCGGAGAGGCCGGAGACTTCCTGGCCGTAGCTGCGGATCTTGTAGGCGACACAGTCCTGGTCGAACTGCTCAGCCAGCTTCGCCAGACGGCGGGCGACCGACTCGCCCTGCGAAGGCCACACGTCGTCGAGGAAGACCACGAAGGTCTGGGTGTCGACCGGGCCGTCCGGGCCATCGTACTTGCTGACCTCGGCCCGGCACTTGATGACGTCGGACGGGATCAGCTCCAGCACCTCCATCATGACGCCGATGGTTGAGCTGAGGGGGGCTTCGAGGTTGAGGGTGATGTTCATGGGTTACTCCTTGATCAGAAAACCACCGACCTTGCGGAGGCCGGCATACCGGATGAAGCAGGACGTGTAGCCCAGCTTCGCGAGGGAGGCCTTGTCGACCGGGATCGAGCGGCCGGCGCCGGAGGTGAGGAAGTCCTTGCCGGCATCGAAGTCGGCCTGGACCGCCGCCTTCGACTTGTAGTCCCGACCGTAGGCGGGCACGAGGGTGTGGGCGAAGAGCATGTCAGGTACTCCAGTTGCGTTGATCGATGATGAATCATAGCACGGTGCTACATACCTGAGTCAAGTGCTGGGTTTTTCGCGCTCTCCGCGGGTACACTCGCGAGGGTTTGCTCCCCTGAGGTTTCACGATGGCAGTCACCTACACCGACGCAGTCAAGCGCGCCCGCATGGACGCGGTCACCACCGCAGCGGGCACGACCGCGGTGCTCGAGATCGGGACCGCCGGAATGGGGACGGTCCTCGCCACGATCGCGCTGGGCAACCCGATCGCAGCTGGCGCTGCCGGAGCGGGCGTGCTCACCTTGAGCGGGTTCCCACGGAGTGACACCTCCGCCGACAACACAGGCACCGCTGCGGCCGCCCGTATCCGGACCGCATCCGGCGGCACCGACATCATCACCGGCCTGACGGTCGGGCTCTCCGCATCCGACGTGATCCTCGACAGCCTCAGCATCACCGCCGGCCAGACCGTCACGATCAACAGCGCCGTGTTCACACACGCGTAGCCATGACGCAAGCGAACGACTCGATCCTGGTCACCCCAGGGAGTGGCGCGACCGTCGCGACCCACCTGGCGAACTCGAAGGAGTACCAGGTCGTCGCTGAGGCGGACGAGTCGGGCCACCTGCTCGGGTCGAAGGACACCTGGTACTTCGCGACCGGTGCGACCGCGCACGTCGCCGCCGCACGGACGACCCTGATCGACATCTTCAACGCGAGCGGGTCCGGGAAGACCCTCCGTGTGGTCGGCCTCTACGTCATCCCCGCACTCGCGGCGGTCACCGGTGTCGGCCAGACCTACGAGGCGATCCGCACGAGCGCGGTCGGGACCGGCGGTAGCACGATCACACCTCAGTCGCCATCGTCCGACACCACCGCACTGCCGGCCCAGGTCACCGCACGGACGAAGCCGACCGGCGGGGCGACCACCTCGGCGACCCTCCTGTACATCAACGGGTCCTCCGAGGAGACCAGCCCCTACGCGGCGATGGCGAGCCAGCTCAACCATATCCCCCTCTCGAACCACCGAGGGCCGGCGCTGGCGGGCCTGCTCCTGAAGGAGGGGCAAGGGCTCAAGATCGACCAGACCACCAACAGCAGCGTGGGCAACGTGAACGTGTTGCTGGTGGTCACCAGCGAGTAAGTCGTGTCCCTCCTGCTGCTGTTCAAGCCGCCACCGGCGGGCGGCAGCGTCACAGGGACCCTCTCGTCGACCGAGACCGGGGCAGACACCGCCGCACTGAGCGGCGACGTCATCGTCAAGGGCAGCCTGGCGGCGAACGAGGCAGGGGCAGACACCGCTGCGCTGAGCGGCGACGTCATCGTCCAGGGGGCCCTCTCGGTCGCCGAGACCGGGGCCGACACCGCATCGCTCTCGGGCGACGTCATCGTCCAGGGCACCGTCACCGTCACCGAGACCGGGCACGACACCGCCGAGCTGACCGGGGTCGTCGTTGCCCCGACCCCTGTCGAGGGGGACCTGGCGGCCGCGGAGGCCGGGCAGGACACCGCCGGTCTGCCCGGGGATGTCCTTGTCCAGGGCACCGTCACCGCCACCGAGCCGACTACCGACACCGCGGCGATCGTCGGCGACGCGATCATGGACTCCCTCAACGCGAGGGAGACCGGCTCGGACGTGTGCTCGATCTCCGGCACGGTCGCGAGGAGGGCGGAGGCGTACGACTACAGCGACGGGCGCGCCCCGACCCGGAGGATGCGGGGTGCGTCGAGGACGTGGCTTCGCGAGCACGTCAACAAGACAGCGCCAGGCTCGGGCGGGGTCAGCTGAGGAGGGCGTCGACCCCCTCGATCGA
>JACCDR010584811.1_pt1 | contig 12733 bp, 14 predicted proteins | sample 7446431 | NCBI WGS metagenome assembly JACCDR01 (sample SAMN15323443, study PRJNA562643) | freshwater metagenome | isolation source: river surface water | place: USA:Blue River Watershed | collected 2017-08-17
AGCCGCCTTCTTGCAAGCAATAAACCAGTTCTTCGCTATGATTCAACCTTTGGTGCAAGCTGGTGTTATGCCGATGGAAACGGCGAAAACTGTTTTGATGATGGTTTCTCGTAAATTTAAAATGGGCGAAGAGTTCGAGTCTGCACTTGATGCAATGAAGGAGCCAGAGCCAGACACAGCAGCAAATGATTTAGAAGCAGCTCGTATTGAGACAGAAAACAAACGTATTGATTTGGATGCCGAGAAAAATATGGCAGACGCTGCAATTAAGTCGGCGCAATTAATGAAGGAAATGAGTGATGGCAAGAACAATAGAGCAACTCAAGAAGGCATGGAATAAGGCCACTGCAAAAAATCCTGTAGTTGTCGCTCCAGATGAGTGGAGTAATTTTAGCGAAATGTTGCGTCAAAATAATAAAAAGAATTTTACAGGAAAGAAAATTTATGCTAACCTTAGTATGAAAGAGTATATTTCACCTATGAGCGGGAAGCTTGTGACAAGCAAGCGAGAGCGTTTAGAGGAAATGAAAAGATATAATGTTCGTGAGGTTGACCCAAGCGAATACAAAAAGGTTTTAAAGGATAGAGGGTTCGAGAATGGCGGACGATGAAAACTTTAATTTGACAAGCGCAGTAAGCGAAGCTTTAGACGAATTGTCTGGCGGCGAACAGCAAGCGGTCGAGGCTGAACAGATTGACGCATCTGTCGAAGAAAATTTAACTTCTGAAGAAACTAGCGAAGAAGTTTCTGTTGAAGAACAAGAGATTACCCAAGAGGACGAGCAGGGTGAGATTGAAACTGGAGAAAAGCCAGCCATTCAACCGCCTGTTTCTTGGGCTGCTGACAAGAAACAACTATGGGAACAGCTCCCACCCGAAACGAGAGAATATATTTCGCAAAGGGAGAGCGAACGAGATAGGTATCTTGAGCAGAAGTCCCGTGAGCTAAGTTATATTAAGCAAGAATATAACGCTATAGACAGCGCTTTTGCTGGCTTAGAGAGTACCTTATCAAGCACAAATTTGACAAAACCCCAAGCTGTCCAAGAGCTTGTGAGCTTGTATAAATTGGCGGAAAGAGACCCTGTAGGTTATGTGCAATTGTTCGCCCAGTCTAAGGGCTTGGATTTGCAACAACTTGCAGAAGGTCGTATTGACCAGACGCAAGTACAGGCGCGGACAGCACTACAGAAAATTAATCAACTCGAAAGCGAGTTGTATCAGTTAAAGAACGGCAAACAAGAAGAAACCAATTCTTACTTAGAGCAAGAGGTGGCACGTTTTTCTTCTGACCCTCAAAACAAATATTTTGAGCAAGTCAAGGAGGATATGGCGTTGTTAATCGAGAACGGAAAGGCTCAAGATTTGGCCGACGCTTACGAACTAGCTTGTCGTTTAAACCCGCAGGTCTTTGAGGCTATCCAAAAAGAAAAAGCTTTAAAGGAAGCTGCTCAGAGGGATGCAAAAGCGAAGGCTGCAAAGAAAGCTGCTGGGGTGAGCATGAAGACTAGCGGAGTTAGCGGAGTTTCTAAACCTGCTGGCGATGGTTCTTTAGCTGATACAATTCGTGATGCGCTTGATGAATTGTCTGGTGGTGTTGCTGCATAACGCAACAACAAACTAACGGAGACAATTATGCCTTCACCAAACGCTACATTTACTGATGTAGTAACAACAACGCTTCGTAAGCATCCAAAAATTTTGTATGATAACGTAAGCAAACACAACCCACTTTTTAATTATGTTTATAAACGTGGCAATGTTAAGGAAGTAACTTCTGGCGGTTATTCGATTGTGGAACCTCTGCGCTATGCTGAGAACTCTACTTTCCAATGGTACACTGGTGGTGAATTCCTAAATACTTCTGTGAACCAAATCGCTACTGGTGCAGAATACCAATGGAAACAAGCTGCGGTTACAGCGACTATCGATGGTTTGACTAAGCGTCAAAACATGGGTAAGGAGCAAATCGTATCTTTGTATGAAGAGCGCCTACAAAATAGTATTGACACAATGTCAAACAACGTAAACGTTGCTTTGTATTCTGATGGTACTGGCTCTAATGGTAAAACTATTGGCGGCCTGCAACTTCTTGTTGCCGATGCTGGTACTGGTACTGTTGGTGGTATTAACTCTTCTACTTATACTTGGTGGAAAAACATTGTGCAATCAGCAGCAGCCCCTCTAAACGGCGGTGGCGCAGTTACTGTCAGCAAATCAACAATCATCCCTCTTATGAATGACCTTTATAATAGATTGATTCGTGGTGCTGACAAAACTGACCTTATCGTGGCAGACCTTAATTATTTTGGTTTCTACGAAAATGCTTTGCAAGACCTACAACGTTTTGCAAGCGCGGACGAAGCAAGTGCTGGTTTCACTACACTTAAATACAAAGGTAACACTAATGTTATCTTGGAGAACAATACTTCTGCGATTTCAAGCAATCACATGTATTTCTTGAACACTAAGTATCTGAAGTTCTACGTACACAAAGATGCGAACATGACTCCTCTTGGTACAAAAACTTCGTTCAACCAAGATGCTGAAGCTACTACTCTTGTGCTGCAATGCGCTTTGACTTGCTCAAATCGTTCTTTGCAAGGTGTATTAAAGGCTTAGTAAACTAATAACTTAAAAAGGAAAAACTATATGTTTAAAATTGGCATAGACACTTCTGCTGTTAGTGACACATGCGACTTCAAATTAGGCGAAGTTGCTGCTAGTTACGATGGCAAACTGTACAAATATGTGCAGTATGACACAGGCGCTGGTCCAGTAGCTGCTGTATCTGGCAACGTGTGCTATTACTACGCTCCGTCAGGGACTTCTGCGGGTTCGACAACTGTCGTGACCTCAGACCTTTCTGATAGTGCTGGTCTTGGCGCAGGTGTGCTACAATCAGCTCCGACTGATGGTCAGTATTGCTGGATTCAAATCAAAGGTGACGCTACTCTCACGACGGCTCTTACTGCTGGCGCTGATGGTAACGCTCTTACTGCGGTTGGCGCGACTGATGGTACACTAGACGTTTCTGCTCTAGTTACTGACGCGGTTGTTGCTTACGCAGTTGACGCATCTGCTAAGATTATTAAATGCGACTTCCCATTCTAGTTGCATTGTAATCTAAGTAGTGGTATATTAGGGGCGAGCGCGAGTTCGCTCCTAATTACTAAAAGAATGGAGAATTTATGAGTTTATTAGCAGTGCAATTAGTAGAGTTTTATATGGAGTCGGTAGAGCGCCGTGACTCCGCTGGAAACCCTATTTATGAAGACAGAGAGTTTGTAAGAATAACCAACCCCGCTGGCAAGGATATTGTAGAGCGCGAGGTAAAACCAGAAGACAAAGTTACTTACATAGCCCAGTATCAAGCTTTTAAAGATGGTATTGTTTATGAAGGAGAAGGAATAAAGTTAAAGGATACTTCATTCCTTTCTAAATCTGAAATTGAGACTTGCCGTGCGGCTAAGGTTTTTACTGTTGAGCAACTGGCGAACGTGGATGAGAATGGTTTAAAGGCTCTCGGCTTAAATGCTCTCGCTTTGAAACAAAAAGCGGAAAATTGGTTGAAAGGTAGAACAAGCGCGGATTCTCTTGTGAACCAAATCAACACTCTGGAGCGCAGACTTGATGAATATGACGCTTTAAAACAAGAAGTTTTAGCAAAGAACCAAGTTATTGCCAATAAAGACGCGGAGCTGGCAGAGTTAAAAAGCAAAATTAGTGAATTAATGAGCAAGCCTAAAAATAAAGGGTAGTTATGAGTCTATTGACAATAGTGCAAGATGTGTGTGACGCGGTTTTAATCACGCAGCCTACATCAGTTATTGGTAATACAGAAGATACTATTGTCCAATTGAAGCAATTGACGCAACTTGAAGGAAAGGCTCTCGCTGACGAGTATGATTGGGATGCTTTAATTAAGGAAACTACTTTCACAACAGTTGCCACGGAGTCTCAGGGGACTGTCGAAAGCATTGCTTCTGGTTTTAAAAAGATGATAAATGAGACCCAGTGGAATAGAAATATTATATATCCAGTTCAAGGGTCTCTCACTCCCCAACAATACCAAGCATATAAGGCTAATAATTTTGGCTTAGTATATTCTAACTATCGTATTCGTGGTAACGAGTTTATTATGTTCCCAGCTCCTGTGGCTGGGCAAACTGTAGCTTTTGAATATATTACTAAAAATTGGATTTCAAACGCGGCTGGTACGGATTTCTATGACAGATGGGAAGCGGATGATGATGTGGCTTTGCTTGACGAGGATATTATTACTCTTGGTGTGATTTGGCGTTGGCTCAAAGCCCACAATATGGATTACGCTGAGGAGTTTAGGCAATATGAAATCCGCAAGAATAACGCGATGACAAGAGACGGCGGCAAGGTTAGAAAAAGCCTTGCTTCTACTTATGATGAAAACAAACCTAATCTGCCTAATTTGCCTGAAGGCTTCTGGAGTCTGTAGTGTATGCGTCAAGCCGTAAGAAAAAACCCGCTGCGCCAATCAACTGCATCAGGCAAAAGCGTACCTGCGCCTGTGGGGGGTTGGAACGCAAAAGATTCTCTTGCCGAAATGAAAGAGACTGAGGCCGTTGTTTTAAACAACTGGTTTCCTGAAGGTTCTTATGTGCGGTTGCGTGGTGGGCATCAAGAATATGCGACTGGCTTGGGTACTGGTGTTGTAGAAACATTAATGGCTTATACTGGGCTCACCCAAAAGAAGTTCTTTGGTTGCGCTAATGGCGCAGTTTATGATGTTACTGTCTCAGGAGCTGTAGGAGCCGCTGCTGTATCTGGCTTAACGAACAACCGCTGGTATTATACTAATTATGGGAATTCGGCGGGGAACTTTTTGTTTGCATGTAACGGAGAGGATACGCCACTAAAATACGATGGTTCCTCTTGGAGTACAATGTCTTTGAGTGGTATAGCATCCTCGGCTGATTTAATCACTGTGGGCGCGTTTAAAGAGCGTTTATTTTTTATAGAAAAAGACTCCCTAAGTTTCTGGTATCTTGCAGTTAATGCTATTTCTGGCGCGTTGACTGAGTTTGATATGTCAAGTTTTTGTACTAAAGGCGGGTATTTGATTGCTATGGGGACGTGGTCTCGTGATGCTGGAGACGGCGCGGATGATTATATTGTTTTCCTTACCTCTGAGGGAGAAGTAATTGTTTACCAAGGTTCCGACCCAAGCGATGCAAATAATTGGGCTTTGTCAAGCATTTTTACCATTGCTCGCCCACTGGGGCGCAGATGTCTGTTCCGCATCGGCTCTGATTTAGTGGCGGTGACTGAAGAAGGTTTTATACCTTTGTCAAAGGTGCTGATTGTTGGGCGTAATGTCAACTCTGTAAAAATATCTGATAAAATCGAAGATGCTGTCTCCGATGCAACGGCGGCTTATGGTGCAAATTTTGGTTGGCAAGGGATTTTCTTTCCGTCAAAGCACATGGCAATATTTAATTTCCCTATCACTGCTGGTGCGGAGCAACAACAATTTGTATGTAATACTCAAAATGGGTCATGGTGCAAATTTACTGGGTTGAATGCTAATTGTTGGGAAGTTTACGATGAAGAGATTTATTTCGGTGGAAACGACGGAGCAGTTTATAAGGCGGAAACAGGCACTGATGATAACGGCGCGGAAATATCGACTGAGGCGTTGCAAGCTTATACATATTTTTCTTCGCGTAGTAAGGTAAAAAGGGTGACTCTTGTTCGTCCTGTGATGCGCTCTACTGGCAACTTAGTAGTTAGCACGAATGTGAGCGTAGATTTCAATTATATTCCTGCTGCTGACCCTTTAGCGACAAACGAGTTTGCTGGTGCTGAATGGGATGAAGAATATTGGGATGACCCTTATTGGGGAGACTCATTCCGAGTGAGTAAGTCTTGGCGGAGTTGCAATGGTTATGGTATTTGCGCTGCATTGGGGGTGAAAACTTCGACTAAATATCAAGAGATACAATGGTTATCGACTGATTATGTATATGAATTAGGTGGGTTCATGTAATGCCTGAAGTAGTTATTGGGTTTGATAAACAAATAGCAGATTTTGTCTGCGCTCAAATGCCAGATTTTTATCTCAACACAGTTGACGGCTGGTATGCTGGCTTGGGTGTCGTTCACGAAAACGAATTAGTCGCTGGTATAATTTATCATGAGTTCAGAGGCGTTGATGTGAGATGTTCGATTGCAGCTATAAAACCTACATGGGCTTCGAGAAAAACTTTGGCACAAATATTAGGTTATGGGTTTGATATTTTAGGAGTTCGCAGAATAACTGCGATAACAGAAAAGCAAAATAAGAAATCTCAACACATGTTGCGTAGGTTAGGTTTTAAATACGAAGGTAATTGTCGTAAAGCAATGGCTGATGGTAAAGATGCTATTCTTTACGGAATGTTAAAAGAAGAATGTAAATGGCGCTTGCAAAAAGAAAAAGATTAGTGTAATATTTTCTCAGGAAAGCCATGCGCCCATTCCAAGTATAATCAATAGGAATTATATGGGCAAGAAATCCTCTCCAAAACCGCCATCTCCTGAACAAACAGCTCAAGCTCAAGCTCAAGCTAATAAAGAAGCTATACAAGAGTCCGCAAAAATTAATCGTTATAATATCGAAAATCCTTTTGGTACTACTAAATGGGTGGCGGATACTTCATCTCCTCAGTACCAAAAGTACCAGAACGAGATGAAGGATTATGAGAAGAGGCTAGCTTTATACAATGCTGGCGGCAGTACAAAAGCTCCTACTTTGGATGATTTATTGAAGTCTGGGGACGTTGTAAATCGCGGGTCTCAAGTCAATAAAAAATATTATGACAAAGCTGGCAATAAAATAGACAACATAGACCAGTATATTTTAAATGTTGGCGCAGCGAAAGGTACTAAGCCAGTAATGCCGACAGCGCCAGAAGCAATTTACAATCAGAAACTTATACAAGAGCTTTCCCCAGACCAGCAAAGAATGTTGGATTTGCAAGAGCAACTTGGCATTACTTTGGGTGGCAAAGCCAATACACTTGCAAGCAAATTATTTGGTACTGATTTTAACTATGAAGGTATCTCAGGTGTACCAACTGATTATAGTGGCTCTCGCAAAGCTGCTGAGGATAGAGTATATGAGAGCTTAACTCGCAATATGGACAGAGATTTTGGGCGTGTTGAGGAAACCTTGCGCCAACGTCTTGCAAACCAAGGGTTGCCGACAACTGGGGCAGCTTTTGAGCGTGAATTAGCGAACTATTACAATTCTCGTAACCAAGCATCTCAATCTGCGGCTGACCAAGCGTATCGTTATGGAGCGACTGAGGAAGCTAATTTGTATAATCGTGCATTAGGTGAAAGAAATAGACAAATTGCTGAAAGATTACAACTTCGTACTCAACCAATGAACGAACTTGCGGCTATCTTACAAGGCTCCCCTGCTATTGGCAGTGCGCCTCAAGCGAACCAGCCTCAATACCAAGTACAATCACCAGATGTAGCTGGGGCGATAAACACCCAGTATCAAGGACAGTTACAAAATGCTCAACAGAAAGCTAGTAAGAAAGGGGACACCCTAGGCACGGCGGCGGGAATAGGGCTAAGTTTTATTAATCCAGCAGCGGGTTATGCTGGGGCGAATACAGTTAATAGTTTAGGTGGGCTATATTAACATGGCGAATATAATCACATCAGGCACAAATAAACCTCAAAACCCAGCATTCCAGCAAATGATGGCTAAAATGCTTGTAGAGAGAGGCACGTCAACAGCCCCTGTTTATGGTTGGGGGCAAGGGTTGGCTCGCGTTCTCGCGGGTATTGTGGGCGGTTATCAGGGCGCTAAGGCTCAAGAGCAGAAAGAAAAATACGATATTTGGAAAGCTGAAGACGCGCAAAAGAAGGCAGTTGAGTTGCTTAGAGAGAAGCGCCGTATTGAAGACGAGGCAGACGCGGGTTCGTTTCAAAGGAAATTGCAAGCTTATAATGATTTCAAAATGTTGCAAGGTGGCGGGCAGCAACAGCAGCCGAGGTTGTTAACCCCTGAAACACAAAAACCAAACGTGCAACCTACCCAGAATAAGGTTGACCCAACTTTACTTCCTGAAAATATGCCTCAAACGCAGCCGAAAGAAAACCAAATGCCTAAATTTTCTTGGCAGGAAAAAGATGCTTTTGAGCCAGCATATCTTGATTTGCCGCCATCAGCTGAACAAATGGCACAAATTAATCAACCACCGTCAGCTCCTGACCAGTACATATCTCCGAGTATAGCGCAGTTTCCTAACAAGCCGCAAGCGGACGCTGGATTAACTGCTCTTGTCGCTGGTGAGTTAGGAGTGAAGCCAGAAGCTTTACAAGGAGAAGAGCCGCCGAAATTGCCGAGTGGGAATGAGAAGGGTGGCGTTGTGAGTCATCTACAGGGCGCGAAGCTTTTACAAGAAGCCATCAATCTCACAAAACAAAACCCTAGGTCTTCTGGTGGCTTAGGCGGGTTATTGACTAAAAATGCGCTGTATGAATTGCCAGATAATCCGCAATATGATGTTAACCAACTTTTAGACCCAGTTAAATCAAACGAATTCTTAGGCGGGCTGGCTGCTTTAAAGGCAGCTAGTAAAACAGGTTCGTCTGGTTTGGGCGCGGTAACAGAAAAAGAAATCTCTGCTTTGGAAAAAAGTTATAGGTCTTTAGACACGGGGCAAAGCTACGAGCAAAGATTAGCGGCTATGCAGGATGTACAGCGCAGGTATTTAAGAGTAGTAGCTTTAGTTGAGTTAGACCAGCAACTGACAGCGGCGGGTAAAGTTGTACCACCAGATTTTGATTGGCAATCTTATGCTGATTCTCAGGTTGAGACCCAGTATTCTAAAATGATGCAAAGTATGGGGCAAGACAAAACTACCCAACAAAGACTTAACAAAATCGGCGCTCCAGCACCTGAACAACAAGAGCCACAGCCTACTAAAAAACGCTTGAAATGGAACCGAGAGACAGGGGAGTTTGAGTAATGCCTATTGTCGAAGTAGATGGTCAAGAGTACGAATTCCCTGACGATATGAGTCAGGACGAAATTGCTGCTATTATGCGTAAAAAGCACCCCCGTAAAGGGTTTTGGGAAGGATTCAAAGACGATTTGCTTGAAGAACCAAAGCAAATAGGTACAGCTATTCTGGGCGGTGCGAGGATGTTTCCATTTGCAGAGAAAGGTTCTGCTGGATTATTGTCTGCTATGAGAGGAACCACTTACTCTGAAGAAAGAGAAAGGCAGAAGCAAATCTTAGACCCTATTGCAGAAGCCAGACCTACTGCAAGTTTTGTGGGTGGTGGCGTTAGTGCGGTTGCCAACCCCTTAAATAAAATAAAATACGCAGGCGGCTTGTTAGGACAAGCTGGTTTGTACGCTGCCAGTGAATCAGAGGTTGACCCATTTGAGAAACCGACAGAAGCTGCTGTGGATGTTCTCCAAGGTACGGCGCAAAACCTTGCTCTCCCTGCCATTCTTAAAGGCGGCAAAATTGTGGGGAAAGTTGCGGGGAAGCCTTTAGCGGACACTAAAGTAGGGCGGCTAGCAAGCGAGGGTGCAAGGAATGTTGTAGATAAGCTCGGTGGTTACGTGAAACCTGAAACTCTTAGAGTGACCGAGGGGTTAAGAAAAGCCGCAAAAGAGGGTAAAGAAATCCTAGATTTGAAACAAAATATTGGGGTTGCAAAAGAGTTTGGCGGCTCTAAACTGCCCTTAGCCGTTCTTGGCGGTGATGAATTACAAGGTTATGGTAAAATCGCAGCGAGCTTTACGGACAATCCTGCGCCTCAAAAAGAATATCTTGCGACTATTAACAAACTTCTTGGGGAAAAGAGAACTGTTGGTGGTATAGAAAAAGGCGCTACGAAAGGCAGAATGAAGGAATATGTTTCTTCTCTTTATGATGAAGTGAAACCTATAAAGGTTGGTACTTCTTACGAGCAGATTGCGGCTCCGAAAGCAACTCCAGCACAATTAAATCAAGCTATAGACGAATGGGGCAGTCTTAAAACTTTGGCTACCGATTTGGAAAAAAATGTGAAAGAAAAAGCGTCTCTTGCTGGCAAGCAAGGCGGTATTTGGAGACGTAAAACAATCACTGAGACTGCTCAAGATGCAAAAAACCTTGCTAATGTGAAAGGGCAGCTAAAGGCTCAAGAGGCAAAAATAAAAGAATTAGAGTCTGGCATTCAGTTAAACAAAAGCATTGTTACTTCTGGCGAAGACGCAATGTCTCAAATATCTAAAGCAAATAATGCCAAAGATTTCATATATGAGGCTATGAAGCAGAATGGATATATTTCTTCTGGTGGTAAATTAATTAAAGAGCCTGATATGAATTTGCTCAAAACAGCTCGCAATATGATTAATAAAAGATATGGCTCTCCCGAGATACAACAAGAGCGCTTAGATTTTGCTAAAAAAGAAATAGAGCAACTATCTCGTGGTTTATTTTCAAAGGCTGATAGAGGTGAAGCGGCGGTAAGAACTATTAGGGGCAGAGCTAAGGATTCAGCTCGTCTTGCAGAGAAAGCTATTCAGAAAGACAGGCAAGGATTGGAGTCTGTTTTAGGACAAGCAAATTTACCTAAATCTGCGGTTGATTTTTTGGCACAAACTGGCGGCTTGATTCCTCGTATGGTTAGAAGAGTGACAGCTAAGGATTTTGCTTCTTACTTGAGGAACAACCCTAAAGCCAGAGCTGAAATGAGTCGTTTGTTATTAACTACACCATCAGGGAAGGCTTTTGACGAAATCATGAAAACGCAACCCAAATTATGGAACGAATTGTTACCACGATTACTAAAGGGCGGCGCAGTTTTCGGTAGCCAACAATATTACAAGGAGAGCGAATAGTATGCCGTTTAATGGTTCAGGGACATTTGTACGCCTATATAACTGGGTACAGGACAAGGCAAACAATATCAAAATTCTTGCATCTCGCATGGATAATGAGATGGATGGGTTCGCTACTGGTCTTTCTACTTGCCTTACAAAGGACGGGCAAACTACACCTACCGCTGATTTGACCTTGGGTGGATTTAAGTTCACAACCGCTGGTAAGGCGGTAGGTTACAATCAATATATGACTGCCGAGCAGATAATCGAGAATGAATTTATCTATTATACAACTTCTGGCACAGATACTTACACGATTACTCCTTCCCCTTCGATTACTGCATATACAGCAGGGTTAGGGCTAAGGGTCAAAATAGGCACAACCAATACAGGGACAAGTACGCTCAATGTTAATGCTCTAGGTGCGAAAACAATTAAGACTCCAACAGGGGCTGATGTTGTTGCGGGAGAACTTCCATCAGGGGCAATTGTTGATTTAGTTTACGATGGAACTAATTTTATTATCTCTCAGTATCAAAGTAAAGTAGCCGCCTTAACAAGTGGCACTATTAGCGGTGCGACCATTACTACTGGCTCCATAAACAATACCCCTATTGGAGCGACTACAGCGGCTACAGGTGCGTTCACTACTCTCACTGCAACTAGCATCGCTCTTAGTGGTGGTACGACTCTTTCAAATTACACCGAAGGAACATTTACACCCTCTGCTTATGGTGCTGGTACTGCGGGTTCTCCTACATTTTCAACGCAACAAGGCACTTACACGAGAGTTGGCAGAATAGTTTATTATATTATTAGGCTGAATTTCAGCAATCTTGGCGGTATGGTAGGTGCTATTAGGTTGTCTGGCTTACCTTTCACTGCGACTAGTAGAGTTGGTCAAGCAGAGCATGGCGAGACTACTGGTCTTGCAGCTTCAACTTATACCTTCGCTTCATTTGTTCAACCTTCGACTTCTGAAGTTTGGCTTTATAAACAAGGCAGTGGGGGAACATCTACCGTCGTTAATACAGATTTAACAAACACAACGGCTTTATACATAACAGGGTTTTATTTTGTATGATTTATTATAAACAAAACAACAGTGTGGTTATCGTGATACCAGAAGGCAAAACAATGATTGAGGACGGCGTTGAAGTTCCTGCGCCAAACTGGACAATTTCCGTTCCTTTATCAGACACTCAAGCATTATCAGAATATCTAACACAAGAACAAATTAATCAATTACAAGGAGAATAAAATGGCAATTAGATTTTCAACAATAGGAGAAGCGGAAAGCTCAATTGAGTTTTTGAAAGACTTGGTAGATTTGGTTAAAAAGCCAAAATCTATAGAAGATACTATCCAAGAACTAGAAGGGTTGAAACCTTTAGTCGAAGAAAAGAAAGAAATAATGAAGGCTAAAGCTGACGCTGTGAAGGCGGAAAGAGCGGCGGTGGCAAGTTTGGAACAGGCTGAGAAAAAATCTCAAGAAGCTCAAGTAGTATTAGCAAAAGCCGAGAAACTTGCGGTTGATACTTCAATTAAAGAGGCTCAATTAAAAGAAGACAGAAAAAATTTGGCTGGCAAGGAAAAAGAGCTTTTCGAAAAAGAGAAGATTTTGCTTTCGAGGGAGACTGCGTTGGTAGCGAGAGAGACTGCTCTTGAAACTAGACAGACCGCTCTTGAGGCAAAAGAAGCTAAGTTCGCACTTGATGAAGCGTCTCTGGCGGCAAAAGTGAAAACCATCAGTGAAATGGTAGCCTAATGGGACTTAAAGCTGTAGCATCTGAAATACCTTCGACTTCTGGTGTTCCAGATGGCTACGTGCTTACGAATGATAGCGGCATTCCTACTTGGGAAGCGGGGTAT
>JACCDR011221197.1_pt1 | contig 12733 bp, 11 predicted proteins | sample 7446431 | NCBI WGS metagenome assembly JACCDR01 (sample SAMN15323443, study PRJNA562643) | freshwater metagenome | isolation source: river surface water | place: USA:Blue River Watershed | collected 2017-08-17
ACCCTTTTCAAGCAGCACAGGAAGAACTTGCACTACAAACGCAACAGGATCCATGGTTTGGTACTGCTTCAGCCTTGCAAGGCGCAGCACCAATACAGGGGGACGACTGGAAAACGGCTCTAGCAAATACGCTTTTAGGATTCGGTAAAGGTTTCACAAAAGGGAGAGCAACCGGAAATCTTGCGGATAATAGAGAAAAGATTTACGCAGGATTATCAGGTGCATTAAGTGGTGATAGAAGCCAGTTGGACGCCTATCCACAAGTACAAGGTGCATATGATAGTTATCTTGAAATGGTAAGGCAGCAACAAGAGCAAATGAAGCAAAAGCAGCTTGGAGAGATGCAAAAAGACTTATTTAAAAACAACCTTGATTTAAGTAAAGATAAAGAACTAAAACAATTTGAATTTGATTTAAATCAACCTTTAAAACAGAGAGAAGAGGAAGAAAGGGGAAGTAAGGAAAAAATAAACAAGGCTGATAGTCTTAGATTGGAAATAGCAAATACTCCAGAGTTTAAGAATTACTCTGAAATTAAAACTAATATGGATGCAATGCGAGGTATTGCTAAACAAGATGATAGGGCGGGCGACTTGGCATTAGTTTATCAGCTTGCCAAGATTTTAGATCCTGGTTCAGTTGTAAGAGAAAATGAAATTAAGCTTGCTTCTGGCACTAATTCTCCATTATTCCAATGGGTTGATGATTTGAGAAGTTTTTATAAGGGAACGGGGAGGTTAAACCCTGATACTAGAAATCAATTACTTGCCGTAGCCGCTCAAAAACAACTTGCTGCAAACAAAGCATACGAAACAATATTTAACCCAAGGATGGAGCTTGCCAAAAAAAGAGGGCTTGATATTGAGGACGTTGCAACTTTAAAACCGTTAAGTTTTGGGGTGCAAAGCGGAGGTCAAGGAACTATTGAAATTGGAAAAGACGGGAGGAAATATCGAGTTATTGATTAGCTCTTCTGTTCCCGGTGATTACGTAGTCTATGATTGAAACTATTGTAATTGGAGCGCATGCAAAAGCGATAGGCATTATCCAACCTAATATTGGATAATTGGGATTCTCCCCTACATAGAAGAAAAATCCCAACATAAATATTAACCAAAGGGTAGAGAGGCTATATAAGACGTTAAAAAGGCGGATAAGCATAGCTATTTAACGTTAACGTTGCCTAGATAAATTCTAGATGCCATGAAGCCGTTTTGATAAAAGTCTATGGCGTTTGCAGAGTAGGTTGATTTTTTGCTCTTCATGTTGCGTGTGAAAATTTCATTAACTCTTTGCTCGTAACTGTTGCCGTCCATGCTGACAATGTAAGCTACGGTTTTGCACTCAAATTTCAAGGTTGTTTTTGACGACTTATCTCTGCACGATTGAGAAACTTGACCAGCAAGCTTGTCGAGGCTGATTCTAGATCCTCTAACCGTAACACGCCTGTTGATGGCTATGGAAGCATACTCAGGAGCAAGTGTTAAATACTCCGAAAGGGTGTGTCCTTCACTGTCGGTATAAGAGACGAGTGGGAGGCTCCCTGAAATGGAAAAGCGAACAGTCTGCCCAAAAGCGAGACAAGGGAATAGGAATAAAGCAATAAGTAAGTTTCTCATAAGCCGAGAGTATCGGACAAAACGTACCGTTACTCAAGAAGTTTTTGCAAGGACTTACAGCCCCACTCTGCTGCAATGTATCCTTAATGTGGCAATAAAAAAGAGCCCCGCCAAGGACTCTTTTTAAAAGGAATATCTAACTAAGATAAAACTAACTGTGAACAAGTTAATCTTATCATAGTTTAGATTCCTAAGTACACAAGTATTTAGTGAGTAAATTATGATAAAAGAGTTATACAAGGATGTTAGAACCTTGTTTTATAAAGATAAAAGAATGAATCCAAACCTTTTATTTGATGTGATTTTATTATTCATGCTTTTGGCCACAAAACTTGATACTGAGTGGTGGGACCCAATGCGAGGGCCTCTTGCTACTATAATTAGCTTTATCATTTTTATATTAAGTTTAAAAGTAATTCTAAGTGGTAGAGATGTAAAAGTTGTAAAAATATATAAAACAAAAAAGACCAAATAACATGGCATACACAGAAGAAGATTTACCAACCATTACGAGAGCGGAATTTAACCAATTAAAAGGCATCAGTGCGCCTCAAATGGAAGATGACGGCATCCCTACAATTACGCGGGAAGAATTTAATCTAATGACGGGCTTTTCTGGCCAAAATGAGATACAAGAAACCCCATCTTTATTCGGTTCTTTTGGTTCTGGCCTTTGGGAAGGGGCAAAAAACCTAATACCAGATACTTACAACACTATAAAAGCTATACCGTCAGGCCTTAAAAACGTCGGAAATGTTATAATGAATCCTCTCGACTCAATCGATGATGGAACGGCTCAAAAAGTAGCAAATACGACTGTAAAAGGAAGTCTAGGTTTACTTGGAGGTATCGGCGGGGCTCTTCTTGGGCCTGCGGGTTCAGCTGCGGGAGCCTCAACCGGGGCACTGCTAGGGGAAAAGATTCTACAATTAGGGGGAGCAAGTCCAGAAACAAACCTAGAAGAAGACGTTAAAAGCCTTGGATATGGAATTGGTGGCGGCATGGTTCCAGTAGCTGCTTCAAAAGCAATCCCGGCAGCGGTTAAAGGATTTAACAAAGTTGGTTCTGTTGTTAGAAACGCAAAAGCCGATTTACTAGATAATGCCGGGGCAAGTAGAGTGGCAAGCGACGTATACCGCACGGCTGCAACAAATCCAGAAGCCGCATTGCAAGCGTTGGACCAAGTAGATAATACAGGGTTAAATCAATTTAAAACTTCAGCCGAACTTTCGGGAGATGCCGGACTCGGGGCATTAGAACAAAATCTACCTATCCCTGAAATGAATAAAGTTCTACAAGAGAAGGGCCTGGCAAGAGAAGCAGCAAGAAAACAATTATTAAATGATATTGTGCCAGATTCAGGGGCTACTATTGATGATCTAGGCAAAGATATAAGAAGTAAATTATTTACAGATAAAGAAGGCATAAGAAGCGCGGCAAAAGATTTATTTGAGAACATAGACCCTACACAAGAAACTAAGATCCCTAGATACAGTTTGTTAAAAACAGCAAAAGAATTAGAAAATACATATTTCGGTGATGGTTCCGGCGGGCTACCTTCAGAGCTTAAGAACGTTGTAAAAGACCTGTCTTCAGATAAAACCTGGAAACCTTATCAATACTATCAAAACATAAAATCTAGGCTGGGAGAAATTAAAAGAAATGCTGATAAGATGGGGAATGAAAGAACCGCAGCATTTGCCGGCAACCTAGAAGCCGAGGTAGTTAATCATATAGATAACGCTGTAAATAACGGACTATTTACAGCTAAACAAGCTGAAGATTGGGGTAAAGCCCGCGGACTTTGGAAGCAACAGGCGGAGCAATACGGAACAGGAACTATTGGTAACTACTTACAGACCGCAGTAAATGGAGAGTATGACGGGTTTAGAAGCTCGCCGGGATCGATATTTGATGCAGCAATTGCAAACCCTGCAAAGGCTGGGAATATAATGAAGGCTGTAGAATCAGACGCGACAACATTAAATAAAGTGCGTGAAGGCGTTATGCAAAAATTCCTTGATAAAGCTCAAGGGACTGACATGTCGTTAAAGCCTAGCGCGGTACAAAACTTTTTCAAGAACGAACAATCTTTATCAAAGATATTTGAGCCTGAACATGTAAACAATATTAAACAAGTAGTTGAAGATCTTAGCTCTCAAACTTCTTTTAAATCTAGCGCATCATTAGCAAGTAAGGGGAATTCTATAACAGGTCAAAAAATGACAACAGCGCAAGCTGTTAGAGACCAAATCCTTAACAACTTTGGGATTGCTGGGAAAGCAATGCAAAATAACAATTTGCAAAATCTTGGGGGGTTGGCTGGATGGCTGATAAAAGGCCCTGTTGGTTCTGCGGCGGGTTGGCTTGGGGGGCTGGCTGTAAAAGGCAAATTTGACGCTCAAATTAATAAAGTTAACGCTTTAATAGCAGAAGCAGCAGCAGATCCACAAATTGCACGACAACTTTTAAAACCATATTCAAAACCTACAGCTGATTTAATATCTCAAAAAATCATGAGTAAAATTGAATCAGGTTCAAATATGCTTAATCAACCTATTGCCGGAAGTATGGCAGGGTTAAGCAAGGAAAGAGAATCAAAGCCAGTAAAAGAGGAGAACGTAACAGAAATTACTATTAGACCAAAAAGGGGTGGGCTTACAGGGCTTACAGCAGAGGAAGAAAAGAAACAGAAAAATCCGGGATTATTTTCTACTGAGCCGCTACCGATAACTTACGCGCTCATGCAAACAGAATCGGGGGGAAACTCTAAAGCTGTATCACCAGTAGGGGCGCAGGGCTTAATGCAATTAATGCCAGATACTGGGAAAGAACTAGCCAAGAGGGCCGGAGTTAAATATAACCCATTCGACCCGGAGCAAAATTTTAAATTAGGCGCAGAGTATTACAACAGTTTAAAAAGCAAATACAAAGATCATGATTTAGCCCTTACCGCTTACAACTGGGGGCCGGGAAATCTTGATAAATTAATAAAGAAAGTAGGCACAATGGACTATGACAGACTACGCCCATATTTACCGAAAGAAACAAGAGACCACCGCGACAGAACGATGAGAAATTTAACAGCGATGGGATAAAAGATATTTAATTAGTTTTACAGGCCACCTTTTTGGGTGGCTTTTTTATTTTATGGAGTTTAAAAATGCCTTGGCAAGGAACCGCACCAAATAAGACTTTTACACGAACAAACGGGGTTAATACCGGAGATACAGCTTGGGCGCAGGATGCCGCGAGCCCTGGGGTAATCTTATCAAGCCGCCACGACGCCCATGATACAGATCTTAGAAATGGGATTAACAATTGCCTTGCTAAGAATGGGGACAATACAGCAACCGCCAACATCCCGATGGGAAACTTTAGATTTACAGGCCTTGGGAACGCTTCAGCGCTTGATCAAGCTATCACAGCAACTCAATACCAAAACGATTCGATAGCATGGTGTAATACCAGTACCGGGACCGCAAACGCGCATTTAATAGCCTCCTCAATCAGTCCTACGGGATACGTAGCAGGGCAAAGAGTTACTTTTATCCCGGGCTTTAGAAATACTGCGGCAACTACCATTAACATGAACTCTCTAGGAGTCAAAACAGTTAAAAGACTAGATGGCAACGATTTGTTTGCAGGCGATTTTGATACAACTAGAGTTGTGACACTCGTATATAACGGAACAAACTTTATATTAATTAACTCACAAGATTTAACTCTATTAGAGAGACAAAATAACTATACATCAGTAACAAATACAACCACAGAAACAACAATATTTGCAAAAACAATACCTGCTGGGATGCTTGGAGTAAACAGAGGGTTAAAGGTAAGTATTCTAGGAAATACTTACAGCTCTTCAAACCTTGGTACAGTTCCAGTTTACACCGTGCGTGTAAAATTTGGTGGGACTACTATGTTTACTTATACAGGAAGCCATACAGCAAACGTAGCGAGTAACGTTGCGACAGCAAATTTATTTGTAGAAATGCATAACGCGAATGCTACAAATAGCCAAGTTTTCCAACATGTTTTTTATCGTGGGAATACAAACTCTGCCGCCGGGACTGTAGCAACTTCTTTCGCTGAAATAGGCAACCTACAAAACACATCAACAATAAATACGACTGTTGATACTCTTCTAGATATAACTTTCCAATGGAGTAGTGCGAACGCTGCTTTATTTTATCAAAGATTAGGCGCAAAGGTTGAACTTATTTAAGGAGTTTCGAAATGGGCAAAGTAATCGATTTACCACCGGCACAGCACAACAGAGAAGAGAAAAGGGAAAGAGAATCTTTATATACATTATTCAAGGACATGAAAAAAGATATAACAGAAAAAATTGATGAGCTTGCCCAAAGCATTAACCATTTAGCGAATATATTTAAATACTCGATCATCTTTTCCGGCGGAGTAGTAGCGCTATTATTTTTGATCATTATCGCCCTTATATTAAAAGATACTAACTCTACAATGGAAGGGAACACTGGCGGATTTAAATTTGAAACACATAAACATCAAGCCCCTTTAGACGCGCCTTAAAAGCTATGGAAAAAATAGATTACCCATTCATTCACGCACTTGAAGGAGTGCGAACGATTGGCTATGTGCCGCAAACCGGCGGAAGAGTAATCGGGAAATCAGGGGTAACAGTAGGGGCAGGAATAGACCTAGGTCAACGAAATTTTGAAGAACTAAAAAACTTAAGCATTGATGAAGCGCTGAAAATTAAGCTTAGAAAATATATAGGATTAAAAGGCGACGATGCAGTAAAGATTTTAAAACGAGATCCTTTAATCCTTACTCAAAGCGAAACAACAGAATTAAACACAGCGGTATACAAAGTAATAATAAATCAGTTAGCACGTTACTATGATAAACATTCTAAAGTTTTATTTGAAGACCTTCCGCCACGTGCTCAAACAGTTTTAGCAAGTTTAGCGATAAATTTTGGTCCTAATTTACCGAAAGCGATCCCGGTAACTTGGAGAGCTGCGACCAATCAACAATGGGGAAGAGTAAAAAGATTTTTAGAGGCGTTTCCTAGTAAGCAGTTACAACTTGCTATGAGACGAAAAAAAGAAGCTGAGTATTTAAGTGCAATAGTATGAATTACGGATTAGATTATTTAGGCGGAGCAAAGTTTAAATCATTAGCAATAGCAGAGCACCCAAGAGATTGGGCCGCTGGTGTATTTAGTTATGTTGATGGCTTTGGGGATGCTTTGCCTCTTGTTGAAGAGCTAGCAAAACTAGGGACCCCAATCATACGCGTTCATTTAATGTGGCGAGACGATCACAATTTTACATCAAAAGATCTTCCATTTGTATTAAAAGAAGCCAAAAGATTAAAGCCAATAATAGAAAAATATCCAAACGTTAAATGGTATGTATCTCCAGTATGCGAACATAGATTAAATGAAAAGCAATGGTTAGAGTTTGCCAACGCTGTTACAAAAATAGTTAACGCAAATTTAGTTAATACCCCTGAAGTTGGAAAAGGTTTTGTAAGTAAAAACTTCTTAAATGAATATCATGGGGCAGACAGTAGGCCGCGCGGCGGCAGATGTGCCTTTTCTTTTGATGGTAAAAACTGCGTAGATGCTGATGTGGAAGCATATAAAAAGAATTATAAAGACGCAGAATATTTTATGTTTTGGAATTGCCAAATAAACGGCAGATTAAAGCTAGAGGATAAGACGCCAAGACCGCAAAGAAAGGCTTACCCTATTTCAAGACAGATAGACTCCTGGATACAACTATCAAAGGATAAGGGGGCAACAAAGCTTCCAAAAGGATGGCTATTTAAGAGCCATAGCGACCAGCACACAACCCCGCCAAGCGGGAAAGATCAAAAGCCAGTTTGGATTTCGCCAACAAAAGCCGCGGAAATAATATTAAAAACAAGAAACGGCCAAATAGTAGATAAAGCTAAATATTACGGAACATTTCAAGGGGGAGGATTCAGATATTATTGTAGCGATTGGGGGTATTTAATTGCTGATAAGGCTAAAAGAATTCAAGGCGATTCGTTATGTGACGTATTCGTTAATAACAAAAAAATAGGAGTTGTTAATCCAGCATTTAGAGAAGGAATTTATAGGTAATTGCTCTAGAAATGTTTTAAATTTTTATTAATATAAAAGGGTAATATGAGTAAAGAAATACAAAAAAGAAACAGAGTTATTGCGGTTGCAGTGCTTACAGCCTTGGCGGCTTTTTGGACTCCATTGGCTGTAGTTATAGAACCAATTAAGCAAATAATTAACGCTTTTGATACCCCAAGCCAAGACGATACAACAAGCGAAGAAACAGATATTAAATAATTAAGGATTTTTAAAATGATTTTCGATCAAAATTCATCATTAGCAACTAGTCTAGAAGCCTACTGGAAGCTTGAAGAATCAAGTGGTAACAGGGCGTCGCAAGTTGGCACTTGGAACCTTGCGCAAACAGGGACTGTTGGCAACGCAACAGGAGTATCTGGTAATGCGGCGAGCGTAACCGCCATAAACTCATATTTAGAGGTGGCAAGAAGTGGCGCAATTGATCCCGCTTCTGGATCTTTTTCTTTTGTATTTCTTTTTAGAGTTAATACAGGTCACACCGGAGATGTAAACTTTTTTGATGCAAACGGGAGAACTAGATTTGGTTGGTCCAACGGATCAAACGTATGGCAGGCTTACGTATACGATGGAGCTACATTAGTATCACAGTATTCCCAAAATATAGCACCAGGGGGCGTATACGCTCGGGACACTTGGCATATGGCTGGTGTAACAGTTGATCGAGGGACAAGCAAAGTAAGATTTTATAGAGGGGCAAACTATACTGAGCACGATATTACTGGGCTCGGGAGCTTAGGCGGAGGCAATTTAAGACTTTTTGCAAACTTAACAACCGGCACGCCAAACTGCTTAATAGATGAGTTTGGTTACTGGAGTAGGGCACTATCATCAGCAGAAATGACAACACTATTAGATAGTGGGAACTTTTATACATTCACACCGACTACAGTGTCAATGTCTGCAACTCCTTCAAATATTCCTGCTGGACTAGCGAATCAAACAGTAACATTAATTGGGAATAATACAGCTTGGAACCCTGCAAGCCCTCCAGTTTTTACAATTTCAGGAGTATCGGGATCTTCAATCACAAACAGGGTTGTTAACTCACCAACAAATGCAACCCTAACAATTACGACAGGGGCATCGTTAGGGACTGCAACAATTACGGACCCAGTAAATTCAATCACTACAAACCTAACAGTTGAGGCAAGCACTTACGCATCAGGAGTTAATTTAACAGTTCCGTCAGGGTTTAAATTTGTATCTCAAGGCTCGCACTATCAAGCCGGGATGACGCACCCATCAGGCACAGAGCTTAATAGTAAAGGGTATGTATATCTTCCTACAAGTTTTGTGGGCACTACTCTTACGCCTACAACTAGCGTATGTGTAGCTTTCTGGAACTCGGCAAGTAAAGATATTACACTAGAATGTGCAATACAGAGGCAGGAATCTGATACACCTACGCGAATTCAATTCGGCGGACAAAATAGCGTAGTAGTAACACCGGGGCAGTACGTTGTGTCTGATAATTTTGTATTAGGCACTATTCAATCTGATGGATACGTACCGTTCAGAACTTATTTAAGTTGGACAGGTTCAGGAATTAGCTTACAGTTCCCTGACTACCAAGGCGGGCCAAGACGTGCATTAGGGACAGGTTATGATAAAGGCTTTGTTCTTGGTGGAGGAAATAGACTTCTAGATCCAACTTTAGAAGAAAGCTTCACAGCTTTATCAGATGGTTCTAACTATGTGTTTTCACCGTTCGCAATGTTTGCCCAGGGATATACAGGCGCGAACGTATTAGTTTACGGCGATAGTATTAGTACAACTACCGCGATCAATACTGGCAGCTGGATACACTTAGCATTCCCGCAGACACCGTATTTAAATACGGCTCAAGGTGGTGACGCGTTGAATAATTTCATGAGCGCGCCGGGAGTTTTTGCAACAAGCACAGCAACGCCTTTAAATAAATCTAGACTTGCGCTTATTCCGCATTTTTCAAATTTATTTAACGCATACGGACACAATGATCTATACGATAGAACTTCAACAGCCGATAGAGATACATATCTTGCAAACGTTAACGCGCTTTTCTCAAGAGTTGATTTTTTAGGGAAAGGGTACCAGTGGACGCTACCCCCGGATACAACAAAAGCGGGCGGCACTACATGGGCAAACGTAACACCAGCACAGCAAACCCCTAGGACCGGCTCGTCTCTCGTTGTAGAGACGAATCAATATTTAAGAAATTCCCCTTCCACATATTCGGTCGATGCAATCATGGAAGTCGCTGGAGCAACTAGGGCACCCGGGCAAGATGATACGGCTTGGAAAATCCCAGATTATACATCTGATGGAATACATCCGGGAACGGGGTTTGCGGCTCCAGTTGCTGCTATAGCACCCGCACAAAATACGCTTAGGACTTGGCTGCAAATTTCGCCACCTACCCCAAGCGTATCAGCTAGTTTAATTCGCGGGCTTGGAGTAGCTCCTGCGTTAGCTGTATTAATCGAGGGCGGTACATATACATTGCGTGATTTGATGGGCTTAGGAATGCCACCTAGTGCAGCCGCTGAATTAACTAGTGGAAGTGTGCAATCAGAGGAACTCATGGCGTTCTCGATTCCTCCAACATTAGCCGAGATTTTAGACGGTGAAAATTAACAGCTTATTATATTAAATTAGGATTAAAATGGCATTTTTCTTAAAAAATACTAACGATTACGGGGCAGCCCCCGATACAGCATGGAACGCTACGGTCGGGAACACTACAGCAGCACCGGGATTTACAGATGGTGTCCCGGTATTTTATGCGCTAGCCGGAAGAGTTCGTGTACAGTCAAATGTATTGCGATGTAACACTGAAGCCGGCGATGGTGGTAACGATTTCATGATTGACAATATTTATGCGCGATCTGCTGTAAAATTAAATCAGCAAATTGTCGTTGAATATATACATGGATCTTCTGACGACTCGGCTTTTTTTATGCTCCGTACTGCTATCTCTGCAAGTGACGGGGCCGGCCTCCTTTGGAATTTTCCAGCAGGTACTTACTATTTTGTAGCTTCTGGAGGAGCCCGAGGTAGTAACGTTTGGAACGCTGCTGGTTCAAGAGTGAGCCCAACGTATACAGGGCTAAGCCTTACCGTGGGCAAAAAATATCGAATCACTCTATCTCTCGATGGGAGCGTCTTTAGCTTACAAGTATTCAACGTAACTGATAACGTCGCGGTAACACTGTCAGGAGGCGTAACAACTTTAACCTATAATGCATCAGGCGATAGTATTTACGCAACAGCGGGCGGGTTTGCAATTCGTGCTTATAATGGTGGTTTTGGTATTAATATTACTAAATCGCAATATTATGACGACGAAACCCCTACAACTCCAACAGGAACATATTCACAAAGTGGAGGGACAGACACCACAGCTGTAGTATCTGCTACAGTTAGCGGGGGCTCTGCTCCGTATACAGTTAACTGTAGAGATTCGTCTAACGCTCACTGGCCGGGATCTCCTGCCACGATTAGTTCGTCAGGTGGTACGGCAACGTTTACAAAAACTGGCCTTACGCCTAGCTATCACTATATAGCTACTATAACAGGGACCGATTCTGCTTCTACTGCGCTCAACTCGTCCGGCGTGAATGTAGTTACAGAACCAGCCGGCACTCCTACATCTTTTCATGTGCTTGGGGTTGGTGATTCTATTACAGTGGGAGGGGCATCAAGTTCTAGTCCTATATATCCAGGAACCGGGCAACCTGTAACCATTATGGCCAATATTGTTAAGGAGTTTTTAGGGTTAGCAGTTGGGAATACATCAAGCGCAACTGTTGCGCAAAGTGGTTACACATCTGAGCAAATAGCATCATTGATTACAACCGATATTGTCCCGTTATGTAACGGCACTGGAGGCACAGCAAACACAGGAGCATTAACAGCACCTGCAACTTGTGTGGTTATTCGATTAGGAAAGAATGACGCGCCAGTAGGACCAGAAACAAATGCACAAGCAGCCGTTAGAACTCGTGACTCTGTGCAGAGCATTATCACAGCAATCAAAACAAATTGCCCGACAGTAAAAGCTATTATCGTTGAACCAATTACAGGATACACAGGGGCAGGGGCAGAAGGGCCTTTATCAGATGATCGCCAGTGGTTAACAAATGAACTATTCAGAGCTTTAGAAGACTTATCAGGAGCTTGTAAAGTTTATACGGCAACTCGTCTCCCTTGGTACGCTTTTATTTATGACCCTACAAAAATCCCTGACACTGTACACCCTAGTAATCCGCTTGGGGTTCATATGTTAGGAATGGAACAAGCAATGACGTATCTATATCGTCACGTCCTTAGCGAGGGAGTTGGAGGCCTTGCGGGGCTTTCTTCTACTGATGTTACTAATATTGCTAATGGCGTGTGGACTGCAACTTCTAGAACTTTACAACCTTAATTTATGGCTACAATTTCAGAAATTACAACAGCTGTATGGACTAGAACGCCTAGAACATTAACAAGTGCTGGGGTAAATCCAAATACAACAGATTTGCAAAAGGTCGTTTTTGGCGTGTGGTCAAGAAGTCAGCGGACGTTAACAAGTGCTTCAACTGCTATTACTGCTGATTCTATAAGAGGGCTTGGGGTAGCCCCTGCGCTTGCAACGTTATTAGGAACCGGCAGTTATACTTTAAGGGATTTAATGGGGCTAGGGATGTGCCCCTCGGCAGCTGCTGAGCTTGTAAGCGGTAGCGTGCAATCAGAAGAGTTGATGGCATTTTCTATCCCGCCTACGGTTGCTGAGATACTTGACGGGGATAATTAAGAATCTTGCGAAGAGGTGGGAAGGTCGGGGAGAATATAAAAAGAAATAATCCCCATAGATTCCCACTCTTCTATATTAAAAAAAGATTCAATTCTAGGCTCATATCTTGTATATTTAATCCTTTTTTCAACTCTAGTATTTTCATCAACATACTCAGATTTCCAACGCTCTTCTTGTTCGGCAATTAACACTGCACAT
>JACCDR011081182.1_pt1 | contig 12732 bp, 22 predicted proteins | sample 7446431 | NCBI WGS metagenome assembly JACCDR01 (sample SAMN15323443, study PRJNA562643) | freshwater metagenome | isolation source: river surface water | place: USA:Blue River Watershed | collected 2017-08-17
CTAACCACTCCGTCGAGGCGACCCGCGTCGGCGGGAGTCTTGGTCTCGGTACTCATGTCACGGCGCCTCCTTGGTCGCCACAGCTCGAACGTTCGGCTTCTTGCGGTTCGCCGGCAGCAGGCGCTGGTGGCTTTCCGGCATCGGCACGATCTTGGTGGCCGTCCCGCTAGGCGACAGCGGCGTGATGAGCAGACTCTTGCCCGTGCCCAGCAGCTCCAGCAGGCGGCGCTGGTAGTCCGCATGCCGGCGCAGCGCAACGCCCGCGTCGAGCTGCATGCGCTTCTCAGGCGGCATCTCCAGTCGCTCCAACGCTGGGCGTTGCCACAGCTTTTCCGGGTCCGCCATGTCGGCCAGTTGCTCCAGATACTCCGGGGTCATCGGTCGGTCCTTTCTGTTGCGTCTTCCGCCAGCCGAACTGGCGGTTCAAGGCGACGGCTGACGGCGCCCCTTAACTTGGCCGTCAGGCATCAAGCACATCCCTGAGCGCGTCCAGCGCCAGCGGTAGCTGCTCGGGTGTAGCCTGTACCGCCAGCCGCGCAGCCGTAGCCCAGCGCTCGCGCTCTGCGATTTGGGACGCATCCCACGCTCGCCGCGCCATCGCCCGTGCTGCCTTGGCGGCGTTGTCTTTGTCGTTGAGGTAGACGCCGTGCTTGGCGGCCCATTCGTCGAACGTCATGTGCTTTCCTGGTTGGGTGCGTCAGGCCACAGCCCGGCCCAGCGTTCCCTCCACTCGGTATGGGCGTCGTCGTGGCCAAGCAGTGTGTCGGCCTCCTGCAAAGCGGCCATGTACCGCTCGCGCCATGCCGTCACAAGGTCAACGGCATCTCGCGCTCGATCATCTGCCTGGTCTGCCCAGCTGTCCCGGTCTTTGGCCAGCGCTCCGAGCGTGCCGTAGCACTCGGCCAGCAGAGCGTGCGCGTCGTCCAGGGCCCTGGCGCCGCCGCAGCCGGCTTGGCAGCGCTTCATCAGCGCCTCCACTTCGGCGGTCGTGGGCGCGCTCAACCGAGCACCCGCTGGATGTGGCCGATCAAACGGTCGCGCAGTTCTCGCATGTCCGCCTCGGCGATCAGCACCGCTCGGCCCTTGGATGGCACCGGCTGGATCTCCAGCACGTCGCGCACAAACGCTTCGGTCATCGCGAACCCAAGCCGGGTGCTCAGGTCGCCCAGCTTGACCGCGGGGGCGTCAGCAGCCGGCGCAGCCGGTGGCGTGGCGGCTGCCTGGGTCTGCTCCTGAGCCGCCGGTTGGGCCGGGGCGGGATCGATCACCTCTCCCGTCGCAGCGTCGGCCACCGTGCCGTCAGGGGTGGTGATGGTGGCGCAACCGCCCGTCGCTCGAGCCAACAACTCGGGCGGAATTCGCGTCCAATCTGGGACCGGTCCATTCTCCGCCGCCACGCGCACCGACTCGGCAGCGAGATCGGCTTCCTGTTGCGCAGCCAGCGCCGCCACTCTGGCGTCTTCCTCGAGTTGCCGCGCCTGGCGCTCTGCTTCCACTCTGGCCGCTTCGATGCGATCGCGCTCGGCCGCTTCCGCGCGCAACCGGGCCGCCTCGGCTTCCAGGCGCTCGCGCTCGGCTCGGTCAGCCTCGGCCTGCACCGCCGCGGCGTGCATAAGGCGCAGGGCGGCGATGGACTCGTCACGGGCTTCGGTGGCCTGGGCGGCGTACTCCTGCCACGACTCGGGTGCGAACACCATGGCCTCCAGGCCGGCGATGCCCTTGGCGATGCGCTCGGCGGGCAGGCCAGCCGCGAGCTGCACGTAGGACCGGATCTTGGCGACGCCGGCCTGTAGCCGCTCCACGCGCTCGCGCTCAATGCGGGCCTTCTCCACTCGCTCGGCCTCAAGCTCGGCCTCGCGCGCTTCGATCTTCGGCAGGATCAGCGCATCGGCCTCGGTGTAGGCGGCTTCGATCTGCTCAAGTTCGGCACCCACGGCCTTGCTGGTCGCGGCCATCTTGGACTTGATGCCGGCCGCCACCTTGCGCACCGTGGCCAGCGGGTCGCCGATCAGGCGCTGGCGCAGCGTGCGGGCCTCCTTGATCTTGGTCGTGGTGCTCAGGTCCAGCACCAGCGTGGCCAGGTTGGCCTTGGTCGCGGCCACGTCCTTGCGCCAGTCGCCGTACTGCGCCAAGGCAACGTCGGTGAGGTCGATCTTGCGCAGGTCCAGGGGCGCCAGATCGGCCTTGGTTTCGGCTGGCATGACGATAGGCGGAAGGTCGAGAAGGTCGTTCATGGTGTCCTCTCAGATGGCAGTGCCAAGTGCATCGCGGATCAGGTCGCCGATCTCTCGGCAGGCGACCTCGTAGTTGCCGGCGTAGATGAAGCCTCGGATGCGCATCAACTGGGATCGATCCGCCGCGAACGTCACGGCATCGGACACTCCGCTGTCATTGCCGCGAAACGCCAGTTCCTCTATCAGATCCTCGGTGTCAATGTCCGACAGATCAACGTCCACATCGACGTTGACGCTGATGGTCTTGTAGCGGCGGCCCATGGCGCGGCCCCGCTCAGAACAGCTCGGGCAGCGCGTCGGGCGCCACCGCCTGCTGCGCTGGGGCCGGCGCCGGCGCCGGTGCTGGCTGCGGGGCGAGTTGCTCGGGATCGCTCGGCGCCTCGACAGTGCCGCCGGCCAGCAGCCGCGCCTTGTAGGACTCCACCAGGCCGTCGAACTCCAGCAGGTCTTTCCACATCGCCGCGATGAAGTCGTCGTCGCGCTTGATGTGGATCAGCGTGAAGTGCCGGCCGATCACGCGCAGGTCCGGCAGGTACAGGCCGAAGTGCCACCAGTGGCGCCCGGTCAGTTCCATGTTGAGTTGGCACTGCGCGTAGACGAACTTCGTCTCGCCGTCCAGAAGGATCGGTCGCAGCTTGCTCGTGGCGAGGTAGCACTTGTATTCGGAACCGCCGTCCTGGTCGATCCAGCCGTCCGCAGAGGCGCCGAACTTGCCATCGTCCGTGGTCACGAACCCGACCTGCTCGACCGTCACGTCGCTGTGGAGCTCGTGCTCCATGCGAGCTTCTTCCTCGAGCTTGGAACCGCGCACCGCCTGCCACGGGTTGAACTCGTCGTCGCCCAGGGCGGTGCCCGTGATGCGCTCGATCGCCAGGCGGAAGGCGTAGTTCTTGGCGGCGTCGGACCACTCGCCCGGCGTGCCACCGGACAGAGCCACGTCCACCGCCGCCGCCTTGGGCTTGCTCTTGTAGCCGGCGGTGAGCATGGCCTGCTCTTCGGTCTGCCCGGCCTTGCGCGCCGCCACGTAGGCAGCCTGCTTCTCGTCCAGGCCGTTGACCTTGGCGCGAATGATGTCGACCATGCTGGCGGTGATGACGCCAGCACGCACGCGGTGCCACTCGGCGCTTCCCTGCGGGAAGTCGCTTGCGGGGTAGACCTTCATGCTGCAACCTCCGTGGCGGGCTTGGCCGCCAAAGCCTTGCGGTGCGCCACGGTGGCGCCGTAGAACTCCTGGTAGGCGTTCGGGTAGTTGGCGAGCTTGGCCTTGTTTGCCTTGAAGAACGACAAGGCATCGTTGTCGGTCGTGGTCTTCTTGACCTCGGCGATCAGGTTGTCCACCAGCGCCGACACCGCGGCGGCTTGGTCGTCGTCCAGCGGATCGCCGGAACCACGGCCGTCGTCGTCGTTGGTGTCCTTGGTGGCAAGGCCGACGATGGCGAGTAGCGAGTAGCGCTGCAGGTACTGGATCGCCGAAGCGACCTGCTGGATCGCGTTCTTCTTGCCGCTGGCGTCGGGCGCGGCGTCCAGCTTCACCATCTCGCTGTGCCCGGCCCGGTGCGTCACCACGCACGACACGAAGATCCGGCCGTCGCGCTGCTCCACGTCCCAGCGGTGCGACAGGCCGTGCCGCGCCATCGCGGGCACCACAACGTCGGTCACGTCGGCCAGGGTGGCGTGCTTGTAGCTGGTGGTGTCTCCGTCGCGCGTGGTGAACTCGACATGCTTGCGCTTGAAGATTTCCAGCGGCTCGGCCTTGAACGCAGTCATGGCCTCCACGAAAGCCTTGCGGGCCTCGTTGGCCTCCCAGCGCTCTTGCAGCGCCATCAGGCGCTCGAGCCGGTCCAGATCGGCGCCCTGCTGCACAGCCATGGCCAGCAGCACAGACGGGGTTGCAGCAGCCGGCTGCTGCGTGGGCACCGCGTGTCGCGGTGTCGTTGTTGGATCTAGCACGTCGGACACGAGTTCTCCTTCAGGTCTTGCGGTTGTTGATCCAGGCCCACAGCCGCATCGCCCAGCGGGTCAGCGGCGTGATCGGGCGGCAGGGGGTCACCGTCGGCTTGGCCGGCGGAACGCTGCGGCTCTTTCGGAGCCAGTCGCGTTGGTCGTGGTTCATGTCGGCTCCTTCAGCCGGACAGCGCCGGCAGCATTGCCAGCGCACAGACGATGGCCAGGGCCAACATCAGGCGTTCGCCCAGCACCCAGTCATCCCGCAGGGCGTCGACGATGCGTTGCGCCAGCGTGCGCCGCTGGCGGTGCAGCCACTCGGCGTACTCGGCCGGGCTTTCGTTGGGGCGCCTCAGCATGTCGTCCCCACGTCCTCGACCGCGAAGTCGCGCTCGAAGGTCGCTGCGATTGCGGCGGGGTCGGTGATGACCACCGGCGGGTTCGACTGCAGCGCGGCCTTGCCTTCGCTGTCAGCGAGCAGTGCGCGGCCGAAGGCCACGATGTCTGCCTTGCCGCGGATCGTCGGGTGCAAACCATCCGGGTAGCAGAAGAACGCCGCAGCCACAGCCACGATCTCGGCATCAGTCGGCATGCCGCTGTCCCCCGCCCCGTCCGGCCGCCGGGATTGGCGGGTGCGTCAGGGCATGGGGAGAAGTCTTACACGCCGCGCGAATTCGGTCAACAGCGCGTTAAGTCTCGCAAACCCTAGGACATGGCGGCGCAGCCTAGAACAGGCCCCAGGTGCGGCGTATGCACTCCACTGAACAAGGGGAAGCCACTGCGAGCCGTGTGGCTGCTGGCCCCCGCACGCTACGGGCAAATTCCAAACTTGCAACCTGAGCGGTCATCCGTCTGTTCCGGTCTGCTTTCCACCAAGGCCCTCGATCTTTTCGATGGTGTCGAGCACAGCGCTTTCGACGCGCCCCTTTTGCATTGGGGTCAACCGCGCAAATCGCTGGTAGGCCACGTCTGGGAAAGGCCACGTCGACGGAGTGCGACCGAGTAGCTCATCGACCGAGCACCGCAGCGCGTCGGCGATGGCTGGGATCATGTCCACAGGCACGCCTCTCGACTTCCAGTTCGTCACCTGCTGCGCGGTGCTCTTGGTGGCTCGCGCCAACCAGGAGCTGGCGCCATGCTCTCCGCCAGCAGCCAGGTGAATTCGGTCCTTTAGGTTCGGCCAAGGAACCGGCGGCGTCTTCTTGCTCATGACATGAGCGTGCCGGGGCGGCGGAAACGCGCTGTTGACAGTGTTCACGCGGCGCGTAATCATGGCCGCATGAGCAATGCCCTTGAACGCGCGATTTCAACCGCTGGCGGAATGACGCGCCTAGCCGAAGCCGTCGGCGCCACCGTCCAGGTCGTGAGCAACTGGAAGGCCAGGGGCGTCCCGTCGGAGCGGTGCCCAGACATTGAGCGAGCGACGCAAGGACAGGTCATAGCCGACGAACTACGCCCCGACGTGCAGTGGGCTCGCGTGCCGGATGCGACGTGGCCGCACCCGCAGGGTCGCCCGTGCATCGACGTGGCTGCCGAGCAGGCGACCTCGGCATGAGCGCCATCTTGAAGGTGCTGCCGCGGCCGCGAGGCCGGCAAGTCAACCTGACCAGCGCTCAGGAGTGCCTGAAGCTGTTTCCTTCGCGCTGCCGTGATGGCCGCGCTCGCATCTACGCCATTGCCTTCGATGGCGGCGTAGTCAAGGTGGGGAAGACAGAAAGACCACGGTCTCGGCTTCGCGATCACTGGACCCGAGGCGAGGGAGAAGTGCTGTGGGTCCACATGTTCGCCCCGATGCATGTGTTGACGGCGAATGCGGTGGAGCGGCAGGCGCCGCAGGCACTCGGCGAGTTCCTGAGTTCGATCCACGGCAGCGAGTGGTTCCGCGGCGACACGGACAAGCAGCGAGTCATCGAGACGATTCGGTCCTGCATTGCGCGTTGCCGAAAGGAAGTGCAGGCAAGTCTTGACGCATCGGCGGATGAGAAGGCGCGAAGGGAGAAGGCCGCCGCTTTGCTGGCTTCTGCTGGACTTCACGGCATCGTCACGACGTATCACCCCCACAAAGCCTTTGCCGGAGGCCGCGCGTGATCGTCGAGCGCTCCACCGGCAAGCCCTTGCAGCCGTGCTACGCGATGCTGGGCAGGGCCGTTTGCCGCGACTGCGCACGGCGCGATGCGGTGCGCGACGCCGGCCACGAAGACATGCCGGTCATGCACCCGCGCGACGTGCTGAGCACCGGCAGCACTCGGCGGGCATCGTGCTCGGCCAAGGTGAGCCGGGCCGGCGTGGAGAAGCGGCCGTGAGCCTGCATCCTGCCTCGCTCAAGTGCCGCGGCAGGCGCGGCGGCGTGATCCTGCCGGCCGAGGTATGCCCGCACTCTGCCGACTGCGAGCGCACACACATCGAAGAAGCGACAAGGATCTCAGTCATCGGCTGGGCCTGCAAGACGAATGCGTTTGAGCAGCGCATTCCGCGACCGGCCAGCAGGACGACGGCGCAGGGGCAATCGGCGTGAAGTCGGCGGTTCACTACAGCTCGGCGATCCGGCGCAGGTACTCGGCCCGGATGAGCTTGCGCACCCTGGCCAGCATCTCGGCGACGGCGGCTGCCGCCCATTCATTGGGAATCTGAGGCATGGGCAAGGGCTCCACGAGAGGAACGATGAGTCGCCCAACGAGCACCGTGCTCGGAGGCGGCAAGTGCACGGCGGTGGCCAAGACGCTGATCCCCGAGCAGCTCAAGGAAGACTTCGGCCGCAAGGCCCGCGAGCTCGGCTACCCGGGCGAAAGCGAGTGCCTGCGGGATCTGATCGCGCTTTGGACCTACGGGCGTGAGCATGTCGAGAGGATGCAGCGCAGCAGGCTCGCTGCGCTGGCCGGAATCGGTACGGAGCAGGTCCGGTGAAGCTGAAGCCACCGTCATCCGGCCTGGATGTGCAAGCGCTCACAGGTGCGGCCGTGCCTCCGCAGGCGCGGCCGTCGAATCCCAGCCAGCGCCGCAACATGGTCATCGCCATCATGCCCGAGCACCCGCCGTGCTGGAGCAGGCAGGAAGACTGGGCCGAGTACGTGGTCCAGGCCGATGCGTCGACCAAAAGCAACGACGGGGAGCGGCCACTGCGCCTGGTGCACGGCAAGCCGACGTTCAACGTCCGCTGGAGCTACTGCACCGATTGCATGCCCCTGCACGCTGCTGAGATGGCGCGTCAGGGACGGTGCCAGCCCAACGCCGTCAAGCAACGGCTGTCCAGCGGTAGCGCCGTTGCGGAGGCCTCCGCGTGAATCGAGACACCCTCACCGAGCGCCAGATGCGCCGCATGGAGTGGCGCGTCAGCCGCTTCCGGCGCTTTGGTCTGTCGCTGGAGCAGGCCGAGCGCATCGCCGACCGCCTGGCCGACCGCGACTTCGACCGCGACGACCGGCGCATGTGCATCGAGTGCGCGAGCTACGCGCAGGACCGCTCTTGCCTCGCGGCCCGCCGCGGCCTGCTGCACGGCGTCGTGCGGCCGATCGAGCCCATCCCAACCATCTTGCACCGATGCCATCGGTTCACGTTTGCCACACCAGCATGAGCACCAAGACCACTGCCATTGCCCTGGCTGACATCCGCATCGACGGCGGAACACAGCCCCGCACCGGCATCGACGAAGGCGTTGTTCAGGAGTACGCCACCGCGATCCTGGCGGGCGACGAGTTCCCGCCGCTGGACGTGTTCGTCGACGGCACCGATCGCTGGCTGGCCAGCGGCTTCCACCGCTACTTTGCTCACAAGGCGGCAGGCGCGGTGCACGTGTTTGCCGTGGAGCACGCCGGCACCAGGCGCGACGCGATCCTGTTTGCGGTCGGCACCAACGCCCAGCACGGCCTGCGCCGAAGCAACGAGGACAAGCGCCGAGCCGTGCGCATGCTGCTCGAGGACGCCGAGTGGGGCCAGTGGTCGGACCGGGAGATCGCCAGCCGCTGCCGCGTGGATCACAAGACCGTCGCCAAGGTCCGTGCAGAGCTTCAGCCGCCTGCATCTGGGGAAATCCCCAGACGCGACCACGATGACGCCGAAGTCCGCAAGTTCCAGCGCGGCGGCAAGATGCACGAGCAGCGGGTCGCGAAGCGCCAGGACGGGCCCAACGTCGCCACGCCACGCGAGCAGCCGACCTCCGGGCCGGTGACGACAACCGCGACGACCGCGACGACCGACGACGACGGCCCGAGCGCTGCGGAGTTGCTGGACGACCTGAACGCCGATCTGCGCAAGGCCGAAGCCCGCGTGGCCGATCTGGAGAAGGCGCTCACCGCCGACGGCAAGGACACCGTGGTGAAGCTGTCGCATCGGCTGGAGCAGGCCGAGCGTGCACGCGATGACGCGATGGCGCACGCCGCGGCGACTCAGAAGTCGTGCAACTTCTACGAGCGCCAACTCGCGCGGTGCGGCAAGGCGGTCGGGCAGCGCGACCTGGACAAGATCGCGCCGGCGGTCGAAGCCTTTGTGCGGGCTCACTCGAAGGTGGCAGCGTGAAGCAGACGAAGACTCTGGTAACCGCCAAGCGCTTGCGCGAAGTGCTGAGCTACGACCTGGAGACAGGCGTGTTTACGTGGAAGCCAAGGCCGGCAGAGCAGTTTTCCTCTGACAAGTCATGCAAGACGTGGAACACGCGATTCGCTGGGAAGCACTGCGGTTGCATTGATTCGGAGCGCGGGTACGTGTTGATTCGCGTCGATGGTGAGCAGTACTTCGCTCATCGACTGGCCTGGCTGTTCGTTACGGGGGTGTGGCCCAAGAACGAAGTGGATCACCGCAACGGCATTAGGTCCGACAACCGATGGCTGAATTTGCGTGATGTCACGCCTGGCGTGAACCGTCAAAACCGTCGAGCGCCGAGCCGTTCGGCCGCTGGCGCTCTTGGCGTCAGTATCAACAAGAAGACCGGGCGTTTTGAGTCGCGCATCAGAACGCCAGGCGGAGGGACGCAGCATCTTGGCACGTTTTCCACGGTCGAAGCGGCGCATGCAGCCTACGTTGCTGCAAAGCGGCGGATGCACGAAGGCTGCACGCTGTGAAGGTAATTCTTAGAGACGACTACCAAGTTCCTGCCGTGGAGCAAGCACGCCAAGCGATCCGCGACGGCGCGCGGCGCATCCTCATCAACTGCCCCACGGGCGGCGGCAAGACCGTGATGGCTTCGGCCTTGATGGAGCTGGTTGCCGCCAAGGGCCGGCGCGCCAACTTCGTGGTTGACCGGCTTTCGCTCATCCAGCAGACGAGCGACACCTTCAAGCGCTATGGGCTGGAGCACGGCGTCATCCAGTCGCAGCACCCGCTCTACCGGCCGAGCCTGCCGATCCAGGTGTGCAGCGTGCAGACCCTGAGCCGCCGCGGCTGGCCCGATGCCCACGTGGACATGATCGACGAGGCCCACGTTCTGCACGAGACGGTCAAGCAGCGCATGGCGTCCGGCAGCGGCGTGGTGATCGGCCTGACCGCGACGCCGTTCACACGCGGCCTGGGCAAGTTCTTCGATGTCGTCATCAACGTCACGACGACACGGTGGCTCATCGAAAAGGGCTGGCTGTCGCCATACCGGGTCTTCTCCTGCGCCGAGCCCGACATGGCCGGCGTCAAGGTCAAGAGCACGGGCGAGTGGGACGAGAAGGAAGCCAGCAGCAAGGCGCTGGAGGTGGTTGGCGATGTCGTTGACGAGTACCTCAAGAACGGAGAGGGTCGCAAGTTCATCTGCAGCGCCGTGGACACCGCCCACGTGGACGAGCTCGCTCGGCAGTTCCTGGCGGCCGGCATCAACGTCGCCACCTACACCTACAAGGACAAGGAAGACGACCGCGCCGACGTGACGGTCGAGTTCAGGAAGCCTGACAGCTCGATCCGTGGGCTCATCACGGTGACGGCCGCCAGCCGCGGCTTCGACATCCCCGACGTGGGCTGCATCATCATGGCTCGGCCGCTGCGCAAGAGCCTGGCCGAGCACATCCAGCTGCTGGGCCGTGGCCTTCGCATCAGTCCCGAGACCGGCAAGGTCGACTGCATCGTGCTGTGCCACTCCGGGAACATGGCGCGGTTCTGGGCCGACTGCGAAGACTTCTTCGACCACGGCATTGAGAAGCTCGACGACGGCACGACCAAGCCGAAGAAGAAGGCCGAGAAGCCCGAGGCCGAGCCGGTCAAGTGCCCGACCTGCCGCACTCTGCACAAGCCCATGCCGTTCTGTCCGGCATGTGGCCACCAGTACCCCCGCAAGGCCGCCGTGCAGCACGTGCCCGGCACCCTCAAGGAACTCATCGCAGGCGGCCACCAGCGCGAGCTGACGCGCGACCTGTTTCCTCAGATCGCCCACTACGTGATCCACCAGCGTGGGCGCGAGGGCGAGGCGGCGCGTCGCATGGCCCAGGCCCTGTTCCGCGACATCACTGGCGACTTTGCTCAAGCGACCTGGGAGAACGTCAAGCCGGTGCCACCCACGCCTGAAGTCGTGAACCGCATCCGCGCGCAGCAGATCCGGTTCGCCCTGGCGCGGCAGGCGGCGCAGCGGCGGGACGAGGCGACGGCATGACCTTCGACCAAGCCCTTCGCAGCTCCGGCCTGCGGCCGCGCGAGATCGTGGCTGATGGGAAGTGGCGCCGCTGTGCCACCGACGACAAGCCGTCGAGGCGGAACGGCGCCTACATCCTGCACCCCGATGGCCGCGGCTACTGGCGCAACTGGGCACTGGACGATGGCCTGAACGCATGGCGCGACGACGATGCAACGCGGGCTGCGACCGTCGACCCGGCCAAGGCCGAACGCCAGCGCCAGCAAGCCCGAGCAGATCGCATCCAGGCCATCCGCCGCGCCAGGGCGCAGTGGCAAGAAGCCCGGCCCTGCCGGCTGCTGCACCCGTACATCGAGCACAAGGGTCTCAGCGCACTTGGGACTGTTGGCCTGCGCGAACTGGACGGATGGTTGGTGGTGCCGGTCATGTGGCGCGGCTCGGTCATCAGCGTGCAGCGCATCCACCCGGACGGCACGAAGCGCTTTGCCACTGGCGCTCCAGTCAAGGGTGGCCACCACGCCATCACCCGGCCGCGGCCAGCTCTCACGGTGATCTGCGAAGGGCTGGCCACCGGCCTGGCCATCTTCCAGTGCGTGCGCAGCGCCGAGGTGATCGTGGCCTTCGACGCCGGCAACCTGCTGCCGGTGGTTCAAGAACTGAAGCCGGCAGGCAACGTGATCGTCGCCGCCGACAACGACTACGGCACGCTGGCCCGGCGCGGCGTCAACCCGGGCATCGACAAGGCCAGGAACGCCGCCGAGTTGATCGGCGCCGGCGTGGTGTGGCCTGTGGGCATCGACGGCACTGACTTCGCGGACATGCTGAAGGAACTCGGCCCCACGGGCGCGAGGCGGATCGAGCGGCTGATCCTGGGGGCGTCGAAGTACGTGCCGCGCGAGGTGCCTGCATGAGCCGACCTCGATGCCCGCGTGGACGCCAATCGGCACCGGCGCGCAGGGCACGACACCAGTACCGGGGGCAAGACGCGGAAGCACTGGATCGGGGCGGCGAAGCCAGCACCCCAGCGTCGAGAGGCTGGCGGGTCTACGTGGCTCCAAAGGGCAGGTAGTGAAGGACTCTCCCAGGCGGGGCTGAGTCCGTCCACCAAAGGGCAGTACGAAGACAGAGATGTCTTTGAAGGAGAAGAGAGTGTCTGAAGACAAGAGGGTGTTCTTCCTACAGCACGACGAGGCGCGTCGGCGCGCAGCAGCGTGCGCCATGCAGGCCCCGGAAGGCTGGCGCGTGACGTTCGAGCCGCCGCGGCGCGGGCTGGACATCAACGCGGCGCTGCACGCCAAGCTCGGCGAGATCGCCGATCGCTGCGAGTGGGCCGGGCGGCAGTGGCCGCTCGAGGTGTGGAAGCGCCTGCTGGTGGCAGCCTGGAGCCGGGCCAACAAGGAACCGGTGATGCTGGTGCCGGCGCTCGACGGCCATGGGGTGGACATCGTGATGATCCGCACCAGCACGATGACCCAGGCCGACATGCGCGAGCTGCTGGCCTACATCGACGCCTGGTGCGCGGAGCGGCCGGAGTTCCAGGCGGAGGTCGCACGATGACGCGGCCGATGCTGTTCGGCGCGCCGATGGTGCGTGCCATTCTGGCTGGCACCAAGACGCAGACGCGGCGGGTGGTGCAGGGAGCGCCGGACGACTGGGCACCTATTGGACCCGAGGTGTACTCGCCGACCGTGGTTGACCGCCGTGGCGAAGAACATCCCGGGCCTGATGCCTACGGCGCGGGCAACGGAGACGGCAGCGATTGGATTCGCTGCCCCTACGGACAGCCCGGCGACCGGCTGTGGGTGCGCGAGGCGTGGCGAACGTCGAGCCTGTTCGACGACAAGAAGCCGTCCGATTTGCCGGCTTGGTCGTGCCTGAGATACGAGGCCGATCAGGGCTTGCGTGGAGCATGGGCCGGCTACGGCTATTCGGGCAAGCTGCGCCCCAGCATGTTCATGCCCCTCTGGGCGAGCCGACTCGAGCTAGAGATCACTGGAGTGCGGGTCGAGCGGCTGC
>JACCDR012423038.1_pt1 | contig 12731 bp, 19 predicted proteins | sample 7446431 | NCBI WGS metagenome assembly JACCDR01 (sample SAMN15323443, study PRJNA562643) | freshwater metagenome | isolation source: river surface water | place: USA:Blue River Watershed | collected 2017-08-17
CTATAGCCATCTCCTTCATCATCAAAATATACGTCTTTTTTACCAAAATTTACAATTGGCTCGATTGCATAAACATGGCCTACCTCTATGATTGGACCGGTACCGGCCTTACCAAAGTTTGGTATAGCTGGTTCTTCATGGACCTGATACCCCACTCCATGTCCCCAAAGTACTTCAACAACAGAAAGACCCCTGCTTTCAACAAAAGTTTGTATGGCGTTACTAATGTCACCAATTCTATTACCCGGCTTAGCAGCTTTAATTCCATGAGCTAGTGCTTCTTGTGTCACGCTTAAGAGTTTTTTAGCGTCATCGGATATAGCTCCAACTCCAACGGTTATACCAGAATCAACTACAAAACCCTTATACTCTATTGCAGTATCAATATTTACAACATCTCCCTCTTTCAAAACTATTTCTTCACTAGGGATTCCGTGCTGTACACAATCATTTACCGAAATACAAGCAGCCGCAGGGTAAGGGTAATCAGCAAAGCCTGGATGGTACCCAAGTAGGATAGGAGTAAATCCCCACTTTTCTGCTAACTCCATAGCTCTATCATCTATATCGAGAGTAGTATTACCAGCGACAGCTACTTTAGCCAGCTCTTTTAAGAGCTTAGCTAACATTGCACCGCCCTCTTTCATTACCTCTATTTCTTCAGGCGTTTTTTTATGAATCCTATAATTTAGCTTAATTTCAATGCTGAAAGAATTTCAACATGCACCCCTTCGATATCTTTCGTACCGTCGATATCATGAACGACTGTATTTGGTCTTGATCGGTAAAAATTTACAACCGGTATAGTATCTTCACGGTACCACCTAAGTCTTTCTTCTATAGACTGAATCGTATCATCTGCCCTAGCTCGACTCTGCATTCTAGTTCTAACCACTTCTTCTGGAGTAACAAGATTAATTACATCAACCTTACCTCTTTCAAAGAAGTGAAAAGCGTCTTCCAAATCTGGTATCTGGGCAACAGTTCTGGGGAAGCCATCAATTAAAAGATGACTCTTAGGATCGAGCTGATCAACCATTGCTTGACCCCACAGTACAGCAGACAAGAAGTCTGGTTGCAAAATTCCGGTATCCAAAGTCTCTGCTACCTTATCCTCCGCAAAAGTCTCTTGTTTAGCAGCCAGAGAACGAAAGCGTCTTCCTGTTTGAATATCAACAACTCGGCGTCTCTCATCGTCTTTCTCGAGGACAGTCTTCAATTTTTCAATTTGGGTTCCCTTTCCACTTCCTTGTGGACCAATGAATATTACTGTATACGGTAGCATGATTAATTTAAACTAAATAACTAAAAATTTTATCCCTAACTTCTTCTGGAGTTTTGGTACCATCAATATCAATTAGAGTTCCTTTTTCTCTAAAAAATTCAACTGAGCGCTCAGTATGAGTATGGTACTCGAGCAAACGTTTCTCTACTGACTTGTGTGTATCTAGTACATCTCTAGCTCTCTCGACACTTCTGGTACGAACAATATCATCACTAACTTCAAGATTAAAAACAATATAAGAGCGACCTAACCAATCGTGAATCTGATGAAATAATTCAGCTTCATCTGGCTTCTTTGCTACAGCTTCAAAGACAATAATATCGTGCTCAAACTGACTAACAAGAGCGTGAGTCATCCAATATGATGCCAACCATTCAGGCATCAAATAACCACCCTCGTAAGCTTCCTTAACTTTTTTACCGAAATTTGTTTCCTGTGCAGCAGCAGCTCTGGTATTGTTTCCGTTTGAATATAAATGCCCGCCAAAATTATCTAATACGGCATTTGCTTGTGTACCCTTACCAGAGGCAATTTTGCCCATAAAGACTATACTTTGATACTTTGTTTTGTAACTCATGACTTTACGAGGTTAACAGTTTTTTGAAAGCTCCGCAACACTATATGTTATGCTATGAACAATGGAAAAAAAGCACATCATAACAATTTCAGGTAAACCAGGCAGTGGTAAATCTTCTACCGCTGATAAAGTAGCTGAACTGCTTAGTTACACCAGATATTCTTCAGGAGATATGGTGCGAAACTTATTAGCTCGAGAGCATATGACCTTAGCGGAGTATAACGAGAAGGCATCAAGTGATAATTCATTAGATGAAAAGATTGATGTCATGCTTCGAAACCTAAGAACCAAGAACGATATAGTTGTAGACTCAAGATTGGGTTTTTATTGGATTCCTGAGTCATTTAAAGTCTATTTAGACCTAGATATCCAAATCGCTACTGTACGTATTTTTAAAGATGCTGTTAGTAACAACGGACGAACCAAAGGTGGTGAACTTGCAGATTCGCTCACAGTAGTAGCAAGACAAGTAAAAACTCGAATGGAATCCGAACAACAAAGATTCAAAAATCTCTATGGTGTTGACCCATACAATCCTGAACACTTTGATTTAGTAATTGATACTTCAAGACATAGCCCCCAAACTGTAGCCTTAACTGTTTTTGATAGTTATCGCCGTTGGCTTAAAACCACTAGCTGGAAAAAGGAACATAGTTCAATACCACTTGGTTTCTCATTTAAAAACCAATATTAAATAAAAACCGGCACCTAGGTGCCGGTTCTTATTTAATATTGATTTTGGTTAAAACTTTCTAATGGCGTCAGATACGAGGAGTATAAGAAAAAAGACCCGAAATGTACTAATTGTACTTTGAGGGTCTTTTTTCGTAATACGACAAAGTAGCTGTCGTCAGTAGGAAGTTTTAGTACTCGCGGAGAGAAAGTTGTGCATCAATACGTCTTATCAAGTCTAAGACTACCGACACCACAATCAATACTGCTGTTCCACCAATAGCTAGTGCAGATATACCAGTTGCAGCTTGCATACCAATTGGTAATACCGCAATCAAACCAAGGAAACCTGCTCCAACTAGAGTAAGTCTAGTTATCAAACTACCTAGGTAGTCTGAGGTATTTGCACCCGGGCGAATACCTGGAATAAAAGCTCCATTTCTTTGTAGATTCTTTGAAATTGCATCTGGATCAAATGTCACTGCTGTATAGAAGAAAGTGAAGAGGAATACCAGAACAAAGTAAATTGAACCGTACAATAATTGATTTGATAGTAGAGCTGTAACAGTCTCATTCGCTCCAGCTACCCATGGTAATTCAAAGGCTGATAGGATATTCAAAACCATCTGTGGTAGCAATAGAATTGATAACGCAAAGATGATTGGAATAACTCCAGCTTGGTTAAGGCGTAGTGGTAAGTATGAAGAACTTCCTCCATAAGTTGAACCACCGCGACTTTGTTTTGCATAAGTAATTGGAACTGGTCTCTCTGCTTCTGTCATTACAATAACCGCATATATAATCGCTAGTGCTACAAAAGCAAATCCGATGTATAGAGGTAATTGAGATGGATCAAAAGAGAACAATAACTGACTGACTGTAGATGGCAATGTAGCTACGATACCAGCAAAGATAAGGATTGAAACTCCATTACCGATACCATATTCTGTAACTAATTCACCGATCCACATTAAGAGGATTGAACCTGCTACTATCAAGATTACGTTCACAATGAAATCAAAGGTAGTTAGACCTGAGATAACTCCCTGACTCTGTAAAAGAGTCAAAAAACCGAAACCTTGAAGAATCGCAAGCGGTAGAGTGAGCATGCGTCCATATTGAGTAAACTTTGCTCGCCCTGCCTCCCCTTCCTCTGTGTACATACTTTTTAGACTTGGGACCATCACTGTCATTAACTGCATAATGATTGAAGCAGTAATAAATGGACCAACACCAAGCATAACAATTGATAGGTTTGCTAAACCACCTCCAGAGAAGATATTTAGTAGACCTAAGAATTGATTATTGTCGAAAAATTGCTCTAGTACCGCTTGATCAACTCCTGGAATTGGAATTGTTGCTAGCATTCTAAAGATAACTAGCGCACCAAGTACAAATAGAACACGATTTCGAATTGCTGGTTCAGTGAAGATTAGAGTCAGTTTGTGAAAGAATTTTTGCATATTATGACTCTATAGTACCTATTTTGTAACTTTTCCACCAGCCTTCTCAATTTTTTCTTGAGCAGTCTTTGAAATCTGACAGCCTTCAATAGTTAATTTCTTTGTTATTTCTCCTGTAGCTAGAATCTTTACAACTGGAACTTTTTTACTAACAGTCGCTACAACTCCCATTGCAACTAGAGTTCTTGGAGAAACAACATCTCCCGACGCAAATACTGACTCTAGACGAGAAAGATTTACTGGGAAAGCTGATACTCTTTCACTATTTACAGTACGAGCTCGGTTCTTACCAAATCCACGCAGTTTAGGAAGCTTCTTGATAAAGTCTCGCATTTCTGGGCGTGTACTGTTACCAGTTCTAGCTGTTTGTCCCTTACCTCCGCGACCTGACGTCTTACCTCTTTTTCCACCACGACCAATTCTTTTAGCTTCTCTTCGAGCAGAAGTTGGCTTTAGTTCATGTAACTGCATACTAGTTTTTCTTTAGAAGTTTAAGCGCTTCGACTGCAGCGCGTGCGTTATTAAGCTTGTTCTTACTGCGAGAGAAAATCTTAGCAGTAACATCTTTTACTCCAGCATGCTCAAGGACAGTACGAACTGATGAGCCGGCTACAAGTCCTCGACCTGGTGCTGGCATAATCATTACTTCACTAGATGCATACTTTGTATGAACATCGTGTGGAAGGTGTCCCTCTTTATTCATTGGTACAGTAATCATGTGCTTCTTAGCATCACGTACTGCCTTTTCAATTGCTAGTTGAGTGTCACCTGCTTTACCGATACCTACTCCAACTTTTCCATGCTTATCACCGATAACCATCGCTACAGAGAAACTGAAACGACGACCTCCAGCCATAACACGAGTTACACGACGAATACTAATGATTTTTTGATCAAATTCTGGACGAACTCTTTCAGGACGACCTCCACGTCTTGGACGACGTTGATTTCTTCGATCGTTTCCACCTTGACCCCTTTGACCGCGCCCACGTGGTGCATCCACGGCGTCAGCTACTTCTTCTGACTGTGGCACAGCGGGTGCATCGGTAGAAGCTGTCATATCTGACACTTCTTGCTCTGGTGTAATACCAGTTGTAGCTTCCTGCTGTTTATTTTCTGACATTCTTAAATTTCTTAATGATTGTAAATTTCGTTTAAAATACCAAGCCACTATTTCGAGCACTATCAGCTAGAGCTGCGATTGTACCTTGATAACGAAAACCTCCTCTATCGAATACAACTTCTTTTGTACCAAGTGCAATTGCTTTCTTTGCAATCTCTGTACCAACTGCCGTTGAACGCTCAGTTAGAGTTGCTCCCTTTTGTGATCTTGTATCAACGGAGGCTAAGGTCTTACCTGCTACGTCATCAATTAATTGTGCGTAGATGAAGCGATTACTTCGAAAGATAGCAAGACGAGGTCTCTCGGCTGTTCCTGATACTTTTGCTCTAATGCGGTTATGTCTAACAACTCGCTTAGAATGTTTGTACTGAGTTTTTTCCATATTTCAATTTGAATTACGGGCCTACGCAGCCTTCTTACCTTGTTTGCGGATAATAAACTCTCCTCGATAACGAATTCCTTTACCTTTATAAGGTTCTGGCTTCTTAATTTTGCGCACATTAGCGGCAAATTGACCTAGAGCATCCTTATCAAAGCTGGTGATTGTTATAACTCCCTTTTCAGCTACAGTTGAAATACCACTTGGAATTTCAATTGTCACAGGATGTGAAAAACCTACACTTAATACTAGATTTGTTCCCTTTACTTCTGCTTTGTATCCTACTCCTTCGATCTCAAGGACTTTTGTAAAACCTTCAGTTACTCCCTTGATCATGTTACGAACATGAGCAGCGTAAGTACCCCAAAGAGCCTTAGCTGAAGCGGTTGTACCTGGAGTAAGAATGACATTTGTACCATCAATACTGATTGATACGTCAGACTTAATTTCTCGAGTTAGAGTTCCTTTTGGGCCGGCTACTTTTAGTAGACCATCATCACAAGTTACTGTGACACCGGCTGGGATAATGACTGGTTGTTTTCCTAATCTACTCATATTACCAAATGATAAAGAGCTGCTCTCCTCCTACATTTTGCGTACGTGCCTCCTCATTTGTGAGGATACCAGCTGGTGTAGAAAGGATCATATGCCCTTGACCAAACTTAACTCTGTGAATATCGGCGACCTTTGTGTACAAACGACGTCCTGGCTTTGAAATGCGCTTTACACCAGAAATTCGGTGCTTACCGCCTTCATACTTTAGAGTAACTGCCAATGTCTTTTGAACTTTTTTACCTTGTTGTTCTGCTTTTTCTATATAACCTGCCGCAACTAGTTTATCTGCGATTGCATGTCGAAGCTTTGAGTAAGGTACAGCAACTTCTTTCTTGCCTACCATACCTGCATTCTTCAATCTAATGATGAAATCGCCAATTGTATCTCCTACCATGATGATTTCGTTATTCCTGGTATATGTCCTTCATGCGCTAGTTCGCGGAAACAGATACGGCAGAGATCAAAATCTCTCATGTATCCTCGCTTTCTAGCACATAGCTTGCAACGTCGTACGACTTGGCAAGCGTATTTTGGTTCGCGTGTTGAGCGAATTATTACTGATTTTCGTGCCACAAATTTATGTGAAGTTATGAAGTAGTATTAGAGAGAATCTCTAACTTACTTCCTGATAATCGCCTAATCAATCTATGACTAAGCAGCGAACTAAGGGTCTTTTTAGAGAAACCTAAAGCCTCGCCTTGTCGCCAAGAGTACCAAAAAATCATGTAAAGTCAAGCTATTTTAAATATCAAAAGGCGCCATGCGAGCACAGCACCTTCCTTCAATCTCCTTTCAAATATTGCCCAAGTTAGGCTTTGACTGATTCCTCAGCCTCTATCAGGGCGTTTTCAATCAACTCACTTTGGTACCTAAAGAACACTAAGGTCATAGCCCAACCTGACACCAGAATGCTGGTATAAAGGTTACCTTGACCTAAAACACCCTGAAAAAGCGAGAGAAAACCAAAGCCACCGATTACCGAAAGCTCGATAAATTTTCCCCAAAAATTGAACTGGGCTAGAGCATAGGCGTTACTAAAGTTTACCTTGCGCAAAAACTTGGCTGAAAATAACGCCGATTGTGAGACTGTAGCCACTGTCAATCCAGCTACAAAAAACGATACCGTTACTTGAGCAGTAGACCAATCTCCTGCTGTCGCCTGTGCTGCTTGAGCTGGGCCACTAAGTAGTGCATCCCAACTTACTGCCAAAACGGCTACATAGCGCCTAGAGTCACTTGGAGAAAAACCGAACAAATCAGAGAGTCCTTGGGAAATACCCACTTTAGGCTTTATACCAATTGACTCACAAACAACTTCATAGACCAAGAGAAAGACCAGGATGAACCCTAGCAGGCCAAGAATGAGGTTTAATGACGGGAACTTCTCCCCCACTATCCAAAAGACAAAGTAGCCTAAAGCCGGAAACACAATGTGGGTTAACGATAAAGGCAACGTCCACGTCTTAAGTGACAAGCTCAAGTCGCGAAACTTGGACAAGGTTGCAATAGTGATATCTATGGAAATCCCGATACCCATCAAGATGCACGGGACAATAAAGTTTGTAATATCCATGACCCGCCCTTTCTTTGACGAAGTACTGACCTGTGTCTAAGAAAACACTTAATTACAAAAATTGTCAAACAAAGCGACACCCGCCTTACTAGGCGGGTGCAGAATTGCAAGTAGAGCTTGATCTACTCGCTAAACAACTTGTCAAATGATTCAGACTGGAGACGAAGCCAACACCTGCCGAAATTAGGAGCATCGCTTTCCCTTTTAGGGCGACCGTTGTACTCTTGTCAATCAGTCGGGAAAACGATCCGACGTCTACCTTCTCCCAAGATAATTTCCTTAGTCTTGTTAACGTATGTAGGAATTGAAACATCCCAACCCAAGTAGGTTTGACATTTCTCTTGTTCCTTCACAACTAAAAGAAAAATTCGGGGTGCATATGACGTATCGCTCTATACCACTTCCTGAATGAAACCCTTCCTTTATGTCGTCTGGCAATTTGAATTAAGAGCCTCACCTGTTCTTCATTCTTTGGCTTATCGTAGATCCATCTGTCCAACAAGGTTGGAATTACCTGCTCCGGCAAATGCTGCAACAACCAATAGAAGGCGATTGTGACAGGTCGATGTTCCTCGTTTGCCACCGCCTTAATCTGGTTCGTATGACATGAACCGAGTAAAGCAGATACTTCGTAGGGCGAAAGGCCACGCCTACTGCAGATATCTTTGATATTGATTTTCAAGATACCTTCTCCTTGTGAAGTTACTTATCAGCCAACATTATTAGCATAAATTCAAATAAAGAAAAGCTCCTGCCTAAGGCAGGAGCTTTTCTTTATTTAGAATACCGAAAGCAAAACTGTTTTCTTTCTAAAATAAGCAGAACTTATTTTTGCAGTGGCAAGCCTATGTGTCGCAAGAAAGCCTCGGCTTCCTTCTTAGTCTTTGCTGTAGTTACAATTGTAACAGCTAGCGAAAACACATCTTTGATTTCCTCATCACCACACTCTGGAAAAATTGTATGTTCCTTTATTCCAATTGTGTAATTACCCATTTCATCTATTGATGAAGCTTTTAGTCCACGAAAGTCTCGTGTTTGAGGTAGAGCAATATGAATTAGCTTATCTACAAAGTGAATCATTCGCTTACCACGTAATGTTACTTGGTAACCAATAATATCACCTTCACGAAGTTTGAATGAAGCGATTGATTGCTTAGCAGGTCGAGGAGAAGCTTTTTGTCCAGTAATACGAGCTAGACGATCTTGAATAAGAGCAATCTTAGCCTTATCTTGAACTCTACCTGTACCAATAGAGACTACCACCTTCTCAATTTTTGGAGCCTGCATGACATTCTTGTAACCAAAGTCACTTTTCAATGTCTGGTAGACGCTACCGATTTTAGTTTGTGTAGTTTCCATACGATTATAATTTCTTACCACTAGGACGAGCGACTCTGACCTTCTTTCTCTTATCGCCTTCCCCTTCAAAGATATACCCTACTCGCACCGCCTTTCCTTCCTCTACAAGAGAAACGTTAGATGCATGTATTGGCATACTCTTATCAATAATCTGTCCTTGAGAACGAGTTCGTTTATTCTTTTGATGTTTTTTTACAACATTAACTCCCTCAACAACGACTTGCTCAGTCTTTGCTAAAACAACAACTACTGATCCTGTCTTTCCTTTATCTTTTCCGGCAATTACTTGCACGTTATCTCCTTTTCTGATTTTCATAGTGAAATATTTATATGAGTCACTACACCACTTCTGGTGCTAATGAAACTATTTTCTGATAACCAGCTTCAGAGATCTCTCGAGGGATCGGACCAAACACGCGGTTTGCTCTCGGTTCCTTCTTTGCCTTATCAATCAAGACAACTGCATTGTCGTCAAAACTTACATAAGATCCATCCTTTCTTCGGAAAGGCTTTCTCTGACGAACAATTACTCCGTAAACAACATCCTTCTTCTTTACTTGCTTACGTGGTTCTGCAGTCTGAACAGATAGAACAACCATCTCCCCTAGTTCTGCATAGCGCTTCTTTGAACCGCCTAGTACTTTGAATACTCGACCGATTTTTGCTCCTGAGTTATCAGTAATTTTTACTATTGTTTGTGGCTGAATCATATTATTTTGAATTGATTACTAGCTCAAAGTGCTTTCGCTTTGACATTGGGCGTGTCTCTCTAATATCGACCACTTGTCCTTCTTTTGCAGTGTTACCTGCGTCATGTACCAAGAATTTTTTCGTACGTCGCATGAACTTCTTGTACTTTGGATGCTTCACGTAACGTTCGACAGCTACCGTTATAGTGTCTTTCATTTTTGTTGCAACCACAGTCCCGCGAAGGATACGACGACTTGATACTGTTGTGTTTTCAGTTGTCATACTTTATTTTGCGTCTTTATTATTGCGACGTGCTGTAAGCAAAGTTAGAGCTCGAGCGACTTCTCGCTTGGCACCAGTGATAATGCTAGCCTTGCGACTAAACTTATCCTTAAAACGTTCAGCACGAATTGTCTCTCTGGCATTATTTACCATTTCGATTAGTTCTGCTTCAGTTTTTTCTCTGATTTCTGACATTTTTGATTTTGCCATATAGCTAGAATATTACGCTCGTGTCTCTTCGCGACGCACGAGTTTACCTTGTAATGGAAGCTTAGCAGTAGCTTTTCGAAAAGCTTCTTTAGCTAGTTCTTCACTCACTCCTTCAACTTCAAAAAGAATACGACCAGGTCTTACCTCGAATACGAAGTGATCTCGATCTCCCTTTCCTTTACCCATCGGTACTTCAGCAGCTTTTTGAGTAATTGGTTTATCAGGGAAAATTCTAATCCAAATCTTTCCTGTCTTGCCTAAGGTTCGTGAAATTACTCGACGAGCAGCTTCAATCTGATTTGAGCGAACTCTTGATTCTGAAGTGGCCTTTAGACCATAAGAACCAAAAGAAACTTCGATACCACGTGTATCTGGAGCATTTCGCTTTGCTTCACTCTTGCGACCTACTTGCCATTTTCGGTGCTTAACTTTTTTTGGAAATAACATAGGAATATTATTAAGCGTTACGTTCTCCTCTGTTTGCTCTTGGCGCTACTTCAGCTGAGTTTGCTTTTCTGTCAGCAAACAGCTGACCACGGTAGATCCAAACCTTGATACCGATTGCACCGTAAGGTAGTCGAGCAGTTACTCGTGCAAAATCAATATCAGCACGGAGAGTTTGTAGTGGAATTCGACCTTTCTTTAATTCTTCCTTTCGAGCCATATCAGCACCACCTAGACGTCCTGAAAGAATTATACGAACTCCTTCTACATCTCGGTTAGCCATTACTTTCTCGATAGTTTGCTTCATTACTCGACGGAAAGTGAGTCTCTTTTCTAGTCCTTCAGCAATCATTTGCCCTACAATGTGAGCACTAGATTCTGGTGAACGTATTTCTTCAACATCAAGTTTAATTTCAAGTTTATCAATCAGCTTTAGAGTGCGGAAAAGCATATCAAGCTCCTTCTTAAGCTTAACAGCTCCCTCTCCACTACGACCAATCACAAGTCCTGGTCGTGCTGTCTTGATAATAATTCGAACATCTTTTTGACTTCGTTCAATTTCAACTGTATCTACAGACATCCCTTTAAGTCTTTTTTCTAAAAGGCGTCTAATAGCTGCGTCAGTGCGAATATATTCGCGAAACTTCTTAGCGTCTGTTGTGAACCAACGACTCTTCCAGTCGCGATTAACACCGATGCGCTGTACATATGGATGTGCTACGTGTGTCATAGGTATTATTTCTCGCCGAGTTCGACAGAGATATTACTATTTCGCTTATTAATGCGTGACGCTGAACCGCGCGCACGTGGCATAAACCGCTTGATGGTCACCCCTTTATCTACAGAAACTTTTTTGATAAAGAGACGGTCTGCTTGCTTACCAGCATGAACAGCATTTGCTAATGCTGACTCAATTACCTTTGCAAATGGACCAGATGCTCGCTTGTCAACAAATTTAAGAGTAGCGATAGCCTCAGTTACTTTCTTACCTCGCACTACGTCTGCAATAAGGCGAACCTTACGTGGTGACTGGCGATAATTTTTTAGTATTGCTTTCATAATTGAAACTACTTCTTAGTTGTTCCAGCATTCTTAGCAGCTTTAGCGGCTGAAATTTCAGCCTCTTTCTTCTTCTGCTCAAGTTCCTTTTGCATCTTTCCTCCATGGCGATGGAACTTCTTAGTTGGAGAAAACTCTCCAAGTCGATGTCCTACCATTTCTTCTGCTACTAATACTGGAATATGCTCTTTACCATTGTGAACTCCGAAAGTGAATCCGACCATTTCTGGCGCAATCACGCTATCGCGTGACCAGGTCTTTATGACAGCACTCTCTCCGGGTTTCTTACCGGCGATCTTCTTCAGTAACTTTTCGTTTATGTATGGTCCTTTATAGAGTGAACGTGACATATTTTCTACTATACGAATAAATACGTGCTTGAAGGCACGTTTGTGAGAATCTCTTGCAAAGAAAGGTAACGGCCGTCCTTATCAGAGATTCCCAACCTTTAATAACTTGTACTTCTTAACTTTACTGCGTGTGAGTGACACTACTCACGTGAGGTTGGAACCCGACTACAGTACCAAATAGTGAGGAAAAGTCAATCTTTTCTGATTAAAATAAGACTGCCCGCAGACAGTCTTGTCTGCGGACAGTGGGGCGAGTATGTCCTCACTCTACTCTGGCTTGAACATCTCCGTCGTGTCATAGCAACGGATCAGGATTCCAGGCCGTTTGGAGTCTGTGTCCCAAGCCTTCTGAACTGACCGCACCTTCTCTTTCCCGCCGCAAAAGTTGTTGGCCATTCTTGTGTAGATTCCGTGTGGGTCAATGTCCTGACCACACGAAGCCAACAAAAGGATGGCGCCGAGCGAAACGAGTATCTTCACGAATATCTCCTCTACTCTGGGAATCAGAGTCTGCTACTACAAAAGTAGCATTTTTATAGAATATGTCAATATTATATAGCCTATATAGTGTTATTTAGAGCCCTATTATAAAAGGCCAGATGCTAGACATCTGGCCTTTTATATCTCAACTTTAGACAAATCTATTCAAGTGCTGGTTCAGTCTTTCGTTTTAGTACTTTTTCTAAAAACATAAACCGAAGTCCCATAAG
>JACCDR011319887.1_pt1 | contig 12730 bp, 13 predicted proteins | sample 7446431 | NCBI WGS metagenome assembly JACCDR01 (sample SAMN15323443, study PRJNA562643) | freshwater metagenome | isolation source: river surface water | place: USA:Blue River Watershed | collected 2017-08-17
AAACGAGTCACACAGAAAAGAGTGAGAGCGTGGTGTGGCAAAGCATGTCAGGCAACGGCGTGACAGAAGAAACGCTCAAGCTCGCGCAGATCAACGCCAAAACCAAGTTCAGCGCACCAGGCGGCATTGATGTGCAGCTGCCAGCGGGCGACCCGCTCAAAGAGCAAATCAAGTCACTGAGCCAACAGCCAGGCATGGAATGGCTCAATGACTTGAGCCAGAGGAAGGATGTGAACTGGCAAGAGATCAAGCTTGCTAAAGACAGCTGGAACTATGACCAGCAAGGGCTTACACAAGCAGGCGCCATCATTGTTGCTATCGCGGTGATGGTTGCAACAGCTGGAGCAGGGGCTGGGCTGGCTGGTACAGCTACAACGGCAACAAGCGCCGCAGGCGTAACCACGACAACAACAACGCTTGCTGGAACAACGCTAGCAACTAGCACCGCTGGAGCTGCCGCGAGTTACACCGCAGCAGGTGCGGCATTGAATGCAGGTTTTAGTGCATTGGCTGTGCAGGCAAGTATTTCACTGGCCAACAATGGTGGCGACATCAGCAAAACCCTCAAAGAAATGGGCTCGTCAACCACTGTGAAAAATACGTTAGTTGCAATGGCGACTGCAGGCGTGGGGACGGCTGTTGCGGGTCAGGGCGTTTCTGCTGTGGCCGCTCAAACAGCGGCAGGTTGTGCCAGTGGCGCGGTGACAGGTGCGGGGTGCGAGAAGGGCGCTACAACAGCAGCGGTGCTAAGTACGGCGGGTGAGGCGTATCAATCGCTGGTTGGGTATGCGGCGAATGCGGGGCCGGGGGAAAATAGATTTGGGACGAAGCTGGATGGATCATCGACGGGTAACGGAACATATGAATACAACGAGATCACCGGCCAGCAATTACCATTTGATAGAGGCATGAATGTAATTGGACTGAATAAACCGGGATCGGTTCTCTCACAAGGAGGAACCGTAAGTCGTGCATTGAATCTAGTCCCGTTCGTTAATGCTACGGCAGGCTTGCATGATTACATCTTTAATGCCAATCAAGATTTGAACTTTACGCTATGGAATGTGCCCACGATGCTGCCAGCTGCGGCATTGGCCATTCCTGCTGCGTTGAATAATCCCAACATCTCGTGGTTGACACAGGTTAAGCAACCCACTAACTGGTCTGCGAATAACGCAAGCCCGTCAGTGCCCAGTGTGATTCGTGTCGATTTAAATTCTGTTACGCAGATTTCGATTCATCTCAGTGAGAGACTCAAATGAGAGCGCTTCTAATGGGGTTTTCATTGCTTTTGACTGGTTGTTTTTACAGCTTGGCTGGGTTGGATATGAGCACCGAGGGGCGGCACAAGATGTGGTTGGAGTCAATCCAGAACACCGTGGGCAAAAACATATTCAATTGCAATGGAGATGGAAGGTGTCATCAGTACAGAGGCAGCGCCTCCTTATTTCAAGGGGATACCGCTTTAAATAATGGCAATTATGAGGCCAGTTATTTTGGTTCGCGTACGAAAAAGTGTCGTTACTTTTTGGAGTACGAGCCAAGCAGTGGATTGATCGTTAATTTCCGTTTTGAGGAATCGGAGCCCTTTGCATGTCGAATTTCCGGTGCGTAGCATCACAGTGGCCCATGCGTAACGAAGACGGCACCTGCTGGACAAATGACAGACGCTACAATCACATATAGCGCAAGTTCATAACGATGCTATTTTTGAATTTTGCGGAGCGCTCCGCATGTTTTTTTGGTTAAGAAAACTGAAAAAATCTAATGAAATCAACGATCTGTCCGTAGCTCAGTTGGATAGAGCAACAACCTTCTAAGTTGTGGGTCACAGGTTCGATTCCTGTCGGACAGGCCATTTCTCTCAGTTGCTGTCAGTTAAACAGCCAATCAGGGTGTAAAACCACATAGCAGTGCTTTTCAGCTAAAAACTGCCCATCGGGACTGACGCAAAAATTACTGCGGCGAAATTTCTTTTCGTCGGTCAATACGTATGAGCGATAAAGCTCTTTGCTTTTGAGGCCCGTTTTGTCTTTTGGAAACAGCATCATGAGCCGTGTTGAGCCGCATTCGCCCATCTTGATGCATTGCTTCTCCGCTTGGACGTCCGTGTAAAACTCAATATAGATTGCGCCGGGGAATTTGGTATTGGCCTTGGCAACTTTGATCATGCAAGGCATGTCTTGTGCGTGTGGTAAGCCCATGCGATCGGCAAACGTATTCATCTCAGCTAGCACGGTTTCTTGGTACTTAGCTTTGATGGTTTTGTAGCAGACGAAATAGTCCGCAAACTTATTGCTAAAAACCACTGGGGTTAATGGACGATTGTTTCCGTCAAGTTTGATGATCGCAGGGTCGTAAACCGAACTAACGACAGGCGCAGCAGGTTTTTTGGCATCTTTTCCGTGTCCGCCACCACCGTCCTTCTTCTTATCCTCTTTTTTAGGAGGGGCACCGTGACCATCGTCTTTTTTCTCTTCTTTTTTAGGCGCACCATGATCATCCTTCTTGCCATGGTCGTCTTTTTTTGGCGGCTCGGGCGGTTCTGGTGGCTCAGGGAATGGCGCCTTGGGGATCGGTTCTGGCTCTTCAAATTTAGGCTTGGCAACACGCTTGTAAACGTAGCCGCTACGGCCTTTTTCACCCTCTTCTTTGACGTAGTCGAACTTTGGTTTAGGTGGTTCTTCGATGGCAGCAGGCTTTTTAGGTGGATCGCTCGCTAACGCTGGCGAGCCAATGAGGCTCGTCAGTACAAGTGCTGCTGCAATGATGGAAGAAATAGAAAAACGCATATCTCTAGAGAATCGGCTTTTCAAGGATGGGCTTTAGCCCAGTGGGTCAAAAACCCTCAGGGCACCGTGTAGCAGGTGGTATCAGGGTGCAACTTACCTTTGTCAGTCACACATTGCTGAGAAATGAGCTTGCGTGACATGTCAGATAAAAAGTAAGAACGGTAGAGCACTTTGTCTTTGGGAATCAAGCTGACGCTGCGAAACACAGGGCATTGCTCGTTGCGGACGCAAGCGGTTAAGCGTTGTTCATTCACATAAAAGTGAATGTTGATGCGACCCGGGGTGAGACTTTTTTCTGTACCAATGCTGACCACGCAGGCATCACCTTTGACGAAGGGGAGTTCAACCAATTCAGCAAAGTAGTTCATTTCAGCGACCAGCAACTCACGAAACCAAGGGGCCACAATTCCCTTGCAATCAAAGTAGTCAAGTTTGGTCGTGTGAACCATGATCTCTGTGTAGGGGCGATTTTTGGGGCCTAACAACAGCATAGGCTCTGGGCCTGACTGTGGTGGGCGAGCCAAAATGGCCCGTGATGCTGTCGGTTTATCTTGCGCGAGCACGCTCGTCCACATAGACAAGAGCAAGCAAGTCAACAGGAAAAACTTCTTAAACATGACGTCTTTGAATCGGTTGCAACAGGGCTAACTTTATCAGCTTGTGGTTGGCACTTGTAGGTGTATCAAGTAAATTGAAATCAGGCCGATTTAAAGCATGAGATGAATCACAAGAGCAAGCTGTTTGTAATGCTGATGGCGCTGACCTTAATCGGTTGCGGCGGGGGTGGGGGCGGCGGTCAGCAGGCTCAGAGTTCTGGTGTGTCATCTAGCCCAACTGCCGCCACGATCTCAATATTTGGGCCGGTCATCAGTGCACCTAAACATTTGGTGTTCTCGGGTAGCAATCTTTATGTTACTCATCAAACGGGCGTCATGGTTCTTGATAATTCTGGCTTGCAAGCTAATTCCTATGCGGTGACTAATGCGGTAGGTATTGCCGTCCAAGGAGGCCGTGTTTATCACACAGGTAAGGTGGGCGGAGAAGATACGGTATTCGAGCTTGGAAACGGATCTGCTTTACTTGCCTTGGCGTCAAACAATTTTGATGGCATGGTTTTTTATTCGACCAACATGCTATTTATGGCGAATACAAATAATGTATTAGCGTATACGAACTTTTCTAATCCACAAATAATTGCTACCTTGGGGGCAATTCCAGTTGCGATGTCGGCTGATACCACTCGCGGGCGCGTTTATGTAACTTTGGATAACAACCGTATCGCTGAAATCAATCCGACTAACTTGAGCAGTATGACTTCGTTGACGCAGACATCGCCTGACCGGTGGGGGCCCTTAATGCGGCCCAATGGTTTGGTGGTGTCAAGCAATGGATTTGTCTATGTTGCCAACCAAGGAGATGCAAGTGGCAACGCTGGATACATTAGCAAAATCAACGCATCTACGGGAAGTACAGAAGTCTTTTTCAGTGATGTTATAGGTGATTGGGGTACTGTGCCTGTCGGGTTTTGCAATCCAACGGGTCTTGCACTTGACAGTAGCCAGCAGTATTTGTATGTGACCAACGGCAGTTGCTCAGTTGGCTATTCTGGTTATGCCAATCGCAACAGAATTTTAAAAATCAAGCTGCCTTAACTCGGATTGGCTCAATAACATCAAGCTAACGTTTGGCAAACTGGGTGTTTCCAAACAAAATATCTTTGGCCTTGTTATCAGTTAACGGTTTACGCAAGTCAGCCAACACCTGAACCCCGCGCTGAACGGCAGGGCGTGCTGAAATTAAATCAAACCAAGCTTTGAGGTGAGGGTAGTCAGCCCAATCGATGCCTTGGTTTTGCCAACTGCGCAGCCACGGGAAGATGGCAATGTCAGCAATGCTGTAGCTGTTGCCCGCTATGAATTTGCTGTGCTGCAGCTGCTTATCCATCACACCATACAGGCGCTTGGCCTCGTTGGTGTAGCGGTTGTAGGCGTAGTCAATTTTCTCGGGCGCATAAATGCGAAAGTGGTGGGCTTGCCCGAGCATGGGTCCGACGCCTCCCATTTGAAACATCAGCCACTGCAGCACTTCAAACTTGGCGCGGTCGCTTTTGGGTAAGAACTTGCCAGTTTTTGAAGCGAGGTACAGCAAAATCGCGCCCGATTCAAAGATGCTGATCGGCTTGCCGTCAGGCCCGTGTGGATCCACCAAGGCAGGGATTTTGTTATTGGGGCTGATCTTCAAAAACGCAGGCTTGAATTGATCGCCTTGACCAATGTTGACAGGGTGGGCGATCCAATCGCGGCCCAGTTTCAAGCCACACTCCTCGAGCATGATGTGGACTTTGTGTCCGTTGGGCGTGGCCCATGAGTAAACGTCAATCATGTGTGCTCCTCAGCTGCCGCGTGTGATGGGCATGTCGGTGTCTTGCGGGGCGCTGGCGATGTGCCGCGCGAGTTCGAGTTTAGCGACGGACTGGCGATGCACTTCGTCGGGCCCATCGGCTAAGCGCAACCAGCGTTGGGTGGCATAGGCGTAAGCTAGCGGGAAATCGTCAGACATGCCTGCCGCGCCGTGGGCTTGCATGGCCCAATCTAACACTTGGCTGGCCATATTGGGCGCGACGACTTTGATCATGGCAATCTCGGCACGCGCCTCTTTGTTGCCCACGGTGTCCATCATGTAGGCTGCTTTGAGCGTTAGCAGCCGCGCTTGCTCAATCATGAGGCGCGACTGGGCAATACGCTCATGCCAAACACCTTGTGCCGACAAAGGCTTGCCAAAGGCGATGCGTGAGTTCAGGCGTGTGCACATCAACTCAAGCGCCCGTTCTGCGGCTCCGATGGAGCGCATGCAATGATGAATTCGACCAGGCCCTAGACGGCCTTGGGCAATTTCGAAACCACGTCCTTCGCCAAGCAAGAGGTTGGTCACAGGCACCCGAACATTGGTGAGGCTGATTTCCATATGCCCGTGTGGGGCATCGTCATAACCAAAGACGCTCAATGGGCGAACCACTTTGACGCCGGGGGTATTGGCAGGTACGACCACCATGCTTTGCTGTGCGTGTTTTGGGGCAGTCGGGTCGGTTTTTCCCATCACGATGTACACCGCGCAGCGTGGGTCGCCAGCGCCAGAGCTCCACCACTTAGTGCCGTTGATCACGTAGTCATCGCCATCACGCCGAATGCTGCATTGGATGTTGGTTGCGTCCGATGAGGCCACCCCAGGTTCTGTCATCAAAAATGCAGAGCGAATCTCGCCGCGCAGCAAGGGCTCCAGCCATTGGTCTTTGAGGGCCTCGCTGGCGTAGCGCTCTAAGGTCTCCATATTGCCCGTGTCGGGGGCTGAGGAGTTGAACACCTCCGCTGCAAAATGCACACGACCCATGATTTCGCACAAAGGGGCGTACTCAAGGTTGCTCAAGCCTTGCGGCGCGCGTGGGCTGTGCGGCAAAAATAAATTCCACAAGCCTGTTTTTTGCGCGAGGGGCTTGAGCTCTTCCACCACTTGGCTAGGCACCCAAGCGTTGCCCTTGGCTCGGTTGGCGGCAATTTCTTCGAAAAAACGCTGCTCATTCGGGTAGATGTGCGCCTCCATGAATGCCAGCAACCGCGCTTGCAGGTCTTTGACTTTGTCGCTGTAGTCGAAGTGCATGTGGTTTCCTTGTCTCGTTTTCTTATGGTCTGTTTTTTTAGGCTTGTTGGGCAAACTGCCATGCCAGCTTGGCCATGGGGCGTGCGCCTGCGCCGTTGACTTTGGCTTGGTCGCTTGATGCTGTACCTGCTTCCACACGCTTGGCAATGCCTTGCAAGATGGCTGCTATTCGGAACATGTTGTAGGCAAGGTAGAAGTTCCAATCAGCTTTGAGGTCAGCAGGGCTGGCCAAGCCTGTGCGCTCGCAGTAGCGGCGAATGTTTTCGTCTTCGCAGGGAATGCCCAGCGCTGCAATGTCCACCCCGCCAATGCCTCGGAAGGTACCAGGTGGAATATGCCAGCCCATGCACAGGTAGCTGAAGTCGGCCAGTGGGTGGCCTAGCGTAGACAGCTCCCAGTCGAGCAATGCCACCACGCGCGGCTCAGTGGGATGAAACATCAAATTGTCCAAGCGATAGTCGCCGTGCACGATGCTCACTTTGCTGTCGTCTTTGGCGCTCGCTGGCATGTTGGCGGGCAGCCATGCCATGAGCTGGTCCATCTCGTCGATGGGCTGGGTGACAGATGCAAGGTATTGCTTGCTCCAACGGCCAATTTGGCGCTCAAAGTAATTGCCGGGGCGGCCATAGCTTTCAAGGCCACGTTCTGCAAACTTGACCGTGTGCAGCGCTGCAATGACGCGGTTCATCTCATCGTAAATCGCCGCGCGTTCGGCGTTGCTCATGCTCGGCAGGGTTTGGTCCCACAGCACGCGGCCTTCGATGTATTCCATCACGTAGAAAGCGCGTCCGATGATGGACTCGTCTTCGCACAACACATGCATCTGAGGGACGGGCACGTCTGTGCCGTACAAGCCTTGCATGACTTTGAACTCGCGCTCAATGGCATGGGCCGACGGCAACAGCTTGGCCACAGGGCCAGGCTTGGTGCGCATCACATAGCTTTGGCGTGGCGTGATGAGTTTGTAGGTGGGATTGGATTGCCCGCCCTTGAACATCTCAAGCGCAATCGGCCCCTCAAAGTCCGCGAGGTTGGCGCTGAGCCATGCGTTCAACGCGGCCGTGTCTATGCCGTGTGCGCTGGGCATGGGCTGGGCGTTTGGTGTGTCGTCCCTGCTCATGCATGAGCTCCTGTCAGTGGTCGGCTTCGCTGATGTGCAGCAAGGCATCGCGGTTGCGAATCACCAAGCCGCCTTGCTCGATGCGAATGGCATCTTCGCGCTCCATGGCTTTGAGTTCTTGGTTCACGCGTTGGCGTGATGCACCCAAGAGTTGCGCCAATTCTTCTTGAGCGAGCTGCAAACCAATGCGAATTTCTTGTCCGTTGGTCAGACATGGCACGCCGTAGCTGCGTGCCAAGTGCAGCAGCTGTTTGGCCAAGCGTGCACGCAAGGGCAGGGTGTTGAGGTCTTCCACCAAGCCAAACAGCTGACGGATGCGACGCGCTTGCAAGCGCAGCATGGCGTCGTAAAACTCCACATGCTGGCTCAAGATTTTTTGAAAGTCGGCTTTGGCCACACACACCACCGTGGTGTCGCCGTGAGCGTACACATCGTGGGTGCGACGGTCCCCATCCAAAATGGCCACATCGCCAAACCAAATGCCGGGCTCCACGTAGGTGAAGGTGATTTGCTTGCCCGACAACGAGGTCGAGCTCACGCGCACCGCGCCTTTGCCGCAGGCCATCCACTCGTCGGCCGAGTCGCCGCGTGCGGCAATCAGATCGCCGTCTTTGAATCGTTTGACGTAAGCACATCGAAGAATGTCGTGTCGCAAAGTGGGGGAAAGGGATGAGAACCAACGTCCTGCGTTGATGGCCTCGCGTTCTTCGATGTTAAGAATAGGATCGTCCATAGCCTGTCTTTTGTGTGACCTGAAAGTGAGAGTGTGTCACTCGGGAGACCCGCAGGGAGAGCGGGTGCGAGTGCCGCGATTATTTGTAGTTCGGAGTTTCTTGGTGGAGGAAGGCTTGAATGCCAAGGCCTGCGTTGGGATGGTGCAAGTTTTTCACAAAGTGGTTGCGCTCTTGTGCCAACTGCGTTGTGAGGCTGTTGACGCTGGCGTCGTTCACAAGTTCTTTGATGCTGTTCATCGCATTGGGTGCGCGCGCGTTGATGCGCTCTGCCAGCGCCAATGCTTCAGACAAGGCGTGACCCGAATCGACCACACGATTCACCAAGCCAAGTTCGTGCAAGCGCTGGGCGCTGATGCGCTCGCCCAAGATCAGCAACTCAGCCGCCAACTGGCGTGGCAGTGCCCGCGATAAATGCCAGCTGGCACCTGCATCGGGCGACAAAGCCAAGTTGCTGTAGGCCGTGGCAAACACGCTGTTTTGTGCAGCCACCACCAAGTCGCACATCAGCGCGAGTGAAAAGCCAGAACCCACAGCCGCGCCTTCAACCGCAGCAATGATGGGTTTGGGAAAGGTGCGAATCGCCTCCATCCAGTTGTGCAGGCTTTCAATGATTTGCGCTTGCACATCGGCCGGCTGTTCGCGGTTGGCTTTGAGGCGTTGTACATCGCTGCCAGCACAAAAATGCGCACCTTCGCCGGTGATGACCACGCTGCGAATGTCGGGGTTGGTCTCGGCCACGTTGAGCGCTTCAATGCCAGCGGCATACATGGCAGGCCCCATCGCGTTGCGCAGCACGGGGTCTGACAAGGTCAAGATCAACGTTTGACCTTGGTTGGTGCTTTTGAGTTGGGCGCTCATGAGGCTTTAGCTTTCGATGTGCATGAGGCTCAAGCCTAAGGCGCCTCGGCGGCGCAACCAAGGGCTAGGGCGGTAGCGTGTGTCGCCGTAGACGGTTTGCACGTTGAAGAGCACTTCCAAGATCTCGGTGGGGGCGTATTTGTTGCACATGGTCAGCGGCCCCATGCTGTGGCCCAAATCGGCGGCGCCTGTGGCTTCGATGTCTTCGGGCGTACACAAGCCTTGTTGGCACATGTCGCAGGCGATGTTGATGATGTTGGCCACCACGCGCTGTGTGACAAAGCCGCCGCTGTCACGAATCACGGTCACCGCTTTGCCATCGCGGGCAAATAAGGCGTGTGCTGCATCGCGCATGTCGGCACGTGTGGCGGGGCTGGTGGCCAGCACGCGGCGTTGGGTGAGCTTGTCGTCGATCAGCATGTCGATGCCGATGGTGCGAGCGGGGTCGAGGCGCTCGACGATGGCCACGGTGGTCACATCAAAGCCCAGTGGTGCAACGATGGAGAGCGCTTGTGCGGAGGGTGACGCACCCGTTTCAATTTTGGCGCCCAAGTCCTTGAGCAATTGCAGCAGCTCGGGGCGACGCATGGCACGCGTAGACACCCAAACAGGTGGCATATCAGCCACGCTGGGGGCAGCTGGCTCCGCTGCCGTTTGTGCTTCGCCGTTCACATACGTGTAAAAACCTTGGCTTGTTTTCAGGCCCAGTTTTCCTTCGCTAACGTGTTGTACCGCAATGGGGCTGGGGCGATAACGCGGCTCGCTCAAATACTCAAGGTAAACAGATGTGATGGCCTCGTGTGCCACATCAATGCCTGTGATGTCGAGGAGTTGGAAGGGGCCCAGCTTGAAGCCTGCTTGGTCGCGCAAGATACGGTCAATCGTGGCAAAGTCTGCCACGCCTTCAGATGCGATTTGCAGCGCCTCTGTGGCGCCTCCCAAAATGCCTATGGTTTTGTAGATGGAATTCATGGCAAAGATTATGGCCGAGCAGGCTTGGTTTTTTGAGTTACGCATAGGTGACTAGGTCAATGCCCTCATAAGCCTACGCTGGCAGATGCTATGTAAGAATAAATTCAAACTTCACATATCGGAGCACCTCCATGACCCTCAAGCTTTGCGGTTTCGCTGTTAGCAACTATTACAACAAGCTCAAAATCCAGCTGCTCGAAAAAGCCGTGCCGTTTGAAGAAGAGTTGGTGTGGGTCAAGCCCGCTTCACCTGAAACCTTGTTACGCTCGCCCATGGGTAAAGTGCCATTTTTAGAAACACCACAGGGCTGCATCAGCGAATCGGCAGTGTGCGCTGAATACATCGAGCAGGCTTATCCGGATCACCCCCTGATGCCCGCAGACCCGTTTGAGGCAGCCAAGGTGCGTGAAATCATCACCTACATTGATTTGCACGTGGAGCTTGTGGCCCGAGAGCTTTACCCACAAGCATTCTTTGGCGGCAAGGTGGATGAGGCGACCAAGACGCGTGTGCACAAACAACTCACCAAAGGCGTCGCAGGTTTGACCAAGCTCTTGAAGTTTTCGCCCTTTGCTGCGGGTGACAGCTTCACGCTCGCCGATTGCTCGGCCATCGTGAGCTTGCCCTTGGCCTCTCTTGCATCAAAGTCTGTGCTTGGCGAAGATGTGTTGGCGCACCTGCCGATCAAAGCCTACAGCCAGCAAATGGCGCAACGAGCCTCGGTTCAAAAAGTCAACGAAGACAAAAAAGCTTGCATGGCCTTGATGGCCGAGCGCATGAGCAATAAAACCAGCTAAGCCACTAAGCGTTGAATCAGCGGCGCACTTGCAGCGCGCCTGGGTTGACGATGTTGGTGGGGGTGCCTTTGATGAAGTTCACCACATTGTCAAAGGCGGTCCCGAAATACAGCTCGTAGCTGTCTTGTTCCACATAGCCAATGTGCGGCGTGCAAATGCAGTTTTCCAGGCGCAGCAGCGCTTGGCCTTGCATGATGGGTTCGCTTTCAAACACATCAATGGCTGCCATGCCAGGGCGGCCGCGGTTGAGCGCGGTGATCAGGGCATCAGGCTCGATCAGTTCTGCGCGTGAGGTGTTGACGATCAATGCGGTGGGTTTCATGCGCCCCAAGTCGGCGAGCTTGACGATGCCGCGCGTTTCATCCACCAAGCGTAAATTCAGCGAGAGCACATCGGACTCTTCAAAGAAGCTTTCGCGGGAATCGGCAATGTTCAAGCCATCTTTGGCTGCACGATCACGCGAAGCTTCGCTGCCCCAGATCACCACGCGCATGCCAAATGCTTTGCCATAACCTGCCAGAAGCTGGCCAATCTTGCCGTAGCCCCAGATGCCCAGCGTTTTGCCGCGCAACACTTGGCCGAGTCCGAAGTTGGTCGGCATGGAGCTCGCTTTGAATCCAGATTGCTGCCACGCGCCGTGCTTGAGGTTGCTGATGTATTGGGGCAGACGGCGCATGGCCGCCATGATCAATGCCCAAGTGAGTTCGGCAGGTGCAATGGGTGAGCCAGAGCCTTCAGCAACGGCGATGCCGCGTTCAGTACATGCAGTCACATCGACGTGGCTGCCGACCTTGCCGGTTTGAGAAATGAGCTTGAGCTTGGGAAGCTTGTCGAGCAACAGGCGGCTGATGTGGGTGCGTTCGCGGATTAACACCAACACTTCAGCATCACGCAATCGGACAGACAACTGACCAACGCCTTTGATGGTGTTGGTGTAAACCTTGGCGGGGTAGGCTTCTAACTTGGACGCGCATTCAAGCTTGCGCACGACATCTTGGTAGTCGTCGAGGATGACAATGTTCATCCCTCAATTGTGCCTTGTGACACACGGCCTCACACGGTGCGTGAGGCCATAGACGCACATCAGTGACGGTTTTCGAGCTCGGCCAAGCGGTCGAGTTCGGCGCACACGTCGGCCATGCGACCTGAGATGACCATGCGGCCTGCTTGGGTACGGTTGTGTTGGGCTTCCATCACGCGGGCAACGCGCAAAGGCAAAGGACGACGGGTGCTTTGCAAAGCTTGTGCAGGGATAAAACCGCGAACAACGTTTTGCAGAGGGTTCAAGAGGCGGTAAGCGCCAAAAAGTGCGAGGCTCATGGTCGTGTGCTTTCTTTACATCATCATGGTGTTACGGATCAGGCCGACGGCCAAACCCTCAATTTCAAAAGGCTCACCTGGCTCGACCACAATGGTTTTGAAGTCGGGGTTTTCAGCGAGCAGCTCAATGTGGCTGGCAGTTTTGCGAAAGCGTTTGACGGTGACGTCTTCGCCCAAGCGGGCCACTACGATTTGGCCGTTCTTGGCATCGCGGGTGGATTGCACGGCCAGCAAGTCGCCGTCCATGATGCCGGCGTCGCGCATGGACATGCCACGCACACGCAGCAAGTAGTCGGGCTTGCGGGCAAAGAGACTGCTTTCGACAAAGTAGGTTTGGTCGACGTGCTCTTGCGCCAAGATGGGCGAGCCAGCAGCCACACGGCCCACCAGCGGCAGCGAAAAGCCTGTGGGCGAGTGACTGAAAGAGCTTTCTTGGTAGCTGCGTTGGTTGCCGCCTTTGAGGCGAATGCCGCGAGAGGTGCC
>JACCDR011338241.1_pt1 | contig 12729 bp, 15 predicted proteins | sample 7446431 | NCBI WGS metagenome assembly JACCDR01 (sample SAMN15323443, study PRJNA562643) | freshwater metagenome | isolation source: river surface water | place: USA:Blue River Watershed | collected 2017-08-17
ACCTGCGGAGAAACCTGCGGAGAACTCGGGAACGGATGTAGGTTCAGTAGGACGTACACCAAATTCCGCCGTCAGAGTTAACGCGTCGAAGTTAGACTCAGGCGAGTGGGGTTTGAAGTCCGAAGGCTATGACGTATTAGACTACGATACGGGCGAACCAATCCGGCTGCCGGGGAGCATGACGATTGATCAAGTCCGAACGTACGTAAAGGACAATACCAAACAACTATTCGGCGCTAAGAGTAAGTTTTTTGATGGAAAATCAAAGAAGACTACGCTCGAAGAGGACGCAGTAACGCGGTTACAGGATAATCTTCGTAAACAGGGGTTCGACGGGATTGAGTTAACGTTGGCCGCTACTAAGACCGTAGAATCTGGTGCTCGGGGTAAAGAATTCAGGACAGCGCGCCTCTTAATGGCGAAGTTGTTTGATAAGAATGTAGTATATGTGGACCAGAATAAACCTGTGTTCAACGGTACATTTCTACCAGCGGACCCTAACACCATATTCATATCGACCAAAACAAAAAGACCGGTGTTAGCTGTTGCAGGGCACGAGATGCTGCACTCTCTGCGGCGGTCGCATCCTGACCTGTACGCTAAATTACAGGATATGTTGGCGCCCATTGTGAAAGGCGCAGAGGAACACGCTAAAGACCTGTCTACTATTCGCGCAAAGAAGGGAGCGTCTGCGCTTTCCGACGCGACGTTAAAAGAAGAATTGGCGGCGGATATTGTCGGCGATCGCATGGTTGAGCCAGAATTCTGGCAAGAATTGGCGAGACAAGATCCGAAAGGATTTAAACCCGTCGCCGAGAAGATTGTTGATTGGTTGACAGATGTTGTTCGCAGAATAGTTAAGTCGGGTAAGACTGACGCATATCTAAATGATCTGCGGGCTGCTAGGCGTGCGGTCGCGGATGTCTTGCGTGAGTACAGTAAAGACGTAAGTAAATCGGATGTACCCTCTGCGCTAGACGATACCCCGGACGCCTTAGCTTCCCTCATGCCGCCCACGATGAAAGAACGTATCGACGGTTTCTTAGAGCGCTTCAACCGAGAGTTCGTCGATGATTTGAGCGAGCTGAAACGCGCGCAAAAAGAAGGCGACGTGACGGAGTCCACCGATGCGTACAATATAGAAAAATTAATGCACGGCAGAGCAGCTGAGCGGCTAAAGCTTCTGAAAGCGGAATACCTAGAGCCGATAATGCGGCTCGCTGCCGAGGCTAAACTCTCGCGCGAAGACGTCAGTGACTATTTATACTCGCTGCACGCTCCCGAAGCAAATGCATTCCTGAAAGAACGGAATCCTGACCGGAAAGGTAATGACGCCCTTTCCGGTATGACCGACCAACAAGCTAAAGATATCCGGGCATCGTTCACGCAGGACGAACGCGCGGCTCTCGATAGTATCTCGGCACTTGTGCGTAAACTAAATGCTGAGAAACTTGAGCGTTTACAAGAAGCAGGACTCATAAGCCAAGAGCAAAAAGATGCTCTTACCTCACGGTTCAAGAACTTCGTATCATTGAAAAATATGGACGACGAAGTAATGTTTTCTGGCGGGGGTAAGGGTAAAGGGTTGAATACCCGTGGTAAGGAATTTAAGTTGCGCGCCGGACGTTCAACTAAAGCCGAAGACCCGCTAACGATGACTATCCGCGATGCAATGTTGGCGATACCCAGGGCCGAGAAGAACCGCGTGGCGCAATCGTTCGTTGAGCTAGTCAAGAGTCACCCCGACTCATCTATGTTCGAAATGCTAACAGACGATAATTACCCCCGCCGCGCGGAGAAGAATGCGCAAGGGGAGATCATCCACGTTAAGGACCCTACGCAACTGACGCGGGACCCACAATATTTCAGTGCCAAGGTGAACGGGGAGCTAGAGTGGGTACATATAAAGGATAAACTGCTCGCCGAACAAATGGCGCGTCTTGGGCGAAGCGATCTACCAGATGGCTTAGCGGGCGAAATACTGAAAGGCATACAAGTAGGGACGCGTACCATGTCTCGGCTATTTACGCAGTTGCAACCGGATTTCTTACTTACGAATCCTGTGCGGGACATACAACAAGCCGCTGTAATGACTGCTGGGTTAACCGATTCGGACACTGCCGGGAAGATGGTAAAACACCTGCCGACGGCGCTTAGAGACGCGGCCAAGGCCAATCTAGCGGAGTTGACCGGTAAGAAGTTAACCGGTAAGGACGCAGAACTTTATAACCAGTTCCTTATGGATGGTGGGACTACCGGTGGATTTGGTCTAGACGATGCGAGAACGCTTCAAAAAGATATAGAGCGGGTGTTGAAGGCCGCCGACGGGAACAAGTTAGCTTTGGCAGGCGTTGCAGCGCAGAAAGCCGTTAAACCGATCATGGCACTTAGCGATACGTTTGAAAATATGACACGGTTTGCGGTGTATAAGGCCGCGCTAGACGGTGGGGCCACGCGCCAAAAAGCAGCAGTCCTAGCAAAAGATATCATGAACTTTAATAAGAAAGGACAGGCGTCCCCGTTCTTCAACACCTTGTACGCTTTCTTCAACGCCGCTATGCAGTCTAACGCGGGGCTTATCCGCGCCGCAAAGAACTCTAAAATCGTTCAAGGAGTATTAGCCGGGGCGATGGGCGTAGGTATGCTGCAAGCCATGCTCGGCGAAGAGGACGATGCGGGAATCAGCACACAAGATTACGTGTCGGATTTTCAACAAGACCGTAACTTTGTGATACCCGGCAAAGATGGGGGGTATAAAGTACCGTTAGCATACGGGATAAATGTCCCCTACGCCATGGGCAGGCATCTAATGCGTGCAGCACAAGGCAAGGAAACCCCCGCCCACGCTATGGCGGCTATCATACGCACCGCGCTTACCAATTTCATGCCTACCGATAGTATGATCCCCACGGTCGCGCAGCCGGTGGCGCAAGCTGCTATGAATCGTGACTTCGCGGGGCGCCAGATAGCCAAGGAAAACCCATTTGATAAGACAACGCCAAAATCCGAGCAATACAGAGAAGGAACTAACGAGGCTTTAGTTGCGTTGGCCAAGGGGTTAAATCGGCTGGGTGGCGGGGATGCTTATGAGGCGAGCGCATTGGACATAGGGCCTGAAAAAATCGGGTATGTCATGAAACAATATATGGGGGGATTGGCTACGCCGTTAGAGTTGGCGGCAGCGGCAGCGGCGGACCGACCGATGACTACGAGAGATATTCCGATTAAACGTAGATTCGTGTACGACAAGCCGGATAAGCTTTATCAGACCAGAGCCCGGGACGTCATCAAAGAAGCCGACAAACTGGAAGCGAGGAACAAGAATAAAGAGGAAGACGAGAAAGCTATCGACGAAGTGGACACCGATTACACGAATGAAATCAATACTCTGCAAAAACAACTGCTCGCGGCTGAGAAGAAGTTGAAAACCGCCAGGAGGTTAAATGACGCAGAATCAGTTGCTGAGTACGAGAATTTAACGGAAAATATAGCTAAAGAAATAGTTCGCGCGAACAACAAATACAAAGCGCGCTAGGGGATGGGATGAAAGCATACGACGTGGTTGACGAACTCGGATTGTTACGGGGAGAGATTAATCACGTCTACGAGGCTGTATCTCGTCTTGACGTGAGTGTACAAGCGCTGCAAGCCAGTACGGCGGAAGTTGTCTTGGCGTTTGGGGCATTTAAACAGTTCGCAGCGGTGTGCGGCAAGATCATGCGCGCAACGATTCTTGTGAGTAAATTCTTCGGTGCTCTCGGGGCTATCGGCCTTGTTTTATGGGGCGCTACAAAGGCGTATGCGCGCCTTAACGGGATGTTATAGATGAACGCCAATCAGCTAGCTGCGGTTATGCAATGTACTTTTCAACGTGCCCAAACATGGGAAGTACCTTTAACGGATGCAATGTTCAAGTTCAAGATAACTACCCCTCTGAGGCAGTGCGCATTCTTGGCGAATGTATCCCATGAAAGCGGACGATTGGCTTTCGTCAAAGAGCTATGGGGGCCGACAACGGATCAAAAAGGTTACGAAAGAGATTTCAAAGCCGCATGGCCGCCGACTAAGACGGATACTAAGAACCGAAAGGCTTACGGCCTGGGTAATATGAACGCAGGGGATGGTATTCGCTATCGTGGAAGAGGGCCAATTCAGATTACCGGTAGGGCTAACTACGCTCGGGCAAGAGATTCCCTCTGCGGAATGCTTGGCGCCGTGAACGTACCGGATTTTGAAGTTCTACCTGAAAAACTAGAAGAGCCTAGGTGGGGAGCCATGACCGCCGCAGAATTCTGGTACCGAAATAAACTAAGTGATTACGCGGACATAGACGATTTTCAAGCTGTATGCGCAATTATCAACACTGGCAGTCCGAGCACGCCACAAGCCCGGATTCGTGGATGGGATGAACGGCTATCCATCTACACCGCCGCCAAGAAGGTCATGGGTCTGTGAAGCAATTGGTATGCCTGTTGCGCGGGTCGGACGGTCAGTTATCTATTGGGCGGATCGGACACGCTACGGGGCTTATAACGATGACTTGGGCCTTCATCAAAGTGACATTGGATCATGGGTATGTAGATGGTATGTGGTGGGCGTACGGCGCGATGACAGGGGTTGTATTTCTGGTGAACAAAGGCGTGTCGATGGCTAAGCAGACTATTGAATCGGTTAAAGGTGTACAAGACGACACCGGGAAGAAATGCGAATGATAGGGCTACCAAATCCTTGGGTATTACTCGGCATAACAGTAGCCGCCTTTGGCGCAGGTGTAGGTGTTACCGCATCTATAAAGAACGGGCAGCTAGCGCGGTTAGAACTGAGGCAAACGAACGAACGTATTGCGCAGCGCGATGCCGCTATTGCGGATATGGCCGCTGCTAGCGCGGCTATAAAAACCGCCGCAGAGAACTACCAAACAGATAAAACAGACTTAGGCGCAAAGATTGACGCGGTAAGAAAGGAAATGAGAAATGCGAAACCTCTGCCTGCTGGGTGTGTGCTTGATGTTGAGCGCCTGCGCAACATCGATGCCGCTATTAACGCCGTCAACGAAACCCTCGCTAGACAGCGCGTTGGCCCAACTGTGTCCAACGCTAAAAACACCAAATGAGTTTCCTGAGTTTCAAGATTGGGTAGTGTACACCTTAGAGATGTACGGTGTCTGCGCACTTCGGCATGCAGATACGGTTAACGCGTGGCCGAAGTAACGGGGGGGATTATGGCGCTTCAAAAAGTATCAGACGCAGATATATTACGTGCGTGGGAAACGACAAAAAGCCCCACTAAATTGGCCGGTATGTTGGGGATATCACTTCGTAGGCTACAGCTACGGTTGCGGAAGCTAGGTATTGGCGCAGCATCTTCAAAAACTGCATTGCTAAGCAACCGTTCCCCAGGGGTATTAGAATACGCCGCTGGCCGCGAAGATTTGGAGGTCTATAACGGCACCGTTATTGTCTTTTCCGATGCCCACTATTACCCCGGAACAGCTTCCACCGCGCACAGGGCACTCTTGTACTTTGTTCAGGAATTGAAGCCTACGGCTATCGTTTGCAACGGAGACGCAGCTGACGGCGCGCGCATAAGTCGCCATGCACGGATAGGCTGGGATTCTAAACCTACAGTAAAAGAAGAACTGGATACTGTGACCGACCGTTTGGGCGAAATCGTTGGTGTTTCTAGCACAGGTGCTTTGTATTGGACGTTGGGAAACCATGACGCGCGTTTTGAGACATACTTAGCAACTGCGGCGCCGCAGTACGAGGGAATCTATGGATTCACATTAAAGGATCATTTCCCGGAATGGATTCCTTGCTGGGGATTGTGGATCAACGGAAATACCGTTGTAAAACACCGGTGGAACGGCGGATACGGCGCCGCTAGAAAGAATGCACTAAATTCCGGCGTCAGTATCATAACGGGCCATACACACTGCATGAAGGTAGACCCGTTCAGCGATTACAATGGGACTCGTTGGGGAGTCGATACCGGCACATTAGCCGCCCCGTATGGGGAACAGTTCGCTGATTATACAGAGATAAACCCGGTAGATTGGCGTTCAGGTTTCGCTATCCTGACATTCTGGAATGGTGAACTGTTGTGGCCGGAATTAGTATACGTTCGGAACGAGAAACAAGGGTTAGTAGAATTCCGAGGTACGGTATACCAAGTGTAAAAAGCCGCTTTACGCGGCTCCAACAATCCCTTGTCGATCCCGTTTCGCCCTATTCCAATCGATCATAAATTTTTGTATTCCCGCTACGACGCTGGCCCAATTTGTATCCCGTACGTTATCGTTATCCCCATCCTTCAATAAGGAGTCAACGATCTTCACGGCGTACTGTTTGGCGTTATTGGGGTCGATATACTCCTCCTTACCCATGCGTTCACCGGTGGATTTAGCTTTCCCACCATGGGGAAGAAACAAGATAACACCGAATACATCGGGGTCAGAATCTAGACTATCGGCAAGCGCTAGTTTGGCAGGGGTGTAAGTCACGATCTATATCTCCACGTAAAGGGTAACCAGCTAAGAGGCGTACAGCATTATTGAATTCTTCGGAAAACGTAAGTATTGATATCTTCTCGGCCAAGCTCGCGTTCCATGAAGTTGCACTCAACCATGTAGAAACCGAAATGTTCCATGAAATTCAAGATACCTCTATGGGTCCAGTACCAGCAATGTTCACCGGGTCGGTAGTGTTTAGACGTCAGCGCATGTTCCATGTTTCCGTACACCGGGCACGATACGAATACAAATTCTCTGGCATCGCCGAGTAGATCGGACGGGTCTGGAATGTGCTCCAAGGAATCCCAAAACGTAAGTGCATCAGGGAAGAAATCGCTGTCCCGAGGGTGCCAGATTAAATTTGTGCTGTTAAGCCATTGCACCGCGAATGGGTTGATATCGATCCCGCGCGAGGGGAAGCCCATGGCGTTCCGTTCGGTTAAGAAGTGCCCGCTTCCTACCCCAACATCAACGACGCGGAGTTTACAATACCGGTTAACCAAATTTATGCGCGCTTGGGTAAGCGCGACGCCGATAGGCGTAGCTTCGTACCGGACATACTTTTCAAAGTACTCCGCGTCGTATATGTTTTCCTGTATCCCAGGAAGAAACCCTAAGCCCAATTGTTGTACCCATTGAAGTTTCATACCCCCGCATAAATCTCTGAATACCCTATCTTCTAACATCGTGCCCCCTCCATGCATCGTAATACCCCCTTAAGCCCGATATAGTTTTATCACATTCGTGCCTATCATTCGTGCACATGCAAAAATTATCTGGTGTAGCCCAGCCGATCATGCGGGAGTCAACGCGCGGATCAACCAAAATACTAGGGTGATTATACGCGCCGTTACCGCCGAGTAAACAAAACAAAGGTGTCTTCGATGCCAGTGCCAAGGGCACTAAAAAACCTACTCCACCGATAAGAATCTCAGACGCGGCAGCGAACGTCAACATCTGTAGCGCAGGCATCTCGCCCTTTGTCAGCGTGTAATCTGCTGGCGGCGGGGGATCGACTACCCATTCTTCTTTTAGTTTAGTATCAGATATACAAAAACTTGTATAGCCATCGTCCTGCACCCATTGCGCCACTTGCGCGAGATACTCGGTTTTGGGTGCGCGCGCAGAGTTAAGCCATTCCTTCCTCAGCGTTACGGGCCTTATGAACGCCCGCCGTCTAGCCCATCTACCGCGCAGTGCTGGTATGGACATATCTATTTCATCCGGTAGGCTTACATCCACTGCGCGTGCGAGGCTTTCCAGGATCGTTACCCCGCGCTGAATCTCTTGACCTTTATACCGTAAGTACAGTTTTTGAGAGATAGGAACGGTCGCCATAGGTCTTTTATACTGCGCCGTGCGCATACTCTTTAACTGCGTACGTAAGTTTGTTCTTGCTGGTGTCGTGTACACATCTTCTATGTCGTTGAACAGAAAAGGCCAAGGAGTTTCCACTGTTACGGGCCCACGTTTGACCAGTTCCTTGACGATAGGGCGCATGTACATAGAATCCCCAAGGCCAAACATTCCGGTGACGTAGATCATATTGACATTTCTTCGGCCAATGCGGACTTACGAAAACAGTCTACCGCCGTGTCAAGTGAACAGTTGACAATATCCAAACCCATATCGCGTGCAGAAATAGCTATCTCCGACCAATCCTGTATCCAAATCTCAAAGGGTTGCGGCGATCTGAACTCTTTTGGATGGTCCCCAAACCAATGTTTTTTACCGGTGGCATCTGCCTTACAGTCTACCCCGACTAACAGTATCTTTCGTGCCCCGACCTTACTCACCGCGAAACCGACGGCTTGATGTGTGGACGAATGGTGCCGATGTATATAGGCTTCGGAAGTTGGGGCCAATCCTCGCCCGATCTTAGTCGTAACAAACCGCATATTAGCAACGTCGCATACTGCCCTGTCCGCCGTTAGGAACACGGCGTTAGGCACGTATTTTATAACGTGCTTATGGTACCGACGCCACCATTGTCCGTCTGCGGCATATACATAGTCAATGCTGTGCGGCCCGAAGCGTTTATAGCTATCGTTAATGGCTATAACGATAGCGCCTGAAATCTTAGCCCGTTCTATAAGCGTGCATTGCGCGTCGCTAAGACTTGGACCGCTAGCAACAATTATCGCGGCAATAGAGGCAGGCATGTATCGGTGCCTTCTAGACGGCGCAACTCTAACTCTAAAACAGCTAACGCATTCCAGGCCGCATGGGCCCTGTGCAATAGCTTAGAATCTTTAGTGAACGGCCCCTCGATACCCCGGTCCAATATATGGCGTACGAGAGCGTCAGAATAACGGCTCTCCCCCTCAGGTACGGACTCCCAGCCTTTCCACGTATACTTAGACGCCCCAAAGGCGCTCACGTCTGCTACCGCCTTACAAGCACGCGGGAAATAATCGAGCAGCCCACGGAACACTGGCGGTTTACCCGCATCCAGTTTAGCGCCCGGTGTATTAGGCGCTACTCCGTTTGGGTCACGTTCTAGGGGCTTTGCTTTGCCGACCATTTCAGCCAAATCCCGCAGCGTTAACCGTTTGAAATCGCTCTTGCCGTTAGGATCGCTTTGCATATCAAACATTTTTACTATCTCCGTTGTAGTCTCGCCAGTAGACTTTATGAGTCTCTATATTCGGAAAAAAACCCCAATGCTGCCGCCATGGACCAGTGATAAATAATGTCCATACAGGTGCTGCTAACTCAAGTCTATGCAGTTGTTTATCTTTACGGAACAGGATGTCGCCGGTTCTATATTCAGTGCGCTTATCGCCTATATATAGACCGCTTGCGTCTATGATAGGGGTAACTTCGGTATATCCGCCTTCCACGATAATAGATAAGAAGTGCCAAGGGTGATCGTGGTATGCTCTATCCAAATCACTTTTCAGGATTCTATGCGCACGAATGGCGATATCGAATTTCTGTAATATCCAAGCAAGGGGTCGCTTTGTAAATTTAACTGGACCGCATCCCGTACCCACGGACGGACGACGATTAGGGACGATCCAATACCGCTCCATGTAACCATCTAAATGGTCGTACGGCGTCAATAATGATCGCACTATTAATCTCTTGGCCCGATAGACTATCCACTGTTTAAACATGCTCATGTCTCCGCTTCATAGCGTCGTTCAACGCTTCCCCTACAGATTTTTTTGTCTCTAGACGACTTAACATTGCGTCGTCAAGAGTATCATTTGCGATTATGAAATACAAGTAAACGCTACGCTTATACCCGGACTGTATTTGTCGTACCTGTCCTATGCGTTCGATAACCTGTTCATGTTCTTCTAGGTTCCAGTCCAACGAGAAGAACACAAGAATGTTCGATCCGTCTTGGAGGTTACTCCCATGGCCTGCACTTTTGGGCTGTACAAACATCAATGGAATCTTACCTTTATTCCAATCCTTTTCGGTCTGCGGGTCTGAATCAAATACTCTGCCCGACGGGAATGCTTTACGCAGCCTCGCTAGATCGCTCTTGAATTTGTAGACCACTAAAACCGGTGTACTGCCCGCCTCTTCAAGTATATTCTCTAAGGCTTGCAACTTCACGTCATGAACTTCCACCCAAGGCCGCGTATCGTTACCATCATCTTCTTCGGTGTACACCGCGCCGTTCGCTAATTGATGGCATTTTTGCGACCGGCTGGATGCGTTCACAGCGTCTATCCGCTCCCCGGAAACCTCGATAAAAAAGTCCCGTTCCATCTTCCTGTACAGTTCTCTAGCTCTCTCCGGAAGGTCAACACGTACTTGGTTCACGATAGTCGGATGTAGTTTCAGATCGAAATAGTCAGCCGGGTCCAGCGCCAAACAAATATCTTTTAAACGAGAATGGATTTCCATCTCGGCATGCGGCAACGGTTCCAGTACGCTGTAATGGCTCTCCCGGGACACGTTGCGGAACCATCGGCTTGTGAAAGCAGAGTAACTGAGTCCGAGCCGCTCCCCGCCGTCTAAAAACCACGTCTGCCCCCATAAATCCTGTAAGCCGTTCGGCGCGGGGGTACCGGTCAGGTTAAGCCAGCTGTCGCTCTTATGCGCAATCTCGCCCAACATCCGCGCGCGTTTACCGCCTTGACGTAACCTAAACCCTTTGAGGCGTGTGCTTTCATCCGCCACTACCATCCCGAAAGGCCAGTCGTTGCCGTAGAGTTCCAATATCCACGGTATGTTTTCATAGTTCATGGTGAAAACGTTGGCGTTCTTATCTCGTAACGCTGCCGCCCGTTCCTTCGCTGTGCCTGTTATAGACCGGATTTCTAAACTATTCAAATGCCCCCATTTATCTACCTCGTTTGGCCAAGTAGAGTTAGCGACTCGCTTAGGTGCAAGGATTAACGTTGGTTTATACCTAATACCGATTTCATATTCATCGTTAAGCGCCGTTAAAGTAGATACCGTCTTACCCATGCCCATACGCGCGAACAGCCCCATACGCGCGAGAGAATGGATATGTTCTACCGCTACGGTCTGATACGGTCTAAGGTCATCTCTACTAAGCATATAAGTTCATCAATCGATGTTTTGCTATCCAGGACTACTACCTTTTGACCAAATTGTCTGAATAATCGATGTTCCTCTTGCTGGGAATTATCAGGATGCTTACCTGCTGCTTTAAGCTCTACCCACCATATAAGCCCGTTCGGCGCCAGCAGAAGCCAATCAGTAGCCCCTCTACGCCCCTCCCATCTTACTTTTCTGGTAACCCAATCTCGCGCCTTACACTGCGCTAGAAAATAGGTCTTCACTTCTCGCTCTAACATGCTACAGAAACGAGAACATAAGAAGGATAAATACCGTTTGCCACAAGAAGACACTAAATAGTTGGTGCGCTGTTCGACGCCTTATACCGAGTAAATGGTTTAGCCCCACGCCCGCCGCCCAGCCAACTACGAAGGCACAAACAGTAACCGCGATAATATCAACCATGAGACTTTACCCCCGTACTGCCGTACCCGCCAGCACCTCGAGCAGTCGTACGCGAGAACGTTTCTACGACTGTCCATGGTGTAGTTGGTTTCAACGCGAAGAACACTAATTGCGCAATGCGGTCTAACGGGTCAATCACGAACGTTTCGTTCGTTACACTTCGGTTAACGAATACGCCCTTCAATTCGCCTTGGTAATCGGAATCAATTAGTCCAACACAATTTTGCAACACCAAACCACGACTACCCAATCCGCTTCGGGGCATAATTAGGCCCGCGTACAAAGGCGATAATGGGTCAACCGCGATACCGAACCAGATATCTTTCATCTCACCTGGGCGCAAATATATACGGTCGGGGATACTCGCCCGTAGATCAACGGCTGCGCTACCGTTTGTAGCATGTGTAGGCGGGGCCATACGTTTGTCTATTATACGTATCTCCATTTTCATCCTTTCCCGTAACGTAAAGCTTCGAATCCTGCCGCAGCCAGCGGTAAGCCTTCGGCCCAATCAGGGGACGTGGATAAGATAGCATTCGCCCTATCTAACCCCAGATTACTGTTTATCCCGGTTTCACAGACCAACTCATCGTGTACTGTCAGCACTATCTCAAAACCCTCATTCTCGAAATTAACCATGGCATTCGCCAACACGTCTCGCGCTACAGCTTGAGTCACGTTTTCCGCAAACTTTCCGCCGTAGGTTCCGACTCTTCGCCATTTACGCGATACGCCGTCGGAGCCTAGATAGGATACCTGTCCGGTTTCAGAATCAATCTTAGGATCAAGATAGCAAATTGATCTCCCGGACGGTAATATCAGACGCAACCATGCACCCTTACGTCGGATCCTAATCCTGCCAGCTGAAAATTGTACGCCTGGATTGCGTATGGCGGCTCTTACTTTGTTGAGTAGGTCTGCCCAAAACTCAACGATCTTACCGTGTTCCGACCGCCACATTAACTTCAAAGACTCGCATACTATGAACGTTTTATCTGAAAGCGGAACAGCTTTACCGATTGTTCTATACCATTCGAGAGTGTTTCTAGCGCGCTCTAGGACGTTAAACGGTATGGCAGGGTACGCCTTGTCAGCCAGATAATCTAGGTTTATTCCATACGCTAGTGCGAACGTAATGAACGCGCCTACCCCACCTTCAAATCCAAGGGCCAGTTCTTGTACTTTACCGATTTGTCGTTCTTCTTTCGATACTTTGGCCGGGACTACGCCGAACGATCGACCATACCTTAAGTTGTAACGATCAAGAG
>JACCDR012324024.1_pt1 | contig 12729 bp, 11 predicted proteins | sample 7446431 | NCBI WGS metagenome assembly JACCDR01 (sample SAMN15323443, study PRJNA562643) | freshwater metagenome | isolation source: river surface water | place: USA:Blue River Watershed | collected 2017-08-17
CTTTATGCAAAATTCTCGATATCCAATCCAGCTCATAGCGAACGGGATTGTGAACGATCAAATACTGCCTTGGCGGAGCGGACTGCCGAAAGCCAGCTGAACGAAGTCGATCGGCGCATTGGGCAAGCTTGATGGTACGCTATTTATTCGAACCATTTGATCATCGCGAGCGGAGGCTTTACAGGTAATCTGGATCGAGTACGGAAGAATTGGGATTGGAAACTGGGACCAGTTCCCCACAGGTTCTCCTTAATGGCTCGCAAGAAGCCGCAGATGGTGCAATGCTGGATGCTGTCTTGAAAGTCAGAGCACCGTGTGAAACATCTTGATAAGAAGTGGAATTATGCTGTGGACGTTCATCACCCCCATCCCGTTTACAAGGATCACGGGCTCAGTTTGATGCCACCTCATTCGGCGTTGTGGCTGAACTATCGCGGTGACCGCATTGGACCTGTTCCCCCTGATCAATTTTTGTTTGACACGCGGTTCCTTGTATCATCCATCGGCTATCAATTTAAGCCATTTTCATGGCAACTGATGAACTGGAAAATTGCCGTTCGTGAGATGGCCGTGTCAGGAGCTGAATACACAAGCCGTCCAGATTGAAAGTGTGAAAAGAGAGATTGAACTCTATGATTCTATGATTGGACGGAGCTCCGCTTACTTCAATGACGAGCAGCTGCTTAGAATCAAGCTTCCTTGGAAGCTGTATACTCACAGCTCGTTCTGCAGCCAGTCACATCGCAAGCGGTCGGTCGCTGGCCAATGATGTCATACTTGGCGACAAAGTCACGGGCTCATATTGACTGTATTAAAGATGAACGGAGGCCCGGATTTTCCAGTCACTGGATAGGCTAACTCATAGCAATAACTTTTGAAGTCCAGTACACGTGGTGCTTTAGAGGAAGAAGGATGGCGAAGCTGGTATCATTTCGATCCGCTTCAAGTTCTATTGTCCCGCCGTGTCGTTCAATAATTGCCTTGGAGACGCATAGTCCAAGCCCTAAAGCCTGTTTGTCATCCTTTGTTGAATAAAAAGGATGCCAAATCGCTTCTCTCTGCTCTCGGGGAATCTGCTGTCCATTATTCGATATTCTTACGAGAATTCTGTCATCCAGGATATGCGTCTCTAGTACAATCATGGCATCCGTTGTGCTTCCGACTGCATCCCTGGCGTTCATCAGCAGGTTGAGTATTGCATGACAAATCTCGCTGGGCTGACATTCTACTATGATGCCTTTACTGAGCGGAATGACTTTGAAAGTGATACTTTGTATTCTTGCCAGACTCGAAAAAAGCTGAGCGACGTTGTCGATGATTTCGGTAGCATCCGTTAAGGAGAGATCCTCTTTCGTGCTGTCAGTGGAGCAGGATTGAATGCTCTTTACAATTCGTGAAACCCTCTGGACAGCCCGATCCATCTGATTCGAAAATCTCCTGAAGGACTCCACGGAAAGCTGATTGCTTTGGAATAGTCGTTGGAGAACTTGGACACCACCTTGTATTATCGCGAGTGGGTTGTTTATTTCATGCGCAACCGCGCCAGCTATTTTTCCAAAGTATGCCATGCGTTCTGATTGCAGTGCCTTCATTTCCTGATCTCGTAATCTATGCACCATCATCGTACTCTCCGTCACATCTCGGATAGTTCCGACGAATTTAATCGGAAATCCTGATTCATCAACGATGGGGCGACCGATGCCGTGCATGAATGCAAACTCGCCACTCGGCTTGATGACGCGGTACTTACAGTCGAAAACTCGGTTCTGCTCGAGAGCCTCCTGCCATATTCTATCGACGATTAGTTTGTCTGACGGGTCAATGAGCTGTGCCCAATCTACGCTGTTCATGTCAGTCTCCGGCGGAAGCCCAAAGTTTATTGCCGCTTGTTCGGTCCAAAAACTCTTTTGGCTTCTTAGATCGATCTCATAGCTTCCAACCGCCGTTAAAGCCTGCGCTTCCCTTAGCAAAGCTTCATTCTTGGTTAGCAATTCCAGGCGGGATCTGACTACATTAAGCTCTTCCTCTTGGGTTCGAACCTTCTGTTTTATCTTGTAGAGAGCCAAAGAAAGAATAAGCAGCAAAAAAGCCGACAGTATTGAAGTGTAAGTACAAAGGTCTTGCTGCATTTTGTATACCCGAACCCAGATTCTTGAATTCCAAATATGAATGAATCAGTTATTATCGTCTGTACTCAATACTATAGCGAAAAGATTCTCGGTCGTTCAAGTGGTCGAAACTCGTCGAGTCTGACTCGTTACGCTGCCTTGACTTTGTTTCTAATTGTCCTAATATGGAGCACAACTTGTTAGGAAAACTCCGCGAATCTACTTTTTGCTCCCAGAGCAATCTCATCTGTAACTTTTTCCCCATTCTTCGCTCTGCGAACGATATCTGCCGCCTCTTTATGGAAGCTTGCATGGGCTGATTTAAGCAGGCCGAACTCAACGACATTTGAGTAGGCTGAACCTTCACCGTATATTCATTTTCCCAATGCACATTGGTCATCCATGTAGACAGTTTCGGGATTGAAGGAGTCGTCAAGGCTTTTTATGTAAGCAGACAGCCTCATCTTCCAGGATGCGTGAGCTTGGATAGCGTCATCAAAATTATTTTATTTCCTTCACTCTAAATTTTAGATCAGCAACGCTATTATCGCTAATGCGGCCATTAGCTGAATCAAATTATTATCGCAGAACTTTGAACACATTCATTTCTGCAATAAAAATGGAAAGTTGCTAGAAATATACCTTTTCGAAAGGAACAATTTGAAGCCTGGCAAGAATCAATGAACTTGGTACGAATCAATTCCAACTTATGGTTGCAAAGAAAAACGATAGGGCACGCGCCAATGTTTTCACAGAGCGGGCTTAAGTTCCCGCTGTAACCCATAAAAGGCATTCAAAGCATATGGGTTTTACCGTCGTCGAAACTCATATTGTATGACCATTTCTATTGTCAAGATTTTCATTGCTGATTCGAAGCTGTTTTTCGATTGACGGTGGTTGATCCATGAACCATCGTTCCAGTCCAAAGCCCAATAGTGGCCGCCCTCGCCTTCGTGGGCAAAGAAAACTTTCCCATCTTCGAGAAGGCTTGCGTGAATTTCCCCTCAGTCGTGGCGAATGACTCTACATTTAGTGGTTGAAAATAAATTGAGACACTAGATATGCTTACAGCATGAGTTCTTGCTCAGCCAGGTAGTATCTTGCTCTACCCGTTTGCTGGTGTTGTATTCCAGGGAGCCCCTGACGAATTTCATAGCTGCTTTTCAATTGTTGTGGCCCAGCTGCTGCGCAGGGCGTCATTTGTTCAATTTATGGATCTGATAACGGCATATGCCTATGAATTTGAAGAGCTGCAAGATCTGTACAACAGGTCTTCTGCATGTTGGAGGCCAATGGAGGCCCTCCATTTGGAAAACGGTCTGCAACTTGGCCACAGTAAGGGCTTCGAAGCCTGCTCTATTGAAAAAGGTGATAATGGGTGCTCAGAGAGCAAATAAAATCTTTATATCTGAATAATGGGTCTTTGATTCGGCGAAGGTGCAGACTGGATCTGCCTCACCACGCATCAGAAATGTATTCGTCTGACTTTAGACTTAGATCCTAACGAGTTTAACAAGTGAGAGGTTAATTAATGCTAAGACTTTCCATGCCGCAGCTCCAGAACAAAGTTTCCTTCATCCAGACCTACATGTCGCTTGAGAACGCTGCATCGTCGTCGCGATTTGATGCAAACGCAAACGTCACGAGTAAAAATCTAGCGACTCTGGAGGCAGAGCTGCACAAAGATGTTAGCATCCAACTTAACCGACACCTGATCAGTAATAAGATTCGTGAGATGTTTGATGATGAAACGGCTCGCGAATATATCAGGCAGATTGAGGACCACGAGATCTATGTCCACGATGAGACTTCACTGAAACCTTATTGTGCTTCCGTCAGTCTTTACCCATTCTTGTTGCACGGGTTAAAACAGCTCGGAGGTGAGTCTTCAGCGCCACAGCATTTGGACAGCTTTTGTGGATCTTTCATCAACCTCGTTTTTGCATTAAGCTCGCATTTTGCCGGGGCAATCGCAACGGTCGAGTTTTTAATGTATTTTGATCATTTTGCGTGTAAATCACTTGGCGAGAATTACCTGGCAGATTGTCCGCAAGTCATTCGCCGGAAGTTTGAACAAATCGTCTATTCCATTAACCAGCCGGCCTCTGCGCGGGGCTATCAGTCAGTATTTTGGAATATTTCCCTATATGACCGGCATTACTTCTCACATATGTTTGGAAATTTCTACTATCCCGATGGCAGCCAGCCTTGCTGGCAATCCGTGGAACGATTGCAGCGCTTCTTCATGAGTTGGCTGAATGAAGAGCGTACCCGTGCAATCCTGACTTTTCCGGTCGTAACTGCTGCGATGCTAGTCGACGAGGCGGGTCCTCGGGACGAGGAGTTCGCGCGATTTTGTAGTCAGGAACTGAGCGAAGGCAATAGTTTTTTCATTTACACTTCTGCTCGAGCCGATAGCCTCTCCAGCTGCTGCCGCCTGCGCAATGAAATTAGCGATCTAAGCTTTAGTTACACCCTTGGCGCGGGTGGTGTGGCCACTGGTTCTATCAATGTGATCACAATCAATATAAATCGTTTGGTTCAAGACAGGCGCGATCTTGCGTGCGAATTGCAGAAAATCTACCGATATCAAATGGCGCACGACGCCGTTATAAGAGATTACAACAAAGCAGGACTACTTCCTGTATATGATGCAGGATTCATCAGCCTGAGCAAGCAATACCTTACGATTGGACTGAACGGGCTCGTGGAAGCGGCAGAATCACTAGGAATTAGACCCGAACGAAGTCATGCATACATCAAGTTTATTCAAAGCCATCTTCAAATCATCTATGACGAGAATCGCAAGGCGTCGAAGCTTTATGGGCGCTTATTCAATACTGAGCTCGTGCCGGCAGAAAATTTAGGGGTGAAAAACGCACAATGGGATCGCAAGGACGGCTATTTTGTGCCGAGAGATTGCTACAATTCGTATCTATATCCCGTCGAAGCCGATTCCATCAATGCTGTCGACAAATTCATTTTGCATGGACGCGAAACCTGTCAATACCTGGATGGAGGATCTGCTCTTCACTTGAATCTGGAGGAGTATCTTTCGGAAGGGCAGTATCTGGAACTTATCCGGATTGCTGCTCGCACGGGATGCAATTATTTCTGTACCAATATCCTGATCACACTCTGCAATGAGTGTGGCCATACGGATAAAAGAACGCATCGAGCTTGTGTTCGGTGCGGAAGCCAGGATGTGGATCACGCAACGCGCGTCATTGGTTATCTCAAGCGTGTGAAAAGTTTTTCCAAGGCCCGGCAGAAAGAGCATGAGCAAAGATTTTATGGCAGCCTGAGTCGAATGAAGAGTGATCAAGTTCCAGTCTATCTTTAATTACTCAGCGAATGCAGCGAATTTAGCCTCAAAGGCCGAAGGCTAAAGGAAAACATGCTTTGACATGAAGGCTCCTGTAGAGGGCCTCAATATGCAGCCTTGCAGCGCGCCTTCGCCTTTTCTAGCTCACCAGGAGATGGATTTTAGGTTATACAACTTTTGATATGCGACGCTTTTCTTACTCATTTCGGTGTGACTCGATCTTGATAGAGGGACGCAAGACCATAAATTGGCATGAATGCCAATGTCAACATGAGTTTCGGGCTATCCAACTCCATTTTATGTTAGTTGAACGGGCGACAGCTGAATACCAACGAAACGTTTGAAAGTTGTTTGGCAAAATGGAAATACGGGCGGCAAGTGTCGATCCCTAGGCTCCCTTAAATAGGGTCGAACACTTTCTTCTAATGAGTTCCTGGAGGCGAATGTCGAGGGAACTCATGGCCACTAAGACCATGAAAATAAGAAAGGACAATATACCGGATTGGTGCTGCCTAGGTTGTCTATAGGTTGTTCGCATAGGCCTATCGAGACGCTGACTTTACCTCGACCGACGATGTCTTCCTCGTTTCCCTAGTAAACCAGAGGCCCAGAGGCAGTACGATCAAGCTGATGACGGCGAAAAAGCAAATGATGCCGACGGCTACGTCCCTGTAAACTCCACCCCGCTGACTTAGCATTACGCAAAGGTTCAGCACGAAATGGATGGCAATTGAACCGAAAAGTCCGTGCCGAAGGAAGGCTATCCCACAGAAGAGGCCAATGAAAAATGTAGGGAGAAGGCTTAAAAGTCCTGATTCAATTTCGCTATATAAGACCGGAACCACGAGATGAGTCCCTGCAAAAAGCATGCTGGAGATTATGACGGCTCGTGTCGGTACCATGATCATCAGAAGGGCACCAAGGATAATCCATCTAAAGGCAATCTCTTCCTGTACCACGCTAAAAAGCAGTCTTACAGAATTCACGGAGATGTCCGAAAAATATGGCAATGAAGCCAATTCCGGACCTGCCTCGGTTTCAGCGATTGGTATATTGTAGGATTTGCCAAAGGTTTCGATTTGAATAAAATTCACGAGAAAACTTGCAGCAATCATCCCAAAAGTCAAGCTAACTGTTATCAAAATCTCCCGAAAATTGTAGGGCAACCTGATATTTTGCTTAACCAATCCAGTCTTTGAAAAAATCAAACCTGCGCTCAAAATCAAGACGAATAAAGCGAGCGTAGAACCAATTCCATAATTCCATCCAGCATTTACACGGATAGTCATGAAAAGAATTATTAGTAGATTTGTTCCGAGAACTACGCCCGACTGTTTCATTCCAAAGCTCCCTGCTTAGTACCCACCGATCCGCCTTAGCTGCCACATGAGATCTTCTTTTGTCTCAAAGACGATAGTGAATGTTTGATTGCCTATTACTGAAGGATAGTACCCCGAAGCATCTGCATCGTGGTGTTTTGGATTGTATTTCGGCTCGATGACAGACATGGTATACGCCCACTTCTGAGAGCCGTCGGTAGGATCAGTGAAATACTCAAATTTATGATGTGTGCATGGTACATTATTTGGATTGAGTGGACCGCCTGCTTTACAGTTACGTGTTTCCGTCTCAGTCACGGAACCGTCTTCGTTCTTGGTTGTAGATTTCTGGTAATCCAGTTGTCCGCCATCGAGTAATTTATTTGTTAAGTTTGAGAGGAAATCCCAGACGTTGGTCTGCTTTGCTGTATCTTTATTCTGGACGGCGTCATTGTACTGGGTTTGTTGTTGCTGCTGAGTCTGCTGCTCCTGCTGGGCTCTTTGCTCTGCTGCGCGGTTTACAGCGGCGTTTAAAGCTGCGGCTCGCAGCCCTCCGCTACCAAGTGCTGCGGGAGAACCGGTCATTCCCATGATAAGACCAAGGCCGGCCGGTAGTGGTGCTTGGCAGCACTCATTCGGAGCTGTCACCTCCATGTACTCATCATCGCCAGCGAAAGCATTGCTTGATGCCATGGCCAATGCAGAGCAGAAAACCGCGGCTTTGAGTAATACCTTGAAAGTCATAATCGTTAACTCCCATAGTTAAATTGATGCCAGAAAAAATCTGGCATGGAAAGGCATTCAGTTGATACAGAGGGAAGACAGACCATACTGCCTGCCTTCCCGAATTCACTGCAGACACGCGGTGGGATCCGTCGTCCGAGTAGTGAGCGAGTCATGAGTCAAGTCGTTAACCGTTCTGATTAAGAGTTTGAAACTGCGTACATGCAGAGAGATAAGACGAGTGGATAAAGCGGGCAACGCTTTCTAGGCGTGCCAAACAAAGTTTTGCAGTTTTAAAAACGTTTTCACATTAACTTGCCGCGCTCAAGAAGCATTGATGAATATTCTTGCGATCTTGCATGTCCTAAGTTGTAAATTGGCGGGGCGCCCGATTGTAAAACACAAAAAGCCATACCACTGTCAAAGATGGCTGTTTTGGTACCTGAGAATACTTATCCACCACGGTTTGCCTTTGATTGACATGACCCTGCGCACACCTTAGTTTCAGCGATACGCGAAGCGGTGGGAGTGACTATGACGACACATCCAGTGTGTTCATTTTTGCGCAGCAGACTCAAAGAGTTCCTAATACGAAGGAACGAGAGTGTAAGGTGGCTGTCGCGCCAGGCGGGGCTGGATTACGCAAAACTATATCGACTCGAATCCGGTGAAGCCAAAAGCTTTTGCTTCTTTGAAGCCAGAAAACTGTTACGTTTCATAGATCCAAATGGATGGAGACCCGTTCTTGAGGAGTTCTATCCGGAGGAAAGCCGGGTCCTAAGAGAGGATGTGGCCTTCTCCGTATCCGAACAACAGCTCGAAAAGCTCTCGTATCTTTTGTCTTCGGAGCACGTCTACGAGTTTTATCTCTATCTAACCGAAAATACGCTCACTTCGAACGACATCGCCAGAACCTATGGTACAAAAGGACTTGAGCTGGAACAACTGCTCGTTGACAAAGGTATCGTCGAGAAGCATGAATCAGGCTATCGAGGAATTCTCTCGGGTGTGCTCGATATGCCCTCGGACATCCTGAAGGGATTTTGCCAGAAAAATATCGAACTGATAGATATTGGTCTACCAGGCTCTCTCGGCGGACATTACGGTCGAGCCATCAATCTTGAGGGAAAAAAAGCACTCTATAAGCTTTTCTCCAATGCCTGGCGTGAGGCCATCGCGATCATGGAAGACCCGGCATTCCGTGGCGACGATGTCTTTCTGGTGTCGCTCATGCTGGGAGGAATCAAATCCATGGGGGTGTGCAGTGAAAAGTGAAGCCAAGAGAGCGTTGACTACTTTGAGCGCTTTGATCCTGCTGCCCGCGACTGCTGGGCTGAGCGGAGGCGGAATGGGCGGTGGGGGACCTCCAGCTATCCATCGACTCGAAGAACTGCTCGCAGCGTCAGAATCGATCAACGGCGGGCTCTATTCAGATATCGATGGGACGATCAAGCTCGGAGTAAGGACGAAGCTCGATGACGCCATGGTTGTGAGCCTATCGCCTCAAAAAGGAACGGCGGCCATTCGATTGCAGGAAGAAGACTTCAAGAGACTCCTGAATTCCGAGGCGTCAGTGATCGAGGCGAAGGAGCTTGAATACCCCGCACTCTTGGAGAACCCAACTGAAGCTCGAAACCGAAGTTACAAGATTGAATTTGGCAATCAATACGATGAGATCGTGCTGATGGATCGGCGCGTGGATATCCGAAACGCAGCAGCGGCCGAGTAGATTACTGACCACGTAAAGGCAAAAAACCTCAAGACAGCTGAGGTTTTTTGTTACGCGACTGATATTACCACAGCGTTCACGTACTCTATCATGCATCCGCAATCGATTACTTGCCACCATCTCGCAGCATATAATTTCACCAGCTTTATGGCCGCCAATCATAGACTCGAAAAAATCGGCGTCGAGGTCGACGGGGTCTACCCCATCACCATCGAGGTTTTTCAAGGGCTCATGTTGTCCTTCTCCGAGCTTGGGATCGAGAAGTTTCGTACGGTCGTGGAGGCGAGCCACACGACAAAGGATGGGGATGCTTAAACCCCTTTTTTGTCGGGTCACCGAAAGGGCAAATTTTCTGGCTCGATTAAAATCCCAAAACATCTGGCGACAACCCTAAGGTTGGTAAGAAACGGGTGCAGCCTCCCAAGCGCCTTCAACATACTTTCCTCAAGAATTAAAGGCCCATTCCTCAAGGTATCTGCCTTTAGCTTTTGATTCGATCCTAATCGATTAAGGATGACAACGGTGCTACTGTCCTGCAATGGCCCCCGACTTTGAGAGCTACTTGTGGCTCATGCGGGGACATTCGATTCTGACACTTCAAGGAACAGCCGGTAGCCTGCTATTTTGAAGCGTGGGCAGACTACCTTGTTTCGGATTAAGCAGGCTCATTACGGAGTTTCAGTTCGCAATACTGATTACTTAGTCTTAATGCGTTGAAGGTCGAAGCAGCCAGTAGCAGCGCGCGCAGCAGTATGAGGAGCACTGCCTCCATCCATAAGGTTTGATCCAACGATGTGCCGAGGACCTGAGCCTTTGGAGTTTCACTGATCAGCTTTCTCAGCCTGGAAACTTCAGCCCCAAAGATTTCCATGTTCTTCCATGCCCGCCCTTTTGTTGCAACATCAAGAGATCGTTCAGCCTGTTTCAGTTGATCTCCAATTTCAGTCATTTCAGGAACAGCAGACTTTGGCCCAGTGGCAGCTTTGGATCTTGATTTGGCATAGACATGGAAGGAGAGCGCTGAAACGAAGTACCCAAAGAAAATCAGGTGAATGATGATTCTGAGCCATTCAAGCGAACGGCTGAATTTCATGCTTACGAGTGAAAGAAATGCGACTTCGCTGGCCAGAGCCAATGGGACTGCATATCCAGGCAGGATGTCGTGCTCACGATAGAACTCCACCTGCATTGCCGTCATGAGCAGGGTGAGGCAGGCGACAAGTAGCAACCTGAGCATGAATGAAAGCGGAGTTTTTCTGAAAAGGCGTCCTTTCTTTCTGAACAAAGGATCTTCGGCTGCATTTTCAGAATCTGACTTCTTACGTTTCGGGGGCATGTCATCAACCAGTCTCAAAGTTTGTTCTATTCCAGTGACCTTGCCTCTGAAAATGAAAGAATTATCGAAGCAACGGGGAGCGGCTTGATATTGGACATCAAATAGCGCAAGTGCTCCGTCCGCAGCATTCACTTGAAAACTGCCGGGAGCGGAATTACTTCTCGATTGTCCCTCTGAAATGTTTGAAAGCTGATGATTTTTTTCAGATGTCCGAGCTGAACCTGAAGCGGTTCCGTTAAAAATATCAGATTTCGCATCCTCACTTCTGAGTTTAGGCACAATCTCAAGATGGTCACGCCGCTTGGAATTGTTGCGTTCCCTGGCTCTGTTTAGGATTTTTTCCCGGTTCTTGAGATAGTATTCCCGGTTCCTTTGTTTCTTTGCTACCGAGCTCATTGCGAAGCCTCCGCAGTCAACCTTGATCGGAACCTCGCGAACATTTCCAGGCAGTAGCCAAAGCTGAGCCGGGGCAGTGTATCAAGAATGGTTTTCAGCTGATCCTTTAGCGAACCACTGAGGTCTGTCCTGAGAAGCCTCTCGATTTCAAGCCTCAGTTGCCGCTCATCAGTCGGCAGCCCTGGGTTGGTATCAAGCCCCAGGCGCTTCTTTGCCTGGTTAATGGGATCCTGGAGAAGGTGACTCACAATAGCACCGGAAACCTCTCCGAAGTTTCTCGAAGTCCGCTTGATGAAGCCAGGAATGTTTTCAAGCAACTGTTCCAGCTCCTCTTCGGTCTGGGCTTGCATGAGAGCCAGTCCAGCCTTCTCGACGATGTCCGCCTTGTTTTTCAAGGCGCAATCGAGGCCACCAAACAGGAAATTAATACTCTTGGCGCGGGAGGAAATGTAGGGATCCGAAGCAATGACGAGCAGCCGCTCCATGAAGTAAATCTCATTACCTCGCAGGCGAACGTATTCCCGGAAGAACCGGTCCTTCTCACCCTTCGAAACAGGAATTTTCACCAATTCTTCCCAGGCCACCACGATGCGATCCACTTCTCCCTTCATGGTGAATATGTCCCGGCCGGAAAAAGAATCGGGTGAATCAGGATTTTCGTTTGGGACATTGGGAAGGGAATTAGGGGCCGCCTGGAACACAGGGGCTGTTTGCTCTGCGGCTGCCTCCCCAACTTCCGGCTGGGAGGGAGGGCTATACGTGACGATGGGGTAAGCATGACTATCAAATGAATCACCCACAGCGCGCTTGCGGATACTCTGAATGTGGTTTCGGGTTGCCATCACGTCCTGAAAAAATTCAAAGGCCATCGGCGCCAAATAGTAATCATTCGAACTCTGCTGGTATTTCCCCTGATAGTTCAGAATGCGTACCGCTTTGACTTTGACGTACCCCTTCTTCTCTAAGGATCGTAGTTTTTTCCTGACCGTTGATTCGCTGATTTTGGTCGACCGTGAAATGGTGGAGATTGACGGAAATGCAGGATGGTCCAGGAAGCCTTTGTCAAAGGGCAGAAGCGATCCAATGTAGGTTAGGATACTGTGTTCATAGTGATCGATGTCATGGAGATGATCGAATGCCCTGAGGTAACGTCCGCCAGAAAATACTTGATGATCCAAAGGAAAAATCTGATGCAGGTTTGACATAATTCCCTCAATCCATGAGGGAGACCGGCAGGTGTTGAAAAGCAGGCAAAGCCGTACTAATCTCCTAATGGAGCGTCGGGGTCTGCTTTGTCGATATTGCCAGGCTCCGGGTTCTCGGAGACTGAAGTTACAGCTTCAGCCTCCACCAATAAGCCAATTGCCTCCTACCTTATGCATTCATCCTCAAGATTCAAATGCTATTTTTCCTGAACAGATTGCGAGGCCGATGAAGTGGAAGAATCCTTTTGCAGGAAATTGCAGTAAAAAAGGTTGGCTTGGAGCCTTAAGATTAGTCGAGAACTCCGAACAATCCCGAACAACACGTGGGAAAATCGAGAGAAACTCGAAGTAAGACGGGGTAATTGTCTTTAGGCGTAACTCGCTAAGATAATTTGTTATAAGATTGATATTGCTATGGTTTTCAAGAAAAACTGCATCGGGTTCAAGTCCCGCCCTGAGCACCAGTCTACTAAGAGTCAAACCCGGTCGCCGCAAGGCTTCCGGGTTTTTACTTTTTGATTCTTTCTCTTGAACTCAACTGTCTTTGCCGTCATCGCTCACGCAATCATCGGACTCATGGTCCATACC
>JACCDR012151777.1_pt1 | contig 12728 bp, 22 predicted proteins | sample 7446431 | NCBI WGS metagenome assembly JACCDR01 (sample SAMN15323443, study PRJNA562643) | freshwater metagenome | isolation source: river surface water | place: USA:Blue River Watershed | collected 2017-08-17
CGAGAGATAGCACCCCAGAGTCCACACATTTATAGTTCCCCTTTCATGTAGGAGACTAGACGCTCCGCCTCTTCAAGAGATAGGTTTCCTTTAAGTAGATTCGCACGCCATGATATGATGCGTACGTTACCAGGTACGTAGCCAAACGAACTGTTAACCCTGTCGAGAGTTGGTGAGTTCGTTTGTACGTTACCTTTGTTCTTCTCCAATTTAACTTGGAGGATGGGACAGTGATCGCTCCATGGGATATGCTCAGGACGTATATCGAAGGACAAACCCTTGCCTTTCGCACGGCGCTTAGCCTCCCTGAGCATTGCCTGGATCATTGACTTTTGTTCTGGTGAATGATTGATTATCATTTCTTATTCTTGTTAGGACCTCAAAAATTTTGGCAAGAAATTCCCGATTTGGATTATATACAGACGGGGGTGAGAAGATCCTCCGGGTACCACGAAGATGTACCTTGTGGGCCGAATAGGGTATAATTAGTGCGGTCGATACCACCGTACTGATCAGCGTATGATCCAACCACCACTGCGAACTGATGCTCGTACGTGAAGTGACTCATGCTCGGAGGCAGAGCCCCAACCAGCACAACGTCACCACGCTGGAACTTCTGCGGGGATTCCTTGATCTTGGCCTTAACCTTCATTCCATCCTCCCTTGGAAGAACTCATGTAACATGAGTCCAAAGAAAGCCTCTGTCTCCTTATCCACAACGGGATCAGGCTCGAAGCAGAAGCTGTTGGTGTACCAGTAGTGGATCAACTCGGGATCATCCCAATTAGCGAGACGTTCCTCACGAGTATACTTTTTATCGAACTGGTCTGACTTCTTATAATACGATTTCTGTGCGTTGCCAAGCACAAAAGCATCCTCAGCAGGAACCATCATCTGGAAGTGATCGGATACCACCTCGAAGATGTCACCAGTCCACAGCTTGACCTGATGGGTGTATCGTCCTCCGGTCTCATGACAATGGCCAGAGACATCCTGAAGAGACGAGCCGCCGTTGTAGGCGTTGAGAAGATGAGCACCACGGCCTATACCAATCTTCGGTATGTGCCGAGGTATCTTGCGAAGGATACGCCACTCTCGGCGATCCTTAAGGTAGTTGGGAAGCGGCTTGTTGTTGCCGAAGATCGGGCTCTCACCGTAGAGGATGGGAGAGATAGGACCCCAGCCGGTGAACAGGACAGCATCGTACTTCCCGTCGGCAGCAACCGTAGTCTGGTATCCTTCGGAACGAAGGACACGCATTATCCCTGTGCTCTCTACACTAGGGAGGAAGATGGTGATACCCTTAGATACACCACCCCATTCTTTAGCGGGCTTTGCCATCCTTCCACAGCTCCTCGTGCTTCTTCAAGTTGTCGATTGCGTCATCCACCTTACGTGGCAAGAACGTCTCAGTCTGCCCCTCGCGATGGGCAGCAAAGCGAGAGGTAGGTTTACCCTTCTGACTCACTAGCCACTGAATGTAGGTCGGAATGATGCGAGCCTTCTTCGTACCGTAGCCATTCCTCGACGTAGAATCACGCTTCTCGTAGTCTATGGCGTCATAGGTAACGAAGCGCTCGTCAGGTAGCTGATCCTTGTCAGTCCACTTCCGGGCACCGAAGATAGTGTTAGTGGAGTTATAACTTTCTCCCTTGTGGATGCTGTTTGGTGTAGGTATGTCAACCTTAGCGTTGACGAATCGGTCGTAGTCCATGTCCTGATAGTAATAGGTGTTGAATGCGTAGTCCCCGGTGTAAGGGTAACCGAATCCCTTGTCCTTTGGGAGGAGATACACATTGGCGGTAATGAATGCTGCATCTGCTGCGCTGAATCCTGACTGCATCAACTTGGTGAAGCCGCTGAGGTAGCCGGTAAATGCCCAGCACATACGGCTAGAGATACACAGAGAACCGATCAACTGGAAGGGAACATCCATGTCACGGATGACGAAGGCAATTGGGTACTTGATCCCGTCCTTCTTCTCGGGGTGCTCGGCGTAGATAATCTCACTGCCCTTCAAGGCACCACGCCAAGGAGAAATCTTCGGGTCAAGCATGTAGTTCCAGTAGACACTGGCTTCGAGGATACGGCTGTCAATCTTACCCTTGGGGTTGTCTGATGATACCTTGACGACACCATCTGGTGCCCAAAGGGATACCCACAACTCCTTAACCTTGACCTTGTAGTAGACCGAGTAGCTGCTCACATTCTGGAGCATAGCGTGGCAGCCCCGAGAGATGGTGCCGTAGACAGCACCGTTCTCGTAGACAGCAAAGGTAGTATGTCCCCCATCACGCTCCTTCAAACCGAAGGCCTGCTTCGTGAACACGTCACGCATCATGGCCTCGGTGTAGGGCTCCTCGTGGTACTGGTTGTACGCCTTGACGTCGTAGAACTTGTGCTGCCCATCGTCAGTAGTGAGAGCCATGTACGGCTTCTCAGTAGATTTGCTGACGTGGGTCTTACCACGAGAGTACCCGTAGATATCGTGATTGGGGTGAAACATTACCACTTGCCTCCTTCAACCTTCGGTCGCCCAGCAATGGAGCCGTTGTAGGTGTACATGAAGCATCGGTGAGACTCTACGTCATCCACGACAAGAGCATCAACAACAATGCGATTGTACAACCCATAATCTGGCTTATCAGGTCGGTAACCTTCCAAGCCATCGCAGTCTTTGAGAGTGGCGTCATCAATTTCATACACCTCTCCGTAGATTTCACTGTTCTGGTCTGCAACAGCGCCAGGAAAACCCCCAAGGCGGTGCATACCATAGCCCTCGACAGATGCAGTCTTCGAAAGCTGCTTGGAACCCTTGATATAGTGGTGGTTCCCATACCCTTCCTTCAAGGTACCATACACGAATAGCTTATGCATTGTTCTTGTCCTTGTTTGAGAAACGAAATGCACAGAGCGAGAGAGTCCAACTCTCGAAGCGAAAGAGCAACCTACTACCTGAGCCATTACCTTCAGCACTAATGTACCCCCTGCTGCCCAACCTCTTTCGAGCCCAGGCTAAGTGCCACTGATGAGATGGTGGGGGACTGCTTTGGTTGAGACTCTTATGACTGCTTGCTGCCGCCTCTGTGCGAACGGTCGGAAGACCTTCGCAGGTTTACCGACTACGCGCATGCGCCTTGGGTAGATCGGACGTGGGAACACCCCACCTCTTCTTCGTACCCGTCTGCCTACCTCCGATGGTCTATCCTCTGCCGCTTGCCATGGCGCATTGACGCTTCGGATTGCCTCATTGGATCGGCGTGATCTTGTTTCCGGTCATGATCAGTACCACCATACAAGTCAGCATCGCCTAGGTTGAGCGCCTAGGTTACTCCGACAGGTTCGTGGGTATTGCGCCCACCCCTCAGTGCCCGGTTCCCCAGACACCTGGTTACTATGTCCGACAACGTGCGTTAGCACGACCCTTTCAGGGGCAGCCGGAGGGCCAATCACCGCTGGCGACGGGTTCACTACCTCTGCATTTTGAGGCCTGTGATAAGGGCGTGGCATTCGCCTATTCCTCTGGGATCATGGTAGACAACCAGCCCAGGCTTGCTCGGGATTTTAACCCCCTTCAGGTCAACCACTGTAACCCCCTTGCACAGCCACGAAGTTTTCACCTTGTAAATCCGTGGGAATCGAACCCACCATCTTTCGTGCGACTAAGAAGGAAGCGAATTACTGACCCTTGATGCTGCCCTTTGCCACTCTGTCGCCCGACCACTGCTTAGGTGGTCATGTGTTGGGCCGGGGCCTCGGCAGCTGCGAATGATGTGTTTGGACTACATCACCCGGAACTTAAACCACGTAACCTTCCGCTTACCCTTCCCACCTGGGGACCCCTTCAGGAGGTAGTGGATTCGAACCACTTTGGTAGTCGGTGGATCAGTCACATGGTAGTAACCCCCACCAGGAATCATCGTCCAAACCAGAGACGTTAGACCCTTGAGGGCTGAGATCAAGATACTCAGTCGGAGTCGTAGCCTATGCCACATTAGAACTCCTCCTTGATCTCTAGTTTCTTACTCAACTGTTGCAGCCAGTTGTACACCGGCATCATCTTCGCCTTAGGAGGCTGCTTGGCTAACACCTTCACTTCCGTATTAGCATCGAGAACAATCGTCTTGCTCTTCACGCCCACGGCAGAGTAGGTGATGATGATGACATCGTGAGAGGAACGACCATGGCAAATGAGCTTATACTCTTTGCCTAAGACGCGAGCCTGGGTCGACTTCGTGCCAGGGAGAATAAAGATATCCCCTGGGTGCTTCATGGTACCCTTTTCGGTGAGCGCATACACCTTTACCTTGGTGGTCTTAGGTTTGCGCTTCTTACCACGAAGCCAGTCATTGACCTGCCCGATGGCTTTGCCCAAGCTTACGGCGTAGGGCTTAAGGCGGACGTATGCATCTGAGAAGTTCATTCATCTACACTCCTTTCCCCTGGCGTTTAAGGGCCACTGCTCTTTGCCAAGCGAAAGCTTGACGTGCCCTGTCCAGGAGCTCTTGCCCGCCTGGGCCTAGTTGCCCGCGAGACTCTCTACGAATTCCTTTGGCGACATAGTGCGATAGAGGGAGCACATTGGTCCAGTCTATCGACTCATCCCCTATGTCAAGGATGTCAATCAATCGGTTTTGCAATGGTGTCGACCTCCCCGTAATGAACAATGGAGGTCAGACCATCCTGATCCTCAATCCAGAGGTAGCCCCTGTTCTCTTTGATCACCTTGCCGATGAAATGCTTGTTGCGGCGATGCTGCACCCACCGCTCTGTTGTCTTTTCGGTCATGGCGTATCCTCCAACCAATGAATACAAACAGGCACAAGAAAGCCGCCACTAGAGAACAATCGATAATGAAACCGATCATCTCCAGGGCGGCTTGAAGTTCTTCTCTCATTCTCCCTCCGCAATTCTTAGAGTTTAGTACTCGATCTCGTAATCTTCATTGGTCCAAAGACAACCAATGAGTTTCTCCACAGAGAAACGAGGAGAGCTAGGAGCAGAACCATGCTCATCGTTCATCTTCTGACAAAGATCACGCATGTCCTGCTCAGTCATGTCAGTGTTAACTGAGCAAGCCTTCTGCTGAGGGTGGTGGCAGTGATCGGTGTTAGGGGTCTTATCCCGGTCAACGATAACCCAATCAACAGTCATGATGATCATCCTCTTAGGAAGAGGTTTAGATTTGAACCACCACATAGAGTCCTCCAAATTTCCGGTGAAATTCTACGCTAGATAACAGGAGTGAAGCACACGCTTGGCGTTGGCCTTGTCCTTCAATCGCTTGGCCTCAGCCTTACGCTTGGCAACACGATCAGGGTGGAGTTTTGCTGCCATTGTCTTTCGCTGTCGCAGCTTGCGCTTCTTGGCGCCTTCGCGCTCGTCCCACTTGTGTGAGAACTTCTTTGCTGAGCGAGTAAGCTTCTCAAACTCAGCAGCCGAGCCATTGCGGATAGGCATAGGCTCATAGGCAGTACGCACTACAGTCTTACCATTACGAACTGCAAAGCGCTCATTACGCCGAGCAGCACGACCAATGATCTCTCGCTTGAGCTTGGCATTACGAGCATTACTTGCTCGCCTTATTTGCTCCCGACTTGTATTTAGAGTAGTCGGCTTTGCCCTGAAGCTTGACGTATTCACGAAGGTCGAGAGCTTCATTATCGATCATCTCCTGAAGTAGCTTCACTGTCTCGTTCCACTTATAGATGGTGTAACGAGTGGGCCAATGACAATCCCACACCTTAAGACAGCATTCGCTGCGCTTAATGGGACACTGGTAGTCTATACGGTGATAAGCGTTACATCTAAGTAATGCTGCCGAGAAGAAACGGCTAGGCGTCCTCAAGTGCCTTGAACTTGGGGCACTTCTCAATCGTTGGCTTCTGGTCATTGTACTTGTCGGCTATTTCCATAGCCTCTCCCTGAAGGAAAAGCTGGCGCTTCTTGGTCTTCTTATCGTGCCAGTCAACCCAAGGTAAAGGGCGATTGCCCTGAGAAGCAATGTACCGAATGTTGCCAATGACGATGACAACACGGTACTTAGGGACGATAGTAGCCATTTGTGACCTTTCCCAAGCTAGACGAGAACGTCGTATCTGCGTTTGCAGATCGTACTTCAAAGCGTACCGAAGACGAACTTCACCAGCGCGGCGAAGATCAGAAGCACAAAGCCTGCCCAAGTAGCCAAAAACAGGCCAACCAAGGTTACTGCTAACCAGTAAGGCATATCGTCCTCCGGTGGAAAGGAAAGGCGTGGTGGCTAGGGCTAGGAGCAATGGCTAGGACCCTAGACTCTTAGACCGTACCGCGGGTTGCCAGGGCAAGGGGTAAGCGAGAGCACGCTAGTGCTCGGGAAACCCCTAATGGTCTTGTAACCACGCCTATTGAATACTGTGGCGCTGAACCATCTCCCAGCTTTAATCCCCTGCCGTCAAGGTAGGGCACCACAGTATCTGTTACGCTGCGATTCCAGATCGACGAATCTCCTCGCCGATAATCTCCTGGAGATCGGGCTTGTCAGCCATCCAGCAAATCTTCGCGAAGCCGATGCTCGGGTCACCCACCTTGATCTTGGGGATGCGCCCCTTGACCACGTGGACAGTCTTGACCTTGCCCTTCTTCATCTCGATGACCTTGATGATCTGGTCATCCGGGATGCGAGCAGCGTAGTCAGCAGCGAGGATCAGCGCCTTGCGCATACTGCCGGAATTGGTATCCCGGATGTAGTTCAAGGCAATCTTCGTGCCATAGTTGACGTGATCGATCATCGGCCGACCAAGAGCAAGGCGGTAGCTGATGTCCCGAGGACGACACTTGTCCCGAGTCATCTTGCCATGCTTCGGCTTGGTGCCCAGCTTCGCCCGTGTCGTGAAGAAGGACAGCTGCTGCTGATTGATCTTCAGCAACATATGCAACTCCTTCTCCAGACGAGCCAGCCGCCGTCGATCCTTGTCAGCGTACAGCGCCTCGATGCGGGCGATCCGAGCCGCCTTAGTCCGCCCAAAGAGAGAGGACAAAAGTGACCACGAAGCCTGCGGCAAAGCCAGCAAGGAGCTTAGCCGGCTCTGGAGTGTATGCGTAGACGAAGAGGCCAGCACCAAAGCCAGCAGTGCCAATAGCCAAGTCCATTCGGTCATAGTTCATTTTCCTTCCTCGTAGCTTGAACATAACCACCATGACATGATGAACCAGATAGGCGTACCTGTTACCATCCGTGTCATGGGTTCAGATGGTATCATCCAATGGATGAAGGCTGCTGATACCACGAGGAAGCAGACGTACTCGATTACCGTCAAGTCTCGTGGTATTCCCCAGCCGATCTTACGCTGCATACCTACCCACAACGCAACATGAAGCCTTAGCTGTGCTATCTTCATCCCAGCCACCATGATATGGCAATGTAAGCGCCGAGGGCGCATTCGATAGACACGACAAGGAGGACAAGCCATCCTCCTGGCGAAAGGAACTCGAATTCTGGTTTCTTGATTGGCTTGATGTCGAAACAACTTAGCCCAATATTTCGCTTGGTGGGACGAGACTGAAGCACACGCGGTGGAGCTTGGGGAATGGGCCTGCCCATCTCATCAAGCAGCATGAAGGCTCGATATTGGGTTTCGACAATAGCCCAATCCTGCTTCTTCAGCTTGGGGTAATCGTCATCCCAAGGGCCTTTGACCCACCCTTCGTGGGCCATGTGCTCAATCGTTTTCATGTCGCTGCGCTCCAGGACATCCGTCTGTCACGGCCCATAGTTAGCAGGCTGATCATTGAGGGGGGTGACTTCGATGTAGTCTATGCCATCCACACCGCTATCGTGCTCAGCCATTGCATCAATGACCAGATCAGCAGCCTCCTGCCGATTGATGCAATCGATGATATCGGTCTGCCCATCGGGACGGACACGCTTGAAGCGCCAACGCACAGGACCAGCAGTCTCAATGCTGTCGCTCACATTGCCATCGTCACGGGGCATAGCGTCCACCCAAAATGAAAGGGCTAGAGCCCCATGCCCTAGCCCTGCTGGTACTCGACCATTATCACACACGTATCTCTTATAAAGGTGTCATTAGGTCATTGCTGAACTAGATCATGGCACACCTCCTTGTGCGCGCCTGCGCCGTAGGGTCATTGTACTCTACAGAGAGGGTGAGTAGGCAAGACTAGGCATGGGCCAGTAGGGGATACCAGCATGCCCGTATCTTGAGAGGTGACGAGCCTCCAACGCCCACACTACGAGGACATGGGCACTGACCTACTCAACAGGAACCGTAGCACTAGGCATCCGCCGAAAGACCAGCGCCTAGCCATTATTTCCCGAGCTGACAAGCTGTCATTTATAGCATGTATGGGCTTGACCTTGTTCATAGAGGATACGAGGTAATAGGCATCGTCCGCAAGGGCCTAGCCTAAAGATTCTCGTAGGGCTTTACTATGAACACCCATCAGCGTGCTAATGTAGCACTCATGCCTAGACGTTGTGACTCAGGACACTACGGTACTTCGTACCGGGCCATACGGCCGGTAACCTAGACGTATTCGCACCATCTGACCTGAACAGTAGGACAAAGGTGCCAAGCTTTCGCTTGATGCGAAGTCATAGCTGACGTAGCTGCACCCATGAGGATGGCAGCCACGACAAGCATGACAAAGTAACTAACCCAATCCCAATTAAGCATATCTTCCCCCGAAGATGAAGTCATGGGCTCTTTGTTCTGGCCAGCCCATGCTTAGCCAGTCCCGCCAGCCGCTACTGTGAATAGGCGGTATTCACATTGAGGAGCTAGTTGACCGTGGCCTTGCGCTGCTCCACGATCTCCTGAATTGCACGGTCGATCACGTCCATGCCTCGCACGTCGATCTTGTCGGCGTACTTGGTCATGGTCTCGGAATCGTCGGCAATCTTGGTGCCCTTCTTCTTGATCTTCTGGAGCAGGGCCAGGACATCGAAGCCCTGGAAATCCTTCTCCGGCTCAGCCTGCCACGCATCCTTGATGTCGCAAAGACGCTTGAGCACGGCCGCTTCGCCGTCCTTGGCAATCTCGGCCTTGAGTGTCGCCTGCTTCTCGGTGGAGAGAGTGAACCGCTTCTCCTCCGTGGACCAGACGAACGGACCGTTCTTGATCAGCCAGATTTTCATCGGGCTCTTTCGAACGATCTCATCGCAAGCCTTGATCAGCCGATCAGCCAGGGTTGTGTCACCGTGAAGCGTAGCGTGGACACTGACGCTTGCAGCTAGGGCATGCCCCAACTTGCCAGCGCCGGCAACCATGTCGCCGAACTTCTTGATGCCCTTGCCAATCTTTTGGCCATCGGACGTCGCTTGAAAATCAGTCATAGGATATCACCTCGCAAAGACGACAGCCGATCTTATCAACCGGACACACTATTGTGCCAAGCCGTTGACTGCCGTCCTATTGAGGCAATTCCGTTGAAGCAATGCCGATGCCTGGACTGTTGTCCGAAATTGCATAGCTAAGCTTTCGTGCTACTAACTTGCGCGTTCGCCCGTCTACCTAGTCGATTGTTGCTATTGCTTCGATCAATCGCCCATGCCCCTCAATCCAGGGCGGTTGCGAACATAGTTCGAAACGCTTTGAGCGAGTGTGCCTAACCGCGCCTTACGGTCGCGTGCTACCCACATTCGCAAAATGTGGGATACTGCCGAATGCAGTAATGAGAGGCAAGGCCGGTTGCCTACCCTCTCTCTAACCCCGTCTAGTGCGGGTTCCCGGTGCGCCTATGGCGGAGCGCTATCCGAGGTCTCAGTCTACGTCGGCAACCTCCCGTCCTAGCCTTCGCATCGGACCTAGTTGCCCTAGCTCTTGCGAGCGTCACCTACATCGGACCTGCCTAAGGCTGGTATCCTTCTGGTCTAGCCTGTTGGAGTGTGCCGCTTGGCTGTCTCCTTCCTACGACACCTAAATGGTAATTGAGTGCTACCAGCAACAGGAAGTAAACTATTGTTTCAATTTGTTACAGAAAATCCTAGACCCTAGGGCGGCACTGAACCCCACACCATGCTAGACCTAGCGCCTATGCGCCTACGTTGGCGCGTAGCGGGCAAACGCTGAAGGCAGGTAGGTAGGTAGCCAGCTGAATAGCAGCGCTCACGCGCAAAGAAAAGGCGCCAGCCCTTGCGAGGCCAGCGCCCTAAGTTGAGGCTAGGCTATGTTACCGCTTCGCTGGTCCCTTGCCGCGCCCGTAGTTGACGGCATGGGTTGCATCGATAGGCGGATGATAGCGGCCGACATCCTTCTTCGTGATAGGCACAGATGCGAAGGATTGGTAACCAGACCAGTCATGCTTGGGCATAGCCGGCTTGTGATTGTCATTGGTGGCAGCATGCGCCTTGAAGGAAGGGACGAAGGGATCGGCACCGTGTTTCCTATCCAGATAGCGGTGCAATCCTTGCATGCTCACGTTGCCTTGCTGAAAGCTCTTGTTCATGTGTCATTCCTCATTGGTTGGTCGAAGGGAAAGAGAGAGAGACGCTTAGGCTACGCTCGCATCCAGCGCTCGCGCTTACCGGGCTTGCACTCGGTAATGACACCGCCGAATGCCTGCCACCTGGATACCATGCATTGCAGTATGTCATGCTGTACTGCGCGCTCAGACGTAGGCTTGAACGCTGGCATGCTACCCGATGGCCAATGCTTGGGTTCGCGGAAGGGTGCAGGCTCGGGAGAGTACAGCCGACGCCCGATTGCTACGTCCATAATGATTGCACCGTCAGCCACCTTGAACCCGTAGCTATCGGTGATAGGCTTACTCTCAATGTCACGGTGCAACGGGTATGTACGCAACCACGCTTGCTTGGCCTCCTTCTGTCCCTCATTGAGAACAGGAGGAGGCATGTACTTCTTAGGGCCATCATAGCTGGCCATACCTACTGCGCCTAGCTGTCCCCAATTGATAGACTGTCCACCCTTGCGAGTGGCACCACCAAAGGCAGCTGGTCCTGATACTCGCGAGGTGCCGATACGCTTGCGACGTTCCACGCTCAACGCACGGTCACGCTTGGCATGGTACGCCTGTAGCCTAGCCTTACCCATTGTGCATACCCTCCTGCTCTGCCACCAACCAATCACGGATGACAGTAAGAGGGTCACTATTGAAGCAACACAACTCAACCTTACTAACCTGTACGCCATTGACGTACACTAACGCCCATACAAACTTGGTGGCGTGACGTTCGGTCACCCCGAAGTGATATGATTTTATGGGCATGTTCTAACCCCTACAGTTGCGAGTTAACCCCATACGCAACAAGGTCACAAAGCTACTCTTTGCGGCGATGCCCGATGACGATATACCAATCGTCCACAATGTAGGCATGACCAGAATACGTGACCATATCCACGCATTCATCACACAGGCAGCCCTTGGCCGATCGGCTAGTCGGTACGTCAACGCTGTACGTCTGGCGCGTTGCCTTGCCAGCCTTCCACAACACACGCAATGCAGCGATACTCAGTTGGATACGTCTGTTGATACGGTTCATGTGTCCTACTCCAATTGGTTGGAAACTAGGCTCATTCGAGCCTTGAGCTATCCTCGCCTAGCTCCACTGGATCAAAGGCCACTGAGTACATGACAGCAAGCCAATACTTCTCTTGCCAACGGTAGGCGGAAGCATAGCTATGGTGCCATGATACATGCGAGCCAATGACCAAGCGCCAGCTATTAGAGGCAGCATGGTGGTAGATCATAGTAACCTCATGTTGAGAGGCGAAAGAGACGCTGCTACAGGGTACGCAGTAACCTGCCTACTTGAGTTCGATGTAACGCTTACGCGGATACCACTTCTGCAGTTGCTTGGCCCATGCCCTAGCGCCTGCTTTGTCTGCGAACCAACGCCCATGCGACGCATACCCTTGGTAGTCGTACTCGCATGCTGTCCATCCTGCTGGGTAGCGAGTAGGATAGATGGCAATGCAATCGCCTGGAATGAGGCAAGTAGCTGTTGCGGTCTGTGTCACAGTGTGCCTCGTTAGTTGTAGAAGGGAAACGAATCACTCACACTCCGAGCATAGCATACTAACACCAACGTAATATAGTAACACTTCAGACCCTGTTGATAAGTATGTTGTAAGATACAACTCAAGCGCTATAGGCGAGCCTGGAAGGCACTGCTACAGCGTTCAATAAATCCAGGTAGCTAGGTAGCCTGAGAAAGATCGGCCGCTGGCGATAGCTCTATGCCTCGGCAAATGGCATGTGAGTACATGCAACTCAGCCCTTGTTTGCCCCCTCTTTCACCCCTTGTTCGTGCCCTACCATTGATGCTCCGCACCCTGGTAGCGTTGCTCAAGTATCACTGAGCATATCCAATGGCTTACGTCTGGTTGTGTACTCACTTGGGTATCACACCTAGGTAGAATACTCGCTCAGGTAGTACTAACGGGGTATGCTACCCCCGGTTGTGGGGGTCCGGGGGGTCTCAATGGGGGGGAATCACCCCTTCCCAATTACTCACAGAAATTCCATACTCACTTTTAGTACTAAATTTTTATGAAAATAATTGCATTTTTATGAAAATAATGCTTGACATTGCTATCTAGACGTGGTATAATTCGTTCCATAGTCATGATTCGGCTATAGCGCCACTATGCTCAATAGCGGAGGGGCGGGAACTTCAGGGTAATAAGTAATATACTAATGTATCCGGAGAAGAGTACTATAAACAGTAATAGTACTTAGTATATTACCCTAAGCACACCCCCTAC
>JACCDR010655513.1_pt1 | contig 12725 bp, 14 predicted proteins | sample 7446431 | NCBI WGS metagenome assembly JACCDR01 (sample SAMN15323443, study PRJNA562643) | freshwater metagenome | isolation source: river surface water | place: USA:Blue River Watershed | collected 2017-08-17
CCTACAACAGCGTCCAGCAGCCCACCCCCGCCGATCTCCAGCTCGTCCAGCTCCAGCAGCACATCAGCAAGGAGATCGCCATCGCGATCGGGCTGGATCCGGAGGAGGTTGGCGTCTCCACCACCTCCCGTACCTACGCGAACGACGTGGATCGGCGCAAGAACAAGATCAACGATCTGTATGCGCCATACATGGCGGCTGTCACGCAGCGCCTCACCATGCCGGACGTGACCCGCGATGGGTGGCGCGCTCGCTTCAAGCTGGATGACTACCTCCGCGCCGACCCCCGCACGCGGGCCGAGGTGAATGCCATCTACATCAGCAACGGTGTGGTGAAGCGCGAGTGGGTGGCGGCCGATGAGGGCCTGCCGCCTGAGGCCGTCCCGGCGGAGGTTGCCGCCCCCTTGGCCGCCACGGGTGCACGTCCCGCCATTCAAGCCGGGGAAGCTATGATCGCTCCTGTTGAACGTTCAAGCTCGCAGCTTTTCGAGGACTGGGAGGCGTGATGGAGGTCCTGGAGTTCGAGCAGATCGACGTCGCGTCCTTCGATGTCGACATGGAGCGCCGCACCATCAAGGGCCTCGTGGTGCCATGGAACAAGCTCGGTCGCCACAGCAACGGCCAGAAGTGGCGCTTCAAGCGCGGAAGCCTCGTCTTCGGCAACATCAAGTATGTGCGCTTCAACAACGATCACGACCAATCGCAGGAGCTGGGCCGGGCGGTCGCGGTGGAGGACACTGACGAAGGTCTGGTGCTCACCTTCCGCGTGAAGCGCACGCCGGCCGGCGACCGCGCCCTCGCCACGGCGCAGTCGAAGGCAAAGACAGGGCTGAGCATCGAAATCGAGCTGGACACCGCGGACGTCGAGAAGTCCGCCGATGAGCCGGGCGTCGCCATCGTGAACATGGCGCACCTGACCGGCGTCGGCTACGTCCGCGACCCCGCTTTCGAAGACTCCCGCCTGATCGCAGTGCGGGCGAGCCAATCGAGCATTGGAGAACCGGTCATGCCGGAGAACACCACGGAGCAGACTCCGGCCACCGTGCCGGCCGCCGCTCCCGCCACCCCGCCCACCGCGGCCCCGGCCGCTCCCGCCACTCCGCCGGCCGTCGAGCCGACCCCCGCGGCGCCCGCCGTGGTGACCTTCAGCGCGGAGCAGTTCAGCCAGCTCATGGCCGGTATCGGCCAGGCGCCGACCGCGCAGGCCGCCGGCGCCGTCACGGAGACGGCGGTCGCCACCACGGGGCGCCCCGTGGTGGACCCGACGGCGAACGCCGAGAAGTTCTCGGCCGGCCCGGCGGAGGTCAGCGAGCCGCTGCCCTACCGCTTCTCGCTGCACTCCGACCGCTACGTGTTCTCCGGGGACACGGAGTACGACTTCTCCCGGGACGTCTTCGGCATGGCGAACGCCATGATGTCCGGCCTGGCGGCGCCGGAGGGTGCGCAGAAGCGCGTCGCGGCGCTCGTCCGCGCCGCCTTCGACGTGGACACCACGGACGTGGCCGGCCTGATGCCGAAGACGCAGCGGCCGGACATGTGGCTCCCGCAGCGCGACTACCCCACCCCGCTGTGGGACATGGTGAACGCGGGCACCACGGACGGCACCCCCTTCGAGCTTCCGAAGTACGACTCCTCCAGCGGTCTCGTGACCGCGGCAGTGGAGGGTGTGGAGCCGGCGCCGGGCGCGTTCACGGTGACCACGCAGACGATCACCCCGACGGCCCTGTGGGGCAAGGTGGAGATCACCCGGCACGCGATCCGGCGCGGCGGCAACCCGCAGACCTCCGGCGTGATCTGGGAGCAGATGCTCCGCTCCTACTTCGAGGCGCGCGAGGCGGCAGTGGCGACCTTCCTGGCCACCCTGGCGTCCGCGACGGCGATCACCCTGCCGGTGGCGACGGGCACCTACGACAACACCGAGGATCAGGCCGCGGTGGCGGCCTTCGAGGCCGCCCTGGCCGATCTTCAGTTCGTCCGCGGCGGCAACACCTTCACGGCGATGGCGGCGCACCAGTACCTGTACCGCCTGTTCGCCCGGGTGAAGGACGGCAACGGCCGGCCGCTCTACCCGCAGCTCAACCCGCAGAACGCGAACGGCACCACGGTGTCCGGCTACAAGTACATCGACGTGGCGGGGACCCGCATGGTCGGCGCGTACGCGCTGGGCGCGGCGACCGGCACCGACCCGGTGAACAGCTGGCTGTTCGACCCGGCGTTGGTGCGCGGCTGGGCGTCGCAGCCGGACCGGCTGGAGTGGGACTTCGGTGCCACCGTCCAGAGCAGCACGCGGATCCCGCAGCTCAGCATGGTGACGCTGGGCATCTTCGGCGACATCGCGTTCGGCAACCTGGACATCAACGGCGTCCGCAAGGTCGTCTTCGACCCGCAGGGCAGCTAGTAGCTGGGCGCCCCGGCTTTACGGCCCTGGAGCCGGGGCGCCCGCACCGATGAGGAGGTGACGCAGCATGACGGCGAGCAAGGCCACCAAGGCGGCCCCCGCGAAGGTGGCGGCCAGCAAGAGCGAGACGAAGGACGGCTTCGTCTCGGCGGCGGAAGCGCTGGACCTGGACCCGGCCGAGCGCCCGAACAAGGCGCTGACGGAGGGCCCGGAGGGCGCCGGCGACGCGGCGGCCCGCGCCGAGCACCTGACGCGCACGCTGGCGCACGCGGCCGGCGGCGGCGAGGAGTCCGAGGCTGCAGCTCGTCCGCTGGCCGAGGCGATGGCGGAGCGGCAGATCAACGAGGTCCCCTCGCGCGCCGAGCGCGAGACCCGGGACGCGAAGTAGCCAGAGGGGAGGAGGATCATCGTGTCGGCAAGCCTGGTGAGTTCCGCGACTGCGGACCTGGTGGTCGGCCAGGAATGGCTGATCCGGGTGAAAGCCAGCGAGCTTCCCGGCCTGGTGGTCTTCCTCCCCGATGGTGAGCAGTTCACTCCGCCGGTGGTCTTCGAGGCGGAGTCGGGCTACGACGTCTACCCCGACGCGATTTACGTGGCGACGGTGCCGCTGCCCTTCCCTGGCCGCTACATGGCCGCGGTGATCTCCGGCTCCACCGTGCTGGTGACCGCGCAGGCCTTCGCCGCCCAGACGGCGGTGAGCAACATTCCCGACTTCGCCGCCCTGAATGACTATCTGGGCGGCGACGAAGCGCACTCCTGGACGGAGGGCCAGCTTCAGGAGGCGATCGAGATCGAGGCCGCCGCGCAGCGCCGCGTGTGCCGCACGCCGGCCGTCTACCCGAACGACCTCCGTGCCGCGTTGCTCCGCCGCGCCGCCCGCTTCCTGGACATGAAGCGCAGGCAGACTGCAGGCGATGACGGCGGCGACTTCGAAGTGCCGTCCACCGTGGCGATCGGCCGGGATCAGGAGATCCGCCGGTACGAGGCCCCCTGGCGGAAGGTGGTGACGGCGTGAGCTTCGCACAGAGGCAGCCCATAGCCGAAGCGCTGAGCGATGTGCCAGGTGTGAAGGGCTACGCCTACCGGCCGCGGGCGGCGAAGGTGGGTGACGCCTGGCCGAAGTGGATGGGCGCGACCACGCATGACGCGCCGGGCGCGTTCACGCACTCCTGGCAGATCGTGATCCTACTCCCGGCGGATGACGCCGGCCAGGAGGACTGGATTTCAGCGCGCCTGGACGCGCTGATCGATGCGCTCGCACCGGTGGTGTGGGTGGATCAGGTAACACCCGGGCTGTCAGACGACGCTCCGGCACTGATGCTGACCTGTAGGGAGTAGCCATGCCCGCTGTCACGGGACACATCGGTGTCCTGAAAGACTCGCTCGTTGAGGTGGAAGGCGTCGACTACGCCAATCAGCTCACGCGCAGTCGTCTCGTTCCGGAAACCCCCTCGCAGACGGTTCGGACGCTGGTGCCGGACGGCGCCGTCACCGACACCGACTCGGCTTCGTGGACATGGGAGATCGCCGGCCTTCAGAAGTACGCGACCGGCGGCCTCACCGAGCTTCTCCTCAACGCCTCCCCCGGGGACATCCTGGAGGTGGTGTACGAGCCGCGTCGCGGTGTGGTGGGTCAGCCGCACTACGAGTTCTCCGTGGTGGTGAAGCCGACCACCATCGGCGGCGACCAGGGCGCCTTCTCGCAGTTCGAGCTTTCGCTCGAAGTGCAGGGCGAGCCGGTCAAGACGACGATCTCCTCCTAAGAAAAAGGAAGCAGGGCCGAGCAATGAGCATTGTCACCTACCGCCTCGAAGTCATGATGGAGGGCGAGGACTCGCCGTCGGTCGTGCTGGCCGATCAGCGGGACTTCGCCGCCTTCGAGGCAAGCGAGCTGTTCTCCGAAGAGGTGGACCGCTTCCACTCCAAGGTTCGTCACTGGGCGTGGACGGCGATGCGCCGGGCGGAGTTCACGAAGCTGAAGCTGGCGGACTGGGAGAAGAAGTGCATCCAGGTCCGCTTGACCGACGTATCGGACGGCGAGGGTGAGCAGAGCGAGGACCCTCCGCGGGGGTAGTTCAGCTCCACCCCTGGCCGGAGGGCAGTGACCGGTTTTTCTTGGTGGCCTTCGCTCGGCACGCGAGGCTGCCCCTGACGGAGGTACTCCAGTGGCACCCGCGGGACATCGAGACGTGGATGGCGCTGGATGAGGTAGAGGCGCAAGAGCAGAGGTTCGCGGCGATGCGGCAAGGGGGGTGAGGCGGCGATGGTGAGCATGGAGGAATTCGCCGCCGAGCTTCGCGCCTTCGATGCGCGTCGCGAGGTGGTGAACGAGCTTCGCCGGGAGCTGCGTAAGCCGGCCCCGGAGGTGCGCAAGGCGGTACGCCGGAGCGCTCTCGCCACCCTCCCCGCTCGCGGCGGCCTCGGCGCGTGGGTGGCGAGAGCGCGTCTGACGGTGCTCCTGAAGGACGCCGGCCGCTCCGCCGGGGTCCGCCTGAAGCTCTCCCGCAAGAACAGCAAGGGCAAGGCGGAGCTGGAGAAGCTGGACGCCTCTGGCCGCATTCGCCACCCCCTGTACGGCAATCGCCGGAAGTGGTATCCGCAGACCGTCCCGGCTCGGTTCTTCTCCGCAGTGTGGGACGTGATGGGCGAGCGGTTCGTGAAGTCTGCCGATGAGGCGGTCGACCGCGCTTTCGATAAGATCAGGCGGGGGTGAGCCGTGGCACGCGATATCGAGGTTGACGTCAAGGTCAACGACAAGTCGCGGGAGGGCTTGGCCCGGACCGAGCGCAACTTCCGCGAGTCCGGCCGCAAGATCGAGCAGGAGTACGAGCGGTTCGGCAACCGGTTCGGTGACCGCCTCCTCGGCGCGATCGGTGCGGTGTCACCGAAGATGGCGGACGCCCTGGCCGCCTCTGTGGGCACAGGCGCGAAGCTCGGCGCTCCCGTCCTGATCTCCACCGTGACAAGCGCCGTCGCCGTCGCGGCGCCCGTGATAGCCGGCCTGATCGGCAGCGCGGTGGCGATCGGCGGCGTGGGCGCCGGCGTGGTGGGCGGCGTTGCGTTGGCGGCCAGGGACCCACGGGTGAAGGAGGCCGGGGCGACTCTGGGGCAGCAGCTCCTGTCCGGCCTGTCGGATCGCAGCACGTCCTTCATCGGCCCGGTCCTCCAGTCGATCGAGCTGATCAAGAAGCGATTCGGTGAGGCCGGCGACACGATCGAGTCGATCTTCCGCAACAGCTCGAAGTTCGTGGTGCCGCTGGTGGACACCTTCGCCAAGTTCGGTAAGAGCTTGCTGGAGGGTATCAATATCGCCATCGCGAACGCCGGGCCGGTGATCGAGGCTTTCTCGGCGGGCTTCGAGGCTACGGGCGAAACGATCAAGCGCTTCATGGCGGATGTGACGTCTTCGTCGGGCGGGAACGCGGCGGCGCTTTCCGCCACCTTTGAGGCGCTGAACACCATCCTTCAGTTTACCGGCAAGGGGATTCAGTTCCTTTCCTCCAATTTGGAGGCGCTGAACAACATCATTCCGATCACCGTCCTGACGAACGCCCCCCTGATCGACGCGTTCGTGAAGTTGACGGAGACGCAGGCGGGCGCTGTTCTGATGTCCGGCGGGCTATTGGGCGCGCTCGGGCAGTTGAACCGCGGGAGCCGCGAGGCTGAGCAGGCTCAGCAGCAGCTGGCGGAGCGGCAGCGACAGGCGGCTATCTCCGCGCAGCTTGCCGAGCAGGATGCGAAGCTGTACGAGAAGGCGCTTCAGGACAACGCGGCGGCGGCCAGGGCGGCGGCGCAGGCGCACCGTTCGCTGTTCGATGACACGACGCGCGTGGGCGAGGCGCAGGCGAATCTGAACAAGTCGCTGAAGGCGAACGGGCGGACGCTGAGCGCGAACACGGCGGCCGGCCGTGCGAACCGTGGCGCGATCTCCAGCCTGGCTTCGGCATTCAACAACTACCGCGGGAACCTGGAGGCGAGCGGCGCTTCAGCCTCCACAGTGAACGGTGTGCTGAACACGCAGCGGAACCGGCTGATCAGCGCCGCGACCGCTATGGGACTGAGCGCCTCGAAGGCGCGCGCCCTGGCCGATCAGCTTCTCGCCATCAAGCCGCGCGAGGTCGAAGTGTCGGTGCAAGGCGCGGCTACGGCATCGGCGCAGGCGGCGAACCTTCGCCGGGAACTTCTGCTCGTGAAGAACCGCGAGGTCTCTCTGTCGGTGAAGGTCAACGATTCGCGGCTGAACGCGGTGGAGCGCCGCCTCTCTCGCATCAAAGGCAGCGGGTTCTTCGCGACCTCCGATGGTGGTTTCGGCGCCTCTGATGGCTCGATGCGCTCGCGGACCGGCGGGCCGATCCAGGTGGATAGCCGCATCTCTGTGGCGCTGGACGGTGCGCCGTTCTACGACTTCACCACGCGAGCGATCGAGGGCAACGATCGGCGGACGGCTTTCCGTAACCGGGTGGGAAGGCGGGCGGGTCAGTGAGCACGATCAGCAACCTGACGGTGGGTACGGCAACCACGGGCAACAATGCGTCCGTGACGGCCGGTACGCCGTCCGGCCTCCTGCCCGGCGACTTGGTGCTCATCTTCGCCGCGATCCGCAACTCCGGGGCCGGGAAGCCGAACAAACCCACAGGATGGGAGCAGGTGGCGGAGAACACCGCCCAGAACGTCCGCGTGTTCGGCCGCTACTGGGAGACCGGCGACGTCATCCCCGCGGTGAGCTTCACGGGTGGGGTGGCGAACGCCGACACCTACGCTCGCGCCCTGAAGGCGCGCAACGTCGCGAAGGACATGCTGGCCAACGCGACTGTCGCATCGGCCAGCAACGCTTCGGCGCAAAACGTCACGTGGCCGGCGCTCGCCCCGCCCGGCCCGGGGCATCTCCTGGCGATGCTGGCCTGGAAGCAGGATGACGCGACGTCGCTCACCACCCCGTCCGGCTGGACGGCGCAGGGCCTCACCAACCAGACCACCGGCGATGATCAGCTCGCCGCGCTCTACACCTTCCTCCAGACCACGGACGTGGATCAGGCGGGCGGCACCATCACGGTGACCGGCGGCGTGGCGGCGATCGGTTCCGCGGTGGCGGTGGCTCTCGCGCCGGCTCCCACCATCGCGGTGACCGAGGTGGACCTTTTCCCGCCTCGCACGCGGATCACCGTCACCGACCTCACCGCCGGGGACGACCTGATCGTCTACCGCCTCGTGGGCGGCGTGCGCACTCAGGTGCGCGGCGGCACGCTCTCCGGCGCCACAGACCCGTCCTTCGTGGTGGTGGACGGCGAGATCCCCTTCGACATCCCGGTGTCGTACGAGGTGGTCGTGAATAGCTTCGCCATCTACACCACGGCCGCCGTCACCTACGACCTGCCCGGCGGCAAGGCGGTCCTCTCCGATGCGATCACCGGCGAGTCATCGCAGTTCGTGATCGTCAATTGGGATGAGAAGGAGTACGACCGGCAGGCGTCCGTCTTCAAGGTGGGCGGGCGCAACGTCGTGGTTGTCGGCAGTCTCGGCATGTTTGAGTCCACGATGGAGGTCTTCTTCGAGGCGTACAGCAGCACGGAGAACTTCCGTGCGCTCATCGACTCCGCCACAGAGGGCCTTCTCCAGCTCCGCGCTCCGTCCGGCGCGTACGCCGGAGTGAATTGCTACGTCTCCGTGGTGAACGCCCGCGAGAAGCGCTTCTCGCAGGATGGCACGGATGAGCGGCGCACGTGGGTGATCCAGGTCGCGGAGACGGAGACGTGGAGCGACGGACTGACCGCGCGAGCGTTCACCTATCAGGATGTCCTCGACTACTACTCGTCCGCGGGCGGGACTTATGCGACGCTGCTCTCTGACAAGGCAACCTACCTTGCCGTCCGTACGTCGGATTGGACGTGATGGCGCCATGCTTGACATGACGGCCGAGGCGATCGCAAGCCTGAAGCGCGGCAACCAGAAGCGGCACCTGCGCGTCGAGAGTTGGTATTCGGATCAACTTCTCCACGATGACATCCCGGTCGATACCGGAAGCGAGGAGGTGGACCGCGGGGACAACGTGCCGGAGCGCATCACGCTCACCGTCCCGGCCAGGGACCGCGGGGACGACTTCACCCCCTCCAGCCTGCTCTCCCCCCTGGCCGCCAACGGGCAGGTGCTGAAGATCTCGATCGGGCTGGAGCTGGCGTTCAGCAACATCGAATGGCTGACCCGCGGCTACTACGTGGTGACGCGCTCGGTGCGCCGGGGCAGCCGCGTGGACGTCGAGGCCGCCGGCCTGCTCTGGAAGATCCAGGAGGCCCGGCTGGTCTCCCCGCTCCAGCCGACCGGCACCTTCAAGAGCCTCATCCGGGACCTGGTGGAGCCGGCGCTCACCGTGGATTTCGACGCCGCCCTGAGCGACCGCGCCGTGCCCAGCAACATCAACTACGATGAGGATCGCCTCGGCGCGCTCAACAGCGTGCTAGCCGCCTGGCCCGCCAGCGCCGAGGTGAACGCCGAGGGCTACCTCTACGTGACCACCGTAGCGGACCCGACTTCCTCGGTGCTCGACCTCACCGCGGCAACGAGCGGGACCATCATCGAGCGGTCGGGCGTCAGCACGCGCGAAGGCGTCTACAACGCCGTGGTGGCGCAGGGGCAGACCTCGGACGGCAACGTGGTTCGCGGCGTCGCCTACGACCTGAACGGGCCGAAGCGCTCCGGGGGCCCATTCAACGAGCTGCCCGTGCCGCTCTACTTCGACAGCCCGCTGCTCACCACGCAGGCGCAGGCCAACACGGCGGCGGCCAGCAGGCTGAAGACGCTGAAGCGGCAAACTTCGCTCACCTATGATATCGAAATGGTGCCGCATCCAGGTCTTCAGGTGGGCGACGGCGTGAGCGTTGAGGGGCAGCTTTGCTCCGTCGAGGGCTACCGCCTGCCGCTCACCGCGGGCGGCGGCGCGCAGTCGCTGAAGGCGAGGGTGATCTGATGGCGCTACCTTCGACGCTCCGGGCGATCGCTGTCACGGCGAAGACCGGTTCGACGTGCATCGCGGACATCGGCGGCCAGGAGACCGTTATCGAGGTCGCCCGGGATCTCTCCGTCACCGCGGGGGATGCCCTCCTGGTGACCCGGGCGGGCGACGTCTGGTATGCGGTGGCCCGCACCAACCTGGCCGCCCCGGCGGCTCCCAGCGTGCCCACGGAGAAACCTCCGCCGCCGAAGGCTCCGCAGACGGGATCGCTGGTGATCTCCCCCGTGGAGACGCGCTCCCGGCAGGGGTCGCGGTGGCGCTCCGACAACGACAACGTTTACCAGGGCGAGTACGGCTCGAATGGCAACCACGTCGGCTGCGTCTTCTACGGCGGTAAGCCGCGCACCATCGCGGGCGCCACAGTGGGCGGAGCGTTCCTGAAGATCCGCCGCCTGGACAGCGGCGGCGTCAACGCCTCGCAGGCCACCACGCTGCGACTGGTAGCGGAGAGCAAGCGCCCCAGCGGCGCCCCCACGCTGGGCTCGGCCATCAACGGCCCGGCGCTGCGACGCGGCCAGACGAACACCTACTACGGGATCCCCGCCTCGTGGGGGCAGGCACTGGTGGACGGCTCCGCCGGCGGCATCGCCCTCTACGAGTCGGACGGATCGCCGTACGTGATCTACGCCGGCCGCGGCGCGTGGGGTCCCGCGTGGACTCTCACTCTCAATTGGAAACGATAGGGGACCGAATATGCCCACCACCGATCAGGGGTTTCGCTACCCGGCGAGCACCGATGACCCGGACGTCGCCGGGGACATGTCGAATCTGGCCGCCGACCTGAACGCCTTCCTGAAGCTGCCTGACGCCGTGAGCGCCACAGGCAGCGGCGTCATCGCGTCGGCGGCGGGCACTTTCGCGGCGCTGAGTACGCCGTGCTCGCTGGCCTTCCAGAACCCCAGCAGCACCTACGATCTGTGGGTGATGCTGATCATGAACGGCTACCTGACGAATTCCGGCACCACGGGGGCGGTGAGCGCTCACAGCGTGGCGAGCGGTGGCGTGAATTGGGCGGCGACCGGCTACGGCGCCGGCGGCCCCCTGTCTGTGGCGGACACGATGTCGGCCGGCGCGGGGGTGGGTATCTCGTGCGGCGTGAGCTTCCCCGTGAAGCTGCCCGCCGGGTCCGCCTCCACCACCTTCTCCGTCCAGGGCAGTCGCTCAAACACGGACGGCTCGAAGGTTGTCCAGGCGGCGAGCCTGCGCATCATGCCGATCCGCTTCATCAAGCCGTAACCCCCGCGGGCAGCTCCCACCTACGGATGGAGGCGCGATGGAGCGCGTGAGCAGGATTCTCCTGGCCGAGCAGTACACCGGCGGCAACGGCGCAGCCGTGCTCGCCATGTGTCAGTCGATCACGCAGTACAGCGGGAACGTGTGGTCGATCGAGGGCGACACGGGGGACCTGCTCACGCTGCGCGAGACGTCGCCGGTGGGAGCTGGTTCGTTCGGTCTCTGGCCGATCAGGCGGGATCAGTGGGTGCTGGCGGCGCCGGACGTCGGCATCGTGGCGCGGATCTCGGCTAGCCAGTACGCGGCCAGATACCGCACCATCGACGCGATCGTGGCGGATGCGGTGGCGGCCAACGTGGCGACGATCGCCGCGTCCGCGCCGGTCCAGAACGCCATCATCGCTGAGGTGGGCAAGGCGATGTACGGCGGCTTCGGCACTGCGACCTTGCCGCTGCTCATCGTCGGCGCGACGTCGGCGCCTATCCCGGTGACGATCCTGCCTTCGCAGCCGGACACCGGTTACGTGGCAAGGGCTTTCGCCGTGTCGGGCGCAGCCGTGCTCACCACGCTGGAGATCGTCTCAATCACGAAGACGTCGGGTGGCGTGGCGACCGTGGTGGTGAAGAACAACGGAGTGGCGAGCGTGGGCGGGCTGTTGCTCGTGCACGTCACCTCGCCTGTCGGAGGGGCGGTCAAGAAGTGATCGAATTCGGTGTGCACGAGGACCCGACAAGCTCTGTGGGCGGGCGGACGCCGGCTCAGGTGAAGGCACGCTACCCGCGGGCGATGTGGGGTCGCGCGTTCGTGAGCGGGGAGCAGGCCACCGCCATCGACCTCCGCCCGAAATTCGAGGCGCTGTACGGGGACTACATCGACGCCGGGCTGAACGTCTACGTCTCGGTGAAGACGAACGTCTCCGACACCCGCAATGGGCTGTGGAACGCGCGAATGACGGAGCTGGGCGCGTTCCTCCAGCCGCTGGCCGGGCGGGTCCGCGTGATCTGGCGGCACGAACCAGAGGACGACAACATCGGCGGTCCGGCCTTCGTGCACGCTTTCAACAAGGTGCACGACAGGATCAAGCTGGGCGGGCCCGACGTCCAGGTGGGCACATCCGCAATGGCCTACCAGTGGCGGCCAGGGAGCACCGCCACCGCGGTTCCGGCGGAATGGCTCAGCTACAACGGCGTCAACCTGAATGCGGACTTCATCGCCGCCGACGTCTACAGCGGCAGGTCCTTCGACCTGGAGGACACCCTGGCCGATCATCCCGGCTATCAGCGGTGGCTGACGGCGTTCGCCCTGCCGCTCATGTCGGCCAGGGGGCAGGACATCCCGATCATCCTCACGGAGCGCGGCTTCGAAACGCCCAGCGCCACCAACCCCACGAACCGATCGGCGCTGCGCGTCTCCGCCATCGAGGCGGAGTTCGCCTACCTGGAGGCGGCCAGCGAACCGATCAGGGGCTACATCTTCTGGTCCTCGCCGGGCACCGAAGACGCGGCCGGGCTGGTGCTCGACTCCGCGGCGGAGGAGGCGGTGATCGCCGGGATGGCGGAGCTGGCCGAGAACCCGGACGACCCGGACGGTCCCGGCACGTACGAGGAGGGCTACGCCGCGGGGGTGGCCGCCGGCCGGGCGGCGTACCGCCAGGAGGTCATCGACGGTCTGCCCACAGTCTGACTAGTTGACTTTCGAGTGAGAGGGGGTCATGCTGTGGGCATGAACATGACACGGAAGGATTGGCGCAACGCCGTCCTCATCACCGTCTCGGTGCTCGTGCTGCTGGCGCTGGTCGCCTTCCTGGCCGTCCTCCTCTCGCCGCACGAGGGCGAGGACTTCAGGGTGCGCAACACGGGGTGCGTCGCCACCTCCGACTTCACCGCGGAAGTGAGCTACACGGCGGAGATGATGCGGGAGACGCACGCCGGCGTGCGCATCCGGGCGGAGGTGGAGTACCGCGATTCGATGGGGCGCTTCCTGGCCTCGGACGACCTGACGATCCAGCTCGCGCGGAAGGACAGCGCGAGCGGCGCCGAGACCACCTTCTTCGCCCTGGCCGAGTCGATCTCCACGTGCAAAATCAAG
>JACCDR012013980.1_pt1 | contig 12722 bp, 14 predicted proteins | sample 7446431 | NCBI WGS metagenome assembly JACCDR01 (sample SAMN15323443, study PRJNA562643) | freshwater metagenome | isolation source: river surface water | place: USA:Blue River Watershed | collected 2017-08-17
AATAACAATAACAATAACAACAACAACAACAACAACAACAACAACAACAACAACAACAACAATAAAAAAAACACACTTGAACCGCTGTCAACATTCTGTATTTTCAAAGCCCCATTTTTGCATACAGGCATATACCCGCCTAAAACCCGTACCCCTGGCACACTTTTCTTCCTTTCATCTTTTCTTTAGGCTCTTTCTGCATACAGGCACATACCCGCCTAAAAACCGTACCCCTGGCGCACTTTTCTATTCATTTATATCTACATTCATTCATTCATCCATTCATCCATTCATTTATTTATTCATTCATTCATTTATTTATTCATTCATTCATTCATCCATTCATTCATCCATTCATCCATTCATTCATTCATTCATTCATTCATTCATTCATTCATTCATCCATCCATCCATCCATCCATTCATTTTTATTCAGGTCACTAGAAGCCCGCGTTTACTTAGGTCACTTGCCATCCGCATTCTTCTTTACTTAGGTCGCTTGTCATCCGCATTCTTCTTTATTTAGCTCGCTTGTCATCCGCATTCTTCTTTATGTAGGTCACTAGGAGCCAAATTCATTCAAGTCGCTACGAGCCTGCTTCTATTCAAGACACTACGAGCCTGCTTCTATTCAGGGCACTACGAGCCAAATTCACTTTCCTTACGTCGCTACGAGCCAAATTCACTTACTTACTTACGTCGCTAGCAGCCAAATTTATATAGGTTTCTAGCAGCCAATTTTACTCACGTCGCTACGAGCCAATTTTACTCACGTCGCTACGAGCCAATTTTACTCACTCACGTCACTAGGAGCCCGTTTTTGGGCAGTACGGGGGTGTGCTGTCAAGAAATTCGGTAGGGTTAGCTCCAAACCTGCAGCTAACCCTAACCCTAACCCTAAGTCTAGGTTTGTATGTAGACTTTGTTTTTTTTCTCAACTTTGTTTTCTTAGGAAGTTGTTTTTTGGTAGGACGGGGGGTGTTTGCACAAAATCTCCGAGTGTTTTTTGTTGGTTCATTAGTGTTGAATGGTGAAAAAGAAAGTGTTCAATAAAGCAGAAAGAAGCAAAGGAAAAGAGATAGAGAGAGAGAGAGCACAACAGTAAAAAATAAAGTAAAACTTCTACAGACTTCAACATGTTAAACTTTAAAGGTTTCGCCGCGGAGACGGCGGGCGAGCTGCATGTCCTTGGGCATGATGGTGACGCGCCTGGCGTGGATGGCGCAGAGGTTAGTGTCTTCAAAAAGGCCAACAAGGTAGGCCTCGCATGCCTCTTGGAGAGCGCCGACAGCGGCAGTTTGGAAGCGCAGCTCAGACCTGTAGTCCATGGCAATTTCGCGGACCAGGCGCTGGAAGGGCAGCTTCTTGATGAGCAGCTCTGTGGACTTTTGGAACTTGCGGATCTCGCGAAGGGCAACGGTGCCGGGGCGGTAGCGGTGGGGCTTTTTGACTCCGCCGGTGGCTGGCTTGGCCTTGCGGAAGGCCTTTGTAGCGAGCTGGGTGCGAGGGGCCTTACCGCCGGTGGCTAACTTAAACTTGCGGCGGATGTTGAGGGGTGCATTTTGAGTGGTAGAGTTTGCACTTGCGGCTGTGGCTGCGGTGACTGGCGGCGGCGGGATTTTGCCAAAGGTGACAGGGTTGGTGTTCTCAGACTCGAAATCGTCCTCAGAGTCGGTCTCTGCGGTGATTGCGCGGCACTTCTGGGCTGATTGCTCTCCCAGAAATTTGGAGCGGGCGAGCTTCTCGGCAATGGCAGCCTTGAGGTGAGTGGACTGGACTGTAGTCACAGAGCCGCTGGGGGATTTTGTAGGATTCTGCTTTGTGCGTGCCATGGCTTGTAGACTTTGCAAAGAAATAGAGAAAGAATAACTTTGACACACACTCGAGAGCTGCGAGCAAGAAAGTGACGTGTTTTGTGTGTGTGCGCGTATTTGTAACGAAAAACAAAGACCTACAGTTGTAGGGTCAAGACCTGTGCTTGCAGGGTCGAGTTTACAAATGCAAAAAACAGAGACCTGCAAACAGGAAAAAACGATAAAAACGGCAAAGTGTTGCAAAGAGTAGCGAAAGGTAGTGAAAAGGGAGAGATTGACACGCACTCGCACTTGAGAGCTGTGAGTGAGAAAGTGACGTGTTTTTGATGTGCAAGCGCATTTATAGTTTTTTTGAGTGCGGCAGCTGGACCTACAAAATGTAGGGGTTGGACCTGCGTTTGCAGGGGTTGGACCTGTGGTTGTAGGGGCTTGTGTTCAAAGTATAAATGCGAGTGCAGCACCAAAACACGTCACTTTCTCAGCTATAACAAGCGAGTGTGAGTGTGAGTTTGGATGCGAACAAAAAAAAGAACAAATCGCGGAAAAAAGAAAGAAACGAGTGCGAAAGAAGAAACAAGTGTGAAAAAAGAAATGGAGCAGGGCAAGAGAAAGCAAGAGGAAGTGGTGTTTGACTCTTTCAAGAGAAGCAAGAAGGTTGTAGGTCTCTTGGATGAAGTGAAGAAGAGCCGCGAGCCCTATTTCCTCAAGGGAGAAGAACTTCAGGCCTACCGTGGCGTCCCTGTGCCTGAGCCTGTTCTGGAGGCCATCCGCGAGCGCAAGCGCAAGGGCAAGGGCATAGGCCAAGACAAAGGGATTGGCAAAAACACAAACAACGACTCGGAGTTTGCCTACTACAAGATTTCGCTGTTTGTCACACGAAGTGGCCGCACCGAAGCCGTTCTCCACGGCAATCCGGAAGAAGATATTGCCAAAGTCTACAGAGCGCTCATGGATGATCCGAGTGTCGTCCACACGGCCACGACCTCCTTTGCACACGTTTTGAAGAACGTGCCCATCTCTGAGACCTTTGCGCGCAACTTTGACAGGTACTGCGAGGCCCCCATTTACCACTGCATCGAAGGGCGCAGGTTCCTGTTGAAGTATCTGCGAGAGACTGCAGGCTACTACACCAATGTAGACGAAAAAGATCTTGAAGAGAAAAAGAAAGACAAAAATCTCATTTTTTATGACTTTGGTTGTGATGCTGACCTTCTCTACTCTGACATTGTCAAACACATGCTCCAAGTGTTGGTGCTGTAAACTTGTGTGTGTTTCTCATTGTTTCACATGAGTTTTCCTTATTTTCTTTTTGAAAAATTAAACCTATAAAAACAAACAGATCAAGTCAAAGAAAAAACAAAGAAAAAACAAAGAAAAAGAGTTTACTATATTTTTTAAAAAAATAAAGTAAAGTAAACACTTTGCAATTTCCTCTCTTTCTCATTTTTTTCTCTCTCTTTTTGAGCGAGTAAGTTTTTTTTTTTCGTTAAAGAAATCTTTAGTTAAACTGAACATCTGAAAGTGAGGGGGGGTTTGGCACCGAATTTGCAAGTCTATTTTTCGTTGTTTTGTTTTAATAGTTTTTAAAGAAAATAACAAACACAATACAATTTTTAAAGAGAGAGAGAAAAAAAATCAAAGTAAAGTAAAAAAGTCTAAAGATTTTCTTTCAACTCTTCAAGCAAAAACTTGACAAGCTCAAGAATGTTTTCGTCGCTGGCCATGGGAATACGCGGGCCTGGGGTCTCTGGCGCAGTAAAAGTTACAAGGCACATTGGGGCCATTCTGCTGCGCTGAAAGTCGAGGATGGCGTGGCGCAGGTCATATGTGAGCCAAGAGGCAATGGCTTCGCAGGTCCAGACTCCCCTGTGGAGATTGATGGCGCCGGCCTGCAGATTGGCAACCAAACTGGCCTGCAGCGGCATGCCTGTGTAAGGCCCGTCTGCGATTTTGCACGTATCGCGGGCCAGGCGGGCCATGTAAGGCTGGAGGTGTCGAGCGAGCGACTCGTCGACAGCAAGCCACTTGCCAATTGACGCGGTGTCAAACTGGCGGTCGCCGGTTCTGCGGACTTTGCTGTAAAGGTCGATGCGTTGGCAGAGGCGGCGATACTCGTCTGAGAGATCGCTGCAGGCGGCTGCTTGCACAAGGAAGCGTGTGTGGGCAATCTCGCGCAGGCACTTGTCGTCCAAAATTAGCGGCAGGCCTTGGATGAAAATGCGGCGAAGTGCCACAGGGAGGTTTTCTACAGGCACAACACAAGGGATCTCAACAGGTTTGGCAAGGTCAATAAGGTTGTTGTTGTTGTTGTTGCTGTTGTTGTTGTTGTTCAGGCTGGTGCTTGTGTTGTTGTTGCTGTTGTTGTTGTTGAGAAATGCCTGAGTCTGCAGAATCTCGAGCGACGGCACTTGGCGCTGCTGGGCAAGCATTTGGAGCTCGAGATTGGCCTTCATCTGCAAGTCAAGTTCGCGCTGGAGCTCCTCCTGTTCTCTTGCGCGCCTGCAGACTTCGGCCTCAAGAAGCTCGCGTTCGCGTTGCAGCTTTTCAAAGTGGGCCTGCCTACGCTGTCTCGACAGGGCTGCGTTGACTCTGTTGCGTTCGCGGCGGTTCCGCAACATCTCTTGGCGCTCATTGCTGATGTTGTCGCTGCCTGCAGCCTTTTGTTCCTCAAACTTGACAGAGGGAGAAAAACGCGGGCCCAGGGAAAAGGCTGCGCGGATGCGGTTGTGCTGTGTCACGTCTTTGCCGGGCATTCTTTCTTCTGTTTTTAATAAAAAAATGTGAGTAGGGGGTTGTAAGTTTAAGTTGTGTTTTGTGTTTATTTAACTTTTTTTTTAATTTGTGTGTTAAAACTCAATAATTGGGGTTGCACTCACACTCGCGTGTAGCAACTGAGAAAGTGACGTTTTGGATGTTCAAACTCTCATTTATAGCGCAAAAAGCACAGACCTGCAATTGTAGGGTTCGGACCTGCAATTGTAGGGTTAAGACCTGCAGTTGTAGGTCTGTGCTTTTTGCGCTATAAATGCGGCAAAACTCACAAAACACGTCACTTTTGCACTTGCTAGTCTAGTGTGTGTGTGTGTGAAAATGGAAATTGAAGATGAAAACACCGACATTGTGCTCGGAACGCCAGAGCCACAACCAGAGCCACAAAAGCCTGCAGACATTGCTGCAGAAGCCAGAGACGCAATTTTGGCCGCCATGCCCAAAGACACCAACAACAACAACAATTTCCGCGCAGGCTCACCTGATTTGAGCACCGCCAGTTCTGCCGCCAGTTCTACCGCCAGTTCTACCGAGCGCCTGCGCCATCCAAGCCCGCGCCATCCAAGCCCGCGCCATCCAAGTCCGCGCCATCCAAGCCCGCGCCATCCAAACCCGTCTGCAGACATTGCCGCAGCTGCCGCCGTTGAGCCCCAGACCATGGCACCTACCGTCGAAGAGCTGCAGGCAGTGATAGCTGCCCAGAAAAAGATCCTTGACGAACGGCGCAGGAAGGAGACGCTGAAGAAGAGAGAATTCAGGGCAAAGCAGAAGGATTATGCGGCGGCGCTGAAGAGAGCACAAAGTGGCGAAGTCTGTCACTTGTTTGGCAACGAGTTTGACAGTCTCCTCAAGGCCTATACCGACAGCAAGGGCAAGCAAGACGTCCAGGTGCAGCTCTACATGGCCAACAGCGAGAGTCAGCGCAGAACAGTCAGAGAAGTCTACGCTTTTGCACGCAACTACCTGCCAGATGCTCACGCTAAGCCCATTTTTGACAATGTCATTGCCAATTTTGGCACTCTCCGAAGAGCTGTAAGTTCCTTGTGTGTGTGTGTGTGTGTGTGTGTGTGTGTGTGTGTGTGTTTCTACCAAGACAAATTTTGCCTTGACAAGATAGAAATTGAAGAAAAAAAACACAAGAAACTTTCTTCTCTTAATTTAATTTACTGACTTTGAATTTCTTCTGTTTTTAGGTTGTGGAGATCCTGTTCTATCTGCACAGGGAAACGAAAGTCGAGGAGGTCAAAAGACAGATCATTGAAAAGGCCAAGCGCTCCGTTGACCCTGCAGACCAAATGGAGTTTTTTGTCAAGATTGGCGCAATCTCCGAGTTCCACGCGAGCGACTACAAGACCCTCTGCGCCCACGAGCTCAAGCGCATCCTTGGCAATCCGCCAACCAGCGACATTGCCGCAGCCGCCATCTTCAAGCGCCAGATTACAAGCAACCCCTATCTTGTAAACATTGTGCTGGACACTCTGGTACTTGCGCACAAATCGTTCCCGAGAATGTACGAAAAGATGTTTTCAACCATCACCCGCAACTTTGGAAACATCTGGCTTGGGGTAAGTAAATTTATTTATGTATCTCTCTCTCTTTTAGGTTTTGGATTTCTGTTCTTTATTTTACTTTACTTTACTTGACTTGCCTTGACTTGACTGTAAACATATCAACACAGAAACTAACACATTTCCACTATCATCTTTTTTTAAAACACTTTAGGTGAGGAACGTTCTCTTGCACATTGTTGCATACTGTAATGACGAGGAAGCAAAAAAAGCAGTCAGGCGCTTTGCCCAGCTAGTGTTTCCTGCCGAGCACCGCCAAGACACGCCTGAGCTGTTTGACACCAACAACACTCCTGCCGTTGCTTCTTTCACCAACACAACTACAACCACAACCACAACAACAATCACAATCCCACCAGTTCAACCACAACCCCTGCAACCACAACAATTGCAGGTTCAAACTCAACCACAACCACAACCACAACCACAACAACAACAATTGCAAGTTCAACCACAACAACAACCACAACAACAACCACAACCACAACCACAACAACAACCACAACAACAACAATTGCAAGTTCAACCACAACCACAACAACAATTGCAAGTGCCAGCTGATGCTCGAATTCAAACTCAACTTAGCCGCAGCCTTGCCGAACGCTACCGCCGTCAAATTGACATTGTGCGCAGGCGCGCAAACTGCATCACAACTCACACCAATCACACCGGCCCTCTACGTGGCGCCGCTACCCACTCTGCCAGCTCCACAGAAGGCGCCGCCGCTACCCACTCTGCCAACTGGCAAGCAATGCTCCTTGACGCCCAGGCCCAACTCCAAGTGCAGCCCTCTGCCACAACGCAGCACCCAATGGCCTTGCTCTTTGAGGGCGTAGCAGGTCTGCCAACAGGCCCAGTCTTTGACCTTGTGGACTTTCGCCGCCATGTCAAGGCCGCGTTTACCACAGCCAAGGGCTACCAGCCACAGACACCCTTGCCAGAGATCAAGCTCGGCGTCCTGCGCTCTCTGGCCTTCCGCGTCGGCCTGGCCCTCGAGCCCCTCTTTGCCCCTTTCCGCGCACACCTTGCAAGCAACCCACAAGGCACTTTTAGGGCCTTCCTCATGGCCAACTTTGACACTTTTGCTTCTGCCATCGCTCCGTATGCCTATGTGGCTCTCGGCAGCCTGCTTTCTGTTCTCACAGAGATGGGCTGCCTGTTTGCCGAGGCCGCCAGCATCATCACAATCATTGCCAACACCAACCACATCACAACAACAACATTCACAGCCACTTCCACGCTCAAATTTGACCACGAAGATGCCCTTATTCTCCTCTCCGCTGCCACTGCGCGCTCTGCCGCCGTGCTTGCTTCGCCGGCCTCCCTTGACTATGTCGCCGACTCCCCGTTCATCGCCGCAACCGTCGAGCACCACGACCTCCTTGCGTTTGGCGGCCAAGGCGGCACTGCGGGTGTCTCTGACACCTTTATCCAGTCTGTCGCAGCATTGAAGCAAACCTACTTTTACTCTCTCTAGTCAAATCAAGTCTTGTCTTTTTTTCATTATTAAAATCCTGTCACTTGTCATTTTTTTCATTATTAAAGTTTTGTTATCCTACCAACTTTTCAAAGTAAAATCCTGCCACTCTGCCATTTTTTCATTATTAAAGTTTTGTTATCCTGCCAACTTTTTACAATTAAAATCCTGCCACTCTGCCAACTTTTCATTATTAAATTTCTGCCACCATGTCAACTTTTTCCTAATTCAAAGTCTGCCACTTGACCAACTTTCCTAATTAAAATTCTGCCACTTGACCAACTTTTCACAATTAAAATCCTGCCACCCTATCAAAATTTCCTAATTAAAAGTCTGTCACCTTGCCAACTTTTCCTTATTAAAAGTCTGCCACTTGACCAACTTTTCCTAATTAAAAGTCTGCCACTTGACCAACTTTTCCTAATTAAAATCCTGCCACCCGACCAACTTTTACCACTTAAAATTCAACTGTCATGTCATGCTTTTCCCAATTAATGTGCCGCCACTTAACAAAATTTCCTAATTAAAATCCCGCCACTTACCAACTTCTCCTAAGTAAAAGTCCGCCACTTGTGTCATTGGCACCACATATTTTTACCACTTTACCGTATGTCACCCTCTCAATTTTTATACACTCCAGGTGCTGTCACTTGCCACACTTTCCTAATTAAAAGTCTGCCACCTGCCAACACTTCCTAATTAAAAGTCTGCCATTTGCCGCTTATTTTTTTCCCAATTGACTCCCACCACTCACCCTCACCCGCACCCTCACCCTCACCAAGTCACCTCTCACCAACTCACCCTCACCAAGTCACCCTCACCACCACAGCCCGATACGTTTCTGCCCGCAGACCCCACTCTGCTTCCATTCTCACCCACAAAACCTTCCGCCGCTTCTTCGTTCCCCTTCATTTCACCAGCTTTCACACCAAAGTTTTAAAAATTCGCGTTTTCACCATCAAATCGTGCGTTTTTAGCGGGGCGCGGGGTGTTTTTGTGAGATGTGGTTGTGGGAGCGGGAGGGAGCGGGCGGGATGGAAGCGGGCCCGGGCCGGTGCGGCGGTGGGCGGGCGGGGGGTTTTTTTTGGGTTGGGTGTGGGTCGCGGTGAGCAGGCGGGCGGGGTGTGGGGCCGGTCTGGTTGGTGGTGGGTATGGGCACCTGCGGGCGCGAGTTGGGAAAAGAGGGGCAGTTGTGGAGTTGTTGGCAACAGAAAGCGACACGAAACGGACAGTGCCTTGGCGATGATTGGGACAATTCCGGAAAGCGGGGTATTTCAGAAAGTATAGGTGCGTGCGCGCCAAAAGCGGTTTGTTGTGAGTGCTTTAAAGTCATCTCCAAGTTGAACACAGGTGCACAAAAGCACACACCAGTGTAACAAAAAGAGCACAAAAGTGTGAAAAGAACACTAGAGTGCAATGAAAATTGCGAAGAAACATAAAAGTGTGTTAAAAATGTTTTGGTTGTTTTAAAGTGCATAAACAAGCACAAAAAAGCATAAAAATGTGACATGAAGAAAATATGATATAAAGAAAACATGACATAAAGAATATAAAATGAGTAAGCATGTACATGTATTGAGATATTTTAACATGTGTGAATAAGTACAAACAGGCATCTCTGGAATGTATAGATGTGTGTGTATGTGTATGTGTGTATGTGTAATAGGTTGAGAGGTGTAAAAAGATTTTTTAAAGGTTGGTTGTCAAGGAAACGATTAAAAGAAAGAAGTTTTGTGAAAACAATGTATCATTTCCACAATAACAACAACACCAATAGAGCACGAGTGCTAACAAGGAATACCTAAAAATGAGTTGTGAAATCTGTGTATGCGCCGACGGAATTGTATCTTTCCAAAATCACCACGAAAATGCATACCAGTCTTGCGATTACACACGTACAGTGCAAACTGTATTGGAAGGCAAGCAACAAAAGGAGAATGTTGCTTGGCTATATTTGCCTGAAAGCACAATTGTGACCAGAAAATTTGAAGTTTTGAGCAAGGAAGCCAAGTTTTTGTTTGTTTTGACTGTGGACGGCGTCTATATCTTGACAAGCGGAGAATGCACTGCGCCAACATTTACAACCAATGCACTTCAAAAAATGATCTTGGAAGAGATGTTGATTGAATTCCGGATAAGAAAAGATGTTGGATGTGGAGGGAAAGTAGTTGTGTTGCGAAAAATATACAACAAACCTCCCACAAACTTTGCGGAAGCTGATTTGAACAACCTCACAACGCATGACACAAAAAGAGAGTTGAGAGTAAAAGCCAAACAACTTTGTGCAGAGAGTCATATGACAACAGCAAATTTTCCCAGCGAGAAAATTTGTAAAGCCTTGCAGATAGACAAAGCTAAGTCGGTGCACATCGATATCCCGAATAGCCAAAACATAAATAATTATTATCTTACTGTGATTCTGTGGCTGAACTTGTTACCAAAAGGAGATGATGAGCGCAAGAGCATCTGCATGTACAATTCTGGAAGGTTGTGTGACAAGTGGGGTAGCACAAATGGGTTGATGTATGGCACTGAAATCTTCAGCTTTTGCAGTTTGGCTCCCACGATTGTGTTTTGCAAGTATGGAGACATGTATCGTGTGAGCATGGGCGGGGAAATGCAGAAGCTGCGACACAACATGGCTGTGGAAAATAAATTTTATAACCACAATATTTTACACACAAATTCTGGCTACACAGTCTTCATTCTCTGTGAATTTGTTGGAGGCGGTGAAGGGTGGACTGTACATGTGCAGATTTTGCCTCCAGATAAAATAGAACCCGTTTGTAACCCATGTCTGTTTACAAACGTACGGCATGTGGGTCTTGTGCACGGAACGGGGTCTGCACTTCAAAACAACTATCTTTATGTAATTTTAGAAACAGGCATGAAACGCATTTATAGAATATGTAAAAGACTTGATTTGGTGCGCGTAGGCAGTAGACAAACCCACACATATGCGGTTCCAGACTTGTGTTATGTTACATGCTCAGACATTCTGTGCGGCTATTTGCCGTTCAGGCCCGACGCAGTTAGGTTTATGTGCAAGGAAAAACGCAAAAGGGTGCTGCACATGCTCTGTATTATTCATAAGCTGAAAACGCAAGTAACACTTCCTGTGTTGCCTTGGGAGCTGTGGCTTTTCATTTTGGAGGTTTATTCTGATCATGTTATTTGATGTGATTTTTTTTGTTGTTGCTAAGCAACAATTGTACAGCTTTTGTTGTTGTTGTTGTGTGTGTAAAATCCATTTGGACGGTTGTGTGAGTGTGAGTGTGAGTGTGCGTGTGAGTGCGCTGAGCGAAGGATGGGGAGTTTTAGATATGAAGGGGAGAGCAGAGAGAGTGTCTTTGCGTCGCTGCGGCGGGACGGCACAGGCCTGAACGTGTATTGTGGAGAGGAAGGTTTGGGGAAACAGGCGCTGCACTTTGACAACCAAGCACACAACATTAAGAGTGTGGCTTGGAAGCGAGAGGCCGGAAGCAACTTGCTTGTGCTGGGAGACTTGTCATTGTGGGATGTCGAGAGCAACAAGTGCATTGTGCGCGGCGTTGGAAAAGAAGAGGCAAAAAGAATGCGGCCGCGAGTGGAGTTTACGGGTGAGAGTGGATCGAATGTGTGTTGCTACCAGACCAAAGCAGGAACTGTTGAAATGATGGATTTGCGCGTTGGTGACAACGGCACGAACGTTCGTCAAGCAGTGGGCCAGTGCCATTTCACAGAAAAGGCGCTACGGAGCTTTTCGGCTCATCCGCACACACGAGAGATTGCGATTGGCGCGACGGACGGCGTAACAGTGTGGGATTATCGGATGCAGCAGACAAGGGATGTGACAAAACGCAGCTGCGATGCAGTGAAGGAATTACAAGATGTTGGATGGACGGCCGACGGCAGCGGGATCTGCGCATTGTATCTGTGCAACGAAGGCAGAGTGGAGTTTGGCGAGGTCTATGAAAACACACACTGGTCGGCCGGTAGCGCGATAGTAACACGCTTTGCCTACACACCAAGAGTTGTGAATGAGCCTGGCCGCAGTGACTTGCAGAGCCAGCTGAGTGTTTCGCGCGACGGGCTGTTTTACGCGGTGGCGAGCCGCGGCGCCAGCAACGAGGTGCTCTTCTTTGACGCCAAGAAGCCGCGGTTTCCAAAAGAGACGCTTGACTACACTGCACACTCAAGGCCTGGAAATAGTCTTCTAGTTGACAGTGTGTGTTGGTCTGACAACAGTAAAAAGTGTGCAATCATGTTTACGAACCTTACTTTTATAATGAAAAAAGACTTGCAACAATAAAGAATTGTGTGTCAATATTGATACCTGTAAGTTGTCAAAAAAAAAATAAAGAGTTTCTTTTTTTTTATTTGTATGGAACGCGGTTGTTATGCAGAAACTTTTATTGGTTGTCAAGCAGACTTTTTGTAGTCTTTTTTTAACACTCCTTCTCCCCACCACAAAAACAATGAACCTTACGAAAATAGAACACATTTTGTTTAGTCTAATCTAGACAGAGTGAGCACACTCACAGGTGTAAAAGAGAAAAACTTGAAAGCAAGGATGGTCTATGCAATCAGAGTGTGTGCAGATGGCGTTGTGTTTCAGCCTCGCGCCAAAAATTACAATCGCGTGCTGATAGAAACAGATCTTACGAGAACTGTTCAGAAGTGCATTGAAATGTTTGAATTGCTCTATATGCTGTGGATTATAAAGAATATCAGGAGTGTGCGTGGCTTGTCTGTTTTACCATGGGAAGTTTGGCTGTTGATCCTTGAAACTTATTTTGATTATAATTATGACCCGGGGGATAGCTAGTCAACCCGTTTATCTCTTCTTTTTCTTGATTTTTTTAAAAAAAAACCGCGAAAACTATCTTTTTATAATTCATGTTGTTGAACATCTTTCTTCATTTTTTAAAAAAAGGAAACAATTTCAAATATACAAGTTTAATTTTAGTGATAAATGAAACCTTGGAAACGGGAATATTTTGGTAAAGTAAACAAGGCCTTGACAACCAAAAAAAGACATAAGGTCAGAGTGTACAATTAAGCGAACATATAAGCAATAGTGAGAGTGAGAGTGAGAGTGAGAGTGAGAGTGAG
>JACCDR012551640.1_pt1 | contig 12721 bp, 16 predicted proteins | sample 7446431 | NCBI WGS metagenome assembly JACCDR01 (sample SAMN15323443, study PRJNA562643) | freshwater metagenome | isolation source: river surface water | place: USA:Blue River Watershed | collected 2017-08-17
GCTGGGGAGCTGGTTCATGATCTTGTAGAACCCGCTGATCCCGGCGTCCAGCATCTTGGTCAGCTCGTCACCCGCAAAGGCGGATCGGAGCTGGGCCGCATTGACGTCCGGCCTGTCGGCCAGCTTGATGAGGTCCTTGAGGTCCGCCTTCTTGAGCGGACCGTTCAGGAGTGCGCCACGGGCAGCATCCACGCCCGGGAGGTTCGGGTCGAGGAGATGGTCCACGTGGGCCTTCACGCGCCCTGCAAGCTCCTCCTCGGGGAGGAACTTCAGGTTGAGGCTGCGCATGTGCTGCTGACCCTCGGAGCCCTTGAGCCAGGAGGTCAGCTCGGCTTCGCTCTTGCCTGCGAGGACCTGGCGGGCGAGGGGATCATTGGCCACCTGATCGTTGAGCGCACGAAGCCATGCGTCCATGTGCTGCTTCTCGGTGCGCGTAGTGGCCGAGATGGTTGTCCAATCCTGACCCCGCATGGTGCGCAGGTGGAAGTCCGCAGTGCGCCCGAAGATCTGGGAGGCGTTGCGCTCGCCCGCTGCGAGGTCCTTGAACATCTGGCCCTCAGTGCCTTCGTACGGGCCCTGGAAGGCCCGCCAGAGACCGGTAGGACGGTACTCGCCGGACGAAGCCCGGCGGTTGTGGATGTCCGCGATCTCCTGCTCGAACTGGCCGTAGGTGTCGTGGGCGTCGTCGTGAGCGGCCTGAAGGCGCTCACGCTGGGCGGGGTCGGTGGTGCGCTCCAGGCGCTTGGCCAGGAACCCCGCGCGAGCCTCAGCCTGCTCCATGCCGTTCTGGGCGGCGATGAGGCGCATGCTGTCTGACTCGCGGCTGCTGTAGCGCCACGCTCCACGCACGAACCGGGCCGCACCTTCAGCGGTGCGGGCCATCATCATGGCCGAACCGAAGCGGGCCACCTGGCCCATCAGGTCATCTGCCACTGCGCGTGGGCCATAACCCACGCGCATGAGCTGGGCGAACTTCCAGTAGTGGTCAAGCAGGTCACCCACCGCCTTGGCCTGAGTAGCCTTGTCGCCCGTCCACTTCATGATGTCACCGAGTGCGCGACCGTTGTTCTTGATCGCCTTCTCCATCATGGAGAAGTCCATCAGCACGTGGTTGTTGGCCATCTGGCTGGTGAGGATCGGGTGCGACATGACCACCGAGCCGTCCGAGGAGATCTCGGCGGCGTTCATGGTCTTGCCCTCTTGGTTCTCCCACTGCGCGCCGGAGTAGGAGCGAGCCCCGGCCTGGCTGCGGTTCCTGCGCTCCGCATACTCCTGGTAGAGAGTCTTCGCGACATCGGTCTCAACCCCGTGCTTGTCGGCGATCTTGCCGACGATGTTCTCCTCCATGAGGTTGAGGTATGCGCCCCGCTCCTCGGGGCGCATGTTGATGTACGTGGAGATGATGGACCTGCGCCCCGCCGTGTCCAGGCTCTTCACCTGGCGCAGGCTGGCATCCAGCTCCCGGTAGGAGTCGGAGTCGTGGATGTCCAGGTAGTGGCTGGGCTTGATGTCCGAGTAAGCGCGGAGCAGCTTGATCGGACGGGAGTAGGTGTCGGAGAACTTCACCCGTGCCGCCACGCCGGGCATGCTCGTGAGCTTGTTGTAGTTCAGCCCCTGGACGGTCCCGAAGGCGTCCATGGCATTGCTGACGAAGCGGTCCTGCGCGTTGATGCGGTTGATGTCCTGGGTGACCTGGTCCACGTAGCCCTTGATGAGCTGGCCGGGGAGACCGGCCTGCTGCTCCATGGTGAGGGCGGCCATGTTGGTGTTGAGCGCGGAGAGCTGGGACTTGGCGGCCCGGAGCTGCGCCTCTGCGCGGGGGTTGGACTGGATCAGGCGCTCACGGGCCGAGAGGTCACCCACGGAGATGCGCAGGACATCCGCCACCTCATTGGCGTCCTTGGCCTCGGTGAGGGCGCGGGCGAGTACATCACCGTCCGCGCTCTTGCGGACGGTGGGGAAGCTGTCCCGGATGACGGAGCCAGCCTGGTCGCCGTACTTCGCCTTGATCTTGAGAACCGAGTTGGCCATGTCATCGAAGACATTGGCCTCTTCGTACTTCGGCAGATTGGACTTGCCGACCTTCGCCTCCGCGAAGGTCTCCGCCTTGCCGGTGACCAGACGGCCGACGGCCCGGGTGGTCCCCACCTCGCCAGCGACAGGCTTGGTGAAGGCTGCGGCGCGAGTGGCGCCAGCAGCCTTGCCTGCAACGACGAAGGGGTCCAGGTACCAGGACACGGCCAGGTCGGCCGTGCCCGTGGCGAACTTGGCCGCACCCGAGCCGAAGTAGGCCTCCTTGGCCTTCTTGCCCTCAGCGGTACCGATCTGCGAGAGCTGGAGTCCACGGTCCTTCAGCTCGTCATTGCTGAGGCCCAGCATCCAGATGGCCTGGCCGGGGGAGACGTTGTGCGCCTGCTCCCAGATGTCGCGGTAGTCGTCCTGTTCCCCGTATCCCGTGCCGTAGATGGCTCGGCGGGCCCCGAGGGTGGCCGCCGAGAGGACGGGGGAGACAGTGTGCGAGTACACCCAGTACATCCTGGAACCGACGTACTCCAACGGCTGGAGCAGGGCACCGATGGGGCCGGTGCCCTGACCCTTGGCCATGGCCGCCTGGCGCTTCTGGTTCAGCGCGTCGAGCTGCTCCTGAGTCACGGTGGGACTCAGTGCCGCCGGGTTCTTGGTCCAGTAGTCCTGGACCTGGCGCTTGACGTTGTCGGGAAGACTGTCGAAGTCCGTCTTGCCGGAGAGCAGGGCATCGCTGTACTCGATCTGCTGCCGCTCGCCAAGCTGAACCGAGGCCGGGCCGGGCAGGCCAAAGCTCGTGCCGGACTGATCAGTCATTACTCACCGCCGTACGCATCGAACCCGGAGTCTCGAAGACTCCGGGTCAGGCTGATCACATCGCCCCGGTTGAGGCCGGGGCTCGTGTTGAGGTCCACTCCGAGGATGGGGCTCTGGTCGAGATTGAAGACGCTCATGCCCATGTCATCGAACCACTGTCCGGGGTAGGTGTAGTCGGGGACCATCAGACGATCCCCTTCACCTTGCGGACCAGGTTTCGCATGGCCCAGCTCGCGCCGGTCTGGTTGGCCATGAATTCCAACACGGGCATGTAGGACTGGATGCGCTTGAGGTCTTCGGCCCGGAGATCCTGGTTGATACCCAGGGCGTTGATGCCAGCTCCGGGGCCCGCTGCGGCCCCGTCGGTCACCGGAGTGTTCGGCTGGGCGGTGGGTGCGTTGAGCGGAACCACGTTGTTCGCAGCTCCCTGGAAGAGCTGCGAGAGGTCCAGGGGAGCGCCACCCGGCATGTCGGGGGAAGAGGCCATGGGAGCGTCCTGCTGGAGCTGCTTGTAGGCCTTCTGCTCGCCGTAGTCGGCGTTCGAGAGCTGGGCCATCGGCTGCTTGTCGGTCCTCTGGGAGAACTTGCCTGGTCCGCTGACCGGCATGCCGGGAGTGCTCATGGCCTACCTCAGTGGTTGGGGAGGTTCGAGTTGTAGGAGCCGTCGGCGCCCTCGCCACGGGTCATGCCCGTGGTGACGATGGTGGTCGAGTTCCAGTCCGGGGAGTGGGTCGCCACGATGTGGCGGCTGTCACCCTCGCTGGTCGAGGACATGGTGGGCAGTTCCCAGCACGCCTCGGTCTGCGAGGCGCTGGCCCACTCGCCCTGGCGGTTGTGGTCGCCGAAGATGGCGCCCTCTTCGAGGCCGCCCTCGTACATGCCAGCAGTGTTCGGGCCGTGGCCGGAGGCCGCGTTGCCGTATGCCATGGTTACTTCCCTGCGGTCGTGCGGGTGACCCGCTTGGTTTCGGGGGCGAGGACCTTGACGGGATCGCCCACCAGGTTGTCTTCGATCTCAACCGGCACCTCGACGGTGCGGGTCTTCTTGGTCATGTGGCAGAGGCTGCACACATGCTCGCCCTTCTCGGTGACGAGCCACGCAGGCTCGGCTCCGATCTCCCGGGCGTACTGGCAGTCGTGGATCATCAGATCGGAACCTGTCGTCGGGTGCGTACGTTCATCTGGGCCTGGCCGTTGGACTTCAGGGAGGCCAGGAGCTGCATCATGTCAGGGGGGCCCTGGGGCGCCCCTGACGGGACCACTGGCGGGCTTCCGGGTGCGCCCTGGGGTGACTGTCCAGGCATGCCCTGCGCGGCCCCAGGAGGGGCCTCTACGGGCTTGAAGGCAGTGAGTACCGCCTCGTGCACCGGCCTGCCCTTCTCGCGAAGGTCCATCACCTTGGCCAGCTTGGTGAGCAGCTCCATGGGGTCCTGGCCGTTGATGACCAGGGAACCGATGGACTGCATCGTCTGCTGGATGCCCGCCTTCATGGCGTCCTCGAACTGCTCAAGGTCGATCTGCTGCTGCATCTGGACGACGTCGATCTCCATCGGGAGCTGGCGCATGGTCCAGTCGCGGGAGGTGAGGTTGTCGCTCCGGAGCTGGAGCATGGCCACGATGGCGCGGGCGGGGTCCTGCCCCGCCGCGAAGCCGTAGGTGACATCGACCGTGTGGTTACCAGCGATGTCCTTGGAGGGGGTGTACTCCTCCTCGAACGGGGAACCCTGGACGACGCCCCGGATGGTCTTCTTGACCCCGCCCCACAGCTTCTCGTCCATGTCGAAGCACATCTCCAGGGCCTTCTTGAGGGCCTGGGAGATGACCTGCTGCCCGGCGGTGATGACAGTGTCGAAGCCCCCCATAAGGGCTTCGACACCCTTGCCGGTGATGATGGAGGCATCGATGTTGCCACTGCGCGCCTGAGGCTGGCGGGTGGCCAGCCTCAGCTCCTGCTCCAGGATCTGGGCTTCCTGCATGGCGAACTGCGGGAGGTCCACGCCGACGCGCTTGATCTTCTCCGGGCTGTCGGTCCGGAGAATGGCGTCCGAGCCGAACACCATGTTCTGTACGTCACGGGGGATGGCGAGCGGAGCGCGGACCGACTTCTCCGCAGCCTCCAGGCCGAGCATCGCCATGCGGCTCTTGGCCAGGTAGACCCAGATCGCATCGTCGTATGCCCCACGGACCTCGCGGTCGAAGGAGGGGCGCTTGGCGATGGAGATGGTGAGGGAGCCCATGGGGTTGGGCATCTCGTCCACGAAGAGGTTGGAGTGATCCGGGAGGTACATGTAGATGCGGGTGGCATCGATGTACTTGGCCACCTGGATTTCCCGCTCGGCCCAGCCCTCGTCCATCACGCCACCGTACTGGTCGGTGCGCTTGAGGTGCTTGAGCAGGTGTGGGTACTTGGCCACGAGGTGGATGGCCTCTTCGCGCCAGATCTTGGTGTAGCTGCGCAGGTCCCCGAAGATGCCGAACTCGGGGTAGACACCCTGCGGATGCTCGATCCGGATCACCGGAGTCTGGCGCTCGAAGTCCGGCTCGACCGAGTAGATGGCCATGCCGAAGGTCTCGTAGTGGTCGCAGAACTCGATCTGCTTCCCGGCCTGGAGGCGGGAAGCGATCAGGAAGTGGTTCGCGATCTTCGTGCGCTTGGAAGAGAACTTCCGGCTGCGGTCCGACGTCTGGAGACTGTTGGTGCAGTTCACTGCGGGCATCTGCCCCATGACCTCGGACTTGTCGCGGGCGACAGCATCGATCATGTTGGCGATGACGGGACGGGGCCATGCGTCGGGCATGGCCCCGGGGATCACGGTGTCCACCTGGCCGGAGCGGATGTCATGGACGTCACGATGACGCTGGTCCCGCTCACGCGCTGCGTCCCGCAGCGCGTTCACCTTCTTGTGGATCACATCGTAGGACTGGTCCATGATGCCTCCGATCAGGCGCGGAGAGCCTTGTCGTATGCGGCGAACTGGTTGAACGTCGCGTCGTCACCGTAGGGGATGTCGTAGTCCGCCTGCGGATAGCCCCAGAGGGCGTGCTCGGCCGAGGTGACCTGGCGGACGAAGCCAGTCGGCCAGATGCCGAACAGTTCGTTGCCACTGCCCTGGGCGTGGATACCCTTGACCAGGATCAGCCCGTCAGGCTTGGGGTACACACTCACGTCATACTCCGATCGCTCGGTAGGCTCGCGGCCGGAGGTGGCGCGGAGCGGGGGAAGGCTGGGGGGCGGGAGGAGGCGGCAGGACGCCACTGATGCGCCGCTGGATCTCCGGGAGGATGTAGTCCCGGAACTGCGCCCTGCGGGCGTCTCCGGGGCACGCGGTGCCCCCGTTGGACCACTGGGGGAACATGGAGTGGAAGCCCATGCCCGAGTCGTCCCAGAGGCTGGGAATCCTGGCCGGGATGCCGTGGGTCTGGTTCAGCCAGACGCCGAGCTGGACGATCTTCTCGACCTGGGCATCGGTCCACGGATCGGTGTGGTCCAGGTTGCTCGCGGTCTCGATGGAGACCGCTCGCACGTTGGCGTACATGTTGGCATCGGCACGGGTCTGCGTGCCGATGAACTGCCCGAGGTCACCATCGAACCCGAGTCCGAAGTGGGACTCCAGGTTGGTCGAGTCCCGCCAGTATTCGTAGATTCGCTGCACCGTCCAGGGTGCAGCGATGCTGTGCAGGATGAACTGCGTGGGAACGATGGCAGCCTGAGCATCTGACTCAGGCTGCAACTCCAGCTTGCGGGCGAACGGGCACCAGGCCATCAGGAGCACCCCGAATTCTGTGTCTGGTAGCCGTAGCAGCGACCGCACTTGCAGGTTGGGAAGGGTCGGGTCATGAAGTCAAGCTGCTGCCATACGGCAGTGTCCCAGAGGCTCTGAGGGCACGTGCTGGGCCGAGTCCCCAAATGGGACTCGGCCTCCTCTAGTGGCTCCACCAGGACTGCACCCCCTCATTGATGGCGTTCTGGGCGTAGTGGTCAAGGTCGATGACCAACTGCTTGTTCGAGTCCCGCTCCGAGAGGAACGGGTTGTGCATGTGGAACTCCTGGCGCGAGGTGTCCTCGTTGAGCTCCCGGCAGCGGATCTCCGCGAACCAGAGCGCCATGACGCAGTCCGTCTTGCGCTTGGTCTTCTTGCCGGGCTCCTCGGGCTCCCAGGTGGTGAGCTGCTCGATCAGGGCGCGCACGCCTTCGGCGTTCTTCTTGGGGATGCGGATGAGGTTCCGCTTCTCCTTGTAGCCCTCGAACAGCATGGACATGGAGGCCACGCCGAAGTCGGCGTCCCACTTGTTCTTGCCCGTGAAGTGCTCGGAGAGCAAACAGCCACGGGTGGAGAGGAACTGCCGGATCTCACGGGACTGGGTGATCATGAGGTTCATGGCGTTCTTCTCGATCCGCCACTCGTTCATCTTGTACTTGACAGTCCACTCCTTGATCTTGTCGAAGATCTCGTCGGGCTTGGTCGGTCTCGTCCACACGTCCAGAACCCACCGGATGCCGGTGCGCCTGTCCATCGCGATGACAACGGCAGCAGAGTTGCCAGTGACCGCCGGGTCGAACCCACCGATGATGTAGCAACCCTGCGTGCCGTTCTCGCGGCCCTGGGCGGTGTTGCCGCCCATCGGGCCGGGACTGCGTGCGTCGTCAACGCAGCCCATCACAGCCTCCTGCGGGAAGATCGCGTCTTCGACCACCTGAGCCTGCTGGTACACCAGAGCCCAGTTCCTGGGAGACATCTGGCTCCGGCGCTTCTTGAGCGCCGGACCATCCCACATGGGATAGAGACCGTCCTCATCCTGCTCCACGAGGGAGCGGCCCACAGCCGAGACGGGAGGACGGTTGGTGCGGGGCCACAGAGTCACCCAGTCCTTGGGGTCGTCCGCGTACTCCAGAACCGCAGGCTGCGAGAGATAGGTCCAGGGGGAGGTGTCCTCGTTGTAGTGCTCGCCCTTCATGATCTCGCCGTAGAGGTCCACGGGAGCGAGGCGAGTACCGATCAGCAGCATCTTGGAGCCGAACTGCGAGTTGCGGTTGTAGACCTCTCGCTGCATCCAGTCCATCTGCTTGGCGTACTCGTGGGCGTTCTTCCCCGTAACCGTGTCGTCAAAGATCATGAGGTCACAACGGGAGCCATAGATCTGACCGCCCAGGCCGAGAGCCTGGACGGTCGGTGAAGCCTCACCGGAGTCACGCATCTCGGGGTTCACGTAGATGCTGTCCGCAGTCCAGGCCGCACTGTTCGCGTTGAACCCGCCGTCGGGAGCGAAGTCGATCTGGAGCTTGCGGTAGTTCGGGTTCGGGGAAGCAAGGCGGTCCTTGATCGCCCTGAGGAACCTCTTCGCCATCTCCTGGATCTGGGAGACGATGATGATGCGGATGTTGGGGTCCTGGCAGATCCGGTAGACCACGTAGTTCACCGTGATCGTGGTGGACTTCGCGTGCTCCGGAGGAGTGTTGATCAGGATGAAGTCAGGGTTCCCCGGGACGTAGTCCTGTGCGGGGTGAAGGTTGCGAGGTTCCCGCCCCTCCAGGAGGTCGACCCACTGGAGGTGATGGTTGAAGAGCTGGGTGTCGAGGTACTTCTTGCAGAAGTCATCGAAGCTGGGCATGTCATCACGCGCCTCGGGCATGACGCCCTGGCGCGTGAGCTTGATCCGCTCGTCCTTCATCCGGAAGTCAGGGTCGGACTGACGCCAGTAGTTGACTCCCTGGATCGTCATGCCGATCTCTTCGGCCGCCTTCAAGCGGCCGATCCCGGCCTGGGTGAGCTGAAGGAACGCCTGCTTCTTCTTGGGGAGCGGGAGGTCCCGTGTCGCGATGATGCTCAAGCATCCTCCTCATGCGTGAGAGTTATCCACAGGCTGTGGATAACTTGGACGGGAGAAGGATTCCCCAAAGGGGACAAGCACCCGATCCTCTTCAACGTCTTCAACTCCCGTCACCGTAGTGAGGAAGGTGAGCGTAGCGAACCTTCCGAACGTCCCGGAGACTTGGAAGTTGTCGTCCACTGTCGTAGGGGCAGGCCCCCCGAAGGGCCTGCCCCCTGAGTGTTACCGGGTGTCCTCTTGTCTCCCCGTTGCCTCCCCGTCGGCGGCCCTTTGCGGGGCCGCCACGGGTGCTCGCTGGTGTCACTTGTGGGCTCGGCTCTCCTCGCCTCGCTCGCAAGCTCGCTCGGCTCGGGGCACAGTGAAGGGGTCCCACTTATATAACGTGCGTCCATCCGAGAATCCGGACCCAGAGTCGAGTGTGATCTAGGTCACACTGAGGTGACCCCAGGACTGCCAAGGGTCGTTCGTATCTCCACCTCTTGAGAATGTGACCCAAGTCACACTCAGAACCGGGAATACACTACAGGTGTAGTGGTTCCATGGACACTCCATGTGGTGACGTGACAGGTACGGAGAGTAGTCCATATTGCAGATTTTGGGTGGGACTCACCCACACCCACGCCGCGCCGATTAACAACCCCCGGGTCCCGGTGCACACACGCCCACACCCACGCACACACGCCCGCACACGCACGCGACACCACGCACGCACGCACACGAGCCTGAACCGCGAGCACGCCCGTGCCCACGCTGCGCATGTGTGTGCATGAGCCTGAACCCTGCGCGCATGCGCTGTCATGGGCTGTCATGAGGGCCTGCTTCAACAGTTTGTTGATAGTTAGGCTGCCTAATAGTTGCATGCGCAAGGAAGGGGCGGACAGTACCCTCATCCACTCTCGTCAGTGCCCTCAGCCCCTTTGACTCCTGACACCTGAGGCCATGCATTGTCTACGCACGTAGATATCCCAGCCTCCCGGATAACAGCCCGATAACGCCTTGATAACGAAATGGGCGAGGGGTCTTGACGCCCCTCGCCCCCTGCGGAAGCTTGGAGCCCGCAAGCCCGACAGGGCATCGAGCGAGGGAGCGATCATGAAGCAGCGAATCCCGGTGGGCACCAGGGTCCGGACCGTGAGCGGGCAGGAGTGGACCATCGCGGAGCACCGTCCCCGTGGAGCTGCCTACCTCCTGCGCAACGACGCGGGAGCGGTGACCACGGCCACCCTGGGTGGCGTGACGGTGGTGGAGCAGGCCGAGGAGCCTGCTCCCCAGTACGTGCTGTTCGCCAACAAGGTGTGGAGCTACACCGTCCAGGACGGTCACCTGTACCTGACCCGCGTGGACGGTGAGGGGAGCACCGTGCTCCCCGAGTCCACCCTGTGGGAGGAGTCCCTCCCCACGGCCAGTGCCGCATGGGTGCTGGAGTCGGAGATCATCGCGGAGCAGGCCGAGGAGGCCCCGCAGGAGGCCTCTGAGGACCTCTGCGACTGTGGTGGGACCATCGTGCCCAGCACCGATGAGCACCCTGCCCTGAGCCCCTCGGAGAGCCTGTGCGAGGACTGCGGACTCGTCTTCGGGGACGAGTCCGAGGAGATCCCCGTGAGCTACTTCGTGTCCGCCATCAAGTCCCTGGTGAGGTTCTGATCATGAACGCGAAGCGCGACAGTGCCTACTGTGTCAAGTGCCACCGGGAAGGGCTCTCGCTGGGGGTCATGTGTGACCGGGAAGCACTCACTGACTGTGGCGCCGACCGTGAGGCCGACATCACGTCACGCTATGAGGGTCGCTGCCTTCGCTGCTGCAACCACAACCACGCCTGAGGGAGGCACCGTGACCGACCCCAACGTCCGTAACGCCCTATTCGTCCCCCGTTGCGGGTGGGTGCTCATCTCCGACGGCGTGTACCTGGGCACCTCTCAGGTCACCGGCAGGCAACGTGCCATGGTGGCCCTGTCCAACCGCGAGAGGCACTACGGTCTGCGTGAGGCTGGCACCCGGCGCGAGGGTGGTGGAGAGGTCTTCCGGCACGAGGTGCACGCCTACATCGCCAGGCAGGACCTGTACAGGAAGATGCGCAGGGAGTCCTGAGAGAGAAGCCCCCGCTCCGGCGGGGGCTTCCTCGCGCCCCGATGGTTGCAAAGTACAACCTTGACCCCCGTTATCCTCCCGTGACTTTTCCGTGTCCTTGCCGTGCTCGATCAGGGCTTCCGGACCCCGTAATGTTCTGGGTGTCGGGAAGAGCGGGGCGAGCAAGAGGCCCCAGGAAGCCCTACAGGCCCCCTAGAACGAGCGATCTCAGATCACTTGGGCAAGGGGACTGGACAACCGGGAAGGGGCCGTGCAAGGCTTCTCCCACCGAAGGCCCGGAGGTAGCGCCCCCTCGAAAGGGGGGCGCCTGAAGGAAGCTTCGTACCTTGAGAACTGAACAGTGTGCCTGATGCCAGCGGATGAAGCGGCACGAGAGGTGCTGGAAGAGCGGGCAACCGCCCTTCGGTCTCCGGACCCTAGCCACCCCGCATCCTCTTCGTTGGTATCCAATCTCCCAAGTGGTCGCACAGGGGCTTCTGGCCCCTGTGCGGCTCAGGGGGTGCAGCTCTCCGGAACTGTGCCCCCTGAGTCAACGATCGAGGGAGAAGATCATGGCAGTGAACAAGCGGTACATGGTCGTGGGCAAGTGGTACGGCCAGCGCTGGGCGGACGCCGACTTCGAGGTCTGGGAGTCGCAGTCTGCCGCCCGCCGCTCGCTGGAGATCCGGGACAACATGAACTGGGATCTCCAGCGCGAGCTGAGGGAGACTGCGCCCTACTCGGACTTCCACACCGTCGTTTCCGCCGAGAACATGAGGTTCTACGCGGACAGCGACAACGACGCCAGGTACATCGACGTCTACGGCATGGAGATGGAGTACGACGAGTCCCTCATGTCGTGGAAGTTCCTGGTCGGTGAGCCGGTCTACCGGCTCACGCTGGGGCCCCGTGGCGGAGTCCGCAAGGAGAGCTACTGATGAAGCTCTTCAACGGACACGTCGAGAAGACTCACTTCGACGGCACCCGGGCCGAGTGCCCCGGGTGCATGGCGGGCTGCAAGTGCAGCCCCTTCATGGCTCCGTGGAAGTGTGTGTGGTGTGAGCACAAGGCTCAAAGCAAGGCCCCTGAGGAGAAGTCCTAATTGGCGTCACGTACACGGTGTACGGCCACTACGAGCACATGTTCCACATCGACTCGGACATCGAGCCGGACGGCTACTGGGTGGTGCTCCACCCGACTGACTGGGCCTACGACGTGGCCGTGTGCGATGCGGACGACAAGATGATCCTTCTCTCGGCCAGCATCGTGGCCGAGAGCCCTCGAAGGGCGGCCGAGAAGGCCGTGCGCATCATGGAGGAGGGCAAGTGATCGAGAAGGCGACCAGCCTCATCCTGGCGGGTCTCGTGGGGCTCTTCATTGGAGTCGCCGTGACGGACCACAGAGCCAGTGGGGTGGATCAGTTCAACTCGGGGTTCTCCGACTCCAAGTTGGACGACTGCCAGCAAGGATTCAGCTCAGCCTGTGAGTGGCTGAGCGCCAAGTGATCTGAGACATCTTTACCGGCAGGGCTTCAGAGCCCTGCCGGTTGAGGGCATCTCAGCCCACAACTGAAGGGGGAAGAGCGTGCAGACGCTCATCTACGTCAGGGCCGTGAACGACGTGAACGGCAACCCGCGCTGCGGGTGGATCGTCACCTGGATGGACAACCTGTTCATCCAGGAGGGGTACAACGGACGCTGGTCGCTCTACAAGCACATGAGTCAGAACGGTCGCCCCCTCCTGACCCCGAGGGACCGGTTCGCTTTCGACCGGTCGGTCAACGAGATCATCCTGGACATCACCGTGACGCGGTACAACATCTTGAAGCGGGGAATGTGATGGCTCCACCGGCGATGGTGTTGTGGTACGACGCCGATGAGAACCTGCTCGGCAAGGCCAAGATGGACATCGAGTTCATCGGCCCCAAGCGCTTTGAGCAGGCGAAGAAGTACATGCAGGAGAAGGGTTTCGCCCCGTATCCCCAC
>JACCDR011163797.1_pt1 | contig 12720 bp, 17 predicted proteins | sample 7446431 | NCBI WGS metagenome assembly JACCDR01 (sample SAMN15323443, study PRJNA562643) | freshwater metagenome | isolation source: river surface water | place: USA:Blue River Watershed | collected 2017-08-17
CACGCTTTACAGGGCAGCCAGGGCTTAATGCCGGCAGGATTAGGCATATAAGTTTTTACCCGTTAGCTCGAAGTGTATCGGCTGTACTTCTTCACCTTTGTCGAATTTGGTAATAAACTTGATGACCTTCAAGGGAAGAAATTCAGCACGGCCCTTTATAAAGGCTGTGCCTGCCCATACCTCTACCGACCGCCGCACATGAGGATGTCGACGTTTAATCGATCAGGCAACCGGACCGTCACATTTAGAACGAGGAACGCCGTTTTTGATATCTTTTTTCGTCACGTAATATCTCTTCATACCCTTCCTTCTACGCGCTCGCGGAACCTCGCGCAACACATCCCTTCGGAGCTACCGCACGCTAGTGTCATGTCAAATCTACTGTCACAACCCCCATTCTTTAGGGGTGCTGTCAGTAAAATCAACTTTTAGCTTATTCCCCTGCATTATTCACACCTTAATCTACTGACAAGCCCTTTTTACTGCCATGTCAGTAACACATTGGGGCGCTTCCGAGCCGCCCCGGCATTTTTAGATCGTTTGACAGCAATCTCCATGCCGTAGTACAAATCGAGTATGGGAGAGAGAGAAAAACGACAAAAAATCCAGGGCGAAGATACGGGTCGATGCGGCTGCGGTCGGCGCGGTAGCGAAGGCACCGGATCTTGCACCTACTGCAACGAAGACATGGACAGCCACGTCGTAAACCTCGCGAGAATCTCCGGTCCAGTGCGCGATGTCACGGAAGAATACAAGAAGGCCCACAATGCTTAAGCTAATCGCATTCTTCCTATATATCTACTCTGGCCAAATCGTCCTAGAACAGCATCCCACAAAAGAACTAGAAGACTGCAAAGCAAAACTCTACAGCCGCGCCGAAGAGTTACATTCAGATCCAAAGTTTGACGACATTATCGTCGCGGGCTGTGCGCATGCAAAAGTAACAGAAGCCTCGAATGCTCATTAAAGACTCCAATGGCCGCCCATCATGGCACGTGACAATCGGTGTACCTGCCTTAATTGTTGGGACGGTAACATACCTCCTGGGTGGGCTCGTTTTGACCCTGCCTGGCGGCTTCCACCTGACGATGCCGGAGCGATCTGGGACCGAATACTTGCTATTCGTTGGTCCGTGGTTGAGCGCTCTTGGCTTCAGAGACTATCGTCTCAATAAGGAGCCTAAATGAAATTTCTTGCAGCGGTCATTGCCCTCGTTCTCGTGCTCGGTTTCAATAGCGCACATGCTCAAACCGATATCATCGGTGGAGGCGGCATCGTATCCCCGGGCTTCCCTCCGACAACCGGTCAACCGGGCGTAAGGCTACCGGACGGAACCGTAAGGCCGGCGCCGGTCGTCACCCAAGAAATGAAAACTCACGCTAACAGGATGGGCACTGCAGCGATTGTATTCGGTCACGTCGCCGCGGTTTCAGCAGCGATAGGTTTCGGCGCAGGCAACATGCCGGTTTTCGCCTTTTTCATGTCGGCGGGAGTCGCCGCCGTTGCGGTCTCTGCTCATTACGCTCATATCGCCAACGATCCACCAGATCCACGGTTCTTGGATTACGTTTACCCTGTCATTAGACCCGAAGACGCGCAAGCTCACGCTTGGGTATGCCCCACTGTCAACCAGTACGCCGACGGCGGATCGTGGCACCAATGGTTCAAAGCGAACTGTTGGGACATATTGAACTTGAATCTTTACACGAATGCGGTCGCGGAAGCTATCGCCGTAGCCCAAGACAGAATGGAAACTTGCACTATCCTGCAACATCCGTGCATGTGGGGCCATCGTTACGCGATGGTTCAATATTCCCACGAACTAGGAGTTTTAATCGGTTATCAATCGGTCTACACGAAGCAGCTCAGTGACCATATGTACGCCAACGGCCTCGGGGGTGACGGAATGGCGTGGAGCGCACTTGATTATTCCAGAGCATTGAAAAACGCAGTAGCAACCTTCAAGGGAGTAAAGTAGTTCCTGCCGGGTTCGACCCAAATCGAACCTCCAAAAATGCGCGCTCGGGGCCGACGCTTAGAATATCGGCCTCCTTTTTTTTCTTATGGCTATAACTATCAGACTGGATAAAATTGCTCAACCTATTTTCAGGAAGATGGCGAAAGACGCCGGCATCGGCGTTCACGACCTTGCGGAGATTGCTTGTTATAATCTCATCGCGCTCTGGGCGAGGGAAAATGGTCCAGAGGTCGCTCCTGGTATACATTCTGCTATCACCGATCCTGCATCTGAATCTCCTCCTCCTATTAAGTAGCACGCTATGGCTCAGAACGCTAAAGACTTACTATCAGCAACGCAAGCCGCAATCAAACGTGGAGCGGCAATCTGCGCCGAAAGCGAAGACGCCGGATACAAAGCCATCAATCAGTCGTTCTTGGCCCTCGAAAAGCTCACTCTATACGTCCAGGAATTCGACATCGAAGGCCAGCATTACTGCCCCGAGTGCGGGCGTAAGGGTGTATCCCTCGACACCGCCGGCAAAACTGCAGCATACATCTCAAAGGTAACGAACGACACGGTTCGCCTCCTGGAATTCGCCCGCGGAAACGCCGACAGTCGCGCGGAGACCACCACCGGAATGTCGGATCTAGTTAAGGGCCTTACGTCCGATCAGCTCGCCCAAGTCCTCGCTTGGATCGACGAAAATGAAGCAGCAGAATCGCCGCCAGTACAATAAATGAACGCACGCGAACAGATCCTCGATGAACAGTACAAGCGGGACGCACACAAGTTCATCTTCGAAGCCATCCGAACAAAGGATGAGCACAACAAAGAAAATCCTATCGGCCATTTTCCAGACGAACTCTGCATTCGCGCGACGCTTGACGATTACCTCGTTGGCGGCAAGATTATTAAGCCCCAAGATGCAAAATACTCGCTTGAGGCTGGCACTCCACTCGCCCATCTTGAACATTTATATTCGCGCGGAATTTGCTTTACCGAAAAATCACGACACGTTATGGCCACGTGGATCACGTGTGCGTACATTCTTTGGCGAGCACGTTATCTTGATTATCAATTAATAATGGTGCAGTCGAAGCGCGAAGAAGATGTTGCAGCTCTCGTCTACGATAAGGAACCTGATCAAGCTCGTATCTCTTTTCTCGAATGGAAGCTCCCCCCGGGCCTCCGAAAAGCAAACTTCCCAAAAGATGGGAAATATTGTCACATTTACTTCCCCCACAACGGAAGCCATATTTGGGGGATACCAGAAGGCGGGCATATCATTCGTTCGCACAACCCGTCCCTTATCTTTTCCGACGAAGCGGCCTTCCAACCCGAATTCAGTAAGGCGTATACTGCTGCGCTACCGGCTATCACGCACGGTGGTCAACTCATCGTTGTCTCGTCCGCGAATCCTTCGGAGTTTATGAAGCTCGTAGAATACGACGAACGCGCATCGCACTCTGATATCGTATGTCATCAATAAAAAAACACGTATCACTGAGAAAGGATACGATCCGTCCTGCGCTCGACGAGCTAGGTCTATACAGTTTCCAAGCTGAAGAGTTACTCATACTCACTGCTGCTGCTGAGACCTTACTCGGTGAACTCGGTCGTATACAGATCGGTGGCGGACCCGCACTGTCGATCTATCAGATCGAGCCTGCCACTGCTGAAGACTGTTGGAAAGTCTGCATACGAAAGTCAAAGAAGTGGAAGGGCAAGCTTGGCCAAGATCCCGATCTAGATCGCCTCGTGGAAGACGATATCTACGCTACGAAAGTAGCGCGCATGATCTACTATTATAAAACTTCCAAGGCTATACCCGTACACGGCTGGCCCCTAGAGCTTGCAAAATACTGGAAGAAGTATTGGAACAGCGAGCTCGGTGCTGGCACTGTCGAGGGCGCCATCAGCAAATATGAACAATGCCTAAAGAAATAGAACTATGTTCACAATAATTTGCATATCTCCTGGTTCACACTTCGAAGGCACAACGGAAGAAGCCGAGCGCGAAACGGAATACGCCTTCGAGCGCACAGTATCCATCTACAGTCATCTCGGCCTTTACGTCTACCCGAAAGGCGTGTGGGCTCGCGTAGATTCTATTCCACTCGTCGAACCGGCGAAAATAGAAAAATACCCAGGCAATGAAACGCACTAAATCATGGACAGCGCACCAAAGCTTCCTGGCTTCGACTCCAGGATCACGAAGGGCGGCATCTTCGTCCGCCGATACCATCACAGCGCCGACCTCAGAAAAAGTCCACTCACCCCGCACGGGCGTAAGTGGATCGAGGAAGAATCTCAGGCGTACCCCCTCGGAACGCTCGATCCGAGATGGGCAATCGAGATGGACATCAAGTATGGAGCGCTTGGAGGGCAGTTTATATTCCCACAATGGGACAAGTGGAAGCAGGACTCGCGCATCTTCTGCAACCCCTTCGATCCCATCGGATACACCCTCTACGGATGCTTCGACTACGGATATAACAACCCTTCCTGCTATCTCGTCATCGGCGCATCTCAAGATAATATCTACACAGTCCTTTGGGAATTTTACGCAGATCACGTCCCGAGTCATCTCATCGCCGATTGCATCAACGGGAAAAGGATCTATCTCGATGATGGAAGAGAGTTTGAAGGAAATCCTTATGCAGGGCGCGAAGAGTGGGCTGTTGCAGATCCCTCCATCTGGGCAGAAGATCTTCCTCAGCATCGAGGTCCAAACAAGTGCACTGCCCAGATCTTTCGAGAAAACGGAGTCCATTTCTTAGCAGGAGAACGCGGTGGAGACACTACAGTCGCTAACTGGCTTCTGGGGTATTATTGGGCTGATCCTCATCAGCCTCTCCTGCGAATTGGATCACGCTGCACGAAGCTTATTTGGGAGCTCGGAAATCTCCGAAACAAAGAACTAAGCGAAACGGTATCCTTCAAGAAAAACTCTTCCGAGGAGCTGCTCGACAAAGACAACCATGCATGGGACGCTCTCAAGTATTTCCTGAAGCGCTTCCCGCCTCCACCGTCCGCAATGCAGCCAAAAATACAAGCAAACACTTTCGAGTGGTGGCGTAACGTAAGTAGACAAGAAAAGAAATCTGACTTTTCGATTGGGCAACGACGACAATCAAAACCAAAAAGGACGTATCGTGTTGGTTAACCTTCTCAAGATCCTACTCAATCAGCGCGGCGAACTTCTCTCCGACACCGAAGAACTGCCGGCGGACAGCGCCGGTGGCGAATCCTCGGCTGAAGCTCCCGATCCTGCCGAGAACGGTGAATCTGAGGAACAGGCTCGTTTTGAGAATAAGCGACTCCTTAAGCTCTGGCGTCGTCGTATCTCTAAGTCTCGCAAGCTACGGAAGGACTGGGAAAAAGATTTTCGAGTTAAGGAATGCGAAGAGTATTATTTGGGCAAGCAGTACGATGCGCTTCCCGATAACGCAGGCGTCATTAACCATTTCCTGGCCACTATCCGCGTTACTCTTCCTAATCTCGTATTCGACGACCCTAAGTTCTTGGTTAGACCTAGCGCGGGCTATTCTTCGGCACCTTTCGATGTAATGACGAAGGCCGCGGAGGGCGTGCTAACCGCAGTCGCAAAACACAAGGACTGTCTCCGTAACGCCGCGCGGCTCGCCGTCCTTCAGAACTTTTTCCGAATCGCCGTCGTGAAGCAAGTCTACGAACCTATTCTCGTTCCTAATCCGCAGGCTGGCCAACCAATATTCAAACGGAACGCCTCGAATCAGATCATATACGATCCGCAGACAGGCCAACCGATGCCGGAAATCGATCCCGAGACTGGCATCCCTCTCACCGAGGGAGCTGTCAACATGACGGGCGAGACATACCGCTTCGAGTGGGTAGACAGTTCGCGCATACTACTCCCAGACGAAGGCCCAGACCAAGCTCGTTGGACGTGGGTCGCGGAAGAGATCGAAGTTTCCCTCGCCGACGCAAAGGAAGATGAAAACTTTCCATCGGAACTCCGCGAGAAGTTTCGGCCATCTCGCATAACCGACCGCGAAGATACGCAAGGCGAAAAGAGCTCATATAAAACTCCAGGCGACGACGACGACGGCAAGGATTTCCCGGAAGACGAAACGTTCGCTTACACTGTCATCTACGACATTAAGAATCGAGAACTCCTGGTCGTCGCGAACGACAGTAGCATTCCCGACTTCCTAATGAAGCAGTCCATTCCCGAAGGCATCGAGGAGCATCCCTATGCGATCCTTCCTGGTTGGTTTCCTAACATCGGTCCTGACGGTGGATCTCCGTGGCCTGTTCCGTACACATATCCTTGGCTCGACCTCCAGGACGAATACAACCTTCGCCGTTTGCAGATGCGGAACGGTGCCGCACGTAGCGCTCGTAAAGTTCTCGCCACAAAGAACCTGTTCGAGAACGACGAGGAAGCCCGTAAGTGCCTGCAGTCCGCGACGGACATGGAAACGGTCTTCGTTAAAGACTTGAGCCGTGTCCCTGTCATCATGGTAGACTCGGACATTAATCCGGCCATCTACAAGGACATGACTGCAACCCTCTCGGACTGGCGGCTCGTCACTGGCCAAACCGGAGCCAAAGTTGGAACTCCCGACGCCGACACAGCAACCGAAGCAACCTTCGTCGCGCAAGCCTCGAACCTTCGCGATAAAGATCTTCAGAACGACGTGAACCAATGGTTTCGTGTCGCGGGTCGCAAGATGCTCCAGCTCCTTAAGTCGACCCTCACTCTAAAAATGTGGGTCAATATCCGCGGCCTGGACGACACCGCCGTTGCACAATACATGACCGCGGTTTACGGTATTCCGCCCGAAGCGATGATAATGTTTCCAGACCTCAAGCAGGAAATGGTTCGCCGCTTCGGACAAAACAAAGTAGAAGGCGTAACGCGTGACGATCTTCAAGGCGATTTCAGCGTAGATATTCAACCGGGCTCAACGCGCCCGCGCAGCTTGGCCGTCGAGAGACAGCAATGGATTGAATTCCTCACTCTCCTCGCCAATTCTCCACAGCTCGCGCTCTCGAAGCTCCTCCTCGAAGAGACCGCCGCGAAATACGACTTCATTAACCCTGTCATGGTCGAGGAAATTCATGCACTCGCTATGACGATGCTCCAGATGCAACAACAGACAGCCGGTCGCTCGGGTGGCGCAGGATCTGCGAATGAGAACAGAAAAGGAACCGGGACGCAAAAGGGCAACGCGCAAGCCTCACAAGCTGCGCAGGGTAATGAACCACAGGGGGAGTAATTATGCTTTGGGATTTCTATTGTCCAGCGTGTGATCGCACGACTGAACATTGGGTTAGTAACAAAGACGAAGAAGTCGTCTGTAAAAAATCGGATCATTCGGTAACTATGACGCGATGCCCGGGCGGCACTGGCATGCTTTACTTCGAGGAGGGCCGCGGCCGCACTCACTGGACCCTCAGCGACAAACCGATTACGTCTCACGCGCAGCACCGCAAACTCATGAAGGAGCACGGTGTCGTCGAAGCGGGCAACGCGCTACCGCCGCGCATGAAGGCAAAGGGGATCACGCCGAAGAAAGAACAGATGCGCGAGATCGTGGCAGCAAACAAGGGTCGTTGGTTTTAAGGGGGTATTATGGCTTTACTTGGTTTTCAGACGTTGAAGTGTCCGACGTGTGAGAAGTCCCACGTCATCGCCGCATGGGAACTCAAATGGCAAGAGGGCAAAGGACAAGCAGCCGGACCGGTAGGTTACTACTGCCTCTTCTGCTTAAAGCCGTTCGATACTGAGCGCGCTATCCGAGCAATTAAGTCTCAAGAACTTCGCGACAAGATCAAAGAACTCGAAGGTATCAATGGACGCTAACGAAAAAATCATCCTCCTTCTAGAGGAAATAGCATTCAACACTTCGAATCACGTCTTTGATCGCGAGGAATACACAAGGAGAATTTACGCCAATGCTAAAACCGCCAAAACCGGCGGGCAAGTTTCCGTCAGATCTGCCGGTCAAGAAGCCCCTAAAAGAAAGTAAGAAGAAGCCCCTCAAAAAAGCAATCATGGGGTATTAATCACCCCGCGTTTTCCTTTCCCAACACAGAAGCAAACCGAATAGGTCCGCCAGCCAAGGGGGCCATTCTTAGGAGGCAGTATGTGGAAATCCTTTTGGATATCTTTGTCTAATCAACGTGGTCAGATACCAGCCGAGTCTGATCCGCCACCCACGGACGAAGGTTCCAGTGATACTACTGAACGTGCAGCAGAACCCGACGATTGGGGAGTACGTCAACCGTACGACTCCGCCACGCCGGATGTTGCCGACTCGGTAAGTTCCGAAGTCGAAGAGAAGCCAGCAGTGGCCGCGGCGCCAGCAACGGGCGAACAACCCTACCTTCAGGAATTAAACCTCGACCCTTCGACGTTTACTCCCGAGATGCAGGAAGTTTTCAAACGGATGCAGGCCGCGCACACAAAGAAAATGCAGAAGTTTAAGTCGTACGAAGGGCATCTCCAAAACATGGAGAAGTTCTACAACGACAAATCTTTTGCAGAGCAAACTCTGCGGCAGTGGGCACAGCAGCACGGCTATAGTGTAGTTCCTTCGCAATTTAACAATCAACCGGCAGCGAGTCAGCCTCCAGAAGGTTCGAACGCGTTGCAGCACAAAGTGGTTGAGGCGTTAAAATCGAAGTTGCCGGCAGAAACTCAGTGGATGGCCGATGGTCATGGCTCTGCAATATTTGAAGTCATGAAGGAAGTCCTCGGTCCAGTGCTTCAAGAATTTCAAGGTTTCAAAACCGCGAAAGAGGAGCACGAGTGGAAGACTCTCGAAAGCGAGTACGATACCACTGAAAGCGAGTTTGCTGCCAAGCATCCTGGTTGGGAAGCGCACGAGGACGAAATGAGCTCGATGCTCTCCTTCCTGACTGATACGAAAGCGTATCGTCATCCCGTTTATGGATCTAAGCACGAGCTACTGTATAAGCTAGTGACCGGCAATGCCAAAGCAGTCAAAGAGGCAACCGACCGCATAGCAGCCGCAGCAGCTAAGAAAACCCCGTCCAGCACTCCTGGGCGTAAGGTAGCAGGCTCAGGGTTCAACAACGTTCAAGACGAGATCGCGGCAACCCCAGATAAAAACGACGCCTTCGCCAAGGCCGCAACGGCAGCCCTCCAGCAGGTCAGACGCCGCCGCTAAACAAGGAGACAGCAATGTTTAAGATTCTACTTGGCTACCTGTTCAATCAGGCAGGCCAAATCCCCTCGACTGAATCCGTCAGCTATGACGCGGTTCTGTCCACTACTCTCCGCAACTACCGAAAGAAGCTCGCGGACAACATCACGAAGGGTAACCAATTCCTGGCGTGGTTGAAGTCTAAGGGCCGCTTCTCGAAGCAGAGCGGTGGATACAACGTGCATATTCCGCTGATGCACGCTCAAAACTCTACTGCCGATATCTACAGCGGGTACGGCTTGATCGATACCACTCCGCAAGATGGTATCACCGCGGCGTTCTTCGATTGGTCACAGTTGGCCGTCACGATCACGATCTCGAACCTTGAAAAGAAACAAAACAAGGGCGAGGCGAAGATCATCGACCTTCTGAAAGCCAAGACGATGCAAGCCGAGGTCAGCCTTCAGCAGCTCCTCAACAACTGCATAGTTGCGGGTCGTTTCACCACGGCAGCCGGTAACGGCGCGGACATCAACAGCCGTAGAATCGGTCGTTTGGACAGCGGGGCTCTTGGTCCATATCCTCTGGGCGCCCTCATCGCAGCCGATCCAGTGAACCAATCAGTGAGCATCGGTAACATCAACGGCGCAACTCATTCGTTCTGGCGCAACCAGGCCACGAATAGTGCAGCGGCTACCTTCATCGCGCTCCGCTCGGAGTTGAACCGCGTGTACAACAACTGCTCGAAGGGCGTCGGCGGAAACGTCGATCTCCTCCTTGCCGATCAGATCGCTTGGGAAACGTACTGGCTCAGTATGTCCCAAAACGAGCGCTATCTCGTTGACGACAAGCGCACTCTGGATGTTCTCGGCGGCAGTGACGTTCTGAAGTTCCGCGGTGCGGCCATGATCTGGGACGAAGTCGTTCCCGATCTCGATACCCCGGTCAACCCGGTTGACGGTGTGGCCACGACCAACAGCACGGTGTTCTTCGTTAACTCCCAAACCATTGAGTACGTCGTCGAGAGCGATACCGATTTCGACACCACGGACTTCGTGCGACCGGAGAACCAGGACGCTGTGACTGCCCAGATACTCTGGATGGGTCAGGTCTGCGTAAACAACCGCCGAAAGAACGGCGTACTGTTCGACATCAGTCAGTCCATCGTTGCATAGATTGATTCTTTACCATCGATGCCATCGGACTTAGTAATAACGGGGGGATGAAAATTCCCCCCACAACTATCTAGGCAAAAGACAGCAAGTCCTAGAAGGAGAAATTCCCATGATTTTCAAAAGACTAAACCGAACCTCCCCCGAGCAGGTCTTCGGTGTGTTCAAAGCTAACGAAGCCGGCATCTCTGCCGACGACGTTGTGGGCCTTAGTGGTACTGGCGGTGCGGCTGCTCCCGACGGAGTGGGCATCGAGCAGCCTTCGGCTACGGGTGGCGTTATCAACCTGATCGTTGGTGTCGCTGACCAAGCCATCGGGTCCGGTGCCTACGGCCTCGTTCAAACCTACGGCTATCGGTCCACCAGCCGCGTGTTGGGTCTCTTGACCTCCATCGCGGTCGGCGTTGGTCTGCGGGCAGTCGCGGACGCCGATTACTTCGAGACTTGCGCCAGTGCGGTGAACAACCCCTCGGGCGCGGCTTTGATGGAATCCGTTCCTCAGAGCGGCAGCACCGGAACCACGACCGCCAAGGTTCTGCTCCGCTACATGTAGTCGTTCGCAAACTTCTTGGGGCGGGAAGTAAACTCGCCCCCCTTTTTAGATTAATTGACACCTGAAACCACAGACGTTACGTTAAGACATGGGGGGAAACTATGTTGCGTAAATGGTTCGTGTATTGGCACGGTGAAGGCGAAGCTCATCAGGCCGACCTTTACCGTTGTGTTCTCTGTCGTCGGCTCATAACGTGGAATACGATTCGAGCCGGCGCTACTTGTTGCGGGGGAAGGGTCTCGCCCACCAATCCCAAGCTTCTCGAAATTGTTCGCCTTTTCCTATTGCCTTGGACACAACAGAAAAGTTAATGCTCTCGACGACCCTGATCGATTGGGAGGGGATGGGCGTTAACCCTCAGATCATCGTCGAGAACTGCAATCGTGTCAAAGGTCGTTTCATTCCGCAAAACGATACTGTAACCGACGAGCCTGTCGCGCTCGTGGCTTACGGAGCTTCGTTACGTGCAACCTGGCGGGAGCTTGAAAAGTTCTCCACGATTTTTACCTGCTCAGGTGCTCACAAATTCCTCGTTGACCGCGGCATTGTTCCGACGCACCACGTAGAAAGCGATCCCCGGGCACACAAGATCGCTATGCTCGGAGAGCCACAGCCAGGCGTCGAATACCTGATTGCCTCAGTCTGTAATTCAAACTATTTTGACGCGCTAGAAAAAGCCGACGCTCGAATCCTTCTATGGCATATCCTCTTCAACGAGGATGGCGTCTATGAGCTTTACCCAAAAGGCGACTGGGTCATAACGGGCGGTAACATTACCGGTCCGCGGATGATCAAAATCGCTCGACTCCACGGCTATCTTAACCTTCATCTCTTTGGTTTTGATGGAAGCGGAAAGCATGCCGGTACACACACGAATCCAGTCCCTCTAGATTTCTACAACCCCATTGTTATCCGCGGGCGTGAGTATGCTGTAACGAACAACATGCTTCACCAGACGAAGCTCATGTTCGAGGATCTCGACCGTATGCCAGAGGTAAAAACGACATGGTACGGCGACGGGATGAATCAGGACATGGCCCGCAATCGTACACCGAAGAAGCTCGAACGTTGGCCCCTGGCGGTGCAACGATGATCAACGTCGCGTTCGCTTCAACCGGTTACGGTCCGTTATGGGCTCCAGCAGTCGCCTCGTGGCTGCGTGTATGCGCATATACAGGGCGTTTCTTCGACATAGATACCGTCGGGAAGATTGGTGGCGCAGGCGTTTCCGACCGCATGTATACACACCAGGCCGAGAACAAGCTCGTGCGTGACATGCTGGAATCGCCCTCAAAGTTTACCCACATCTTCTTGACGGAGAGCGACATGATACTGCCCCACGATTGTATCGTGAAGCTCGCTGACATGAACGTCGACATGGCGACAGGCGTCTACTTCCTTCGCTCAGACTCACAACAGGATGCCGGCCAACCGTGCCTATATAAGCGCGCGGTCATCGACAAAACGCAGCGTAACACTCCTTACGCTGAATACCTGCACTCTCCGGTCTCGCTATTCTCAACAGCAGAGTCATTCAAAATAGATTGCGCCGGCCTGGGCTGCATCCTAATTAAGCGTGAGGTATTCGAGAAGGTTCCTGCTCCGTGGTTCGATCTCAAGGCGGACGCGTACGGCAGCGACATGTTTTTCTCGAAGCACGTAAAAGACGCGGGCATCGACCTTTGGGTCAACCCTAAAGTCATGTGCGGCCAGATCGACTACTACGAAACCAACGTAGAAGATTATCTCTGGCGCCTCGAAAACGATCCGACGTTCGCAAAGAGGGGGTTTATCATTGGGACTAACAAGCCTATTCCGCAAGACTGATCGTAAGACAGTCCTTAACGTGGGAGGAGGCTCAAAGCAGATACCTCTTCC
>JACCDR010615792.1_pt1 | contig 12719 bp, 17 predicted proteins | sample 7446431 | NCBI WGS metagenome assembly JACCDR01 (sample SAMN15323443, study PRJNA562643) | freshwater metagenome | isolation source: river surface water | place: USA:Blue River Watershed | collected 2017-08-17
CTCTGACGCCCGTAGTGGGCACGGCTGACCCAATTTCCACAATGACGCGCCCCGAAATCCAAGGGAGTGCTTTAGCCCCGCGCAGCAAGGCGTCAGAAATCTCGCGAAAACTGTTCGGCGTGGACATCCGCCCAGCGACACCTGACCTGCGCAAGAGCGCGGACGCATTCCGGAAATCCCGCGGGCTGCCGGCGGTGCCGGAATTCACTGATTCGACAGGCAAGAGCCGGGCCCGCCGCGAGGTTTTCTCCGCCCTGGTCAACGGCGACGTGGACAACCTGGCCGAAAGCCTCGTGGAACTGCGCAACCGAACAGGGGAAAGCCTGCGCACACCGCAGGACATGAACCGGCTTTTCTACTTCCGCCACCCGGCTCACGCCATTTCCAAGCGTGAGGACCGGGAAGCGTGGATCCGCTCACTCACCCCAATCGAGAAGCGCGAACTGGATCGCGCCGTTAACCAATTCGAGCAGGCCCGCCGCAACGCCATCCCCCTGATTCGTCAGGCCGAGGCCAAGCGCCCGGAACTGAAATCCCCGATGCGCCGGCCGCTCACCACCCAATAACGACCCATGCCCACGCCCAACACGAATCCCCAGCAGGGGGAACTGGACACGATTCTCGATGCCATGCCTCGCGTGGCCCGCCGTCCGCGGAACGATAACGACCCGCTCATGCCGTTTGAGACCAACCTGGACCTGACCCGGGCGCAGGAAGAACGGCTCGTGATGCACGTCATGCGGCGGTTCGAGGAGGTAAACGAGGAGTCTGGACGGCACCTGGCTGCCACGCTCACCAATGACGCCGAATTCCGCGGGGCCATGGCGTCCATGCACGCCCAGGGTATCCTCGCGAAGCACATGCCGTGGATGGTCCGGCGGTCGCTGTACTACCGGCACTTCTACAACGATTACACCGACCGCCTTCAGGAGGGGACGATCTACGCAAACAGCAACCTGTCTGCCAGCTTGAGCCCGCGGATCACGCTCCAGGTCGCCGGGAAGCTGAAATCCACCCTCTTCGGGGCAGAACCGTGGTTCAGCGCCTCTCCGGTGGGTGAGAGTGACGAGGAGCTGGCGCGGCGGACGAGGGAATTCACCCGGTACAAGGCCCGGGCGGCCGGCCTGCTCGAAGCGGAGAAGGAAGCGATCGACCTCGCGTGCATCGTCGGGGAGACAGTGACGAAGACGACGTTCGTCGATGACCGCATCTGGTACTGGCGCAAGAGCCCGATCCTCGTTGACGCGAAGGGAGTGGCAAGATTTGATTCCAATGGGCAGTACATCTTCCAGGAGGATCGATTCATCCCTGAGATGCAGGAGCAGCAGCCCGACCCGAACATGGAGCCGGTGATGGCTCCGACCGGCCGGATGGTGCTTCGGCGCGATAATACGGTGGTCATGAATCCCGGGGACCGGTGGGAAGTTCGCCGGGTGCGGGTGGGCGACACCGTTTACCGGGGAGCGAAGACGAAGGCGATCTACTTCACCGACTTCCTCTGCCCGCTGGACGCGACATCGATCGACGAGGCGGACGTGTGCTTCCACATCTACGACCGCCCGGCCATGGAGGTTGCGTCCTGGTTCCTTCAAGGGCGGTTCTCCCACATGAGCAATCAGGGGGAGGTCGAAGTGAACGCCAAGAACGCGCTCGATCTTCTGCGGGATGTGGCGGCCAGCGCCAGCGCCCACACCGGAATCAACTCGGACGTGCCGATTACCCGCACGCTGCACGGCGAGCCGCAGGACATTGCCGCCCAGGGGTCCAGCGGACTGATCCGGGTGATTGAGGCGTGGGTGCGCTTCGACGCCGATGAAGACGGCATCCAGGAGGAGATCGTCGTCATGATCGACATGGCGACCGGCCTGCCGCTCTACTACGAGTACACCGGGATGGCGACCGACGACCGGCGCCGGCCGTTCGTGGTCCAGCGGGTGCTGCCGGTCTACGGCCGGTGGTACGGGCAGGGGATCATGGAGTACCTCGAAAGCGAACAGCTTTTCGTAGATCTCCTCGTGAACCGGTGGAATGTGACGCTCTCTCAGGGCGGACAAGTCATCTTCTGGGACCCGAAGAAGACGAAGGAGGGGATGGAGAACCCCAACCTTGTGCTCAACGCCGGCAAGACGTACACCATCCATGGCGACTACAAGGCCGAAGAGATCCTTGAGATTGTCGAACTGTACGCCAAGGACAGGGCCGGCGACTTGAAGGACATGATCCAGTTCTTCATGCAGCTCATGCAGCTCAAGACGGGGGTGATGTCCGTGGCTGACGAGTCGATCAGCACCATGGAAAGCACGAAACTCGCGACCGGAATCCGTGCTCTGGAGCGGTCGGGCGACCAGATGTTCTCGTCCTGGCTGGGGGAAACCGCCGGCTGCGGGAAGAAGGTGGTCGAGAAGTTTGTCACCACGACGCTGATGCGGATGGACCAGCGGGAAACCTTCGAGTTTACCGAGGGGGAGAACACTGTCTTGATGGACCTTTCGCGGGAAGACGTGATCGGCCTTGGTATGAACGTCGAGATCATGCTGGTGAACGACGAGGGCGAGCGGGTCCAGGCGTCCACCGACAAGTTCTTCGCCATGGTCGAGCGGATGGTGGCCATTGCGGCGACCGCTCCGGAGACGGCGCAGGCCATGATTCCGGTCGCCGTGATTGCCGCCCGGGCGCTCAAGATCCCGAACCCGGAGAGCGTGATCGTGCTCCCGCAACCGCTGCCGCCGATGATGGGGGCGATGCCCGGGCCGGCAGCCGGCGGCGGGCGCCCGTCCGGCCAGCAATCCGACATGGCCATGCAGGCGCTTCCGGATATGTTCTGAGCCCATGGACGACCATACCCTCTACACCGAACTCAAGAAGTTCACGGAAGGGCCTCTCTGGAATCAGGTCCTCCGCCCGCGGATGCAGGAATGGGTCGACCGGAAGCGGGCCGGGATCGAGTCAGCCGCCACCCAGTCGGAGCTTTGGGACGCCCGCACCCGGGCGCAGACGGCGGCCGAGGGGCTGGCGATCATCGATGATGCGTTCACCGACCTCAAGCGGCGCCTCGCCAGCGAGCGGGAGCCGGCGCCGGTTACGTGAGGGACCTGGGCACCACTGCCGAAAACACGGCCTTCCCCTCGTCATTCCCGAGGGCTTTGATGGTGCCTTCGTAGTCGTAGGGGGCCATTCGCAATTCCTCCACATTCAATCCGGACTGGCACGCTTCTGCGAGGATTTGATACTGGCGCCACCACCCCACCCAGCGTTGTTTGGCAGCGTGCAGCTTGTTGGTGCATCGGGCCTCCGTCTGGTCGGTGAAATCGAAATGGCAAAGCTCAAACGGGACATGGCACCCATTCTTGTTGGCGCTTCGTACGTTGTCGATGCGGTGCAGCCCCCAAAAGTCAGCCCGTCGAAGGAAAGGCTTGTGGTAGTTCCATCCGGTGAGTCGCGCCCCGAAGCAAATGCGTTCAGGGAAGTCCGAGAAAAGCGTAGACGGATTCCCTATCGGCGCCGGGCGTCCATCTCTCGCCACACGGTCGATCATGTGGGCAAAAGCGACTACTCTGTCGCGGCGCTGGCACCAGCGAGCCAATGCACGGACGTTCAGCAATGGGTCCACGATTTCATCGACATCGATCACTGAATACCATGAGCGTGTGCCGAAATTCATCGCGTGCTGGTAGATGAAGATGTATCGATCGGTGATGAATTGGGCCGGGTTCATCACGCCGTGCCCGTAGACTCCGACGTTGACCATCAGTTCGGCCCCATAAAGCCGGATCAAGCGCCGGCATTCTGGGTCATCGTCCAGCAGCATCACGAACAGGCGGTCATACCGTTCACGGTGCCAGTGTAGCCAGCCCGGCAACCATGAGCGATAGCCGGCATCGACAATGGTGTAGGCGTGAACTGGGCCAATCATGAACGGTTGCGCTGCCCGTCATACATCGTGAATGGCCGGGGATCAAAAATCGTGTGGCCGTGTTTCTGGTAGAGATGGCGAAACAGGAACCGCTCCGCTCCATGGGCGTCGTAGCTGATTTGCAGCGATCGCCACATCTGGGCCTGAATCACAGCCTGCCCGCCGTCGATTTCGCTGCCGGCGGCCAAACTCTCCGGACTCGGCACGCGCACAACCCCGGATGGCGGAACCCCGCCGAACAGGATCATGATTGGCGGATCTTCGGCGGCGGCGACATGGTCGGCCACAGCCTGCGGGAGTCTCGGATCGAGCAGGTTGTCGTCGGCGACGATGATCCAATAGCCGTCTTCGACTGAATTGAGAAGATCGTCCCATCGTTTGATGTGTTCGGCCCATGGGAGCGCCCATGGGGGATTGATGCCAACGAGCCATCGGAGATTCCACCCGTCGGGGACCGGAGCCGCGGCAATCGATTGGCCAACCGCCGGGAGTCGGAGTGTGCGCATCGATGGAGTGACGACAGTGAGCGTCTTCGCGATCATAGTTTACTAAGCAGGAAAGCGCCGTTGCGGAATGATTCGCCGATGAGGTTGGTGAGGCCGAAGGCGATGCTGTCCCTTGAGACAAAGACCTTCTCCCACCCCCAGAGCCAATCCACAAGGACGTGGTCATCTTGCCACTCCCACCGCCCGCAGATGGCCGGCTCGTCGACGGTGATGAGCCCGTCATGGTGAAAGGTCCAGTGATTGAGAATCTTTTCTTTTGCCTTCTGGTGGCGCCACGTTCCGATCAGGCCATTTGGCGCCGGATGTTCTGCGCGCCCTAGGCGGTCCAGTTCCGACCGCATGGCGACCACCCGGTCTTCCTGACTGAGGAGATGCCAGTAGTGCCAGATGGCGGCGTCGTTCACCACTTCATGCCCCAGCGTCTTCCGCTGGCCGACGTGCGGGCAGGCGACGGACATAGGCGAAAGGAGGGCGGAGCGGATTGGGGCCGGCGACCGCTGCCCCAGCAGATGGAGGAGATTGTGGCTGGACTGGTCGGTGACAAGGTTCGGATGCACCCCAGGGCGCGACGGGCCGCGGTCGAGGTTTGCCCATTCCCGGCAGATCAACTGGAACCGGCTCCCACGAAACACGATGGTTCCGCTCTGCACCGGCTTGGTGCGTTCTGCCTCCGCCTCGTACTCCGGCGTGATGTGCCCGTGGAACCACTTTGAGCGGGCCATATTCCGGTTCGCGACGGTCGCCCCCATGATGTCCGCCAAAGCGGGGTTCATTTCCTCGATCAGCCATGAAATCGGCCGCCGGACAATACAGTCGGTGTCGATGTAGACGACAAAATCAGCCCCCTTCCATTCGTCGAAATGCTTCCATGCGTGAATCCGGAACCGAGCCGACGGCAGTTTCCCCTCCTTTCCGGTCGAGAAGTCGTCGAACGGAATCGTTATTTCGTGGATGCGGTCGGCAACGGATTGCGGCAACTCCGCCGTGAGAGGCTTGTCAGGCAGGTTTGTGAAGACCACGATCTTCCCGTCCCAACCCCCGAAGCGGACGAGGGATTCGAGCATCAGTTTCGCCTGTTCCCGGTAGACGAGGGTGTTTTCGTCCTTCGCAAAAGCGATGCAGTAGAGAACGCTGTTCATATCAAACCATTTCCGCATGAGGCCAAAACGCCGTTTCCGCGATGTTCGAAGCAATGTCGAACACGCCCGATGACTTGAGCCGCCATGCCGAGAAGCAGGCGGTCACTTCGTAGGTGTTTTCCTCTGCGGCTTGCGGATGGATGACGGATGGCAGTTCTTCGCTTCCGAAACGGATCAGCGTGGTGTCGCGCATCTGGCGCAGCTTGCGGATGGTTCGGACGTACTCGATATGCGGCGGCTGCGTCAGCACGAACTGGACGAATTTCGTGATCATGTCCGACGGGCGGACGTGTGCGAGCGGTGGCAGATAGATGACCCACAGTTCCGAACTTCCTTCTCCTGCCCAGGGGGAAACGGCATTCGCGATGGCCATGGCGATGTTCTCTGCGTCGGGATGTTCATGGGTCATCAGGACAGGGATCGCCCGTTTCAGTTTCTCCACCGTCCCGCGGCGCCAGAACACTCCCTTGTCCCGGGTCAGGAAGAACGTCCGCGCCACCACACGGTTCATGGACTCAAGCGTTTCGGCGCTGTGCGGGCCGTCCAGGTGCGCGAGGACGAAGTTGATCGGTTGGTCTGGTGATTCTTGGTTCATGTGACGGTGTAGGTGTTGGTTTCGCAGAGGACAGGGGATGCTGACGACGGTGCGTTCGCCAGCCGCGGGAAGAGGTTCTTGAAGAGGGTGGCTGACTTCGTTGGGTAGGTTTCCCATTCAGCCGGGACCGGGAACCGGGCTTCGACGGCTTCGACGAGGGCCAGATTGCGCAGCGAGTCGCCGTCGATCGAAAGGAAGAGGTTCGTGTCCATCTTCTGGTGGACGACGTGCGGCGGGGTGTCGGCACCGTAGAGGCCGGCGCGGATCGGGGCGCGGTCGATGCGGGCTCCCTGGGTCTTGCTCCCGTTGAAGAGGAGAGAGAAGACGCAGTAGCCGTTTCCTTCGCCGAAGTTCCACTGGAGCAGGCTGCGGGCCTGCTCCTTGTGCACCGGGTGCGGGATGTGGGTATCGAAGTGGTAATCGGTCAACCCCTTCCGCCGGAGCGTCGCCCCTGTCCGGTGGAGCCGGTCCCACCACGAATGACCGGGGATCTTCTTGAACCGCTTGATCTCGCCGTTGTGCGACGGCGGGAACATTTCCCACATCGAGGCGTTGCGCAGGAGCATCTGGTCGTCGCTGCACAGGATGAACGGATCGGAGACCTCCGGCAGGCTGGCGAGGTAGACCGTCTTCTGGATCAGGTTCGCGTCCTTGTTCCCCCGGTAGGGGTCGGGGAACGGGTGATGGACGACCCCGGCGCCGATACGCAGCCACGCCGGCAGATGGCCGACGATGTGAATGGTGCCCATGGCGGGAAAGTGTGCCCGCCATGAACGCAGCGAATACCGCAGTTCCCAGTCGTCGGCTTGGCTCTCGGAGCCCAAGAAATAGCAGATGTCCATGGCTAAAACTTTGGGCAGACAGTGATCACCATTGACCGGCCTGCGTTGTGGTCGTGGCCCATCCATCCGCCGACGCGCTCGGTGAAAGCCCCAAAATCGATGCGCGCCAGAAGATCCGCATTGTCTTCCTCCAGAGACTTGAGCAGCGATTCCTCGGTCTTGGTTTCAGGGACGAGCAAAATCTGCATCTTGCCGTTGTCGAAAAGGATTTGGGTCTTCATGGCTACTGACTCTGCGTTGTGTCGCTGGTGTTCTTTGGCACAAGTCGGCCGTCCTTCATGGCGTTGATTAGATAGAGCGCCGTGTTCCGTTTTTCAGCCTCTTCAATCTCATGCTTAATGAGCAGTTCGATGTAATGAATGGCCTTTCGGAGGTCTTCGACGCCCGCCTTGGAACGCCACCGGCAGAGATACTTGATCACGTTTCCCTCATGGAAGCCTATACCGTTGGCGTGAATGAATGCCTCGGGTTGGATGGCCATCTTGCGGTAGTGGTCGCCGCCGACTTGGGTGGTGGTGGGATCGCTCATGGCTACTGATTCGGTCCAGATTTTGCGGATTCTTCGGCGATGGCCCGCATGAGGATGCCGCGGATGGTGGAAATGCCGTCGGCAATCTGCGGCTTCACCGCGGCCAGCCACTTCGAGGGGAACAGGCAAATCCCGTTCTTGAGGCGGATGAAGTCGATGCCGGAGCGCTCGGCAAGGGGCTTGGCTTCTTCCTGCTTCATCTGGACGACGATGGACGGAAAGAGTACGTCGCCTTGGTACTGGCAGAACATGAGGTTCCCCCCTCCTTCGAGGTCGATGTAGCGAACCTGCGGGATGCGTTTTTTCTTCATGGAATCGTCCTCCAGAATTTCTGGTTGTGAGCGCGACCGGCGTCGTCGGTGTACTGCGGTTCCGTCGGCCCGCCGTCCATCAGCCCGGCAATCTGGACAGTGACCTTGCGGACGAACTTCTCCGGCTCCAGGCAGGCGACATGCAGCGAGTGCTCGTGAATTCGCGCCAGAACAGGGGTGCGTCCGTGGCGGTGCGGGGTGGTGCACACCACCCATGACGTACCCGGGCGCACGCTCCCGATCCATTCAGGGGGAAGCGCCACCTGGGCGTTCTGCTCGCCGGGCCCGAGGCGGACAGAGAACGACATCCGGAAGAGCGGCATCGGAAAGAGGATCATCCCCCAGGTGGGGAAGATTCGCTGTCTGTTCTTGATGATCCCAAAGCACGCCTGATGCGCCGGCGGAGAACTGCTGTCCGAGGACCCGTCGCTCGAGTACGACGGCGGCGGCTCTTCGACGAGCATCTTCACGAAAAGCCAGAAGTGGGCGTAGCCGAGCGTCTGGTAATCGACCGGGCGCACGCCGTCGACGGCCGGGCCAATCGTGAACCACGGGCGATAGGTGACGCCTGCGTTAAAGTCGTCCGCCGGCGGGTCGTCACCATACGCCTGAACCAGAACCTCCACGGCCGTCACCCGCACGGCATAGACCGGCTCGTCGGGCACCAGCGGACGGGAGTCGTCGATTTCCCATGCGATGCGCAGGAACGTCTGGATCCCGCCCACCGGGATCACCTGGGCGGTGTCGGTGTCGATCAGGCTCAATGGGGTGCCGTCCAGTGTCGGCTGAAAGGGGGCGAACCAGAAGGCCCCGTCATTGGCGAGTAGAGAAGCGGGAGCCGGCAGCCACCGGTCGTTCTCGTCTTCATCGGTGAAGATGGCCACACTCCAGGGGGCGCCGGGAATGGCGGTCTCCACAAGCTGGGAAATCGGCACGTTGGGGGTGGCAAGCACGAGAAAACTGCGGCCGACAGCGTCCGTCGCCTGGGTCGGTCGGTGCTGTTGAATTCGCGAAAGCGATTTCAGGAGTGCGGAGCGGGCATTGAGCGCAAGGCCGCGCATCGCCTGACCGGAAGACTCCTTGATCGGCTCCGGGGCGTCGGGAACGGCCGGCGGCTGGTCGTCGAACGGCGGCGGGATTTCTGGGCTACTTGCCATGGTGTCTCCTGGTTGCTGCGTGGAACTTCACGCTTTCTGCCCGGCGGTGTGGGTTGCGTTCGTCCTGCCACGGCTCAAGGCTCGCCTTCGAGGCGCAGCGGATGCGGACTACGACGACAGTGTCGACCGGCTCCCCCGTCTGCCAGTGGGCGGCGCGGGCGATGGCGCAGCCGCCGCCTATCGAAGCAGCGACGAAATGACCTTCCGGGCACCATGCGCTCACCACCTGCCAATTCGGGCGGGCCGGATGCACGTTCTCCAGCATCCAGTCAGGGATGCCGTGAAATCCGATTCCCTCGAAAGTCTCAACCGTCAGGAACACTTCCAACTGCTGATTCGGCGCCTCAGCCGCGCACCATCCGATGTACTCCAGTTCTCCGGCCACATTCACCGGCATGATGATTTTTGAGGACGAGCTTTCGGAGGACGACGAGAACAGGTCCGAATCCTCAGAGGAGGACGAGTAGCTACTTGGGGAGGAAGAGGAAATCGAGGAATCCAAGAGATCCGAGGATGATCCCAAGTGAGAGGAGCCCCCAGAGGAGCCCCCAGAGGACGAATTCCCCGATGATCCGCCCCCACCAGATGACTCGTTTCCAGAATTCCATTGTGAGTTGGAGGTAGACCCAGAACCTCCGCCCGACGACAGCGGAGCTTCGAGCGGATCGCCGAGATCGCCCGGGTCGTAGGAGATCGGTTCCGGAGTGTGGCGAAGCTCGATCGCGCCAACGGCCACGGTGAAAAGCTCCGCCGCGGTCCCGCTGAGGCGGAAGGCGAGCGGCATGTACTTCACATCCGCCGTGTCCTCTGGGAGCGCGGTGCCGGCCCCGACCGACGCCTGATCGAGGGAAAGGTGCGACTGGCCGTGGATTTCGACAAACGAGTGGACGAAGGCAATCCAGACGGAGAGGGCGCCGGACGTGCCGGCCGGCCATTGGTCGGGCGCCAGTTCCCGGGTGGCGTAAATCTGCCCCGGGTTGGCGATCGGCGGCGTGTTGTTCATCCCGTCGTAGGCGCCATGACCAAGGGCGGTGGCGCCTGGACAGGCTTCCAGCGAACTCCCGACGCGGCGCAGACGCTTCGGCCAGTCGCATTCACTGGTGACCGTGAGCGGCTGGGCGATCAGTTGCCGTTGCCACCCCTGTTCGTCACGCCAGATATGCAGGCCGAACGGGCGAAGCAATTCCTCGAGCGCACCCATGGCGGCTGCGTCCTCAGCCAAGGCGGCAAGGAACCGTCCGTAGTAGGCGGCATCCGCGCCGTGGGCAGGGAGAACCGGGTAGGCGAGCGTCGGGAAAGGGATCATTTCTCCTCCTCCTTCTTCGGAACCCGCCGCCAGACGACAGTACCGTCGTGCTTGAGGCCCAATTCATTTTCCCGGAGGTACTTCCCCGTTCTTTCAAACGCTCCCGTGGTATTGGGAATGGACCACTGGATGTCTCTCAGCCACATCACCCCATCAGGTGGCGTGGCTGGATTGTAGACGAAGATGGCGTCTTCGGGGGGGGGCGGCGTGTACTCCAAAACCTGGGCGGGCGGTTCAGGGGAGTGTTGATCGGCCAGCTTTTCCGCTTTCCAAGTGAGGCCGAAAACGCAGCCGCCGATAAAACCGGCGCAGAAGAAGGCGGTGGATTTCATGGCATCGACCGCTGCGCCTCCTTCGCCACGAGTCCGCGCTGGACCTCTACGGTGCGATCGAGCAACTTCCGGGTCTCAAACTGTTCGGCCCGGAGCCGGTAGAATTCCTGCGCATTGAGGGATTCCGCCGTCTTCTTCTGATCTTCCTTCACCGAAATGAGAATGGCTCGTGATTCGCCTTGATCCCGCTTGATTCGGTCAGTCTCCACCATCAGTGAACAGGTGGCGGCGAGGGAGAAGAGCGCAAGTGCAAGCGATACGTAGTTCATGGCAAGGCTTTGGCGAAGGTTCTGCGGTTGCGGGTGAATTGCTGGCGGGAGTGCCGCTCCCAGGCGGGCGGAGACGTGCGGGCCTTGCCGACTAGATGGACCCAGACGCCCGACGGGCGGACTGCGTTCCGGTCGAAAGCCAGTTCGATATGGCCATTGAAGATCCGTCCAGTGACCCGGCACGGCACATCCGTCGGGGTCACGGCCATCACCTTCACGGAGCCCGCCTTACAGCACCGGAGCATTTCCGTGGGAATCGGGGGAGTGTCCCCAACACGCACGAGCAGGACCATGTCCAACTCGAAGGCCGGCGCCTCAACAGGATGGAGGATGATGTGGTTCACAGGACGATGGACTTGGATGCGGACGATCCGTCCGACGGGCTTTCGCTGCTGCTGCTGCTGCTGCGGGAAATGCTCTGGCTCAGGCCCGGCTCTTCGGCCGCGAAGTGCCAGTAGTGGGACGCCCGGAACCAGAGAGAGAAATGGTATGTGGGATTGCGGGCAGCCGGCGGCGCCGCTGGCGGAATGTCCACCCAGGGAACGAAGACGGTCGACGAGGTCTCCGGCGGATCCGCCCCGAGCGCGTAGTTCACGATCTCAATGTCCCCGCCTGGCATCGCAGGCCGGAAGGTGGCGCCTGGGTCATACTCGGCCTCTTCCTCCACCAGAAGCGGGATCTTCACCCAGAACGTGCGGGCGCCGGCTGACAGCGGAAGCGGGTTCTCTGGTCCGAGGGTATCAAATGATGCCCCGGCGGCGACCGGCTCGAAGAGGGCGCCGAGGTTCGTCAGGTCGGCCGCGATCGCCCGGGACGGCGCCGGCCACCACTGGTTGCCGTCAGGAGAGACGTTGAACTTCCACGGGAAGGAAAGCCCGCTGTGGGAGCCCCCACCGCGCGCGAGGGCGCCATGCCTCCGCCGGCTCACCGAATTGGTGATGTCGATGTCCATGAAGGACGCCAGCCACCGGGCGCGGGCTTGGGCGACGTTGTGGATTTCAGCCACGCACCTGTGCAAGTCCGCCTCGAACAGCGGTCCCGGGCCATCGTCGGCGGCCGGCAGGGACGGGAGTTGCGGAATGAGATGCGGGATCATGTGACGATGGTCGTTTGCGGGGTGATCCGCCAGTGCATCTCCCACTTCTCGATGTCGCTCACGCGCCAGAACATCAGCTTCGACCCCGGCATGGTCAGCGGGGCGGGAAAATAGCTGTTCTTCCGCCATGCGTAGAACGTCCTTCGGCAGATTGCATACCGCCGGAGGATTTGACGAAGCGAAATCACTGGGACGCCGAGCCCGAGGATGTCCGCATATTTTGACTCGAAGCAGTAGACCGCATGGCTGCCGATAGAGACGCAGTTGATACCCGTTCGGTGCATCATCCCCAGGTGCCCCCGTTTCGCCCACAACCTGACCGTGCTCTCTGAAACCTTCCACCTTCTCGCCAGTCGGCTCACCCAGTCCTTCTGCATACAGATCGCTTGCAGGTCGGAAATCAGCCGCGGCTGATCGGGCGGAGATGAGTAGCGTAATGGGCGCGGCATTGCTCAAAAAGAAACGCGATGCACGAATACAAGGACGGCGGACAAAGCGCAAGCCTTGTTTGGATAGATTTTCTGCCCACGGCACGAAACACTGCCCGCAGCCGCTCGCCGGCTCATCATGGCCGCCACTTCAATCGACGACATTCGCACCGCAGAGGACTACGAAGCCGCTCTCGATGCTCTCGTCCCCCTCACTTCCGCCGAAGCGGGCGCCATCACCGGCGGCATCGAGCAACCGGTCGCTCCGCCGGCTCCCGAGGCCCCGACCGAAGCTC
>JACCDR010822009.1_pt1 | contig 12718 bp, 13 predicted proteins | sample 7446431 | NCBI WGS metagenome assembly JACCDR01 (sample SAMN15323443, study PRJNA562643) | freshwater metagenome | isolation source: river surface water | place: USA:Blue River Watershed | collected 2017-08-17
GCCATCAACAGCGTCCGTCTGCGCTTGAGCGGCGGCGTGCACGTCTGCATGTGCATCAACGAAGTGGACGTAGCAACAAATGCACTCAGCAAGTGTGATTGGCTTCCGAAACCCGCCACTAAAAATGCTACAGCGGTCGCTGCGACACCCCCTGTTATAACGAATACCGACACCAAAATTACCGTCGATGGCTCAACGTACGGCGACTTTGCCAAGGTGTTCAGCAACCGCAACAAATCGTATGTACAGGCGTCCGACATGTACGGCGGGTACATCAGCACCGTGGCTGCAGACTTAGCTTACGGCCAGAGCCTGGTGATCTTCGGGTACGGGTTTTCGGGCACGGGTAAGACGACTGCCATATTCGGCAATGCGACACTCAAGGGCCTGCTCGAAAACATTCTGGCACCCATAATTAGTACTGGTGGGGCCAAGGTTAAGCTGGCACACGTGCTCGAGCTGTACGGCGAATACGACATTGCTAAATTTTTGAAAGGTAAGAGCAGTAAATCGATGACAACTGCTCATATTTTCTCTCACGACGTGGCCAACGTGCCGCAAAACGACGTCGCCGAGATCAAAAAGTTTATACTCAGCTTGGAAGGCAAGCGTAAAAAGGCAAACCGCATAATCCCAACGCCCAATAACCCGAGTTCATCCCGCAGCCACCTGTTTGTGATCATCGACATAGTGACGGGTACGGGCAAGAGTCAATTGACGCTGTGCGACTGTGCCGGTCAGGAGGATCCCAAGAACATATCAAAGGTTGTGGTAAAGTCCATCGGCTCCAATAATGACCAACACGTCATCACCCTCCTTAGGGGCGAAAGACTTGGTGCCAAATTGATTAACAAGAAAGATGCGGACAAGTTTTACAACACTATACACTTACTGATCAGGCAAGGCTTCTACATCAACGAGTCCCTCAGCCACCTGCGCATGTTCTTCGCGTGCAAGCGCGCCACCCTGAATGACAATAAGGACAAGACATTCGAAGAGCTGGGTGACATCACGAAGCTGACGTATTCGTCTGACGCATCTGTAAAGTCGAGCAAACAAGGCGAGGCGTACATCGGTCAGTACAGTCCCAATGTTTGGCTGCACGCGCAGGGTGACCTGGAGAGCATGCTGTTTGCCAACACACCCTCGTACGACGACGTGACTGCGACCAACAAGGCCCGCGCCGTTGCCATACCGACCCAAGGTACGTTGAGTGATGCCACCGCCAAGACCAACGACGAGGTCGGTATGGTGAGACTGATGGACGCACTCGACCCCATGTTTGCTGCAAACATCGTCATGTTGGCAATGGTCAACCCCAACGTACGCGGCGGTGCCGATGCGGTACGCGCGACGTGCACGTTTGCACACGAGGCTGCTGGAAACAGCAAACTCAAATGACGCGCTCGGTGTACTGCAGCTCTAGCACCGCGTAGAAATCGGTGGGGGTTACGGGCGCGCCCGTGAGGTCCCTGAACGCGATCGATAGGGTCGGCAGGGCGGACAGGGGGCGCGTGAGCACGGTACACTGGTCACACGATGCAAGCGGCGTTGACACGTTTGCCGGCACCACGAACGTGAACTCGTACTGGTCGTCGCACGTTTTGACGAGCCCGTCGCTGCTCTGTATCTCCGCGATGGATATGCCTATTGCCGGAACCCCCACTGCACCGACGGCCGCGTGCAGCAGCCTGACAGCCGTGACGTTGCGGACGTTGTGGGCCCTGACATCGAACACGTAGGCGTTTAGGATGGACGTGGCGGCTGCTGTGGGCACAAGCGCGACCCGAACGTATCGCGTTTGCATTTGAGGCGTGCGCAATATGAGGCGGGCGCAGAAAAAATATACAGCCTTAAGGGCGTTCCATTTTCGTTTGTCGAATAAAAAACATGCGAGTGGTGATCGACGGCCTCATCGGCGCGGGCAAGTCCACCGTGCTGGACGCCCTGCAGCAGCGCGGCCTTAGCTGCCACAAGGAGCCCATCGACGATTGGGGGCGGTTGCTGGACATGTTTTACAGCGACCCTGGCAAGTGGGCCTTTGCATTCAACCTGCGCGTGCTACTGTCCTCATCCACCCCGGACGATGATAGCGTGGTCCTATGCGAGCGCTTCCCCATGTCCACGCGGTTTGTGTTCATTCAGCACGGGTTCAACTCCGGCAAGATCAGCTTCGAGGAGTTTGATGTGCTGAAAGCGGTGTACGAGACGGTATCTTTCCTGCCCGACCTGCTGATCTTCCTCGAGGCCCCCACCCCTGTGTTGCTGGAGCGCATCAGGGGACGTGGCCGTGCATGCGAGGCGGACGTGACGGATGATTACCTGACCCGCCTGAAGTTCCAGTACGACAACATGCTGTCATCGCTTGGTGAGGCCATGATCCCCATCATCCGCATCGACACGAGCTGCCTAACCCCTTCCGAGGTGGCGGATGCCGTGCACGCGCACATAGCGTCTCACATCAACAGCCCCTGATGCTCCATTATATCGTCTACCAGGTCGGCGACGCCATTGGTCCGGTTACCGATCCGCCTCACCTCGTGGACACTGGTCACCCCGTCCCCTATTGCCCGAGCGATATCGCTCATCTCCATCTGCCCCGCCAGTTTCCCCTGGACTTTCCCGATGTAATAGAACACGAGGAACACGTACTTGATACGCGGGTGGTGGTGCCTGAACGCGCCTATTTTGAGCTTTAGGTGTTGGATGAGCTGCGTTGACGGGTTGGTGGGCGACACCGCCAGCACACACACGTTTGCGTTGCTGTCGTGGTCTATGTTGGCCCCAAAGTACCGTTTGGCGTGGTGCCTGATAGCGCGCACCATGCCCTTGCGATCGCTGGCGATGATCGACCTGCCCCATACGAGCTTGACGTGCACGATTTTCCCCGCTGTTTTACCAGTGACTGCATCGAACGCCCACTTGGACGCGCTCGCGAACAGGTCCAGCGCCTTGTTGGTACGTGCGTCGGTCATTTGGTTTATACCATCGGGAAATTAATTGGATAACAACACCTCGAAGTTGCTAGAGCTTCTTTGGGCGTTGTTGCGAGTTGCCCAGCACGTACCGCCGCTGAGGTTGCCGGGGAAGAAGTCGTCGCCTATCCTGAAGCGACACACGCCGTTGCCGTCTATGCGGATGGCCTTGGGATCGCCCGCCTTGTCTTTGCCCGCCCACGTCACATTCCCGCCGCCGAGCGTGAGCCACAGGTCGCCATCGCGTTCGTGCTGTGCGTTATTCCACTCGACCGCACACTTGTCCTTGTTGTTGTCCCTGTACACCCGCCCCACACGCCTCTGCAGACTACCCTTCGTCGTTGCAGCGCATATCCTGTGTCCCGACCCGCTGTCGACACCCTTGTTGGCGGGCGGCGCATCCCTGCCCCAGTACCACGTCTGCGGCGTCTTGCCATTACCCTTGCCGAGTACGTCGTACGCATCCGTCTCGCGTTCCTTGTTATCGTACTCGAAGTAGCACTTGCCGTTTATTTCGGTTCCCATGACGGGCTCGTCACCAAACATGGTCCTACACACTGCGTACCCCCCCAGCCGGATAGGCTCCTCAGGCCCCGCGCGGTTACTGTACCACTTGAGCAAGTCGTCTCCCCTGTTGAGGTACTGTGTCTCGTTTGCAGGGATGGCGTTCTTCGTGTCACCGCCCATGGGCACGAGGCATTCACCGCCGCTTCCGCTTGTCTTGCCTATTTTGGACCTGCCCGCGCACACGGCGTACTTGCCATCCTTAACCTTTTCGGGACTGTTGGGCATTTGCGACGACCAGCTCCAGCCGACCGGTTCGCGCTCCCCGACCTTGAGTACGTCGTAGCTTCCCGACGCCTTGGCATCGCCCCCCCACTCCGCAACGCACTTGTCGCCAGCCACCGTCCCCGCGGCCCAGTCCTTGGTCCCGTCCGGCTTGAACACAGCGAACTGGCACGGCACCGCGTCGCCAAACTTGACCTGCTTGGACGCGTCTGCAACGGTTTTGGACCACGATATCATGTCTTCGCCGCGGTTGAGGAAGGCGTCGGGGGTTGCGCGCGCGTGTTTGGACCCATTGGCGATGTTACACTTATCGCCGTTCATTTTCCCGATCCGGGTCTCGCCATCGATGATCCCCACACACAGCGGGTTGCCTGCCCCATCCTTGACTGCCTTGTCCTTGGCATCCTCGAGCCCCCACATCCACCCCGTCCCGCCCGGTTGCCCCTTTGTGAGCACGTCAAAGCCGGCCGACCTGGACACTTCCTTCCCATCCCAGCCGGCGAAACACTTGTTGCCCACCACCGAGCCGAACAGCTGCTCACCCCCCCAATTCATGGTACAGACGCCGAACTCCCTGTTGGGTACGCGGATGGGGTCGGGTACCTGTCTGTGCACCGACGCCCACGACACCGCGTCCGACCCCTTATCGAAGTACGCCTCCGGGGCCAGTTTGCGTTCCTCCCCGGACGCGATTGCGCACTTGGACCCCGACAGCCACCCCGCCTTGGACTCGCCGTTGACCGATGCCGTGCACAGCGTGTATTTACCACCCTTGGTCTGCACGATTCGGCCATCGGGAGGCTTCTGCGCGCTCCATGCTGCCCCGCCTCCTGCCCCTGCTGTTGCCCCTGCTGCTGCCCCTGCTGTTGCCCCGCCTCCTGCCGTTCCGCGAATCAGGATATCGAACGCTGTGTCCTCACTGACCTCCTTGCCGCCAAGCCCCACAAAACACTTGTTCTGCGTGAACGTTCCCACATGCTTTTCGTTATTGCGTTCAAGTTGACACACGCCAAAATCGGTACCGTCCAGTCGGATGAATTGGTCGGGGGTGGCCTTGGCAGCTGACCACGGCACCCACGTCGCACCCTCCTTCGCAAGGAACCCGTCCGGCTCGACTGCCTTTTCATCGCCCTGCGGAATATTGCACTTTTGTTGGTGGAGTTTGCCGACCTTGCGCTCATTGCCCGCTCCCCGCCCCGCACACACAACGTACTTACCCATGGAATCCGTTGCAGGCTCGGTCGGGCGCGCCGTCAACCACATGGAGGTGGCTTGTGCAGTAGTGCCTTGGGCAGCAGTGCCTTGGGTAGTAGTGCCTTGTGCAGCAGTGCCTTGGGCAGCAGTGCCTTGGGCAGCAGTGCCTTGGGCAGCAGTGCCTTGGGTAGTGCCTTGTGCAGTAGTGCCTTGTGCAGCAGTGCCTTGTGCAGCAGTGCCTTGGGTAGTAGTGCCTTGTGCAGCAGTGCCTTGTGCAGCAGTGCCTTGGGTAGTGCCTTGTGCAGCAGTGCCTTGGGTAGCAGTGCCTTGTGCAGCAGTGCCTTGTGCAGTAGTGCCTTGTGCAGCAGTGCCTTGTGTCGTTGGTGTTGTCGATGGGGTAGCAGTGGTTGGTTTGCTTTGGGTTGATGTCGTCGGGTTAGCGGGTGGATTCTTAGCGGCTTCCTCCTTCTCACGCGCCAGCTTCTTCTTTTGCTTGTCGTACAACACTGAAAGCACGATGATGACGACCACGCAGCAGAATGCAAACCCTAAAAGCCCAAGCATGGGGTTAAGTCTAGCCATATTTCACGTCTTCATCACACTCCATAAAAAAAATCTGCCATCACCCCGCCAATATTTGCGGCAAGGCTTTTTCCGGGGCGCTGGGTGGAAACCCGTCGTCCACATGATTGAAGGCGTACATCTGCCATTGAATAAAGTGCTTTAACTTGTTGTACGTATCGGTAATCTGTCCATGGTGATTGGCAGACGTTTGGGCTATCAAGTTCGTCACATACTGATTTATAATATCGATACTCGTGGGAATAACTGTATCAAGTGAGGCTTGGGCAGACCTGTCAGCAAACATGAGGGCATTTACCACCAGAGGGTTGATATTGTTGGCTTTCGGATCCATTCCAAGCACACGTAAATAGCGGAGGATGCTGGTCGCCGCATACCATGCACATGCTTTGCGGTAGATCGAGAACGCTCCACCCCTCATAACCCACGCATCTGAGTTGTACTCTCTGCCCATCCCCTCCTGCAGCCAAGCTCCGTAATCGGTCCCAGATTCAATTACATTGTCCAATAGGTAGCAAATGTTCTCCATAGTATCCCGTACGTACGGTACTGCAAACACGCCCCACCTTTGCTCTTGTACTTTGTCGGCTTTTAGCAGGTCCCAGCACACCTCGTAAACCGCCGGAAGGTTAGATGCGACGAAGATGCGCGGCCCTTTGCTGTCTATGTAGGCAGTCCACTGTATGTCTTGGTAATTGTGAAATACTCGAGGTACCATTTTCTGGAACGAAAAAATCATGTTGGCATCAATTTCTCGCAAATCCGGCTTATTCAAACCGTCAAACGCGTTGTTTGTATGAAAGAACGCCGCGTCCATAATCTGTTGTTGTAACATCGGGATATATGTGTCATACACACCCATGACACGTTTGAGCTCGTTTGTGTAATCCGCGTGTAGTTGCGCGATATGTTGACTGCACTCGTTCTGCTTTTGCTGTATCTCTTGTGTGTGCTGCATCTGCATTGTATCGATACATTGCCGGCCGTGTTGCTGGATTTGCTGATACGCCGCTGCCATTTTATCGAGTTCGGTATGATATTGCGCTATAATTTCGTTACCCTGCGCAATCAAGTCGGCTTTTTCTCGTTCCGACATACTTTGCGCGGTAGCCATCCTCCCCCAGACTGAGGTCAGCTCACTTTGCTTTACAATCAGCGCTTCCCTGTGCTCATCAACTTCTTTTTGTAGTGCATCCCGATCCGCGATGTCTGCGTCGTTTTCCTTGCCAACCCACAGTACAGTATACCCGACCAGGAGGCATGCCACGGTGCCAAAAATCACGATTGCAGCAATGTGTTCGAGCCGCAGACTTGTCTGCTGGGGGGGCGGTGGTGGAGGGTAGTATTTAAACTGTTTGGGACGTGATGCTGGAGCCTGCTGGGGGGGCGGTGGTGGAGGGTAGTATACAAACTTTTTGGGACGTGATTGTTTAGCCATGTCTGTATAGTAGCAGGTGCGAAAAATTTTTCTATACCCTGACATGAACATGCTGACATCTTACAACACCAACCACCTAGGCTTGAACCTTGGGACTGCCCTACCAACCCGACCATCCAACTTCGACCCGCACAACACCGACATCAGCGTCGTTTCCCAGGGCCCGGCCGTGCGCATGATGCAGCGCCAGCCCACGCGCACGATGCCAACCATCGAGAACCGGCTCATATCCGTGGCTCCCGTGAACGAGCGCCCCACCCCACAGACCTTCGCGCCCCTACCCATAGGCGGCCCCCTGCGCGACCCCGACGCCGACATGCACGCCCCATCGTATGCCCCCACGGTCCCCTTCACCGCCGGTGCGCGCACAGCAAGGGTGATGCCCGTGCCAGAGCGCGGCGACGGTACACTCGTGTTGGCCGAGCGCAAACCCCGGCTCCGGGAAACCGCCCCGCGTTCCGTCTCCAGGGGTATCGCCCCCGTGCGTGAACCGGTGCGGGCCGCGTGTACCCGCTGCTCCAACTACACCGTCTTGTCCGTCACGAAGGCGTAAACGCGCTGACCATCAACTCCCCCCCCGCGGGCGCATTGACTAACGCGTCCATGCTGAGATTGCCAACCCGTCGGATGCTTGCTGACCCGGTACCCACGAACGTGACGTGCACAACCGCCCCCGGGCCCATTGTGTGCGGCACCGTTATGTGCTGGGTAGCGGGTGAGGGTGCCACTGCCACGCGCACGTGCTGCGACCTCGGCGCCGGAAGTAGCGGCACACCCCCTTCCCCTACGATGGCCCCGCACTGCAGCACACCCACCGTGGCGGACTCGCACGTGAGCCTGTCTACCCTGCCCCCGCCCCAAACCTCCATGGCGACGTCCCCCGTCGGCCCGTTCGTACCGGCGTTGACGAGGACGTGGGGCCCCGTTAGCATGAGCGGCTGGCTGTGCCGGTTGGCGGCCGTGCACCGGAAACTGAGGTTCCCACGGCTTTCCACGACGTTTGTGGCGACCTGCCCTGTGGCCCCTACGGGCGCTGTGCCCGGGAAGATCGTTACGCGACCGCTGCCCGCATTTCCCGCGTCGTCGGCGATGCACGCGACCGCCCCCGACACTGCTAGGGGCGCGAGGATGTTGCATGCGTCGGGGGACGCCGTGAGCACACACGTGTCGTCAACACCCAGCGCCAGGGTTTGCGGACGGGACCAGTCTAGCGTGGCGCGCCCGATAGCCAGCTGGGTGCGACTGGCCGAGCTGAGTTCAGCGCCCTCCCCCAAACTCAGGAGCGGTGCGGGGATGTGGACGCGCCCCGTGGTCGCCGAGTACTCGATCACGCGCTCGCCCCCCGCAGCAGTGAACGCGTGGCTTATTGCAAACTCGTTGTCATCGTCGTCCAGTGTCTGAACCGGCTCCATGACGATGCGGGGTATGATGGGCGCGACGTGGTCTGTGATTATGCGTTGCACTGCCTCTGCGCTGATATCGTAGTACGACAGGGGCAGGAGCGTGCGTCGTATGTACGCTATTTGCCAGGCGTTGAGGCTCATTCCCTCCTGCCGGATTTCGTCCCGCAGCGCCGGCCACACGCTTTGGCGGAACGCGTCCCATGCCAGCGGGTCGATGCCGTCAAACTGCACGGTGGGCCAGACGGTGTCGGCGATTGCCTGTTCTACGGCGGACTGGATCGCGTTGCCTGCAATGGTGGGCAGCAGGTCCTGCACGGCGCCTACGACGTCGACCCCAAGGATCGAACGGAGGTCGGACAACAGGTCATGGCGTGCCAACTGGCCGTAGCGTTTGAGTTCGATGGGTGGGTGCATTTTTCCAACAACAACACACAGCTGTACATTTTTTTTGAATGGTGGTTACAATGAACGCCAAATTACATACCCTCACAAAGGACGCACTTGAGCGACAGGAAAACAGCCGCCTGGAGGCCGAGTGGCAATCGACCCGTTGGTCTGCCATGCGCCCCGGTGACTTGTTAGTCGAGTCCGTCAACAACGCCCGTGACATGGCACACGACGTGGCGCGGGGTGACACGCCCATTTCCCAGATCCTTACCCGCAGACACCGCCTACGCAGCCTGGGCCTTGTTACCATTCTGTTGGGCGTGGTCGCATACCTTACATGACGTCTTATTTTTTTTCTCTACCGCATGAAACTGCCGACATGCCCAACTCCAGCAGCAAGTCAAACAAGTCAAACAAGAAAAACAGCAAGTCCAACAGCAACCAAATGTCCGAGGTGGAGAAGATCCGTTGGTCCAACTGGATGCGCCAGAAGCTGGCCAATGCCCACCTACTGACACTGGATGACCTCGGCACTGCCTTCATCGCATCTACTATTGTCACGATAGTGTGGTTCCTGATGGCCTACTTCGGACTCTTCGACTCTAATTGGATAACTGAAAAAGTTGGAGAACAAAAGCAACTTGTCAAATCCATCTTCATAGCAGTCTTGTCCGGCTTCATCACATTCATTGCGTCACTGATGGCTGCGTACACAACCCGAGGCCTCAAGCACTACCTGTCGTGAGCGTTGCCGTGAGCGCAGATGCACCCGCTGCGTCCCCGAAATCGCCGTACTCTGCCGGAACCGGTGGCATTTTGTCGACGGCCCGGATGTACCGCTTGATATCCCTTACCCTGCCGGTGAGGGCGTAGTTCAGCACCTTGGTGGACGCATCGCAGACTTCTACGCGGACGTGGGTGTACGGCTCGGCGCACGGCTGGACCCCGGGGGGCAGGACATCGCGCATTTCCAGTGAGCTTATCGGCACGACGGCCGGCCTTGACTCCACCAGCGCCTGGTCGTTGAGGAACGTGATGTTGACAAACTGCTGCCTCTGCACCGCTTCCACCAGCCGCGTGCGCCATGCCTTGAGCTTCTTGGCGGGCACCCCAGTGTTTTTCAGACGGGCAGCGACATCGGCCTCCACCAGCACCACGTACGGCCCGTACTTGACGTTGTTCTTGAGGAAGCGTATGCAGCCCACGATGCGCCGCACCTCCTTCTTGGCCCATTCCCGGGCTACGTACACCAGTTTGTATCCGGACGGCGACCTGGGCACGCGCACGAACCCACTGCCCTCCAGGGGGATGGCCTCACGCATGACCAAGCGTCTGTGGGCGGACCCACCTGCCACCAGCCCCTTCTTGGCGGTGATGATGCCGGGCGCGAACACGAACACCTGGCCGGACTCGTCGTGCACATACGTCACACCGGGGGGTGTCACATCGGGGATCTGCTGGGAGCCTGGGATCTGCTCGGAGGCTGGGGGTGTCACATCGGGGATCGGCTCGGAGCCTGGGATCTGCTCGGAGCCTGGGGGTGTCACATCGGGGATCTGCTCGGAGCCGGGGATCTGCTGCTGGTTTGCTGCTCCGTGCATGGCTTCGTGGATTGCCTCCCGCACCGCCTGCTGCATTGGTTGCTGGACTTGCTGGACTTGCTGGGTTGTTTGTTGTGTGTCTGCCATTTTGTAGTGGGGTTGCAATAGACGAGGTGCTAGATAAAAAACGCACTTCAACCTCCGACACCAAGCCGTCCCTTAAGGCGGTGCGTAACCCATTTTTTTTTCGCCACGCACCCACTACTATGTGGGGCAGCCAGATCGTGATGTTGCTCCTTGCGCCGTTCATATCGTCCGTACCAGTGCCGGTACCAGCCTTGACCGTGCGACACCCGTTTCCAGTCGTGTCCACCCCTCCCGCCACCCATCCGGTAGTGCCCGCCACCCATCCGGTAGTGCCCACTCCACCTGGCTACCAAGAAGCACCCACCACCCATCCGGTAGTGCCCACCCCACCTGTACACGGAGTGCCCACCCCACCTGACTACGGAGAAGTGCCCACCCCACCTGACTACGGAGAAGTGCCCACCCCACCTGCGTATACAGCACAACCAACCATGTACGGGGACTACGGCGCGGCATACGGCGGCTACTACGGGTGCGCGTACGGGGCGTACGGGGAGCACTTGTGAGTTGCGCGTGGATGGTTGGATGAAAAAAATGTTGGCGACTGTGTTGTCCACGATGCAAGCACTCCTTCTCTACTCACCCAGCTGCCCACACTGCGTAACATTCAAGCCGGTCTGGGCCGAGTTCGTGCGCACGACCCACGCGACCCACCATGAAATCGACATATCGGCGAACCCGGAGGTGGCCCGCTACTTTGGCGTGAGCAGCGTCCCGACCGTCGTGTTCCTGTCCGCATCGGGCCGCCGCCACATCGTGACATCGCGCTCACCAGCTGCCCTGATCAATGATTGGGTTCGGCTGAGCCGATGATTTCACACACTGCAATGCGTGCGGCCTCCTGCTCAGCCTCCTTCTTGGTGCACCCCCTTCCGACCCCGTACGCCACGCCGTTGACGCAGACATGGCTAACAAACACACCCTGTGCCAGGCTACTCGTGTAATGGGGGACTGCTTTGAACCTGGCGTGTGCACACCGGTTCAAAACGTCCTTGAAGTTGTTGTTGTTCTGCACTGCAAATGCCAGCATGTCTGTTTCCTTGTACAACCGCATGACCATGGCCTCACACGCCCCGAACCCCACGTCCGTGTACATCGCACCCACGAGCGCCTCGAACACGTCCTCGCATATGCGGTCGCGCTGGTTGACGCACCTCTGGGCCGCCTTGACCGACACGCGTATGTGGCGCTCGATGCCGATGTGCCGCGCGAGGATCGTGAGACACTTGCCGCTGACGAGCCTGGACCTTACCTGCGTGAGCTCGCCCACGTTGGCATCCGGCATGTGGTTGAACGTGAACCGCGTGGCTATGAGGTTTATGATGGCATCCCCCAGGAACTCAAGCCGCTCGTAGTTCCTGAACTCCTGTCGGGCGCATGACTTGTGCGTGAGCGCGCTGAGGTACTTGGTCGGGTCGTACACGTGCACGCCCGTTAGGTGGAACAACTCGTCTGCAGTCACGGGTGTGCACGCCTCCATTTTGCCGTTGGTGTGTGTATGTGTATGTCATCAGAAAAAAAACTACACGTCACACGCGTCTGCGTTTACGGTTTATTCGTTCATGTAACTCCTCAATGTGCTTGGATCGAGCATCATCGATTAAGTTTCTGGAACGTACATCAAACAATTGATTCGATTGGGTGTTCGCGGGACCGTTATCGGTTCCAGACCGTTCCAAAGTCGATAGCATGTCGTATGCGACGCCGCGTTCGACCATGAGTTTCCTGGCGTTCTGGTTGTCAGAATCTTCACATCCGAGTTTCGTATACTGGGGTTCCATGCGCATGTTGATTGGTTGATTTGGAACGAACCCCATTTTTACGTAAAACCCACATGCTGTTTCAAGTACGGATTGAACGCGGATCTCGTAATACGGGAACATGTCAACCAAAACGTCCACCATCAACCTGCCAATACCGTTCAGCTTCGGTCGAGACGCGTTCATTAAATAATAAATGGTGAGTGTTTCGATGTCGTGATTTATGGCAAACTTCGCGTAGCCAAGAATGTTGTCCTTGTTGGTGGCGGTGAACTGCCTGAACGGTGCTCGCGTGGCTACATCATAACAAGGCCAAAAGGTTCGAGTTGGAGTGCCGCCGCCGCTTCTGCCCTGGGGCAGCAAACGGAACTGAAAGGCGAATCGGTCCATCGTCGCCGAAGGGCATGGGACGCGTGGACGCAAGGTGGCGTGCGGCCAAGACGATTGCTGTGGCCGTGTTGCGCACGTCGGGGATCTGCGGGCACCGCGGCATGTACACCGA
>JACCDR010985716.1_pt1 | contig 12717 bp, 12 predicted proteins | sample 7446431 | NCBI WGS metagenome assembly JACCDR01 (sample SAMN15323443, study PRJNA562643) | freshwater metagenome | isolation source: river surface water | place: USA:Blue River Watershed | collected 2017-08-17
CCATGGCATGACCGCCAAAGCGCAGCAACACGCCGGGGTGACGCTTGGCCACGAGGTCGAGTGCATCGCGCAAATGAAAGCCGGGGATAGATCGGCCCGAGCCCTTCAGCTCGTGCCCCTTGCCCGCCGCTTGACTGGGTGCAAACACAAACGTGGGGCGGTGGTGCAAGTCTTTGAGCTTGGCCGCCACGATGCCCACCACGCCTTCATGAAAATCGGGGTCGAACACACACAGGGCTGAGGGCGGCTCTTCTTCGGGGTCAAACATTTCTTGCGCCAGCTCAAGGGCTTGCTCACGCATGTCACCTTCAATCTCGCGACGTTCGCGGTTGATGCGGTCGAGCTGAGTGGCCAGCTCGGTGGCGCGGCCCACATCATCGGTGGTGAGGCATTCAATGCCCAGCGTCATGTCAGACAAACGGCCTGCCGCGTTGATGCGCGGGCCCACTGCAAAACCAAAATCTTGCGAAGTGCATTTCTCGCTGGTGCGGCCGGCTGCGGCAAACAAGGCGGTCATACCCGCAGGCATTTGGCCTTTGCGCACACGCGCCAAACCTTGGGCCACCAAGCGGCGGTTGTTGGCGTCTAGCTTGACCACATCGGCCACTGTGCCGAGTGCGACGAGTGGCAACAAGGTGTCGAGCTTGGGCTGCTGTTCAGCCGTGAACACACCGCGCTTGCGCAGCTCTGCACGCAAAACGAGCAACACATAAAACATCACACCCACACCGGCGAGGGCTTTGCTCTCAAACGTGCAGCCAGGCTGGTTGGGGTTCACGATCGCGTCAGCCTCGGGCAACACAGCCGCAGGCAAATGGTGGTCGGTGACCAGTACTTGCAAGCCCAGCTTGCGCGCAGTGGCCACGCCCTCCACGCTGGCAATGCCGTTGTCCACGGTGATCAGCACATCTGCGCCGCTGGCTTTGACGCGCTCGGCAATCGGGGGCGTGAGGCCGTAGCCATCCACCACACGGTCGGGCACGATGTAGCTCACGTTCTTCGCGCCCAGCAAGCGCAGGCCACGCAGAGCCACAGCACAGGCGGTGGCCCCATCGCAGTCGTAGTCCGCCACGATGCAGAGTTTTTTGTTGTTGGCCATCGCATCGGCCAACAACACGGCGGCGGCTTCAATGCCTTTTAAGCCTGTGGGTGGCAACAGTTGCGCCAGCGATGCATCAAGCGTGACCGCATCTTGAATGCCGCGTGCGGCATACAGGCGGGCCAACAGCGGATGCACACCCGCTTGCTCAAGCGCCCAAATGCTGCGCGGCGGCATGTCGCGTGGAATGAATTGCATGGACTTAATCTTTCAATGGCGCAACGGCCAACACGGTGTCTAAAGAAGTCGGGGTAAAGCGCGTGCGCAGGCATTGCCACAGCGAGGGCGCAGCGCTGTCGTACACATGAAACTCATGCTCGCCGCACAACACCAAGCGCTGCGGCGCGCCCGCGGCCACACGCGCCAGCATGGGGCCGATGACGTGGGCGTCGACGTGCTGCCATGCTTCAAGCCAACCGATGAGGTCTTGCTGCAAGGCGCTTTGGCGAAGGGTGTGAATGACGGCTGGCTCTTGCTGCGCGGACTTGTTCGCATCCATTGGCAACGCGCCCGTGCCATGAACCCAAAACGAGTTGATGGTCAAACTGCGGCCCTCATTGACGGAATGGGTGTAAAGCAACATTTGCATTTCGTTTTGCAAACGGCGCAGCAGTTTGGCCGCGGGGCTGAGTGCATCGGCCGCCACATGGCTGCCCACCAGCCAAGGGTCGATGTTGCGGCCAATCACGCGGTCGAGCGATGCAGTGGGCAAGTCAGCCAACAGCGGCGACTGCGCCAGCCACTGGCCGGGCTTGTAGGGGTGCAAAGCAATGCCGTCTTCGGCAAAGAAACTTTGCATGGCTTTGAACAACGTGGCGTCTGTGACTTCGTCGATTTGCAAATACGCAGGGTCACCCAGCGTGACCTGGCCATTGCTCACATGCCAGTTGCACAGGGTGATGAAGGCCCAGCCAGATGACGATGCGGTGGGCGCAACACTGGCGTGAGTGCCTTGGCCATCAAGCGCAGCAACCGTCTTGACTTGCGTTGCAAGCAGTTCTAGCTCAGCCGCCGCACGCGCAGCCCAAGGCAAACAACCGTCTTTCGCTGGCCAACCCGCGGCGAGCGCCCATGCACGTTCGTGTGGCGGCGACAGCGTGGCCAGCAAAGGCTCTTGCACGGCATCTATTTGCACATCCACACGTCGCGCCTGCGCCAACCATGTGCGCAAATGGGGCAACTCGGCCTTGGCCAACACCGATGCCTCGGGGCCATGGGCAGTCCACAGCGAGAAAGGAATCAGGGTTGTGTCGCGCACAACAGGGGACGGCACAGAGGTCAGCACAGAAGTCATAGCCTTGATTGTCCGTGATGCAGCTAGGCGCTCCAAGAAGGCATGCTTTTCACTACGGGATAATCCAGCCCACATGCAACCCACCTCCTCCAAACTTCCCTACGAGCTGCTGATTGGCTGGCGTTACACACGCGCTGGCAAAGTAGCGGGCCGCAACGGTTTTATCTCGTTCATCTCGGGCGTGTCCATGCTGGGCATTGCACTGGGCGTGGCCGCACTCATCATTGTGTTGAGCGTGATGAATGGCTTTCAAAAGGAAGTGCGCGACCGCATGCTGGCCGTGGTATCACACATCGAGCTGCTCGCCCCCAGTGGCGACGGTTTGACTGATGTGAATGCGCTCATGACCCAAGCCAAACACAACACCGAGGTATTGGCAGCAGCACCTTTTGTGTCGCAACAAGCTTTGATGGCGCGTGGCGAAGACATGCGCGGCGCAATGGTGCGCGGCATTGACCCCGAACCCGAAACGCAGGTGAGCGACTTCACCCTGCAAATTCCACCCGAGGTGCGCGCCACCTTGCAACCCGGCAGTTTCCATGTGGTGCTGGGCGGCGAACTGGCCATGTCCATGGGCGTGCGCGTGGGCGACCAAATTACCCTCATCGCCCCTAGCGGGCAAGTCACCCCAGCGGGTGTGATGCCACGCTTGAAGCAGCTGCGTGTATCGGGCATTTTCGATTCGGGCCATTACGAATACGACGCATCACTTGCACTACTGCATATCGAGGACACACAACGCATCTTCCGCCTCGAAGCACCCACAGGCGTTCGCCTGAAAATCAAAGACAGCCAGCAAGCCCGCAGCGTGGCTTATGACTTGGCCCTGCAACTCGGGCCCGATGTCATCGTGCGCGATTGGACTCGCCAAAACCGCACATGGTTTGCAGCGGTGCAGGTGGAAAAACGCATGATGTTCATCATCCTCACGCTCATCGTGGCAGTGGCGGCGTTCAACCTCGTCACCACACTGGTGATGACGGTGACCGACAAGCGTGCGGACATTGCCATCTTGCGCACACTGGGCGCAAGCCCCAAAAGCATCATGGCCATCTTTGTGGTGCAAGGCGCCACGGTGGGCGTGCTGGGCACGCTGGGTGGTTTGCTGCTGGGCCTGTCGGTGGCGTTCAACATTGACGTGATCGTGCCTGCCATTGAAAACCTGTTGGGTGCGAGCTTCTTGCCACGCGACATCTACCTGATCAGCCGCATGCCGAGCGACCCGCAAGCCGCTGACATTTGGCCCATCACCATCATCTCGTTGGTGTTGGCTTTCCTCGCCACCATTTACCCCAGTTGGCGCGCCAGCCGCGTCAACCCCGCCCAAGCCTTGCGCTACGAATGAGGCTTGTGATGACACATACACCTGTACTAACCGCCAGCAACATCAGCCGCCGCTTCCACGAAGGGCCGCTGGATGTGACCGTGCTGCAAAACGTCGATCTGTCAGTGAATGCTGGCGAAACACTGGCCATCGTTGGCTCATCGGGCTCGGGCAAAAGCACCTTGCTGCATGTGTTGGGTGGCTTGGACGAGCCCAGCACGGGCAGCGTGTCGTTGATGGGCCAACCGCTGGCTGGCCTGAGTGCCGCCGCCTTGGGCGATTTGCGCAACCAACACTTGGGCTTTGTGTATCAGTTCCACCACTTGTTGCCCGAGTTCAGCGCGCTCGACAACGTGGCCATGCCCTTGTGGATTCGCCGCATGGACCGCGCAGCGGCCAGCGCCCAAGCGCAAGCCATGCTCGAAGCTGTGGGCCTAGGCGCTCGCATGCACCACCGCCCTGCCGAGTTGTCGGGTGGCGAACGCCAACGCGTGGCCATTGCCCGTGCTTTGGTGACCCGTCCTGCGTGCGTGCTGGCCGACGAGCCCACAGGCAACCTCGACCGCAACACGGCAGACAACGTGTTTGCCCTCATGCTGCAACTGGCACGCGAACACAACACCGCGTTTGTGCTGGTGACACACGACAACGCTTTGGCCGCCCGCTGCGACCGCCAACTGCACCTAAGCGCTGGCATGCTGCAAACAACCTAACCGTTGAACAAACGGCCACGCGCGTTTTGCGTGATGGCCGCCACGCAAGGATGCGAAATGCGGCGCTCCACCGACACCGCAAAAAACTCTTCCACCAGCTCATCGCTGCGGCCGATCACCTCGACCCCGTAATGGGCCACGGTCTCGTCTTCCAAAATGCCAGGCGACATGAATACCCCCCGCCCTTCACGCCCAAACGCGGTCATCAAGGCACCGTCGTCAAACTCACCCACCACGCGGGGTTTGATTTTGTGACGCACCAGCCAGCCATCCAACTGCTGGCGCACCGAAGAAGCCGAACCTTGAATCAACATGGGTGCGTCGTGCAAACACTGCGGAAACTTGCCTTTCAATGTGGCGCGTAGCGCAGGTGTGCAAAAAAAACTCATGGGCGTGGTGCCCAGCGCATGGTTAAACGCCTTCACGCTGATGCGCTTGGACAAAGGTTCATCAGCAATCACCAAATCGAGCCGGTGCAAGGCCAGCTGCGCCAGCAGGTCTGGAAACTTGCCCTCGCTGCCAATCAAGCGCACGGGCTCTGCAATCGAGAAAGCCGGCTCAAGCAGCCGGTAAGCCACCGACTTGGCCACCGAATCGGCCACGCCCACCCGAAACTCCAGTGTGCGCACACCCGTAGTGGTGTCGGCCATGGCGGCTTTCAGCTCTGAGCCCAAAGCAAAAATCTCGTCGGCGTAACTCAGGGCTTTGCGCCCGTCCTCGGTCAGCTCTAGCTGACGGCCGCTTTTGCGGAACAGCTTGCGGCCCAAGCTGTCTTCCAGCAGTTTGATTTGCCCAGACAGCGTTTGCGGCGTGGTGTGCAGCTGCTCGCCCGCCCGCATCACACCGCCTGCGCGTGCTGTGACCCAAAAATAATACAAGTGCTTGAAGTTCATAACCCCATTAAACTTCGATTTTTACGAATAAACAAAACAATAAATACGAATTTACACGAAGTATTTTTGTGTTTAAAGTCCCCCACAGCTGACATGCGTCAGTCTTAAAACCGATAGGAGGATTCCATGCGTTTAAGTACCAAGAGCCGTTTTGCCGTCACCGCCATGATTGACATGGGTTTGCGCCAACACCAAGGCCCTGTGTCATTGGCTGCCATCAGCCAGCGCCAGCACATCTCGATCTCCTACCTCGAACAAATTTTCAGCAAGATGCGTCAGCATGGGCTGGTAGAAAGCACGCGCGGCCCCGGCGGCGGCTACACCCTGAACCGCGATGCCAACCACATCAGCGTGGCCGACATCATTTATGCGGTCAACAGCCCTGACGAAAAAGAACAACTGCCTGCCGATGCCGAGCAAAACGGCTACGTGTCAGCCGAAGAGCTGTGGTCCACCCTCAATCAAAAAATGGACGACCACATGCAGTCCATCAGCTTGCACAGCCTCATTGCGGCGCAGCTCTCCAAGGTCGGTGGCGCCCCCAGCAACAACTCGCCCAAGCGTGGCGTGTTTGCACAAAAGCCAGCCGCGTCGACACTGCCCAAAGTGGCTAATTCAGTCTTTGCGCTGGGCAATGCCTAAGCGCAGCCAGACTGGCCTCAGCACTGATTCATGTGGATTGACACGCACGCGCACTTAGACGCTGCCGAGTTTGAGCCCGACCGTGCTGCCGTGCACCTGCGTGCACGCGCAGCGGGCGTGGCCATGTGCGTGATTCCCGCCGTTGAAGCGGCCAACTTTGACACCGTGCGTTTACTGGCCCACGCCCAGCAAGACGCGTACGCGCTGGGCATTCACCCGCTCTACACAGCGCAAGCGACCGAGGCGCATTTGGCCCAGCTGGATGCCGCGCTGCACGCCCACCGCAACGACCCACGTTTAGTAGCAGTAGGCGAAATTGGCCTTGATGGTTTTGTGCCAGAGCTCAACACGCCTGAAGCGTTAACCAAGCAACAACTGTTTTACAAAGCCCAACTCAAGCTCGCGCAACAACACCAGCTGCCCGTCATCTTGCATGTGCGCCGCAGTGCCGACTTGCTGCTCAAAGGTTTGCGCGACACGCCGGTGGTGGGTGGCATTGCCCACGCGTTCAATGGGAGCTTGCAACAAGCGCAAGCCTTCATCGCGCTGGGCTTCAAGCTCGGGTTTGGCGGCGCGCTCACTTACGACCGCGCTTTGCAACTGCGTCGCTTGGCGACCGAGCTACCGCTCTCGGCCATCGTGCTTGAGACGGACGCGCCCGACATCCCACCGCATTGGCTCTACACCACCGCCGAGCAACGCGCCGCTGGCCAGCCCCAAGGCCGCAACGAACCGGCCGAGCTGCCACGTATTGCCCAGGTCCTGGCAGATCTGCGCGGCATTTCTCTAGACACGCTGGCCACAGCCACCAGCGCCAATGCACGAGAAGCCTTGCCACGCCTACAATGAGGCGTGACTTCCTCCATCCTCAACGCCGACCTGCACTGCCACTCCGTGGTCTCGGATGGCACGCTCACACCTGAGCAATTGGCCGCTCGCGCCAAAGCCAACGGCGTCGAGCTGTGGGCCTTGACCGACCACGATGAAGTGGGTGGCCAAGACCGCGCACTGGCTGCGGCGCAGGCCGCTGGTATGAAGTACCTCACAGGCGTGGAAATTTCCATCACCTTCGCCAACAAAACCGTGCACATCGTGGGCCTCGGTTTTGATGCGCACGACGAGCAGCTCAAAAAGGGCCTGTACCAAACACGCGGTGGTCGCGGCGAACGCGCCAAAGAAATGTCGGAGGGTTTGGCCAAGGTGGGCATTCACGGTGCGTACGAAGGTGCCCTCAAATACGCAGGCAACCACGAGCTGATTTCACGCACCCACTTCGCCCGCTTCCTCGTGGAAACCGGTGCCTGCCAAGACACCAACGAAGTGTTTCGCCGCTTCTTGACCGAAGGCAACCCCGGCTTTGTGCCGCACCGCTGGGCCTCGCTCAAAGATGCGGTGCAGTGGATCGTGCAAGCCAAGGGCATGGCGGTCATCGCCCATCCTGCACGTTATGGCTTCACACCCAATGAAGAGTTTGCGCTCTTCACCGAATTTAAAAACCACGGCGGCCAAGGCGTCGAAGTGGTCACCGGTAGCCACACGCCCGCCGAGTACGTGACCTACGCCGACATGGCCAAAGAGTTTGACCTCTTCGCCTCACGCGGCAGTGATTTCCACAGCCCCGATGAAAGCCGCATTGACCTCGGCACCCTGCCTTGGTTGCCCGGGCAGCTCACCCCCGTGTGGGAAGCTTTGGCTGACCGCATTCATTAAGCGCATTTAATTTACAACTCAGTGGTGCTGGCCACCACGCTTGCTCACTTTTCGGCGAACCCGCTCATGGCTCAGTTTCTTCAAGTTCACCCCGACAACCCCCAACCCCGTTTGCTCAAGCAAGCCGTACAGCTGCTAGAGCGCGGCGGCATCGTGGCCGTGCCCACCGACTCCAGCTATGCCTTGGTCTGCCACTTGGACGACAAAGCGGCTGTGGAGCACATGCGCCGCATTCGCCAAGTGGACGACAAGCACCACCTCACCTTGATGTGCCGCGACTTGTCGGAGCTGGCCAACTACGCCAAGGTCGACAACCGCCAATACCGCTTACTCAAAGCTGCCACGCCCGGTGCCTACACCTTCATTTTGGAAGCCACCAAAGAAGTGCCTCGCCGCGTCAGCCACCCACAGCGCAAAACCATTGGCCTGCGCGTGCCACTGAACAAAACCTTGCTCGATTTGCTCGAACTCCACGGCGCACCGCTGCTGGCCACCACGCTCATTGCCCCCGGCGAAACCGACCCCATGAACGATGCCGAAGAAATTCGCGACCGCTTTGAGCACGACCTTGCCGCCGTGATTGACGCCGGCGCTTGCGCGCTTGAGCCGACCACCGTGGTCGACCTCACACCCATGGATGGCGGGGGTGACCCAGAGGTGATCCGCGAAGGACGCGGCCCGCTGAGCACTTTGGGCTTGTAAGCCGCCCCACAGCTAGCCCCAAAGTGTTGAATGCGACAATGACGTTGTGAACTTTCCAGAGCTGATTCAAACCATCCTGATTTACGCCTTGCCCGTGGTGTTTGCCATCACGTTGCACGAGGCCGCGCACGGCTATGTGGCGAACAAGTTGGGTGACAACACCGCACTCACGTTGGGACGTGTCACGCTCAACCCCATGTCGCACATCGACCCGCTGGGCACGATTGCAATGCCTGCCCTGCTCTACCTAGCCTCGGGCGGCAACTTTGTGTTTGGCTACGCCCGACCCGTGCCCGTGCGCTTTAGCAATTTGAACCACCCCAAGCGCGACATGATTTGGGTAGCGTTGGCAGGACCCGCCATCAACTTTGTGCAAGCCCTAGCTTGGCTGCTCGCCTTCTACCTCTTGAAAAGCTTTGGTATGACCGAAGACTACTTTCTCAAAATGAGTTTGGCGGGTGTGGTGGTGAATGTGTCGATGTTTGTGTTCAACCTATTCCCCTTGCCGCCGCTCGATGGCGGCCGCGTGCTGGTGGGCTTGCTGCCTTGGCGCGCCGCTGTGACGCTCTCAAAAGTCGAGCCCTATGGCATGTACATTGTGTTGGCGCTGGTGTTGTTCAACATACTCAACGACTATTGGATGGACCCATTGATGAAGTGGACCGTGTTCGCTTTGTCGCTCTTGCTCAGCCCCTTCGAGTTTTTATTGCACCCCTGATTTAGAAAAAGTAAGCACGATATGAAAGAACGCGTTCTCTCCGGCATGCGCCCCACAGGTGCTTTGCATTTGGGTCACTACCACGGCGCTTTGAAAAACTGGGTGCGTTTGCAGTCCGAGATGGATTGCTATTACTTCGTGGCCGACTGGCACGCCCTGACCACCCACTACGAAAACCGTGAGGTGATCGAGAAGAACGTCTACGAGATGGTGATCGACTGGCTCGCTGCTGGCCTTGACCCCAACGCTTGCACCATCTTTTTGCAAAGCCGTATCCCCGAACACGCAGAGCTGTTCACCCTCTTGGCCATGGGCACACCGCTGGGCTGGCTCGAGCGCGTGCCCACCTACAAAGACCAACAAGAAAAGCTCAAAGACAAAGACTTGTCCACCTACGGCTTCTTGGGCTACCCCCTGCTGCAAGCCGCCGATATCTTGATTTACAAAGCCAAGCATGTGCCTGTGGGTGAAGACCAAGCCAGCCATGTGGAGCTGACGCGCGAAGCGGCGCGCCGCTTCAACCACTTGTATGGCCACGAAATCAACGCCGAAGAAAAAATCCAAACCTCATTGGCCAAGTTGCCCAAAGACAGCGTCAAGCGCTTTGAGAAGTCACGCAAGGCTTATCAAGAAACGGGCGACACCAAAGCCATGGAAGGCGCACTGGGCTACATTGCCACCGCACCTGAGTTGGATGAGCAAGACCGTGAGCGCTTGAGCGGCTACTTCAAAGGCACGGGCAAAGTCATCTTGACCGAACCCCACGCGCTGCTGACTGAAGCCAGCAAGCTGCCGGGCCTTGACGGTGCAAAAATGAGCAAGAGCTACAACAACTCGATTGCCATACGCGAAGACCGCGCCACGATTGAGCACAAAGTCAAGCGCATGCCCACCGACCCAGCGCGCCAAAAACGCACCGACGTGGGCAACCCCGACAAATGCCCCGTGTGGCAATTTCACATGGTCTACAGCGATGTAGGCCAGCGCGAATGGGTGACTCAAGGCTGTAAAACAGCAGGCATTGGCTGTTTAGACTGTAAGCAACCCATCATTGAAGCTATCTTGCGTGAGCAACAGCCGATGCTCGAACGTGCTGAGCCGTACATCACCAACCCCAAAATCGTTCGTGATATCGTGGATGCGGGTACTGAAAAAGCACGCAAAACGGCCCGTGAAACCATGTTGGATGTTCGGTCCGCAATGGGGCTAAACTACTAATATTGATTCTGGAGTAATAAAAATGAGTATGTACATCATTGACGACCATCCTTTGGTCCGCCAAGCCATCGCGATGCTGCTGCGCCGTATACGCCCAGCATCGAAAGTTATTGAACTTGAAAAGTTCAGCGAATTGCAAGCAGCCATCATCAAGAACGGTGAACCAGAGCTGTTTGTGCTCGACTTGTTGTTGCCTGGTGTCAAAGGTACATCAGCGGTCAAAGACATCAAAACGATGTACGGCAATGTGCCCCTAGCTGTGATTTCTTCTATGCCTGCTGGCGAAGCTGAAGAAACATGCGTTGAAGCAGGTGCAGATATTTACATCGAGAAGTCCACGCCCGCCAACGAAATTTCATCAGCCATTCAAGGTTTGTTTGCGGCTGAGAACGGTGACGAAGAAACAGCCGTGGCAGTGGGCGAGACCAAGTTGTCTAAGCGCCAAAAGCAACTCATCGTGATGTTGGACCGCGGATTGAGCAACCGCGACATCGCCGCCGAACTCGACATCAGCGAACACACCGTGAAAGTCCACTTATGGCGCTTGTTCCGACGCTTGGACGTGAAGAGCCGCACTCAGACCTTGCACTTTGCACGCATGAACGGCTTGCTGTAAGTCGCAAATTCTGATCAAACAAAGGCCCCGCAGTTATTAGCTGCGGGGCCTTTGTCATTGTGCAAACCTGAAAGTGAATTCAGGCTTGTGTTTTGATTTACGGCGAGACCTGCAAGGTGTCTCGCACCATCAAGTTCAAGCCTTTGCTGCCTGGCTTGACGGGCGTGAGGCTCACACCATAGTCACCAGGTTGCGCCACGGCTTGGCCACTCTTAGAAATTCGCACACGCACCGTCACCTCGTCCATGCCCGAGAGCTTGGTGCTTGGGTTCATGGCCGTGCTGTCGTCAAGCACAAAGTCAAAAGGCAGTTTGTCAGCCGTGGTGCGCACGATGGCCACAGGCATGCGTGAACCTGCCACGGGCGTGGCATACACAAACACGGTGTCGGTGGCGGCCACCAAGCCTTGAAGCTCTTTGACCAAGGTCACACGACCACTGATGCTGTTGGCAGCCAAGGCGGCTTTGTTGCCCTGTGTCTCAGCTGCGCTGACAGCGCGTGGCGGAATCGCAGGCAAGCCCATCTTGCTACGAGCTTCTGCAATGGCACGGTCTAGCTCGGGTGCATCGGGCGAATCAGCGGGCACCACTTCGCGGGCACGCTCCCAGTAGCGCAAGGCTGTATTGAAATTCATCTCGGCGTATGACGCACTGCCAGCCAAGAACAAGGCATTCAAGTGGTGTGGGTCCGCCGTGAGCACGCGTTGGATGATGGACCAAGGCTCACCCGCAAAGCTTCCTCCATTCTTTTGTGCCAATACTTCGGCACGCTCAATCGTCAAGTTGTCATCGCGGCTTAGCGCCAAAGCCTTGGCATAGGCCTCTGCGGACTCTTCAAAGTGGCCACGCGCACGCTGAACGCGTCCCAGCATGACCCAGCCTTCCATGCTGTTGGGCTCGTCTTGTAAACGGCGCGTGAGCGCGGTGGCCATCTCGGTCAGCTTTTCTGGTGTCACTTCGGCAGATGCATCCACACCTTGTTTCAAAGCCATGGGGTCCAGCGCAGCTGGCTCACCCAGCACGCTGTACATCAACATGGACGACACAGGCACCACAAACACCAACAAGGCGATGCTCAGCCATGGCTTACGCCACAACACAGCGGCAGATGCTGCGGGCAATTTGGAGGCATGAGAAACAGCCGTGTCGGTCAACACATCGGCACCTACATCAGCTAACAAGCGTTGCGACAGTTCATCACGCGCCGCTTTGAGCTCTTCGTAGTTGAGGTTGCCCATCACGAACTCTCGGTCGAGCTCGGTCATTTGGTCGCGGTAAACCGCCGCATTGGCTTGGGCGGGGTTGTTGATGGCATCGGCTTGGCTGGCAGCCAAACGTGCGCCCTGTTGCGAGCCGCGCCACAAAGCCACGGCCAGCACGACCATCACCAAAGCCATCATGGCCACAGCGACATAAATAAAAGCGAGTGCGGGATTCACATCAACCTTTCAACAGTTGCTTGGCGCGTTCGCGCTCGTCGTCCGTCATGGCGACAGGTGCAGCTAACGCGCGGCGTTGACGCAAGTACACACCCAAGAAAATAGCTGCGACAACCAGCAACAAAAACGGACCAAACCACAACACCCACGTCAAAGGCTTGACCTCGGGGCGATACAGCACAAAGTCGCCATAGCGCGACACCAAAAAGTCTTTCACCTCTTGATCAGACTTGCCCGAGCGAATCAGCTCGCGCACTTCGTTGCGCAGGTCGTCGGCCAGCTCGGCGTGCGACGACGCCAAGGATTCGTTTTGACACACCAAGCAGCGCAGCTCTTGTGAGATATCAACC
>JACCDR010163567.1_pt1 | contig 12716 bp, 9 predicted proteins | sample 7446431 | NCBI WGS metagenome assembly JACCDR01 (sample SAMN15323443, study PRJNA562643) | freshwater metagenome | isolation source: river surface water | place: USA:Blue River Watershed | collected 2017-08-17
CTCTGCCGATAATGATTTAGAAGATGAAAACTCTGCCGATAATGATTTAGAAGATGAAAACTCGATAGATTACAAAGAAGATTACAAAAAAATACGCAAAAGTCGTGGAAAACTTAAAAGAATAACTCGTAAAAAAACTACAAAAAAAGTGACTGTGGCTGCTAAAACAGTTAAAAAAACAACTAAAAAATCAAAGAAAACCACTAGCGTTGAAGAACCAATTCTACGAGGTAAAAAAACAGATAAGTTAATAAAAATTCGTCGAGAAGTAAGATTTGATAAACCAAAATGTATTTTACTATCTTCATTTGTCGTACATTTCTGGCATAATAACATAGATCCTATAAAAACATTCGAAAGTAAAACAAAAACAAAAACTATATTATATAGATCTTTCTGTCCTGCAACACTCAAATCAGTAATTGACAATTTAAATATAACTGATACTCATAAGAAAATATTGAATGGTATCAATGAAGGAATTAAATTAAAAGATTCATCGAGGTATGAAACATCCAATGCAGAGCTTCATGAATTGAATAATACAACATCAACTATTTTAAATTCGAATAACCCTGATAAAATAATATGCAAGATAACTACATCATGGGTATAATTAAAATACCAAATACTATATCACATGTATATGTAAATTGTTATTCTAGAATCTAAATATGCATTTTAATGCAACGAATACCATTATTTTTTTGTAAGAACTAATCATAGGTATTCCCATAAAAACTAATGCGTCTATAACACCAAAAAACATTATTTTACTTATATTAACTATTATTATATTTTATAATGTATTATTATTAGCATCTAACATCATCTCGTACTTAATATAAAATGTCTAATAAAACAGATCTTTGTGATTTTTATTCATATCAAACTAATAGGCTTGATTATGATATCTATGTATTATTGGCAATTTTTGGAATATTACTCATTGTATGTTATAAGTATAGAATGCATAACAGATCTTTATTTACTAATAAACCGACAAAAATAGAAGCTGATTTATATACACAACAAATAATCAGAAATAAAAATGTATTTGATACTAATTTATACGAAGCAAAAGAAAAAATGCCATGGATAGATGCTATTACATATGAAGACATAAGAAAACTAATAAGAGAAAATAATTTTAATAATAAAACAATATTAAGCGCATTAAATTGAAACATATTATGTAATATAGTTATTAATTATGACTGATAGTATTTACAGTCCTTTTCTTGATGCGAATGACTTTACTGAAAGTGATAAATATAATATACCAGTAAAACATAAGTCAGGTGGAAATATTAATACATCAACGGAACTATTTAAATATGTAATGTTAACAATAGTTATTATAGTTATCATATATTTAATATTACGGGTACTAAAACAAATTCGTATAGAAGGCGAAAACTATGAACAGCGCCAGACTCACTATTATTTTAATAATACCAATGGTGAAGTATTTGACGATAATGCCCGTCTCGCTCTAGATTATGGTGAAAATATACAAAACCCTCGAGCTGTAGATCATTATCGATTAGGTCAAGTTTATCTTTTAAATGCAAGAAATGCCGAGAGAGCTCATTATCACTTTCGAGAAGCACTACATCAAATTATAGACGGCCATACAGCGACAGCAGAGACTCCTTTTATTTTAGGAAGAATAGGAGATTTTAATGATTTGTTTATGGATTTTCCAGAAATTAAAGAAGAATTACCATTACAGCAAGCAGAGCTTGCTTATTATGATAGACAGATGCGTCAGATTAGAAATATAGAACAAAAGAAAAAAGAAGTAAAAGATGATGATCCAGAATTCACACAAAAAACTCTACTATCCAGACAAGATTGGCAGTCTGACAGTCAAAATGTACATGATAGTACTATTTATCAATTATTAAAAGAACAGATCGATAAAGTTAGAGATGATAATTCTAAAATATCTGATATACAAATACATGGATATAATGAAGCTATCGGATGGGTTAGATCAAAACTTAAACATGATCCTGTAAAAGCTCGTGAAGTAGAGAAGGTAATTTCTGTATTAAATGATGATAATCCTATAGGCCATTTGTCCGGTTTATCTGAAAAAGATGTTATAACAACTGTATGGCAAAGAACGTATGATCCTGAAAATAAAAAAAATGCAGCACAAATCAGAGATGCTTTGTGTGATGCAGTGATGGATTGTATTGAGAATGGCCATGTAGTATGTATGACTGGAAGAACTAGTAAAGTATGGCAGGCACTTGCCAGACTTGATAAACATGAAAATATAGGGGTATTAAAAACAAAACAAGCTATAAGAAATGAAATATATCAAAGAGCTGCTAAAATTGTAGACGATTATATCGGTGATAATGGATCTGCATCACAAGCTCTCAAAGATGCATATAATAAGAACGAAAATACAGAACAGGTAAAAGAACTTATAGAGTGTATTAAAAAACAGATATCCGAATTAAAAGATGAATATAAAGGTTTAGTTCCTGATGATCAATTAAATCTCGCTATTACAGAATGCCAAGCGGTAGTATAAACTACAATAAAATAAGTCATATAATTTTATTGTAATTCCGTTTCTTTTTTAATGCAGTTTATATGTAATTTTATATGAAAGCTTATATATAGTAATATGAGTGCTGCAAAACGATATATTATTGATGAAAAAAATAAATTACAAAAAAATGACATAGAAGCACTGCAAAAAATAGAAGTTACACGAGAATTTGTTGATAAAGTTGCTGTAATAAAAGATAGTGATAAACGACAAATTATCGATGCGACAAATTCTGCAGAACAAGAAATTCTTAAAATTGCTAATAATAGAAAATCATATAATAACGATGTATTAAACAAAAATGGTATGTTTAATATTCAATTACAAGATAAATCAGACGAAAAAATAGGTGATATTGTCAATAAAGTAACATCACAGATATCCACCTATTTTACATCCAAAGAAATTATAATAGAAAGTCCTCCAATATATATAGAAAGAGGTCAGCAAGAAAATGAAAAATTAAAAAGAGAAAATATAAAACTTGCTGCTAAGCTAAGTATTGCGCGAGATGAAGTTGGTGCTATTAAATTAACACTTTTAGAAGTTAGTAGCAAATTCAAAACAGCCATTGCAGAAAGAAATAATGCTATCAGAGAGAGAGACAAGATTTTAGCTAAATTAAAAACTATAACACAAAGACTAGGAATACCAGACGGAACTAATATATTTGCTGGTATATCAAATATTAATAAATATAAAAGGCAATTAGAGCAAGAAAAAAAGCAATTAGAACAGGATAAAGTAAGTCTAACCAATCAGATTCAACTTCTTAATCAAGAAAAACTTAATTTAGAAAGTAATATAAACATATTACAACAACAAATAAATCAATTAAATACTAATATACAACAAGTTATTAATGAAAAAACTCAGGTAGAACAAAAAATGACAAATATGCAATTACAACACGTACAAGATATGCAAGATTTTAAAACACGCTATACGGAAAAAGCTCGTAATGTAATTAAAAATATAAAAGATGATCATCAAAAAAAATACAATAAACTACAATTAGAATTATTAGAAGAAAGAAAAAATCAAGTTATTGTGACAAGATTAACTGGTGAAAATAATTCGCTAAAACAACAACTTAGTCAATTACAAAATAGCAAAAATGAAGAACTTAAAAATGCCGAAGAAAAATATTTACTGTTGCAAAGTAATATATTACAACGTAACGGCATATTAAACGAGGCTGCTCATTTGCAATTATTAGAACAACATAAACGAGAGATACAAAAGATTACTAATAGTTACGAAGAAAAAATAAGATTACTAGACAAAACCATAAAAGAGAGAGATGATGATATATTAAAAAAAAATACAGAAATAAAAGAAAAAGAAAAACAAATGGAAGAACAAAAAAAACAAATGGAAGCACAGTTTCAGAATGATATGAAAGAATATGTCAAAACGTTGGAAGAAAAATATGTACAAGAAGTATCACAATTAACAGATCGTCATAATGAAGAAAAAAAGTTATTACAAAATGATATTGAAAATAGACAACAAGAAATCGACAAACAGAAACAAGATATTTTAAGGCTTGAGCGAGAAGCTAAAAATGCACATCAACAAATTACAGAACAGCAAGATAAAATAGACGAATTACAAAACCAATATATTCAAAACAATAATAATATAATAAATATAACTAATGAAAATGAAGAAATAGATGAAAATGCTATTAGAGAAATGGAACAAAATATAATCAACAATGAATCTAAATATAATGATTTAGTGTTACAGATAAATAAACATAAACAAGAAATAGTAGACTTGAATAATCAACTAGCAACATCACAACAATTATTATCAGAAGAAAAAAATAAAAATAGCGAACTGATTAAAGCGATAGAAATGCTTAGACGAGAGTTGCCTATAGCTAAAACCAAAAGAAAAAGATTTGAAGAAGATATGCAACAGTTAGAAGCAAAATTACAGCATGATTCCGAAGAAAAAGATAAAGAAATAATGAATATACAGAACTACATAACTGCATTGCAAAATGAGTTAAAAGATATATCAGACGAATTACAGGAAAGCAGAAAATTTAACGAAGAAGAAATGGAAGAATATAAAGAACAAATAAAAATATTAAGTGAACAAAATCGGGAATTAAAATTAATGCAAGAAAATATAAACAGAGATTATGTTTTACGATCTGAAGTAGAAAAAATAAATGAGCAAGTAAATGAAGAGTTCCAGCAGCTTACTGACAGACATGCTCAAGAATTAGAGATGAAAGATAAAGAAATGCAAGTGTTAAATCAACAGATAAATAACATTAAAGAAATATTAGATAAATATCAAAAAACAGGACCTTCTGTAATTTCTATAGAAAAATATAATGAATTAAATCAATTATATGAGAGTATTGTGGAAAAATCTAAATTAGCAGAAACGTCATATACCAAATTAAAATCAGAAAATCAAGAAATGGCTAGAGAATTGGAAGAATATTATAATTCAAAATCACAAATTGATTCAGTGCAAAGACGTGCAAATAATAGAAGTCGTAATGAAGAAGAATATAAACAAAAAATTTCCGAATTACAGAATGAATTAAACAATGCATCTGATCAAATAGAAAGATTAAACACAGCTATATACGCATTTGGTGATGTTAAAGTAAACACTGAAGATAAAATAGAAGTAGCTCAATCCGTTATAAAAGATAAAATTTTACAAATAGATAAATTAAAAGATAAAATAGACGTATTAACCAAAGAAAAACTGCAAATACAAAACGAAATGAATGAAATTAAAACACAATCTATTAATATTCAAGCTGCATTAGCAGATTTAGAAGGGAAACTTAATTCTATAGCTATGTCTGACAATGCATCTAATAGCATTTATATTTTTGAGAATTCTATTCAAAAAATACACGATATACTACAAAAAATAGCATATACAGAAAAAATAGTACAAGACTCTGATAATCCTATACCATATTACAGACAATTAGTCCAAGACATAGAAAATATGTTTGACATAACACGAGAGAAACTTATAGAAAAGTATGTAGAAGATTCACATGAAGAATCTAACGGATCATTAACAGAAGAACAATTATTGCAAATCGAAAAAGAATATCAAAAAGAATTAAATGATATAGATGCAGAATCTGATAGTAATAGCGTTTATGAAAATGTAACAGAAGATAATCAAGAAATTATAGATAAAAATAGTTTAGAAACGCAAACTACATCTCCGCAACAAACGCAGCAAAATAATGAAGGTGGAGTACTTATATCACAGCCATCTGAAGGTATGCTTAATGATACACGTAATTTTATACAAAATTCAGCTAATATGGTTACTGCTGTGGTTACTGGTGGTAATGGAAAAAGTAATTTAAGTAAAAGAAAGAAAAATAAACGCGCACCGAAAGCGATATTAAACGGTCCTACTGATAAATCGTCTATTATAGGAGGCGATGAAACAGATTCATTGGGATTATTCGCGTCTTTTTGTTGGTTCGGTTTGGGAGGATTAATCATATTTATTATGATACTCGTAGTATTTTATTTGGCCCATCAAATTTATCAGAATCAAATAAAATCTAAAGATGAAATGATATATAATATATATAAAAATCCTTATTACAATGTCATTTTGGGATGATATAATAGGAAATGATGACATAGAAGTAGATAATGCAGAAGTAGATAATGCGGAACTAAACGAGTCAAGCGCACAGGCAAATAATAAGTCTGTAAGACTTTCTAATCTTATCAAACCATATAATCAAAAACAGACAAACAATGTAATGTCTGATACAAAAAAATCTGATTTTGACCAAATATTAGAAAAAGATCAACCCCAGTCGTTTAAAAAAGTTAAAAAAGAAATTAATTATGAACCAAAAGGTAAAAATATTATTTATATAACAAGATCAGGTGCTTTTATTAAGTTTGAATTTTTATGCAATGATCTTAGGAAAATTAAAAAAATAGAAAATTATTTTACTCTGCGTAAGAAACTACTTATAGGGCCTGTCAAACAACTTAAATGCTGTAAAGTAGATAAAACTAAAAGAAGAATTATTATTCCTCGATTTGGAGTATTTGAGTTATTAAATTCTATATTTGATTTGAATAATTACACGACTAAAAGTCAAATAAATGATGGGGAAGATGTAAAAACACTAAAATGGAATGGCAATCTTACTGATAATCAAAAAATAATCGCAAAACATATAATGGAAAAATATTATACAAAAGATCGAATTAGATATGGTAGTGCCGGGTGTATTCTAAATTTAGAAGCGGGTCAGGGAAAATCATATTTAGCCGCATATTTAATATCACAAATTAAGAAGAAAACAGCAATTATATTGCATTCTACATCATTACTTTTACAATGGGATAAAGTACTGAGAAATACATTTGGAGATACTATTAATATAGGATACTACTATGGAAAAAAGAAAACAGATGGAGATATAATTTTGATGATTATTGATAGTGCTGCAAGTGAAATGTTTGCCGTAAATAATGTTGATTTAACCGCCTTGGACTATTATAAACAGTTCGGCTTCATCGTGTATGATGAATGTCATATTTATTCATATAAAGCAGCTCAAAAAGTTCTCAAAATTGCGCAAGCTCCATATGTCCTTGGTTTATCAGCAACACCAGATGAAAATTTATATGGATTTGACAAGGCTGTATGGTGGGAATTAGGTCCTGTTTTAAATGCTAAAGAGTTATCTGGATATCAATCGATATCCGAAAATTTTACAGCAGAAGTTCATAGAATAATGTATTACGGTCCATCTGAATATACTAGATGTATAGTAAATGATGTAACAGAAACTGTAATGATAGCTCCTACAATTAATATGATATGTAAAGATGAAGCACGAAATGCTGTTGTAGTTGAATGTATCAAAAAAGGTTTAGATAAAGGATTATTTATGTTTGTATTTTCTGACAGGAGAATTTATTTATTGAAATTAAAAAGATTACTAAAAGAACTGTATTCAATAAATGGGGAAGTGCTAGATAATGAAGATGATTTTATAAGAATTGTAGGAGGTGCTAAAGATGAAGAAATGGAGAAAGCTGAAGTAAGATCACGTGTTATTTTTACAACATATCAGTATATGGGTACTGGTAAAAGTATTATCAAAATGAATGGTTTAGTATTAGCTACACCGAGAAAAAGTAAAATGAAGCAATATATCAATAGAATTTTTAGATTAGGTTCTGATGCAAGTATTAAAAGACATATATGGGATATATGCGATATGAAAACAAAACTATCCAATCAATGGAGTACCAGACATAAATATTACGACAGTAAAGGCTATGAAATAGCGTCCGAAAAAATAAAATATGAAGATTATATTGATAAAATAATTACAATAGATGATAGCAAAATTGTAGAAGAAATATCTGGTGAAGATATTGATGAAAATATAGACATTGTAGAAGAAGAATGTTCTGATGACGATGTTCCTCTTATACGTAGACCTATAGAATATAGCACTCCCGTAGATAACTATACTAAAAAGTATCGTGATGGTACAAAAGAATTAGACGATCTGAAAAATCTAAAAAATAAAAGCCCAAAAAATAAACCCAATATATATAATATGCATAACAGAATTGATGTTGTAAAACGTACAAATATCTCTAATCTAATATTAAGTAAGTTGAAAGAAGAATAGGTTAATTTAATTGTTGAAAAGAAGAATACGTTATTCAATATCTGAATTCCATTACTTGCATCGTTTTTTTAATTACAGGCGCATATAATATCACATTATCTGGTCTCTGTAATTTACTTTTGTATATTCTATATTCTTTATCGCTATATAATAAAACATTTTCATCTTTGGCTTCTTCAACCGCCACATGATTAAATATATATGCAAAACCAAGACCTGCGTTAACTTCTACATACAAAATTGGAACATTATATTCTTTTGCTATATCTACATATGGTTTCCGTAGAGATGCATAATGGCAGTCTCCATCTACTATAACACTTATTCTATCCAACACCATTTTTTTACAAACTCTTATTCTGTTAGTTTTTGTGTATTTATCAGTACCTAGTCTTTTTATTTCATGATTCTTTCCATATTCACTTTGTTTCCATGCTTTAACTAAATTTTTAGCTAACGTTGTTTTTCCTGAACGTGGCGCTCCATATATCATAATCATATATGCATCATACTCGCCGAGTTCTGATAATTTTACAAATATACTTGGCGTTTTACATTTTGCTAATTTATCTACGTATAATTCTCGCGTTTCTGGAGGAATAGTTTTTCTATTCCATATGAATTTTTCTTTTTTATCTAGTATTAAATATTCGCTAATTGTTTGATAGGGAATACCAATATTAAATGCGAAAGCCCTATCCATATCTGTATCATCATATGTGATACGAATTTGTTCTGATTTTCCAATAAGTTTTTCTATTACTCTACCACCATAATCACTTACAACCATTGCTTTATGAATACGACATCTGTTTTTCTTCATATAATATGCTTCTAAAAATTTCCACATTCCTGTATGAGGTTTGCTTAATCTATTTGGTTTTAACGCGAAAAATGCAAGTAATGGAAATTTATGTTTTTCGGTAAATAATTCCATCTTTTTCTTAATATTATCGATATTTAATTTACTGTTGTTAATTTGGTTGCTCATAATAATTATAGAATAATCTTTTGAATCAGCAATTATTTTTTTAAGAAATTCATCGTTATATATTGTTATATCTTTTGGATCCATAGCATGATAAAGTTTGTTAGCTGAAATTTTGTTAATCAAACATTCTTCTAATTCTGTTATTATAACAGACGATTTAAACTGGAAATCTTTACTGGAATAAATTAACATAGAACCTAAATCATCCCAACATTTAGAATATTCGCTAGAGAATGACATATTATACTATTTATTATATTCATCGCTCTATAATTAAAAAAATACCATATATTTTATAATTTTGAGTTATCAGCAATATTTTCAAATATTTTTCTTCCCAATGGATATAATGTTATTTTATATTTGTATAATGCAGCGTTAAATATTTTATCGCATAAATCCATTATTTCATTTTGATCAGAAGAATCTTCCATATAATCTGTTGATGTATTTTCTTCCACTGTTTGAATATTTGATTTTTTATTATTAACAATCTCTGTAACTTCATTATTTAATGAAAAACAGGTATATGCTAAGAGATCCTCTAAATTAAATGGAATATCTGATTCTGAGTATTTCCTGCACAGTTCTAATTCTTTTTCAAAATCTAATAATTGCTGAACAAAGCCAGAATTAGGGCATATTATCGGACGTGCTTTCTTGCACAAGTCTTTGGCATCATTATATGACATAGAATTTTTTATCATAAGATATGATATTACTATTGTTGCACTTCGTGATATACCTGCGTAACAATGTACTAATGTTGGTCCTTTCTCTATAAAATCATATGCTGTTGCAAAATGTGACCTAATATCTTCATCAGGATTATCATTTAATGATATTTTCATTGTTCTAAATTCTTTATCAGAATGTTGTTTAAGTTCACTTGCTACCGTTAATATTTGAGTTATGCCGAGTTTTTTAAGAGAATCATAATATTTTGAAGAATTATAATCTGAAATGTAAAGATTTTCTGTTACTTTACATATATTATATGTATTATAGCATGTTTTGCAGTATTTTTGTTTTTCGTTAGTCAATATAATATTGCAGTCTTTGCATCTATCAAAACATATTAAGCAATTATTGCATATTATTTCTTTAGTATCTACAATTTCATAATCATTTGCGTTCTCCGAACACCACGAACATTGTTTATTGGATTCAAGATCATTTGTATCATTTTTTTTATCTTTTATCTTTTCAATATCTAAATAACGTATATCCATGATTTTTCTTAATATATTATAATCAATTTTTATATATTTATATACTGATTAATTTTAGTACATTTTGACATACATTGTTTAATTTTAGCATACCGCTATAATAGTAGTTTTTCTCATATTATAATAGTTGTTCAACAAAACCAGGGTTAGGATTTGCTATAAATCTTTTTTGCTTGACATATTTATTGAAATACATATATTGCACAATCAGTATCAAACATAATTTATATATTTATTAATTAACATAAATATCTATTAAGAAACAAAAATTAAATTATTATATAAAAATGAACTGGTTTTACACAATATCTATATTTGTTATTGTTGTTGTTATTAGTGCTATATTCTTTATATTCACTCCAAAACCACAAGTATTCTTCGATTGTAATATATCAGAATTGGAAATATTAAAAAATAATCATTCTGATATCGAAGAAGAAATAGAAGGAATAGACAGCAATCATTCTGTTATTCCCATATACGGCAACGATGAAATAAAAAATATAAATTTTCCAAAAACATATAATATTTTGCGTTGCATCCCAGATATTAAATATGCAGGTATAATTATACTTAAACCAAAATTTGAACAGAAAAAACAATATGGTTATGCTGTTAATGCTGATAAAACATTAAGATATTTTTACTGCATAAAACAATCAGCGATGCAAAAGTCTGGCATATGGATTGATGGAGAAACAAAATTCTTCAATGAACAAGATGTTATATGCGGTGATATGAGTAGAGAACACTCCCTATTTAATAAACATAAAAATGATACTACATATATATTATTTATTGATATAGAACGACCATCAAACATAAATAACGGTCGTTCCATATGTTTTAATATAGAAGATGATGAAATAATTTATGCGTTTAGTTAATGATGAAATTATCCTTCATATTATGTTTTATATTGCTAATATAGAAGATGATGAAATAATTTATATATATTATTATGTTCTTTGGATCGTTTATTTCAGATGTTCTTTGTATTTCATCGCGAATCATTTGTAAAAGAGCATCAGTATCCATTAAAGATATAGAAGAATTTCTTATTCGAGTCACGGACTTTCTTATATGATTAAATAGAACTTGTCTCTGTTCTTTTTACAATGTATCAAATTTTTTCTCTATTGATGGCAAAGTAGATATGTATGTTTTAATTTCTTCTTTTATAATGTTCCTGATACTATTTTGTTTTAATTCCAATATTTCTTTTCTTATAGTTTTGATATTCGTATCTAATGTTTGTAATAATATATTTCGTGTATCCATTATATGTTTTTGCAGATCTGATATCGTTTCGAATTTCTTTTTTAAATCAACCAACTCATTAATGCGTATTTGTTGATTTAATTTTAATAAATCAATATTATATGCATTTATTGTTTCTTGTGCTTCTGTTTTAAGCGATGCCAATGCATTACATATAAATTCTAACTCGTTTTTTATCTTTAATATCTGTTGATTTAGAATTAGATTATCTGTATTTAATGCTTCTATTACTTTCGTCATAGACTTATATATATTATCTATTAAATTTGGAGCCTTTTCTTCATCAGAATCATCATCATATTCAATTTTATTAGCATTTATATTAATTTTATTAGAAAGCTCTATTGGATCAATTTTAGTTTCCTGTAATTCTGCCATAATTTTGTTGCTCTATATATAGCAATAAAAATGTTTATTGAAATAGTATTAGGAATATTAATAGCAATAGTATTATTATATTTATGGTTATTATACCTACAATGGTCTGATACATACAACGGATTATATAACACTTATAAAATTATACCAGCAAGCGTTTCTAATTCCGATAAAGCGATATTAGATAAATGGAATTGGGCATTACCTCCAGAAGTTTTAAGTGATACTTATAAATATATAAATTTCTGGTTATTATATAATTATAATCTAGTAACTCTCAAAATTTGATTATAATTATGGTACAGTAACTTTTAAAATTTGATTATAATTATATAATATAAACATGTCAAAATTATCACAATTAATAGAACAGCTTAAGACCGAAATTTCGACTGAGTATAAAACTGAACATCAAAAACTTAATGATGAATTGAAAAAAAAGGAGCAGTTTATTGACGAACTTAAAAATACTTCTGAAAAATACAGAAAAGAATTAGAGTCATTAAATGAATATAAAAAACAAGCTGAAATATTGATGCAAAACAATAAAAGCATAGAAAATGAAAAACAAATATTACA
>JACCDR010784776.1_pt1 | contig 12714 bp, 24 predicted proteins | sample 7446431 | NCBI WGS metagenome assembly JACCDR01 (sample SAMN15323443, study PRJNA562643) | freshwater metagenome | isolation source: river surface water | place: USA:Blue River Watershed | collected 2017-08-17
CGCGGCAGACATGGTTGGGGCCGCAGCCTACTTCTCCGAAAACCTGAACGCCAACGAGACGCAATGCATCTACTTCGGCGCGTGGCTTTCAGGCGGCAACGTCCGGTTCTTCGCCAAGGCCGTGGCGGCGGCATCCGAAGCCTTCAACATCGGGCAGACCACCACGAACGTCGCTGCCACCGAAGGCAAGTGCATCATCGAATACCGGATCACGCAGACCGCGTGGGAAGTTTATCTCGACGGCGTATCCAAGGGCACCGGCAGCGTCACCGCGGCGAACTGGCCGACCTATGCGACTGCGTGGGTCAACCTCGGGGCATCGGCCAACAGCACATCGAACAGCCGCCCCGCAACCGGTGATTTCCACGAGATTTTCATCACGTCCACCGTGGATGACACCTTCGCCGGAACCGTCCGTTCCTACCTCACCACCAAGCACGGGCTTTGACGCATGGCACTCGATTTCAACTTCACCTGCAATCAACCCGGCGGTGGCGGCGGTGGCGACGATGGCTACACCGCCGGGGCGCTGACCGTCACCATCGCCACGCCGGAACAGCCGGGGGTCAACGCGGCCCCGTCTGCCGTCTGGTTTGAAGTCGCATCGGTGACGGGAAGCGATGCGGGCGATCCCGGCGTGGGCGAGGTCCGCGACCCGAAGTTCCACGACATCACCTACGTCTGGGATTTCGGCGACGCGGCCAACGCCACGCCGTCGAACGCCGCCGATCTGAACATCCCGACCGCGTGGAAGAACATCAACAAGGCATACGGCAAGCGGGTGGCGCACGTCTTCAATGACCCGTCACCGCCGGGCGAGCCTTATATTGTGACCGTCACCGCCTATGAACCCGCCACCCGGCGCAAGGGCAGCGCCACGGTGGAAGTCACCATCGGCAATCCGCAGACCGTGTTCCCCGGAACCCGCACGATCATCTGGGACCCGAACAACGTGGTGCCCGACCCGTCGGTCTATGGCTACGGCAGCGCGCAGCGGATCACCGGGGCGTGGTCCTCTGTCATTTCGGCCCGCAGCGACGGCACGCGGAACAGCCAGACATGCCAAATCCTGATCGCGCCCGGCGTCGAACATCAGATCGGGTCGTCGCGGATGGTGAATGACCCGTCGTGGCCGAACATCCGCATCGGCGCGCTGGACCCGAACGGGACCAAGCCGCGCATCATCCGCGACAATACCGCCACATGGGAGGTCATCCGCGATTACGGCACCACGACCAACCAAGAGCGGGTCGTCTTTGGCATCCGCTTTGAAGGGCCGTGGGACAGCACCACGGAAACCGGGCCGTTCGTTCGCCCGTTCAACACCTTCGGGCAGGCGGTTCCGTCCTATCTGGCCATGTCGCATCGGTGCGAGTTCGACGGCTGGGCCGTGGTCAACGCCTCACTGAGCGGCACGGATTCCGGCGAATTGCTCTACCAGATGCATTCCGAATTGGATGTGACCAACTGGGGCGATTACGCGCTGCACGGCTGCCTCGGCGGCGCTGGCGAATCTTACACCGCAGTCATCGGCTGCAAGCTGGTGCAGCATCCTGATGCGCTGTCTGGCGGGCGGGACAGCCGCGAGTTCCACAACGAACACGGCTGCATCCGCTGCTTCGCGGAAGATGACGCATACATCGCCGTCTGTGACATGATGTCCCGCAACGGCTGGTCGAACGGGCAGACCGCACCGGACGGGCTGACGGCCACCGCCAATCAGCCGACCATCCGCCTGAACACGGAAGCCATCACCGGGGTAACTGCGAACGTCGAGCGTGTCGCATCGGAAGGCTGGATCGGCATGGAAAGCCGCACGGGCGTCGGCCCGGAAGCGCCCGGCAACTTCGTGTTCGACAAGATCATCCAGGTTCTTGGCGCCAAGACCGGCCCGCGCCCGCACGGGTTCCGCATCAAGTATGGCGGCACCACCTGCCGGAACGTGCTTCAGCATGTCGTCAACGTGCCCGCGGCGCAGACCGGCGTGTTCACCGAAGGTTTCCTGACCACCAACGAAAGCGACAGCCCGTCTTCTGCCAACGCGGCGGAACCGATCCACGTCTACAACTGCACGCTGGTCGATCACCGCAGCAACACGAACGCCAACAGCGTGACGATCCAGCACGTCAAGAACGCCGCGGGCGGCAGCGCCTTCACGACCGTGGTCGCCGAAAACAACGTGATGCACCAGCCGAACCGCAGCCCGACTGTGGTGCCGGATGCGCCGCTGGACCTGTCCACTGCCGTCGGCGGCGTGATCGGGCGGGACAAGGGGCCGCGCTATAACTTCCTGCACGAAGAGTTCACGCTTGCATCTGACGTGGCCGACGACGCCAGCATCCTGATCCCCTATTCGGACCTGAAGACCACCCGCACGCAGTTCAGCACGCCGACCGACAACGGAACGGTGACCGATCAGGCTTACTGGAACACGCACCTTGGCACGCAGCACAAGGTCCGCGTGGGCACCAACTCCACCAGCCTCTCGACCATCTGGCACAATACGATGGCGAACAGCTTCGACGTGGACCCGCCCGGCGCATCAGGCATCACCGTCTGGAACCGGACAGGCACGACATGGCCGACCGGAAACATCTTCCAGCTTCAGCTTGACCGGCGCACGGCGCTTCCCGCCTTCGATCCGCAATACACGTCGGTCGGCTTCACCGCAGCCAGCGCCCGGCCCACCACCGGCTCGGCGGCCATCGGTGGCGGCGACACGGGCCTGCGCGCGTATGACGACCTGCTCGGGGCCGTGCGACCGGCGACCGGCGACACGCGCGGGGCGCTGTTGCCTGCCTGATCGGGCTGCATCCAATCCGTTGTAACCCATTGGCGTTTCGTTGCGCATCCTGCACCCAAAAGCGCCACATTTCCCAACGAAATCAACGCTTGCTGGCGGTCCTCCCGGGATCGCCAGCCCCTATCGCAAGTGCTTGCCGTGCCTAGGATTTGTCGGCGCTGCATCCAATTTCATCCGGGGCTGCATCCAATTTGATGCCACGGCGATCCATCGCCTCGCGGATTGCTGCCGCCTTTTGCGCGTCCATCACGGCCAGACGATCCGCGCTAACCATCGTCGGCGCGGCGCCCTTGGCTGCCTTGCTGCCCGGCAGGCGAGGTTCGTGAACTTGCAACTTCACGCCGAAAGCGGGGTGGCCTGGCCAAGATTCTCTGACCTTGACTCGCCATGCCCCGTTGATCCACATCGCGCCTTCGGTTGCCTTGTCCACTTGGCGCAGGTGCGCCCGGCGCCAATGCAGCGGGACGCCATAGTTGGCGCGATCTTCAATGGCGATCTTGGCCTTGACCGCTTCGCCCACTTCCCAGGATACCCGCGTGTAGGCGGCTGGCGCGATGACGTGCTTGCGTTCCAGCGCCCTGCGCTGCTGGCGAGGCATCTTTACATCTTCAAAGGACAGGACTTTGCGGGGGCTGTTTACCAGCGCCAGCAACACGGCGACTTTGGCGCATCCGAGGCCAATATCTTCCTCACTGGAAACTTCGCGCGCTACATGCGCAGCGGCGGTGCCAACCCCGCCGGGGCGGTAGCAGCCAAAAGGATGCAGCATCCCATCACCCACAAAGAAAACCATAACCGCATCGCCGTCTTGCTTGCAGTGAAGAATTGTTGCGCCGTATTCTCCGCCAGGGATCGCCAATATCACCCCGCTATCTGACGGAACAAAAGATTCCTCTGGCGCCGCCCAAGCTTCATCAGGGGAAAGCAGCGCAGAGTGCTTGGCGGCGTTTATGGCAAATGCAGCCACATCATCATTGATGAAAAAGTGCTTGCCCTTGATGATTGCTTGCGCCGCGCTGTATCTGCCAATCTGATTTGCAGCAACCCACTCAGATGGTGTCCTGGATTTAGCGGCCTCATACTCTCGCAGCACGTCAGGATGCATCGCGCGCCTCCCGCACCCGCCCCGCGTCCTGCACGGCGGCCAAGAGGGTGCGGAGGTCGGTGGCGGTGAGGGCAAGATATGCACCATCGGCGCCGATGAATCCGTCAATGGACCAAGGGGTATGTCCAAGTGCCCGCGTCCGGTACTCCAGATACGCCCGCACCCGTTCTGCGGCGGCGGTGATGTCGGTGGGGTCGGTCATGGCGTGTCTCCCCATGTTTCCGGGTCGTGCTTCCGACATTCTTCGTGCGGGACTACCTCAAGCCAAAGGTCGTGATACCCTGGCATCGTTGGGGCCATCCAGCCATTCGCCGTCCACGAATGTCCGCCACATTTCCACGGCCAGATCGTGTCTTTGACCCTGACCATCGGGCCGTACAAGTGTCCGTTGTTGGCGATGTAGTGACCGCCCTCACGGATGCGCAAGTTCGGGTCGGGCCCGGTCATTGCCATGATCCGCCCACGGAACGGGCCGGAAACCCAGTCGTCGGGGAAGTTTCTGCCATCCGCGCCCTTCTGCGCCACCCCGCCCAGACGCGCGGGCATCGGGATGGCGCGGATGGCGTTATAGATGGTGCCCGCCACAACCGCCGCTTCTGCGTGGACTAGGGCCGCTGGAATGTCCGACCGCCTCCGCGCAGCATCGCGCAGTTGGGCTGCGGCGTTACGTTCAATGGCCGCCACGTTCGCCGCCGCTTCCAGCGCGGCCCGCCAGATTGTGGGTGCGTCGGTCATGGCTTCCACCCGCGATCCTGCGCAACCCTGCGCGCATAGAAACTGTGCGGCCCGGGTTGGCACGCAGGGCATGGGTCGTACTCATATTTGACAGCAATCGTCTTGCCCGGCGGATACGACATGCCGACCATCACGCGATTGCTACCATGGCAAACCATGCAAGGCTCGTCTTTCATCCCTTACCCCTCTTTCCTTCCTGTATCCCCGTGACCGCGCGCCGCCGATCCATCGACCGCGTGTAAAGGTCGGTTTCCGATAGCGTCTGATGCCCCGTCCAAGCGTTCATCTGGTGCGGCGTGGCGCCATGATCGGCCAGATCGGCGGCGCGGTATTTGCGCAGGCCATGCGCGGAAACCGGGATGCCCGCCGCCTTGCACGCATCCTGCATCAGCGTTGACAGCGCCTTCTTGCTGCGCGGCAACTCGCCTTCTTTCGGCAGGAACAGCAGCCGCGACGAGATCGGCGCCAGCGCATCCATCATCATCTGCCGATCCGCCACCAGATGCGCGGCATATTCGGGCAGCGGGCACGACCACGGCACGAACGCGCGGGCCTTCGTCTTCTGCTGCGTGTAGGCCAGCACGCCATCGCGCCCGACATGCTGCGGCCCGATGCTGACGGCATCGGACACGCGGCACCCCACGAACAACATCAACTCCATCGCCGCCCGCGCCACCGTGCCAATCGGCCAGCGCGCGCGGAAGGCGGCGATCTGCGCATCCGTCCAAACCGGATGCCCGTCAGATTTCGCCCGCTTCGGCGGCTTGATGTTCTTCGCCAGATCGGTGGACAGATAGCCCCGCTCAACCGCCCAGCCCGTCCACCAGCGCCACGCCTTCAGCCGCGCGCCTGGGTTCACGGCTTCCGCGACATTCTTGCGGATGTGCTGTTCCCGCAGCCCGGCAACCGGCGCCTTGCCCGCCTGACGACAGATCAGCGCCTTCTGCCGCTCGATCATCTGCCGATATCCATCCGACCAGTCCCGCGCGGCGTCCGATGCAAGCGCGGCATTCCACAGACTTTCGATGGTTCCGGCTGCGGGCTTGTCCGGCGCCTTCTGCGTCCGCGCGGCCTCGGCCCATGCGGCGATGAAGTCGGGATGATCGGTCGGCAGATCGGGCAGCGGGATCAGCACCAGCTTGCCGCCCTTGCGGGTGCGGTAGAACTTGCGCCCGTCGCGCGGCTGGGTCCATACGCCTTTCAATCTGATAACCCGAATGCCTTGTCGCATTGTGCCGCTGCCCTGTCTGTGACCGGCGCAGACGATGCACCCGGCGGCAGTATGCGGACACTCCCGTCAGGATGCACGACAACTTCGCACCCGCTCTCACGGGCCAGCGTGACAGCCCTGCGCAGATCGGACAGGCGGGCGGTGGCGGTCATCAGAGCCTGCCGATGAACAGCATGAAGACACAGGCGGCGATGAACACGCCTGCCATGTAGGCGCTTCTCAGGCTGCGCATCTCAATGGCTCGTGCCACGAATAGACCGCCAAGCCCAGCCGACATGAAGCCAAAGACAAAACGCAGCAGTTCAAGGAGTGTCTCACCCAGCATCATCCTCCATTCGTCGCCGCCACGCGGGCGGGGCTGTATTGCGCGGGAAAGCGGGCGGGGGTCATGGGGTGCGGTCCTCCTTGGCTCGCGCTTTCTGTGTCATCAGTTGCAACGACAGCCCGGCCAAGGTGATGCCGTAGCGCGCCTGCGGGCCGAGGATGTGATACATGCCCCAGCGGCGTTGCCCGCTTTCATGGCGATGCCTTGTCAGCGTGAGGCTGTGCGTCCACGTCAGCGACCAGTGGGGATGCCGCGCCCAGATGAACAAGGTCCAAGCGTTTGCGCCGTCAGGGTATCGTTGCAGTCTCATTTCTTCTCTCCCTTGGCCCAGTTGCGCAGCGTGTTGTGCAGCGTCGAGTAACCTCCGTCGATTACTTCGACCATCCGCGCCAGATCATCATCCCCCAGCGCCCTGATCGCGGCGCGAACCGCGTCGAGCGGGTCGGCGGGCGGCCAAACCTGTTCATTCTGTGCCAGCAGCGCCCGGTCCAATGCCGCGACTTCGTTGGCAGTCAGAGTCACGTCGGCGGCGGGCTGCGGCTCGGACGGGAGCCAGACGGCGATGATGTCGAAGGGTGACGCCGTGAGCGAAACCGACCATGCACCATCTTCTGTCCAACGTTCAGCGCTACCAGCCCAAGGGTAGTGCCGCCTCTGCTCCCAGCGAAACGGCCCAACCACCTCCCCATTCCGCATCATCCCATACCACCCCTCTTTCGGGGCGACCGTGGGCGCGGTGGACAGGTCGGCGGGCAAGCTGGCGCGGATGTGCGGGGGGATTTCAGGCGGCATCAATGTTTCCCTTCCTGACGGTGAAGGTGATGGCCGCGACCCACGGGTTTGCTTCCCATGCGTCGGGGCCGTGAAGGCTGTTCCAGAGGCTCGCGTAACTCGGGCGCGGCAGCATCCACAGGTCGCGGTCCCTGCCATACCCGGTATAGTTTGCGCCGTGGCGTTCAATCCCCTCGGCGATGGCATCTTCGGCGCTGATCTCCTGCAACCGCTGCACGCGCACGTCCGTCACGGTCAGCGTCAGGCGCGAGGCCCAGCGGGGGCAGAACATCGCTTGCAGCCGGTCGCGCTTCCACATCCATTCGTGAAGGTAGAACACTTCCTTGCCGTCTGCCTCGTATCCTGCCCAGCGGATGCTCTGATCGTTTGACTTAACGATCAGCGCCTCTTTCACCCACAGCCTGTCGCCGGGGGCGTAGGGCAGCACAAAGAACGGGCCACGCGGCCCAACCTGCCACAGCCTAAGCGGCGGCGGCTTGTATCCGTCCATCAGCGGGCGAAGCTCAGGGTTGAATGGATAGGGATTCAACACCCGCCGCGTCTGCGTCTTCCGCCCCTCGATCAGCGCCCGCACCATCGGCGCGCTAAAGATGATGCCCTTGTCACCCATCCCGCCATTCCTCTGCCCGATCCTTGTCTCTGAATGTCCCCACGCGCTCGCGGTTTTCCCACAGGCCCCATGTGCCGCGACGGGTCAGGCGGATTTCGCGGGTGGGGCGGGGTGGAAGGAGGTCGAAGCGACTATCTTTGCACCAAGCCGTGCCATCTTCGTTGTGCGATTGAACGGTTGTGCCGTTGTGCACGGCATTGAACCACCCATCGCAAAGCTCATACGCCACCACCGCCCATCCCCCGCCGCGCGTGGGGTAGCGTTGGCCGATCTGGAAGGTGGGGTTAGCGTCGGGCATCTTCATTCTCCGGTTAAAAGCCCCGGCACCTCAGCGCCGGGGAGTTGCGACAGGGATCGGCGCGTCAGTCGGCGCAGCGGCGGGATCATTTCTCGCGCTCGGCAAGCATTGCGTCGGCATAGCGATACGCCTGACGCGCAATGATCTGCTCGCGCGTCCCGGCGCCCGCCGTTGCATATGGCAGAACCGGGTTGCCCCTGTCCCGCCGCTGTCCGGTTGACTTCAACGCGTCGGGTTGGCCGTAGTCTTCGACTGCCTGAGAAAACGCTTGCGCCGCAAAGTAATCGCGCAGGCTCATGCCGCCATTGGGATCGCCCCAATGATCCAGCGGCTTCGTCGTCGGGAATGCGGGCGGGTTGTGCGGATCGTCGAGTTTCATTCCCCAGCCTCCACAGCCGCGCGGTTCCATCCCGTCCAGGCCAATTCCACCGCGACGGCGCCGACGAAGAACGCCACCACAGCCGCGCCGCAGATCGCCGTAACCACATCAAAGCGCCAGCGGTTCGGCGGCGGGTCGACCCATTCAAACGGCACGTCCAGTTCAGCGACAATGCGGCGCGCGCGTTCTTCGGCGGCCCACGTCAGCACGATCTTCTCGGCCTCGGCGGCCAAGCCCCAATCGGTGTAATCGCCCTGACTGCGCAGGACGAACGCCGCCTCGGTCAGCGCGGCAATGCTGGCGCCGGGATCGCGCGCGACGTCACGCGCGGCGCGAAGGCGATGGTTCACGGGGAAGCGGATCGGGGCGGTCATTTCGCACACAGCAGTTGGAGGCCGCGCGCGCTGGCTTCTCTTGCCAAGTCTTCCAGCGTCAAGGCGGCGCTCGGCTTCATCAGCCGCAGCACTTCCCCCAACGCCCCCGCTTCCAGCGCCTCGGTCGGAATGCCCGCGCAGGCGTTCACGCAGGCCACGATGCGGCGGGCGTCTGCGTCTGACATAAACTCGGCGCCGACGTATTCACCGGTCTGTTCCACAATCCAGCCTTCTGCCGGGTCATGTTCCCCAGCGCCTGGCGCCTGTCTCTGCGTCATCCCTGCCTCCTGTCGGCGTGCGGTGACGCGCGTGTGCTGCGCGGAAATGGCGTGGGATGCGGGGGTCATGGCGCCTCTCCTTCGGGCAACAGGCTGATCAGGAAGTCGAGTTCAGCCTGAGCGGCGGCGCGGAAGGCTTGTTCGTTGGCGTCGCTCTCGTCGGCGAGCCATTCATCAAGCGCCTCGTCGGCGGCTTGGTGCGGCGAGCCGATGCAGCCGTGCCTGCCGGTGCGGTCCACGACAGGGCAGCCGGTGCAGTTGAAACCGCCGCGCAGCCACGCATTGAACTTCAGGCACAGCGCGCAGCTAGCCGATCCCGTGTCAGCCTCGCCCGGCTCAGTCGCCGCCACGTTGGCCCGCCAGTGCGCAATCGACGCCTTCAGCGCGGTGAGGGTTTCGGGGGTCATTCCGCCACCCAATCCGGCTCGAGCATCCGCGCATCGCGCAGGCTCTTGAGGTAATCCCGCCGCGCGTCCTTGGTCACATCGGCAACCGTGCCGCTGGCAAGGTCAATCCGCAGCACCGCCGCGTTGCCGTCGTCGGCCATGTGTTCGGCCCAGCGGTCAATCGCCTGTTCCCAATCCGCCGTCGCATCCGCGCTGGCGACCCCGTAGCGCGGGCCGAGATAGCTGGCGACCATGAAGACCGGTTCGGCCAAGAAGGCGCCGAGGTGAACCGCCGGGGCGTCGTCTTCGGTCAGGACCGGCGCGACGTTGCTGCGGCCGTAGTCGATGGGGGTCTGGGTGTTCATGCGGCAGCCCTTTCAGCGAAAGACGTGGACACAACCGACAGCACGTCGAACCGATATCCGGGGTTCGCCAACGCCAGCTTCGCCGCCTCGGCCTGCGCCGCCTCAAGCGACCCATGCTCAAACGGCCACAATGGCGTGCGGAACCGCTTTGTCCGGTCACCGCGGCGAAGAACGATAAACCCGCCGCCGATGACTTCTCCGGGGCGCGGCTTCCTCGTGTCGAATGTCGTCTTGCGCACTGGCGGTGCCTTGCGCTTCTCGATCTGTGCGGGTGCGTTCATCTTCCCCTCCATCGTGGCGATGATGGGGGTGAGGTTATCCACCGAATGTGGATAGGTCAAGCGCAAATCCACGCCAAGTGGATTATGTGACGTGGACAGCTAGGCGCGCAGCAGAATCATGCGCAGTGGTGCGCGGTCGGCGGGCCGCGGTCGATGTTCAGCGGTTGGCGGCCAGGAAGGCTGCAAGTTCCGGCGCGCCCGAGCCGTTCGCTCCGGTGAAGCACGCGGTCGCGCCTAGCGCCCACGCCACGAAGCGGTCGTGTTCCCACTGGACATGCTTGGGCATGGACGACTTGGTGCTGATCGTGGCGCCCGAGCCGTTCTTTTCGATGCGGGCGACCGTTTGCATGATGATGGCGCTGGCCGTTCCTGTGCGCGCTTCGCCATAGCCCAGATCGGGATACAGTTGCGCCTCCAAAGTCGTGCCGCCGTAGGGCAGGCCACCGGGCGGCGCGCAACGGTAAAGCCCGGCAGCGATACGTTGATATGCGGCCTGATAGTTCAGCGCCACATTCTCCCTGACAGCGTAAGGCTTTGCTTCAAACTGCTCCGCAGTCTGCATGCACCCTGACAGAAGGGTGACAGAAAATGCCACCGACAAGGCGGCTTTGCTGGGCCAATATCTTGATTTCGAATCGCTACGACTCAACATCTTGTGGCAAAATGAAGTTATCCACAGCATTGATCTAACCCTCGCGGCTTCACAGAGGTTAATGTTCGCGCTACGTACCAATTGCCTACAGTGGAGAGCCAGCATGAAGGACGTAGACCGCCGCCTTGATCGCATGATCGAAATCGCAGAGCAACTGGACGTTCCTCTCGATCATGTCGTCGCCCATATGGGCTACTGCGACGAAAGCTCGTTCCTCAAGCTGTCCGACAACCCGTTGAGCTTGCCCCGGTATACAAAGTCCAGCGACAGGGAATAGAGGTCGCAGAGGCGCTGCGCGTCGTCCACCGGGATGCGGCGCGTACCCTTCTCCCAGTTGTTGTACTGGGTCTGGTTGAAGCCGTGCTTCACGGCCCAGTCCTTCTGACTGAGCTTCGACTCTGACTTGCGGATCGCCGCGAGCCGAAGCCCGATGTCCGCGTACTCCGGGGGGATGCCTGCCTTCGCCATGGCGGCGAAGTTCACAAATTGTGTAGCGAACCGCAAACCACCAATTGTGGGCTTGCAGAAATCCACCTGATGTGGATATGCTGCGCCCATGATCAACGCATCCCAGTTCGCAGACGCCCTCGGGCGCCGTAGGATCGCCGAAGCCAACGGGGTTGTGCTTCAGGCCGTGAGCAACGCTGTGGTGCGGGGGTGGTTCCCATCGTCGTGGTTCCTTGTCTGCAAGACCCTCGCGGATGAGGCCAACGTCGAGTGCCCCCCCGCCCTATTCAAGATGAACGAGCCGGATAATACACGAAATGTGGATATTGTCACGGCGGTTTCAAGGGGTGACGCGGCATGAATGTGCGCGCCCCCATCCTCTTCGCCGCCGCCGTGTCGTTCGGCCTTTCGCTGACCGCTGGCCGCGCGTGGCCGCAGACGGCGAACTGCGCGCCGCACGATGCCGTCGTTGCGCGCCTTCAGGCTGACTACAGCGAAACCCGCGTGGCGATGGGCCTGACGGTCAACGGGATGATGATGGAGACGTTCGCATCGGCGGACGGCGGCACATGGACCATCGCAGTCACGGATGTGGCCGGGATGACGTGCCTCGTCGCGGCGGGCACGAGCTTCGATTTCACGCAGGATAAGCCGGGGGTGGATGGATGATCGGCGACATCGCAACCGGCGCAGCGGCCGCCGTCATCCTCGGCGCGGCGGTCTATGCGACAGAGGCATATCCGCAGGAAACCGTGACGTTCGGTGACGGCTACTACGGCGCACCGATGCCGCCCGGCGGAACCGTGGTCGCGTCCACCGTGACCATCGGGCCGTCGCAGTTTCCCGGCGCGATTGCCAAGGTCACGTTCCACAACGTCGGCGTGAACGATGGCGACGACACGGGGCAGACGCGCCAGCTTGTCGGCCAGGGCGTCACGGTCGGCGTGGAGTTCACCTACACCAGCGGCGCCGACAGCATCGTGCTGTCGCCGCCCGATGGCGTCATGTGCCACCCGTCTTGCACGATCACGCTGGAGGAAGAAACCAGCGGATCGGTTACGCTTTACGATGCAACTGCGGTGGGGATGTGATGACCCAGCCGCATCAGAACACCGGCGCGACCCGTTCCGCCGATGTGCCGAAGACCGGCGGCGACGTTCCGGTGTCTGTCCTCCCTGTTGGAACTGCCCCCGGTGCTTCGGCATCGGGGGGTCTTTTCGGGGTGATCGCATGACCGCCGAAACCCCGAGCCAATTCGAACGCGACCTTGCCCCGCAGATCGCCAAGCTGCTGGCGGAAGTGCCGGGCTTCAACCTGCGCATCGCCATTGCGGACTGGCAGACCGGCGAAGGGCTGGACGCGCTGCGGACATGCCTCGTCGCGCGCGGGCTGTTCGACACGGAAGCACTGCGCGTCATCACGGAACAGCGGCGGCGGATCGGGGGCGGGAAGTGAAACTCACCGCAGAACAGTGCCGCGCCATTCAGGAATGCCACGCCGCCGACATGACGCAGGCTGCATGTTCGCGGGCCACCGGCATCCATCCCCGCACAATTAGCAGCTATGCCAAGGAGCACGGGCTGATCTTTCGTGACGGTCGGGCGGCGGTGGCAAGCCTGATGCGCGAACGCTTCGACGTGGCCGCGATGGATC